>ERZ1673962.266-NODE-266-length-42547-cov-48.146475_pt1 | contig 42547 bp, 42 predicted proteins | sample MGYA00580188_ERZ1673962 | MGnify/ENA primary metagenome ERZ1673962 (study PRJEB41334, sample SAMN05608104) | rock metagenome | biome: terrestrial subsurface; feature: shale formation; material: shale | place: USA: Pennsylvania ... | reverse complement strand
GTACATGGTGACTTCGAAGCCGATGCGCAGATCAGTGTAGGCAGGTTTGGTCCACTTCATTTGGTTTCTCCCTTGTTGCGTTGTTCAAGCTCTTGCAGAGTTTGGTGTGCACGATGAATCACATAGGATTTGATCGCCTGTGCATCCGTCGCATCGATCACATCATCAAACGGCACCATGCCCCTGTTTTTATAAAGGCCATCCAGCACGATGGATTCCCAGTTTTTGAAGGTCCATTCTGTAGCGTAGCGAAGGTCAGGCAGAACTCCCCCGCTCACCGCCGAATCACCGTGGCAGGTGGTACAGAACTGCTGGTAACGCAGCTTACCCAGCGCCACTGTTTCATCATCAGCCGTGTCAGCCGGCGGACTCAGGGGCTTATCAACCTGTTTGAACTGCGGCAACTGCGCTTTGCCATCCAGGCTGAACACCAGCAAACGGTTGGTTTTGGATGCCAGTGACTCTGACACCAGCTCACCCACTACAAGCGGTACAGCACCGCCCCAGCCGGCCATCACTGCCACATATTGCTGTCCGTCAATACTGTAACTGATGGGCGCAGCGACAACACCGGTCTGGGCAAACCACGACCATTTTTCGTCACCAGTGCGAGCATCAAACGCCTTGAAGTAGCCCTTGCCATCGCCCTGGAACACCAGACCACCCGAAGTACTCAGGGTACCGCCATTCCAGGGAACCGGTTGGTCTACACCCCAAGCCTCTTCCTGTTTCACCGGGTCCCAGGCCACCAGTCTTCCCTTGGTGGCCGCCTTCACGGCTGCCTTGATGTCAGGATCCTGTGGCATCGCGGCAGCGTGCAGGTCAGCCCCAAGGTTCACCTTTTTCGGACCGGGGTCGAAGTTGGTATCCGGTATATAGGGGAAGCCCATCTCGCGGGTCGGGAAGTAGACCAGCCCGGTTTCAGGGTTGAAACTCATCGGCTGCCAGTTATGGCCACCAAAGGGTGATGGTGATGCCATCCAGGGCGTACCGGTCGTGCCATAACGTGCTTCCGGTACGATATTGGGACGACCCTTATCGTCAAAGCCGGTCATCCAGTTGACGGCCACATAGTTTTTTCCGGAGATAAATTCGCCGGTTTCACGGTCCAGCACATAGAAATTGCCGTTTTTCGGCGCCTGCATCAGGACCTTGCGCAGCTGCCCATCAATCTCCAGATCCGCCAGGATCATGTGCTGGGTGGCGGTGTAATCCCACTCTTCGCCGGGTGTTGTCTGATAATGCCAAACGTATTCACCCGTATCCGGGCGCACCGCGACGATGGAAGACAGGAACAGGTTGTCACCCTCGCCATTGCTGCGAATTTCACGGTTCCAGGGCGAGCCGTTGCCAACCCCCACATACAGAAGATCCAGTTCCGGGTCATAGGCCATGGAGTCCCAGGCGGTACCACCGCCACCCAACTTCCACCACTCGCCGCTCCAGGTAGAGGCTACTTCCTTCAGGATCGGACTGGTCTCTTTGGCAGGATCATCCGGCACTGTGTAAAAACGCCAAACCTGATCACCGGTCTCGGCATCGTAGGCGGAGAAGTAGCCGCGCACACCGAACTCACCACCGCCGTTACCGATCAGCACCTTTCCTTGCACCACGCGAGGCGCGCCAGTGATGGAGTAATACTTGTCCGGATCGGTGGTCTGAACGGTCCAGACCGGCTTGCCGGTATCGCGATCCATTGCAATCAGGCGACCATCCAGCGTCCCCATATAGAGGTTGTTGCCCCAAGCCGCCAGACCTCGGTTGACGGCATCACAGCACAGTTTGATCCCGACCGCTCGATCCACTTTCGGATCAAAGTCCCACAACAACTCACCACTGACTGCATCGAACGCATATACATGGTTCCAGTTGCCGGTAGTGTAAAGTACGCCATCAATCACCAGAGGCGTCGCTTCCAGTCCACGGGTAGATTCAAACTCGTGGTACCAGCTCAACCCAAGCTGATCGACGGTTTCAGTATTGATCTGCTGCAAAGGACTGAAACGCTGCTCACGGTAATCACGCCCATGGGTCAGCCAGCTGCCCGTTTCCGAGGCGGCTTCAACCAAGCGATCGGCGGTAACCGGTGCAGCAAACACAGGCTGAAATGAAGCCCCTGCCAATACCGCAACCAAGGGCAGTGTATGTAATACAGAATGAATACTGCGCATAGTCACCTCCTCAGAACGGGATCGCCAGGCGAAGGGTCACGCCATCGGTTTCGAAGCCGTTTTCGACACTCAGATCACGGGTATATTCGGCCTGCAGCTGGAAGTCCTGACCCACCCAATGGGTATAACCGATGCTCATGGTGTCGGTATCCATTTTGTTATCCAGTGACACACCGTCAACAGACTCTTCACCACCAATCTGTTTCACATAGCGGCTCCAGACATAACGCCCCGGCCCCACGTCGTAAGACAGCATGGTATTGAAGCGATAGGCTTCGTCCTTGGACAGGGTAGAGCCACCCAGGTAGTCATCGTTGTCACCATACCATTCCACTTCACCGACCACGTCCAGATACAGTTTGTCAGTCAGCCCCTTGGTATAACCGGCCTGCAACACGTAGCTCCAGCGGTTGGCGCCCACATTCACAGCCTTGTTGGAGTCATATTCACCGGTCGGCATATAGATGAACGGGGTTATGCCGAACCACTGCTTGTTCTCGTTATCTGCCAGCGGCCAGAAGGTAGAGCCGAAAAAGATATCGCCCACACCCTGACTGTCCTGTCCTGCCATACCCACATCAACATCGACTACAGGTACGATGACCTGAGGATCTGCCGGCATGCCCAGCAGCTCGGTATAATGGATGAAACGCTGGATCAGGGCATTGGCCTCAAAGCCCGCGTTATTGGCTACAGTGTTGCCATCCGCATTTACCTTATCGGCACTGCGGTGGTCCAGATAGGTCACTGACAGATTAACCCCTGAAGGTGCAGGGATATAGTCACGAGGATGAACCGTCTCGGCAATGGCCATAACCTGTTGGGAAACGAACAGCGAGCTGGCCAAAACAGCGCCGGACAACAGTGTTTTCTTATAATGAGTCATGCTTTCACTCCAGTATGTTGACTGAAGCAGATTAATGAATCCTTAAGGCCGCTTAAATATTCTGTTTCCAACCTGTTTGTAACAACTTGAAACGCAATGTAACAAAGTATTTACATTTGATTAAGCCTGAAACATGGTATAGCATTGCATCAATAAAACAATGAAAATAAGCCATGACAAAAGATCGCATAATATCTCCCAAAGGGCGACTTGAGCTTATTCCTTTCAGCCCTACCAAAACCAATTATACTCATTCTTCAGGAAAAATTCTGATTGAAGAGTACTCACCCCTGCCTCGCGTTGATCTTACTATTCCCGAGATGGACCATCATGTTCTTATTTTAAATAACCAGCCACCTGCATGCGAAGTGCTGTATAACTGCTCGGGTGAGCACTACAGGGGCGTCTGGCAGAATAATGACTTTGCACTCGTTCCGGCTTTCAGTGAAAACGAATGGGTAATCGATGAAGAGAACTCAACTTGTATCCACTTCCTAATTCCAACAACAGAAATGAAGCTTTTTGCAGAAGAGGAAGCTGAAATAAATGGTGGTAATATCGAGATGGATCTTTTCTTCAATCGACAGGACGAAGTATTGAAAAGCCTTTCGACACTGCTTTACCATGAAATGCAGCAGAGTTATTACCATGGTACAACCTACGTTGAAAGCCTGGAAAAGGCGCTGATTTCACACCTGATACAGCACTATACGAACACCTCTCTGGCATTGACCAACACCCCTGACATCCCATCCCACCGCTACACCAGGGTGACTGAATATATTGATGCCCACCTGGGGCAGAAAATCACATTGAACGAACTGGCAGCCCTCTGTCACTGCACACCTCATCACTTCTCGCGTGCATTCAAGCGCGATATGGGCGTCACCCCCCACCGCTTCATTATCAGGCGCAGGGTGAACGCTGCCATAAAGCTGATTCGATCACAGGGAAGAAGTGGGTTGTCGCTGTCCGCCATTGCTGATCTGTGTGGCTTTACCGATCAGAGCCACATGACCCGACATATCAAGCAGGAAACCGGAGCGACCCCGATGGAGATCAGGCGCAGTTAGTTAAGTATCAGCGTGTAGCCAACCCCTCTCACATTTTCAATTGCAGGCCCCTGATACTGCTTTTCTTTTCTAAATCGACATCTCAGCTTTGAAACCAATACATCGATTGACTTATCAGTTGGATCCCACTCTCTTTTAAAAACATATCTGGAGATCTCACTTCGCGTAATAATATCACCCTGCCTTTTCAACAACAGCTCCAAAAACCTGTACTCTTTCTGGCTAATTCTGAAAGACCGTCTATCGGGTGATACAACAACACTCATATTCTTTTGAAAAACCCAATTTCCAAATCGAATATTGTTTTTTTCATCATGATTGCCAAAGCGATCTATCCAGCGCTTTGCCGATCGAATCTGCAAGCAGAAAAAGGTATCGTATTCCAGACCTTCGTGAAAATCATCCACTCCTGCATTACGCAATATATATTCATCAGCCCTGCTCAGATTATTGGCTGCAAGTATAATTGGCACTCTGGAACATGAACGTATTCCAAGAACAGATTCCATACTATCCTTATAACCTGCAGAAGATATCAGAATAACAAGGCTTTCTCGGGTATCCAAAAGCGCCTGATATTTTTTCAACAAGGTACTATCAACCTTACCCGTTACTACACACTCAGGCCGGACGCAAAAATCAGTTTCGATCTGATCGCAAATAGCCATCGCAGGCACATCTGAAAATATAATGATTTTCATACATTCACCAGATCTTATAGTTATAGTCATGGCAAATTTACCCTTGATACGCTCTCTCTGTATTGCACAATCTTGATCGGTTTTAGTAGATTTCTGCAGCCCCTCCTGCTTGCGCATGACCCAGCCTGTGCCATGCTTGGAACACGCGATATTCAACGCTGAACAAACTACGCAAGGAGATCGTCATGAATACGCACACGATGGCCCGCTCACTGCTGGGTCTGGCACTGGGTCTGGGCCTCAGTGCATCGGTTTCAGCTCAGGGTTCCATGGGGATGGGCGCTGGTCCACACATGCAGGGGCAGGGACCGGGCATGATGGGCGGTTATGGTCCCATGATGGGATATGGCATGGGAATGGGCATGATGCATGGCGGCCCGATGATGGGTGGTATGGGCATGATGCCCTGTCCGATGATGGGAGGCCTTCAGGGGGGTGCCGGATATGCTGTCGAGCTGGACGAAGCGCAACAGAAACAGATGAGCAAAATACAGGAGCAGCTCTGGCAACAGCAACAATCCCACATGCAGGAGATGCAGGCCCACCAGCAGGAAATGATGAAGCTTTACCAGGACGGTCAGCCTGACAGCAAACAGCTGCTGCAGGCACACAAGCAGATGCAGGAACGTCAGCTGAAACTGTTTGAGGCACGCCTCAAGGCACAGGACGAGATGAATAAGGTGCTGACCGAAGAGCAGCGCCAGCAGATGTGGCAGCTGCAGCGTCAAATGTTCCGTCCTTGGCAGTAACGCCCGTTTTGGCAACGGGCGCTAGACCAGCGTCCCGTTGCGATAGTCATTGATCGCCTGATCAATCTCTTCCGGCGTATTCATGACGAAGGGGCCGTATTGTGCAATCGGCTCGTTAATCGGTTGCGCCGCCAGCAGTAACAGCGCTGCCCCTTCCGGACCCGCCTGCAGCTGGATCAGCTCACCTTCACCCAGCTCGGCCGCCTCATGCAGATTCAACCCTGCATCGTACAGCTGTGCGCTACCTTCAAACAGATACACGAATCCGGCTCTGTCATCCTGCAGGGGCACACTGAACGTGGTATTGGCCGGCAACCTCAAATCCAGCATCAAAGGAGCTCGACTGATGCCGCTGACGGGACCCGAATAGGTCTGTCCGTTCAGCGTAATATCGCCCGCGATCAGTTTCACACGCACCCCTGTCTGCGAGTCCTCAATATTGGTGATCTCCTCGGCTGCAAATTCCTGGTATCGCGCCGGAATCATTTTTTCGGCTGCCGGCAGATTGATCCAGAGCTGAAAACCGCGCATCAGGCCCTCCTGCTGCTCCGGCATCTCTTCATGGATAACGCCACGTCCAGCGGTCATCCATTGCACGCCTCCGCTGCCCAGTACAGCCTCATTACCCAGATGGTCTCGATGGCGCATCTGCCCATCAAGCATGTAGGTGACGGTCTCGAAACCGCGATGAGGGTGAGCCGGGAAGCCGGCAATGTAGTCGTCCGGGTTATCGGAGAAAAAACAGTCCAGCATCAGAAAAGGATCGATACGCTGGCCGGGAGACTGGCCTACACTGCGCAGCAGACTTACACCGGCACCGTCACGGCTGGGGTGGGCTGTGATACGGCGCTTAATGGTACGGTCGGTCATCTCAAGACTCCTCGTGCACGGGGCAACGCTGATATGAATGGAATGACCCCATTATTGTATCTACCATGCAGACCAGAAATAGTAAAAAACAGCGATTAAAGATCAGTTTTGTTGATGATCAGGAATCAACCTTCCCACGCATCGACTTGATATTGCCGCGCTGCTTTTTCTTCTCGATCCGCTTGCGCTGTGAACTTCGAGTGGGTCGTGTCGGGCGTCGAGCTTTCTCCACCCGCGTCACGCTGCGAACCAGCTCGACCAACCGTTGCAGCGCATCTTCACGATTCTGTTCCTGAGTTCGGTACTGCTGCGCCTTTATCACGACCACCCCATCCTGAGTGATGCGGCTGTCGTTGGATGCCAGCAGCCTCTCCTTGTAGAACTCGGGCAGAGACGAGGCATGGATATCAAAACGCAGATGGATCGCACTGGCGACCTTGTTCACATTCTGACCGCCAGCCCCTTGAGATCGAATCGCATTGAGCTCGACTTCACTGTCGGCAATGCTGACGGCATTGGATATCTGTAACACTTAACGCTCCTGCTGTTCAGTACGAATTACCGCCAGCGAGACCATGGCCTGAATGGCCGCGTCAGATTCACGGGCCGTCGTCAGAGTCAATTGCAGTTGCTGCAGCGCTGCTGGAGCCGCCCAACGCCAGGCTCGCGTGTACGCCTCTCCGTTGAGTGGAGTATATGTCGATTCATCCAGCACCTGCTGTACTTCCAGCGGCTCCGGTGCCGTTTTGGCCAAAGTGGCAAACCAGCGGCCGGTACTGTCCGGATCAGCTCTGCGCGCCATCACCGCACAGAGATTGTCGCCGGCCGGAAGTGTGAGCACAAACTGGCCGAACTGACCTTCATAGGGCACCGGCCAGGCATCACCTTCACGCCCCTGCAAAAAAGGGGCTGCCTGTTGCACAGACAGTTTGGGCAGCCCCTGCTCTATCAGATTCGCCCTCAACGCACCATAGTCATCAAAATGCTTCAGGCAGAACGACATGTACACTTTCTGCAGAAACAGGGCGCGCTCTTCAGCATGAGCTGTAGTCGGTATCAGCATCAGGAGGGTTAGCAGCGCCGAAGGCAATTTCAATGTCACGGGTGTAATCCTTGCTTAAATGTTTGACACCAGTTTGAACGCTGGCAACAGGTCAGGCAAGCCGCATAAATCTGACAACCCTGATGTTATCAACTAGGCTGCAGGGCATAACAATAAAACATGCATTTTGCAGGGATATTAACGCCATGTTCTGGATCAAGGCACTGCTGATACTGACACTGGCCGGGCTTGGCATCGTGGTCAGCTGGGCGGTGACGGATACCGCGCTCAACATGACATCTGACCAGCAGTTCTGTGGCAGCTGTCACAGCATGAAACCGATGCAGGCTTCCTTTCTGCGCGATCCCCATGGTGGCCGCTCCACCACTGGCGTGCAGGCATACTGCTCCGACTGCCACCTGCCCCATGACAACTATGTGAGCTACCTGTTTCAAAAAGCCCGCAGCGGTGCCTGGGACGTGTGGATGGAGTTCGTCATCGGTGCCGAGGACGTGGACTGGCACGCCAAACGGTTACGCGCCAACGAATATGTCTACGATTCCGGCTGCCTGAAATGCCACAACAACCTGCAGTCCGGCTCTGAGCTCGACAACGCCCAATTCGTCGCTCACAAACCTTACTTTCTCGGCACTATTCAGGACCAGTGTGTCGATTGCCACCGCGTCGGTCATACCGACCTGGAACGCTTCCTGCCCCCGCCCCCGCAACTCTCGCCCATGCCCGCGACTGAAGGATGAGGAAACTGTCATGAGACTGATCAGAATACGCTGGTTACTGCTGCTGAGCCTGATACTCGGTCCTGCCCCCCTGCTTGCTGAAGAGGGCGGTGGCATCGACATGAATCCGGTACGCAGCATCGTATTCAGCAAAAGCCTGACCGAGCTGGACCAGAAGTGTGTCAGCTGCCACCAGGATGAGCACCCCGGTGTTGTGGCCGACTGGAAGAAGAGTCGCCATAGCCATGTCGGTGTGGGCTGTAATGACTGCCACGCTGCCAACAAGGGAGATGTGGATGCCCAGCTGCATGCCGAGGAAGGTCTCAGCAACGTCTATATCACACCGCTGGTCTCGCCCGACACCTGCGGTCGCTGCCATGCCCAGGAGCAGGATGAGTTTAACCACAGCGGTCACTTCCGCGCCTATCGTCAGATCATTCCAAAGAACAGTCTGCACGCGCTGGTTAAGTTCCATGAAGGTCGTGATAACCCCGAACTTGGCAATGCACCGGACGAGACCGGCTGCATGCAGTGCCACGGCACCGAGATCAAACTGATGGCCGATGGCAAGCCTGACCCGTCAACCTGGCCCAACTCAGGTATGGGCAACATTTATCCGGACGGGGCAACCGGCAACTGCGGTGCCTGCCACACCCGCCATCGTTTCTCGCTGGCTGAAGCGCGCAAGCCAGCCGCCTGCGCCAGTTGCCACATGGGGCCTGACCATCCCGATATTGAAGTGTTTGAAAACAGCAAGCACGGACAGATCTTCGCCACCGAAGGCCATGAATGGACCTGGGACAGCCCCGCCGATGGCTGGGAGCCCGGTGACTATCGCGCCCCCACCTGCGCCACCTGCCACATGAGCGGTATTGGCAAGCTCAGTTCCACCCACAACATTACCGAGCGTTTGTACTGGAACCTGTGGGATGAACGTTCCGAGAAGCGCAACTCCACTGACGTGATGAGTCCGTTGTTGGGGGACGGGGATCGCGGTCGCAAGTTGATGATGCAGGTCTGCAGCTCCTGCCACGGCGAGTCGCACACCAAGGGCTTCTTCGCTCAGGGTGACAAGGCCGTCATGCTCTACAACGTGGAATATTATGACCCTGCCAAGAAGATGCTGGAGGATCTGAGAGCCAAGGGACTGCTTAAAGAGAATCCCTGGACTGATGAGTTCCAGATCACCTTTTACCACCTCTGGCATCACGAAGGCCGTCGAGCCCGCCATGGAGCCATGATGGCAGGCCCGGACTACGCTCATTGGCACGGTTTCTTCGAGCTGCAGCAGGACATGTACAAGCTGGAAGCACTGTATGAGAAACGGATCAAAAGCGGAAAAATAGAGGACTGATCCTCAAGCGGTCGGTGACCTCCTTCAATGACGGGGGCCGGTCACCGAATCCATTAGTTGCTGTACGTCTTCAGCACTGGTCTGTTCAAAATTGTGCCAATCAAGGTAATACTCGCTCAACAATGGGTTGGCCTGCACCTGATCCGATTCATCATGCGCTTTGTGCAACTCGATATGCATCGGTGAAATAACCAGTACACGCTGTTCCTCTTCCCAAAGCACTTGTTGCAAATCATACAACGCATTCATGATAATGAAGTGTTTGCGGTAAAGCGCCAGTGCACCGTCCGCGTTCAGCTCATCGAACGCATGTTGTTGTTCCAGCGTACGCATCAAATGATACTCACTGACCCCTTCTGGGTGTTGTCGCAGTTCATTGAGCACCTGCGGCAGGATAGGATTGATCATGCGACACCTTCTGCACCTGTCTTTCTGTATAGGACCTGTTGCATTATAGTCAATGAGATTCCAGCGCCGGCAATACGGCAGACAAAGGATATGTGCGAGGTCAAGTATGGATGAACTCTGGCTGCTTTTTCTGGCCCTCCCCCTGTTTTTGTTGGTCGGCGCGGCGCTTGGCATTCGGGCCTGGGTAGTGACCCGCCAACTGCGTGAACAGGTAAGCCAGCTGCAACACCAGCTGAAGGCGCTGACGCAACAGGGCTTCCATCCGTCATCAAGCACTTCGCAACCTGATCAGGAAAAACGGCCAGCTTCAGCCGCTCAAGCAGCACCCATACCACCTGTACAGGAGCCCCCGGCAGATGCCAACTGGGGCATCATCACCTCAACTTCTGCAGCTTCAGCCGCACCATCCTCATCGCGCCCAACGCCTGACAAACCGCCATCTCAATCGCAGGCAGGGCTGATTAGACGCTTAACTGACAGCCTTAAAGAAAACTGGATGATCTGGCTGGGTGGCATCTGTGTCGGCCTTGCCGGAGTGTTCATGGTGCACTACTCCATCGAGCAGGGGCTGATGGGACCTGAAACGCGGGTCATTCTATCAATGATCGCAGGTGTGGGGTTGCATGGTCTGGCCGAGTGGCTCAGGCGCAAACGCGGCCAGAACGATGTATTCGCAGCGCTTGCCGGTGGAGCCAGTATCATCCTGTATGCCGCACTCTTTGCCGCTTTCAAGCTGCTGGAGAGTATTTCACCCGGATTGATATTCGCGGGCATGGCGCTGGTGTCCTTTGCCACACTGGCACTTGCCCTGAGGCACGGACCCGTGCTGGCAGCACTGGGCATGTTGGGCGGCTATCTGGTACCCATTCTGGTCAGCACGGGTTCTGGGCAGATCGAACTGGCACTGGTCTACATCAGCATCCTGACACTGTTTTCGCTCTGGTTACTGGCCTATGTGGAACGCCTTTGGCTCTGGGCAGGTGTCATCATCGGCAGTCTCGGTTGGTGGGGTTTAAGTCTTGCCACTACACCTGCTGACGGGGTGCGCTCGCTTTATCTACTGGGATTGGCGTATCTGTTTCTTGCCGTACCCACTCAGGATTGGCTACTGCAACAGACAGGGCCCTCTGCCAACCGCTGGCTCGATCTGTTGCGTCAGGTTCGTGGCCAACGCCATTGGCCGGTATTGCCAACCCTGATTCTGATCGTATTGGCTCAGGGTTACACACTGGCACTTGAAACCGTCCATGCCAGCAGTTACCTCACTCTGCTGCTACTGCCTGCACTGTTATTGCTGGCCGCAAGCCGGCGCTCACTTTTCAACCCGCTGCCGGCACTGATACTGGCAACAACTGCGCTGGCTGTGGTGATGCCGATGCTGAGTTATTTCGGCGATCAGCTACTGTTTACAGCTCCCGCTGCAACCACTCAGGCCGCACTGGTCTCCCGCTTTGTAATGCTGACCATTCTGTTCACGGCAGGCCCTGCATGGCTGGTGTTCAGGCGGGTGCAACATGCCGCCTTCTGGATCGGCCTCGGCTGTTTTACACCGTTGCTGATGCTGGCACTGAGCTATTACCTGTTTACCGCTTTCAGCAGTGACTGGGCCTGGGGCGGTGCCGCATTGATACTGGGCCTGATCTATCTGGCTCTGTCACGAATCGCCCTGCAGCAACCCGGCAGCGACCTGGTGCGAGTACTGCTGATCAGCAGTGCCCACCTGGGACTGTCGCTGGCAGCCGTTATCTGGCTGGTGGATGCGACACTGACACTGGCACTGGCCGTTCAGTTGATCAGCCTGTCATTGCTGCAACGTCGCTACCAGCTGCAGTGGTTGCCCTGGGTTATCCGACTGGTGCTCGCCATCGTAGTATGCCGATTGACCTTCAACCCCTGGCTGTTGAGCTATGCCAACGACAGCCACTGGTCACTCTGGACCTACGGTGGCGCCAGCGCCTGTGCTGCCGCCGCTGCCTGGATTCTGCGAAGTGATGTGAAAATGACTGCCTGGCTACAGGGCGGTGCAGCCCACCTGCTGATACTCACGCTGGCAGCCGAAGTCCGCTGGTGGCTGTATGATGGCGATATTTTCCGGCAGGAATACAGTTTTCTGGAAGCCAGCCTCAACACCCTGATCTGGGGCAGTGCCGGTTGCATCTACCTGTGGCGTGCGCGACTCAGCCAGCATCTGACACGTTTCTATCAGGTGATCGCAACACTCCATCTGCTCGCTGCAGCCGCCAATCACCTGATATGGGTTTTACTAATTTTCAACCCGCTCTGGAGTAGTACCGAGATCAGTGACACCCCGCTGTGGAACCTGCTGCTAATCAGTTACGGTGCCCCCTCGTTGTTGCTGGTACTGCTACGGCGACAGCTGCCTGCAGCAATAGGTCGCTGGGCAGGACTGGCCGCCGGGCTGAGCCTGCTGCTGTTCATCTCCATGGAAATCCGCCACCTGTGGCAGGGTGAACTGAGTCTGGCCAGACCGACTCCGGATGGCGAGCTGTACACCTACTCCGCCATCTGGCTGCTATTGGCCTCGGCAGCACTGCTGGGGGGAAGTTGGCTCCACAGTCGGACACTCTACCGCAGTGGAATGGCATTGCTGCTGGTTGTGGTCGCCAAGCTATTCCTGATCGACATGTCAGACCTGACAGGGCTCTGGCGGGTAGCCTCCTTCATGGGGCTAGGGTTGGGACTGCTGGCGTTGGCATGGCTGCATCAACGGCTAACGCCGGCAGAAGACCTGCCGCATGAGCCTGCCCCTCGGACCGGAGCGGGCTCGTGAAGGGTCAGTGAGTGCTGACAGGCTCGGGTCGCTTCGCCAGCCGACGCCCGAGTCTGCGCAGATCTTCCAACAGCATGAAGTTGACCGGCACCATGATCAATGTGACGACCGTCGCAAAGATGATGCCGAAGCCCAACGAAACTGCCATCGGGATCAGGAACTGGGCCTGCACCGCCTTTTCAAACAACAGTGGCATTAAGCCGATAAAGGTAGTGAGCGAAGTCAGCATCACAGGTCGGAAGCGTGCAACCCCCGCAACCAGCACCGCCTGTCGCGTTGCCTCGAAGTGTGAGTGCTCTCCTCCCGCCTGCAGCTCCTTGCGCCGCTGGTTGGTGAAGTCCACCAGTACCAGGCTGTCGTTCACCACTACGCCAATCAGAGCCATCAACCCCAGCAGGCTCATGATGGTCAGGTCCATCCCCATGATCCAGTGACCAACAATCGCTCCAATGGCGCCAAAAGGAATCACCGACATCACAATCAGCGGTTGCAGGTAGGAGCGGAACGGGATTGCCAACAGGCTGTAGATCACGAAAAACACGAATGCCAGCCCCAGTGCCAGAGAGGCAAAAGACTCCCGCTGCTCTTCGGCCTCCCCTTCAAGGCTAAATTCTGCACCGGGATATTGCAGCACCAGCTCAGTCAAAAATTCGTTTAGATCGCGATTCAGCACCGTGGTATTGGTGTTGACCTTGTCCATATCGGCGACCACATTGGCGGTACGATACTGGTCAACACGGTAGATGGCCGAAGGGCTTTTGCCCGGCACCAGCTGCGCCACTTCATCCAACGGTACCTGCCCGGCACCCGGGGTGTTGATCAGAATCCCCTTGAGGCCGGCAATCGCCTGACGCTCTTCCAGCGGCAAACGTACCATCACCCTTACATCGTCTCGGCCACGCTGTACCCGCTGCACCTCGATACCAAAAAAGTTCTGCCGCACCTGACGAATGATGTCACTGCGAGTCAGGCCAAGCAGATGAGCCTGTGGTGTCAGCTCCAGCTGCAGCTCTTCCTTGCCGTCTGACAGGTTATCGGCGATATCAAACAGGGTGGGATAGGTTTCCAGTCGCGCCTTTACCTGCTGCGCCATGGCACGCAGATCATCCACATCTCCCGAGCGCAACTCGATGCTGACCGGATCACTGGCTCGCCCTATTTCCGCTCTGAAAGTCAGCGTCTCGGCTCCGGGGATCGGCCCGATTCGCTCACGCCATTCGTTAATGAGTGTCGAAGCGCTCACCTCCTGCTCCCGCTCTTCAGCCGGCTGCAGCTCAAAGCGAATTCGGCCCGTTTCGGCACTGCCACCGGCACCGGTAGTGGAAAATATATTCATGATCACACTTTCACCGGTATTCGGATCCCGGTAGTCCTCCTGCAGTGCCCGAGCCGCTTCGACCATCCGCACGATATGGCGGTCGGTCACTTCAAAGGGGGTACCGCTGGGCATCGTCAGTGAAGCGCGCGCCGTATCCGCTTCAACCCGCGGGAAAAATACGAAACGAGTCCAGCCCGACAGAATAAAGGCCAGTATCAGAATGAACACGCCGCTGAACAGGGCCAGCGTGGTCAGTCGATGTCTCAGGCTCAGCGCCAGCAACGGCTGATAATACTTGAGAATCATGCGCTCAAAACCATCGGCAAAACGCTGCTGCATCTGCGACAGCCTTCCCTGCTGTTCAACTTCGTTCTGACGCAGCTTGAGGTGCTTCAAGTGGGCCGGCAATACGAACTTGGATTCGATCAGCGAAAACAGCAGCACCGGAATAACAACGACCGGTATCTGTGCGAACAGCGCACCACGGGCACCCTCGATAAAGCCAATTGGCAAGAATGCCGCAACCGTGGTCAGCACACCGAAGGTCACCGGTACCGCTACTTCCTGTGTGCCACGAATGGATGCCTGCAGACCGGACTCGGCATTGCGCAGGTGACTGTAGATGTTCTCACCGGTGACGATGGCATCATCCACCACAATCCCCAGTACCAGAATAAAGCCGAACAGTGACAGCACGTTCAGGGTAACGCCGAACAGTGGCATAACCAGAAAGGCGCCCATAAAACTCACCGGTATACCGATAAACACCCAGAACGCGATGGAGGGGCGCAGGAACAAAGTCAGCAGCAGCAACACCAGGATGCCGCCCTGCAGTGCGTTTGTGGTCAGCGTTTTGATGCGGCTTTTGACCAGCAGTGAACCGTCGCCCCAGTAACTCAGCTCCAGCCCCTGCGGCAGGTTGGCCTGCTGCTTATGAACATAGGCCTTGACCTTGTCGGCCACTTCGATGGCACTTTGATCACCGACACGATAGACATCCAGCATTGCTGCAGGTTTGCCGTTAAATCGGGTACGCAACGCCGACTCTTCAAAGCCATCGGTCACGTTGGCGATATCCCTCAGTCGCAGCAGACTGCCATCGGTGTTGGCCTTGATGACCAGCGGCTCAAACTGGTCACGATAGTACGCCTGCCCCTTGGACCGGATCAGAATATCGCCGCCATCGGTGCGGATGTTGCCGGCTGAGAGATCCAGTGAGCTGTTGCCGATCCGCTCGGCCACTTCCGACAGCGTCAGATCGTAGGCGCGCAGCTGATCCTGTGAAAGCTCGATAGCGATCTCGTAGTTGCGTACCCCGTCCAGCTCGACCTGAGTGATCCCCGGCGTGCGCAACAGATCATCACGCACCCGCTCGGCATAGCCGCGCAGCTCCTGTTCACTCAGCTCTCCGGCGACGGCGACCGTAATCACGTCACGCTTGAAAGTGGCCAGTGAGATGACCGGTTGATCCGCCTCACTGGGGAAAGTGCCAATTTCATCCACGCGTGACTTCACATCCGCCAACAACTCACGGGCATCGTAGCCGCTGTCGACTTCGATCGTGATCGTCGCCCCCCCTTCCACTGAACGGCTGTTGATCTGTTTCACCCCCTCCAGATCACTGACCGCCTCCTCGACCCGAGTTGCAAGACTCAGCTCGGCATCTTCAGGAGTTGCGCCGCGCAGACTGACATTGACACTGATGGTGTCGGTCTCGAAACTGGGAAAAACCTCCAGCGGAATATTGTATTTGAGCGACATCAAACCGGTGAAGAGAATGGTGACCATCAGCAGGTTGGCGGCCACATGGTTGCGTGCGAACCAGGCGATCATGGCTGTTCTCCTGCTGCACGACGCTGACCTTGTACTGCAGGCCCTTCGGAGCGTTGTTCCGATTCAGGCTTGGCCGCACCACGGATTTTGACCGGCGTACCTGAAATCACCTGACCGAGCGACGTCAGCACCAGTTCGTCACCGGGCTCAAGCCCCTCGCCAATCAAGGCTTCGGTCTCATTCTGCCAGTCAATGCGGATCGGCTGACGCTGCAGTACACCGTTCTCAACACGGTAGACATAACTGCCCTGATAGATGGCACGGTTGGGAATCACGATTGCATCCGGAATTTCCCGCCCCTCGATGCGCGCACTGACGTACTGACCCACTTTCAGCGGAACCCGATCAACTGCTTTCTCGCCATAGGGGTCATCCAGCTGCGCCAGCACATGTAACTGACGGCTGGTGGCATCGATAGCACCTTCCGTCTGCACAATACGGCCGCTCCAAACTTCACGCTGGACCAGATCAGAGATCAGCTCAACCCGTGGCTGTGTGCCACCGGTCTGGTCAAAGCGATATTCTTCGGGCAGATCCACAAAGCCAAGATCACGACTCTGCAACGGCAGACGCACTTCGAGATAGTCCACTGCGTAGATCTCGGCAAGGGTGGTATTGCTGGACACCACCTGCCCCAAATCAACACTTTTTTCCAGTACACGGCCGGCATAGGGGGCACGGATGCGGGTCCGCTCCAGATTAAGCCGCGCCTTGGCCAACACCGCCTCGGTCGACGCCAGACTGGCACGGGCACTGGCCAGTTGAGGCTTGCGCAACACCAGTGCCGGTGCTTGCCCGGAGTTCCCCAGACGCTCCCAGTCTGCAGCGGCCTGGTCGGCCCGTGCCTGTTCTTCGGCCAGTTGCTGTCGGGCACTGATCACGCTGGCTTCAGCCTGCGCCACTTCGGCCGCATAGTCACGGCTATCCAGCCGGATCAGCTCTTCACCCTTCTCGAAAAAGCCTCCAGCACGGAAATCAGCGGCCAGCCAGACAACCTCACCGCTAACCTGCGGTTGCAGAGTGCTTTGGGTACGTGGCCGAATGCGACCGTAGCTTTCGATCATCACCCGGTAGGGAGCAGCAGCAATGGTTTGGGTATCTACATTTATTCTGGCCGGTTGCGGCGGCTTACCACGGTGCACTTCAGGTGGATTGCTGTATATAAGCCAACCGAGTGTGGCCATTACCAGAATGACGATCAGGGGAAGAATACGTTTGATCATTGTCCGGCAGGCTCCTGCTCAGGCTCTGTTGTTGGAAGGTCGGTTTGAAAAGTGCCGCCCAGCGCACGATACAGCTCGATCCGGTTCTGGAGCAGCTGGCGGCGCAGCCCCAATACACTGGTCTGGGCATCAAAGGAGCGTCTCTGGGCTTCCAGAACGGTGGTGTAGCTGGTCAAGCCCTTCTGATACTGCTCAAAGGCCAGGTTTTCGGCATGCACGGCATTGCGCTGAGCCTCAAGGTACTGAGCATGGCGTTCGAGCAAACTCTGTCGAAGCGACAATGCATTTTCCACCTCGGCCAATGCGGCATACACTGCTTCCAGCCAGCGTTGTTCCAGCTCCTGCCGACGCGCCAGCGCCTGATCCTGCAACGATGCCTTGCGACCGGCATCGAACAGTGTTTGCGTCAGCCTCGCACCTATGCTCCAGCTCAGGTTGCCCAGTGACAACAGATCACTGAGGGCATCACTGCTGCCCCCAAGGCCCGTACTGGTCAGACCAAGGCTGGGAAAGCGATCACGGTGGGCAGCGGCCAGAGCCGCATCGGCTGATAATAGTTCCAGCCACTGCTGCTGCAGATCGGGGCGACGGGTCAACACATCGGCCGGCAAACCTGCCGGTATGTCAGTCTCCAGCCAGGGCAACGCGGCTTCTGCGATCAACCGAGCGGACGGATAGCGCCCGAGCAGCAACTCCAGCTCACGACGAATTTCAGCCAATTGCTGAGTTTGCTGTTCAACACGGGCGTTTTCGGCATGCAGGTTGTTACGCGCCAGATACAGGTCCAACGCCTCATTCAGCCCCTGGCGATAGCCGGATGCAATCACCTCGACATTCTGTGCCAGATTGTCACGACGCTGACGGTACAGGTCGAGCAGCAGCTGGGCTTCCTGCAGAGCAAACCACTGAGTGCCAAGCTTGACCACCAGCGATTGTTCCTGTTGTCGCAACCCGGCTTCAGCCGCAGCCAGATCAAGTCGGGCCTGACGCTGACGCGCACTGAGTCGGCCCCACAGATCCAGATCCAGGCTGATACTGAAATCGAGGGAGTCTACCCGATCACTGTCTTCCCTGCGGGTACTGCCCAGATTAAGTGCCAGCGAAGGCAACCGATCTGCACGGCTTATATCCACAGCTTCACGGCTGCGACTCACATTGTACCGAGCGGCCTGCAGTCCGGGATTGGCCGCCAGGGCTTCCGTCGCCAGTTCCTGCAAACGTGGATCATTCAGTTGTACCAGCCAGCCACGCAGCTCTTCCGAGACCGGTTCCGTGTCGCTCCCTTCAGCGCTGGTCCAGTTGTCGGGCAGTTCGGGTTGCGGCGACATCAATTTTGGCGGGCTGCTGCAGGCGCTCAGCACCAGCAGCATGGGTAAAAGGAGTAGGATTCGCACATCGGTTCCCTGTTTCGTACGGATACAAACCGGCAGCGCGCATCATAGAGTGCACCAGCCAGTCCCGTGAGAGCCTTATATTAGAGGATTGTTCCTTTAGCGGCAGCGGCTTTTACAGATCTTTACATGCTCAGCCGCCGGAGCGGAGCAGTTCGTAGGCACGGCGAACTTCAATGAACGCCTCACTGTCTCCCCCTTTGTCAGGGTGAAGCTGAGCGGCCAGTTGGCGGTAACGACTGCGAATTTTTTCCTGGCTGGCACCGGCGTCAAGCTCCAGTGTTTCCAGAGCCTTGTGCCGCGCACCGGGATGATCGAGTTGCTCCATGAAGCCGGCCAGCAGGCGCTGTACATCTCGTGCACTGGTGTGTTGCAGCTGCGTCCAGTCAAGATAGTAGTCACGCAGAGGATCGGCTGCTCCGGGGACAGATGCCTGCTCGGTGATACTGTCTACCGGTTCAGCATGGCAGCGTACACTAAGCGGAGAAATTTCAAGTCTCAGTTGTTCTTCGTACCAGAGGCGGGTCTGCAAAGTATAAAGACCGTGCATGATCATGAAGTGTTTCTGAAACAGGCGCAGCTGATAGTCATCGGCCAGTTCGGCAAAGGCAGGATGCGCTTCCAGCCCTTTCATCAGCCTGAACTCGCTGATCCCGTCCGGATGGGCCCTCAGCAGGGCCAGCAATTCAGGGATCAGGGGGTTTGAAGCTATGTCAGGGCTCATTTCGACTCCGTTCAGCGCTGTATTTGTTCAGTGGCGGTCTGGCACAATGCACCTATTATTCGATTCAACTCCCCAGCTCAAACAAAAGGCAGACTCACCATGCTGTTGCGACTTTTTATCCTGCTGTTACTGGCGCCTGTTGTCCATGCTCAGGAGTGGAAAAAAATTCTTGATCTGGCACCTGAAGGCAGCCAGATGGCACTTGTGGTGGCACCCTTGAGTACAACGGGTGCCCTGGAGATCGATTACCGCGGCGACACTCTGCTGCCTCCGGCCAGCACGTTGAAACTGTTTACCGCCACAGCCGCCGAGCTGACCCTGGGGCCGGACTACCGCTTTCCCACTCGCCTTTGGCAACGCGGCCAACAGCAGGGTGGTCGCTGGCAGGGTGACCTGCTGTTTGAATTCACCGGCGCACCTGACCTGAGCGTGGCCCAGCTGGGTGAATTACTGACACAACTGCGCCAACAAGGTGTACGCGAAATAGAGGGAAACATTCTGCTCGATACCAGCCGTTTCAGCGGTTATGACCGTGCCCACGGCTGGCCCTGGAATAATCTGGGCGTATGTTACAGCGCACCCGTGGCGGCATTGACCCTCGAAGGCAACTGTATTCAGGCAAGCCTGAATAGCCGCGGCAGCGGTAAGCCCGCCCGCTTCTTTGTGCCGGCCCACCAGCCGATCGAAGTCACGTCCAGCGTAATGGTGCTGCCAGAAGAACAGATCGAACAACAGCTGTGCGAACTGGAAGCGCGCTTGGGTCCTGGCAACCGTTACCATCTCAGCGGCTGCATCAGTGATCAGCGTGATGTACTGCCGCTCAAGTTTGCCATCAACGACCCTGTTGCACACGGCAAGGCACGTATTCGTCAGGAACTCAGCCGACAGGGTATCGTACTAAGAGGCGATATTGTGCCGGGGGCACTGGGTTCGGGTTGGCAGCTGCTGGCGCAGGTACAGTCAGCGCCGTTGGCTGAACTGTTGCAACAGACCCTGCAGCGTTCCGACAACCTGATTGCAGACTTGTTGCTTAAAACCCTGCCGATCCACTCTGGTGAAGCCGGCAGTTTTGCAAGCGGCGTCCGCGCCATGAAAACGATTATCCGGCAGCATACCGGTGTTGACCTGCACCTGGCGGCCCTCAGTGACGGCTCAGGCCTGTCACGGGACAATTTGATTCAGGCCCGCCAGCTGGCCAACCTGCTGCGCTGGCTGGCTGCCCACTCCGAACTTCACAGCTACCAGTCACTGCCGGTTTCGGGTGCCAGCGGCACCCTGAAATACCGTGCCAGCACACGACAACCCCCGTTACAGGGAGCGATCAAGGCGAAAACGGGCACCGTCAACGGAAGCCGCAATCTGGCCGGATACATCGATACGGCCTCAGGTGAGCGCTATCTGTTTGTACTGCTGCTGAGCAGTATCAGCCTGCCGGAAAAATTCCACGGCCCCAGCCCGATCACGGCATTTGAACGTGAGCTGCTGGAATGGATTTACCACAACGGCTGAAAAAACAAACCCGCCAAGTTCGGCGGGTTTGTTTTCATGTCCTGTTGGCGGCCAGAAAGATTATTTCTGTTTTTTGCCGTCTTCATTCATAAGCTTGCGAACCTTGATGAAGGCCCACACCATCACTGCAGCCATGCCCACAATACCCAGCAGGCTCGGCGCCAATACCTCGAAGCTGTACAGATCAATCCCGAACATCACAATCACCTTTACGTTCGTTACCCTAGTTGGGAACAGATTACCTCTTAAGCCTGGAGCACATATTGACTCAGCTCAACGAGTCCTCCTCTCGACTTTTCAGCATAGCTCATCATTACAATCCAACTTGAAAAACGCTCACATCTGGCGCATATCTAAATCAGCACATTCAAAAAGGAGATCACCATGTACTCACACAAGAACTGGACGCCGGAACAGATCAGCAAGATGAACGAAGAGAAATTCCTGATCGAGATGCTGGACATGTTCCGTTTTTCACCCTCCAACGATGACAACAGCGCTGTTGAGCAGATGCGTAAGCAGCTCGATGCAGTTGAGCAAATCCTGCAGACCAGGCTCGAGACCAAGCGCTCAAACTGATCCGCTCACCGGGCAGCCGTTCAGGCTGCCTGCTTTTCCTGTCTCCCCCCACTTCATCTTGCCCCCTCCCACTGCCAGCACCTGAGTTGACTCACAATCTGCTTTTACACCCTCCCAGGCAGCCATCAATCATGTCCAGCAATGATAAATCAAAAATAATTAATGATTTATCATAAATTCAAATACGAATACTCAAAACAATCCTAAATAACAAAAAGATCTAAGTAGAAAATACTGAATTTTCCTTTATAAACAATAGGTTATAAAACAGCATATCCAGCCGCGACAAATCCAGAATAAAATCTTAAAAATCCTTTATTTTCAATTGGTTATATAGGCAAAAACAGGCCAGTTTTTTTGCCATTCATCAGTATTGAATTTATAATTATCATTAATAGATAAATGATGAATCACAAAAGGATTAAGACGATGCAAGAGAAGGAAATAAAATTGCTTTTCAAGGCGGGGGTATTTGATTCCTGCCAGGCGATTCCAGTCTCGATGTCACGCGGCTGGACCCTGAAATTCATCACGCGTGATCAGGAGGTGGTGACACTCAACCTGCAGCGCTCAAAAGGGGAACGGGAATTCAAAAGCCTGGATGGTGCAGCAGCGGTTGCCCGTCGAATCGGGTTTGACTGGCTGAACGTGCAGATCGGTGACCTGCAGTGGCGTGAAAAGGTTTCCTGAGGGGGGAGTCGGCCGGCCAACAACCAGCCAACTTCCGTGTAGCGGTTTGATCAGGGCTGCAGACGTTCTACCTGCCAGCCGGTGTCATTGTACTGGTAGCGGAAGCGATCATGCAGGCGGTTCTCGCGTCCCTGCCAAAATTCGTACAGCTCGGGTATCAGCCGATAACCACCCCAGGTTAACGGACAGGGAATGACGGCTCCCTCAAAGGTTTGATCCAGTTCGGCTACGCGCTGTTCCAGCGTGATGCGATGATCAACCGGGTAGCTTTGATGCGAAGCTGCCGCACTCAGCTGACTGCCGCGCGGCCGTTCGTGAAAGTAGGTCTCGCCCATTGCGTGATCAAGCTGCTCGACACGCCCACGGATCCGCACCTGACGCTCAAGTCCGCGCCAGTAAAACAGCAACTCGGCCTTCGGGTTCTGCTGCAACTGCTCCCCCTTCTCGGAGCGAAAATCAGTGAACCAACAGAAACCATCCGCATCGAAACGCTTGAGCAGCACAATACGTGCGGCTGGCCAGCCATCCGCACCGGCCGTGGCAAGAGTCATTGAGGTTGCATCGTCGGGATAGGCCTCCAGCGCCTGCTGCATCCAGTGACCAAACTGCTCCAGCGGGTCAGCCGCCAGCTCGGCACGACTCAGTCCCGCCGCCACATATTCGCGGCGCAGGGCACTGATTTCGGGGGTATCACTCATAGATTTCTCCAGTCGAATGGGCTCAAGCGGTTACTATAACCGAAACAATCAGGGTTATACTGCCCGGGATCACGCGGGATGCAGTTCAGATCAAGGAGATTGAAATCGATGCATGGACCAAAACAGACAAGACGGATCCTTGGGTTATTGCTGACAGGCTTACTGCTTGGCGGCTGTGCAGCCAGTGGCAATGAGCGTCCGTTCCAGTTTAAAAACCTGGGCAAGTCCGAGATCGATATGGTCGCCGATCTGCATGTTGAAACAGTTACTCATCTGGCGCGAGAACTGGCTATCAAGCTGTACAAGCGCAACCCGCGGGAGCTGGCGAAAGTACCCGGTATGACCATCGAAAGACGCCTGGAATTGCTGCTGAACTCCCCTCGACTGATCACCCACCCAGAACTGAACAACCTGTATGCAGAGAAAGCCGTGCCACTGGCGTTTGATCCCGCGTTTCAGGGCGACCGGGTATTTGCACTGATGGTCGGCATTACCGGGATGCTGCACGCTTCGTACAGTTATCGTGACGAGTTTTACATGCTCAACGAGATGGATCAGCAAAAACTGTACAACTGCGCCCGTAATCTGGAAGCTGTGGCCTGGCGACTCAATACCTACCGGCAGGAAAACGGTGAGCCTTTCCTGTACGCCAACAGCCCAACCAATCTAAGCTACGAGCGCATTATGTCCAAGTTGATCGCCCATCAGGACATGATGGCAAAAATTGTCTCTGACTCATCCAACCGGGCGATCAATACCGTGGTGCATGGCATCGCATCAACCACCCTGCTGCCGATCTAGCTGCCACACAACGGCTTAAGTACGCGAATATCCGCGATTTTGTGGTTTTCGTTCAGGAACAGGGTGACATCAGCCTGATCAGGCATTTCGTCCAGCATGGCTCGGGTCAGGCGTTCATAGTGCTGAATGAAACGTTTGATCTCGTTACCATCCATGATTCGCAGATGGTCAGTCGGCTGCTGAGTGTCATAGATATACTGGATCCGCTCGGCCAGTTTTTTCTCCTGCAGCGAACGCCACTCATACACCGCATCCATACTCGGTACGCAGAGCATCAGCAATACATCCAAACGTGAAAACAGCTCTCGATAGGGCCCTTTCAGCTGTTCATTGACATGCCGCCGCCAAACTCCGTGCGGGTCTTCGTTGCGCTCAAGAATATTCACCGGCTCAACCAGAGTTTCCTCCTGCTGCGGCTGCGCGCCGACGCACCAGCCCTCCAGCACGATCAGATCCGCGCCGCCGATCCATTCCTGCCACACCGAGTCGGGGCAGCGATCATCGATCGACTTGTCGAACACCGGAATTTTGGTCACCCGTTCGGGATCATCGGCGCACAGGCTGTCGATAATCTCCATGCCCAGCTCTACATCATGTGTGCCGGGTACGCCCCGGGTGACAAACAGAGGATGAATGCTGCGCGCCAGAGCCTCGCGGTCGGCACGGGTCTTGTAGATATCATCGATGGAGAAACCCACCACTCGCAGATCAAACCCTTCACCCAGAATCACTTCCAACAGATTGAACAGGGTCGACTTGCCGGCACCCTGCGCACCGTTGATGCCCAGCACCAGCGGTCCTTCCTGCTGTCGCTTGCGCGCCAGAATCCAGGCAGCCAGCGGCACATAGATCTCCTCGAACATCTCCTTCAGGCCGATATCCACCTTCAATGATTCCAGGGTGGCAGCGAACGCCTGCTCCACCGCCTGCACGGCATGACGACGTTCTTCAACACTGAGGCAGAGCTGGTCGCGCGGCCAGCGAGTAAGCAAACTCATGGGTGATCACTCTTGAAGCAGGGAACAGATGAACGGAACGAGAGTCTACCCCATATTATCCAAACACCGATACTTTGTACTCCAGGGTGATCCTGCACCCATCAAACGGTATTTGACGCTATGCGCATCCTCCCCGGATTGTGTATAAACTGATTGTACAACACCCGGTTCGGGACCATTTAAAAACGCACAGGGAGCCAAGCATGAATCCGGAATTTCGCACCGAGCATGACAGCATGGGTGAGGTACAGGTACCCCATGATGCCCTGTACGCCGCACAGACCCAACGGGCTGTGGATAACTTTCAGATCAGTGATCTGTGCCTGCCGGCGACGTTCATCACAACACTGGCCCAGATCAAGGCAGCCTGCGCACGTGCCAATGCGGAGCTGGGACTGCTGGAAAAAGAGCAGGCAGATGCCATTGTGGACGCAGCCGACCAGTTGATCGCCGGTGAACATCTCGACCAGTTCCCGGTGGACGTATTCCAGACCGGCTCCGGCACCAGCAGCAACATGAACATGAACGAAGTGCTCAGTGCGCTGATCAAGCAGCGCACCGGCCTTGAGCTGCACCCGAATGATCACATCAACATGAGCCAAAGCTCGAACGATGTGATCCCCACCTGCATTCATGTCAGCGCACTGCTGCAGCTGGAAAACAGCCTGATCCCGGCACTGCGCCATCTGGTCGGCATTCTGACGCGCAAGCGCTCTGAGCTGTCCCAGATCGTCAAGACCGGTCGTACCCATCTAATGGATGCCATGCCTATCCGCATGGATCAGGAGGTATCAGGCTGGCTGACACAGATACAGGACTGCATCGCACGACTGGAAAGCGTGCGCCCGCGACTGTTGCAGGTGGCTCAAGGCGGAACGGCGGTGGGTACCGGGGTCAACGCCCCGCGCGCCTTCTCACGCCTGTTCTGCCGTCAGCTCAGCATTCGTACCGGCTTGACCCTGCAACCTGCACAGAACCATTTTACGGCTCAGGCCTGTCAGGATACCGCCGTTGAGCTGTCCGGCCAGCTCAAGACCTGCGCCACGGCATTGATGAAAATTGCCAATGATCTGCGCTGGATGAACTCCGGCCCACTGGCGGGTCTTGGCGAAATCGCCCTGCCTGCCCTGCAACCTGGCTCTTCCATCATGCCCGGCAAGGTCAACCCGGTGATCTCCGAAGCAGTCATGATGGCCGCCGCTCAGGTGTGTGGCAACGATGTCAGCATCAGCATTTGTGGCCAGCACGGCAACTTTCAGCTCAATACCATGCTGCCGCTGATTGCCTACAACCTGTTGCAGAGCGAGATGCTGGTCGCCAACGCTGCCGTCACACTGGCCGACAAGGCGATCGAAGGCTTTACGGTCAACAGCGACAATATCGAGGCGGCCCTGTCGCGCAACCCGGTTCTGGTCACGGCACTCAACCCGGTTCTGGGCTATGAGCAGGCGGCTACCCTTGCCAAACAGGCCTATGCAGAAGGTCGACCGATCGTCGACGTGGTCGTGGAGCAGACCGACCTTAAGCGCGAAGAGGTGGAAGGTCTGCTCGATCCGCTGCGCTTAACTGGCATCGAATAGGCCGCTTCCGCTATACTTTTGCGCCTGAAATCTGGCCTAAAACCCTGCACTTTGCAGGGTATGACAGGAAACTTGCATGAACCGCGATCTCGACCGACTGCAGCCCTACCCGTTTGAGAAACTGGCCGTCCTCAAGGCCGGTGTTCAGCCCCCCAAAAGCCTTGAGCACATCTCGCTCGGCATTGGAGAGCCCAAACATCCGGCTCCGCCCTTCGTAACCGATGTACTGGCGGAAAACCTCAGCGGTGTTTCCACCTACCCGACCACCAAGGGGATGCCGGAACTGCGTCAGGCGATGGCAAGCTGGTGCGAACGCCGCTTCGGTCTGCAGACCGACAGCATGGACTCTGAGCGCAACATTCTGCCGGTCAACGGTACCCGTGAAGCGATCTTTGCTTTCACTCAGGCGGCGGTCGAGCGCAAGCCCGGTGCTCTGGTCATGTCCCCCAACCCCTTCTATCAGATCTATGAAGGGGCCACCTATCTGTCCGGGGCCGAACCTTACTACCTCAACTGCCTGGCCGAAAACGGCTTTATCCCCAATTATGATGCCGTTCCAGCGGATAGCTGGCAGCGGACCCAGCTGCTGTTTGTCTGCTCACCGGGTAACCCAACCGGGGCCGTGCACAGTGTCGAGACCCTGAAAAAGCTGATCGCCCTGGCGGATGAACATGACTTCATCATCTGCTCGGATGAGTGCTATTCAGAGTTGTACCCGGACGAGGACAACAAACCGGCCGGATTGCTGCAGGCCTGTGCCGAGCTGGGCCGGAACGATTATGCCCGCTGCATCGTGTTCCACAGCCTCTCCAAGCGCTCCAACCTGCCCGGCATGCGCTCGGGCTTTATCGCCGGTGATGCCAGCCTGCTGGAGCCCTTCCTGCTCTATCGCACCTATCACGGCTGCTCCATGCCGGTTCAACACCAGTTGGCCTCCATCGCCGCCTGGAATGACGAAGGCCACGTATATGAAAACCGCTGCCAGTATCGACACAAGTTCGACGCGGTATTGCGTGTACTGCAGCCGGTGATGGATGTGAAACAGTCCGATGCCAGCTTCTATCTCTGGGCACCCACCCCGATGGCGGATGATGAATTTGCCAAGGGTCTGTTCGCACAGCAGAATCTGACCGTGCTGCCGGGCCGCTACCTGTCCCGCGAAGTGGACGGCGTGCTGCCGGGGTCCGGTTTTGTGCGCATGGCACTGGTGGCAACGGTATCCGAGTGTGTTGAAGCGGCCGAGCGCATTCGCCGCTATATTGAATCCCAGTAAGGAGTTGCCCGTGACCACCCTGTACGGCATCAGCAACTGCGACACCGTGCGCAAGGCGCGCAAATGGCTGGAAGCCCGTGGTGTTGCATTTGAATTTCATGACTTTCGCAAACAGGGCCTTGGCGCTGACAAGGTCGCCCATTGGTGTGATGCAGTCGGGCTGGACAAAGTACTGAACAAGCGCGGCACCACCTGGCGTCAGCTGCCGGATGAGGTCAAGGCCACTACCGATGCGGCTGCCTTGCAGGCCTTGATGGTCGAACAGCCGACTCTGATCAAGCGTCCGGTGCTGGTACTGGACGACGGTCGGGTTGAAGTTGGCTTTAAAGACACCGATTACGCGGCCCTGTTCGACTGAACAGTGCCTACCTTTTTGATGAATCGAACAACGGAGTAAACAATGGCGAATTTCGCATTTGGTTTGGGTGTAGGTACAAAATCGTCTGCCGGCGACTGGCTGGAGGTGTACTACAACGCACCGCTGCTGAACGCGGATGACACGCTGATTGCCGCCGTGGCCGACAAGGTGGGTTACGAGGGCGGCAACCAGACCATCGAACTGAACGCCTCCCAGCTGAAGGCACTGGAAGCGGCCTTCCTGTCCGTGGACGCCGAAGCTCAGGCTGAAGTGGTCGAGATCCTGGAAGGCACCCAGCAGCCGCTGGTGCTCTGCATACTGGAAACCGACGCTGCGCCGCAGACCACCGCCGAGGTGTACCTGAAGCTGTCGCTGCTGTCGCACCGTCTGGTCAAGCCGCACGGCATCGACCTGAACGGCATGTTCCCGCTGCTGCCGAACGTAGCCTGGACCAATGAAGGCGCCGTTGCACTGGACGACCTGCCGCGCCGTCAGCTCTCGGCTCGTGCTCAGGGCAAGGTGCTGGACGTGTTCTCCGTCGACAAGTTCCCGAAAATGGCCAACTACGCGGTACCGGCCGGTATCCGTATCGGTGACGCTGCCCGTATCCGTCTGGGCGCCCACGTGGGCGAAGGCACCACCGTGATGCATGAAGGTTTCATCAACTTCAACGCCGGCACCCTGGGCGTGAGCATGGTTGAAGGCCGTATCTCCGCTGGTGTTGTCGTGGGCAACGGCTCCGATATCGGTGGCGGCGCGTCCACCATGGGCACGCTGTCCGGTGGCAACAACGTGGTGATCTCTGTGGGTAAGAACTGCCTGCTGGGCGCCAACGCCGGTCTCGGCCTGCCGCTGGGTGATCGTTGCACCATTGAAGCGGGCCTGTACGTTACCGGTGGTTCCAAGGTCACCCTGCTGGACGAGCACAACCAGGAAGTGGGCGTGGTCAAGGCTGGCGAACTGGCCGGCACCCCGGACCTGCTGTTCCGCCGCAACTCGCAGAATGGTCGCATCGAGGTGAAAACCAACAAGAGCGCCATCGAGCTGAACGCCGAGCTGCACAAGCACAACTGAGCGTAACAGCGCTGACCGACCCCGTTCACCCGATGGTGTACGGGGTTTTATTGTTTTCAAGCCGCAGGATTCAACATGACTTCGACCTCCCCTACGCTGGATCTGGCCATGGAGCTGATCAGCCGCCGCTCCGTCACCCCCGAGGATGATGGCTGTCAGGAACTGATGATCAGCCGGCTGGAAAAACTCGGCTTTCGTATCGAGCGACTGCCGTTTGAAGAGGTGACCAACCTCTGGGCTCGCCGTGGCGATTCCGGTCCACTGTTCTGCTTCGCCGGTCACACTGATGTGGTGCCTTCAGGCCCGGAAGAGCAATGGCAGTTTCCGCCCTTCGAGCCGCGTATCGAGGAAGGTTATCTCTGCGGTCGTGGCGCGGCGGACATGAAAGGCAGCCTGGCCGCCTTTGTCACCGCCGTGGAGCGCTTTGTCGCCAACCACCCGGACCATCAGGGCTCCATCGCCCTGCTGATCACCAGCGACGAAGAAGGCCCCTTCATTAACGGTACCACCCGCGTGATCGACCATCTGGAAGCACGCAACGAGAAGATCGACTGGTGCATCGTCGGCGAGCCTTCCAGCACGGAAAAAGTGGGTGATGTGATCAAAAACGGTCGCCGCGGCTCACTCAGCGGCACGTTGAAGGTACGTGGCATTCAGGGCCATGTGGCCTACCCGCATCTTGTGCGCAATCCGATCCACGAAGCCGCTCCGGCACTGGCTGAACTGGCGGCCACCGTTTGGGACGAAGGCAATGAATTCTTCCCGCCCACCAGTTTCCAGATCTCAAATATCAATGCCGGCACCGGTGCCACCAACGTGGTTCCCGGCCATGTGGATATTGCTTTCAACTTCCGCTTCTCCACTGAAGTGACCGCCGATGAACTGAAGGTGCGTGTGCGCGAGATCCTCGACCGGCATGGCCTTGAGTGGGATATCGACTGGATTCTGTCCGGCAATCCCTTCCTGACGGCGGCCGGCAGTCTGGTGGATGCGGCACGGGAGTCAATCCGCTCTGTAATGGGTTACGAAACCGAGCTGTCCACCTCCGGCGGCACCTCTGATGGTCGTTTTATTGCACCCACCGGGGCTCAGGTACTGGAGTTGGGGCCCTGCAACGCCACCATCCACAAGATCAACGAGCGTGTACGCGCCAGCGATCTGGATGATCTGTCGCACCTGTACGAAAACATTCTGGCTCGGCTGCTGGTTCAGGCATGAGTACATTTGCGCTGATCTGCCCGGTATGCAAGTCGCCCCTGCAACAGCAGGAACAACGGCTTGGCTGTGAACACAACCACAGCTTTGACCGCGCCCGTCAGGGGTACTGGAACTTGCTGCTGCCGCAGCGCAAACGCAGCAAGGAGCCGGGCGACAGTGCCGACATGGTGCAGGCACGACAGCGCTTCCTGCAGGCGGGGCACTATGCCCCGCTGGCACAGGCCATTATTGATCTGCTGCAGCCTTATGTGCAGACAACTCAGGCCGGAAAACTTCTGGATCTTGGTTGTGGCGAGGGCTGGTACACCGATCAACTGCAGCGCCAGTTGAAACTGAACGTGGCCGGACTGGATATTTCCAAACCGGCGGTACGCACCGCCAGCCGACGCAACCCCGATATTCTCTGGATGGTCGCCACTGGCGCGGATATCCCGCTGGCCGATGAATCGGTCGACATGGCCAGTCTGATCTTCGGCCGCCTGCTGCCTGAACCCACCGTTCGTGTTCTCAAACCGGGTGGTCTCATGTTGGTGGTCTACCCCGGCCCTGAGCACCTGCGTGCCCTGCGCGGTCTGATCTATGAACAGGTGCGCGACAGTTCGGGCTTCAGCGCTGAGCAGGCACTGGCGCAACAGTTCGAGCCCGTCGCACTGGAAAGGCTGGCGTTCGAGTTCAGGCTCGACAACGCCGAGGCGGTGCAGGACCTGCTGGCGATGACACCACACGGCCAGCGCCTGAACAGCGCCGCCCGTGAGCGCATTGCCGCCTGCTCCGCTCTGACCGAACAGGCCGATTTCAGACTGAGCCTGTTGCGCAAGCGATGAACCGACTCAAGGACTGGCTACGCCAGCGGGCACAGAACCCCCGAGGCAACCTGCGCCTGCTGCTCAGTGGTGCCGGACTGTTCTTTTGTGGCGTCGGTGGCATCAGCATGGCCCAATACAGCCTGCCACCCGGGCTCAAGGCAGAATTGCTGGCACTGGCCGGCTTGATCCTGACCATCGCTGGCAGCATACTCGCCCTTATTGGTTACCTAAGCCTGAGCGTTCTGCGCATCTGGCACATTCTGGACGACGACGATGAGCAGCACCGAGATCCGCCACCCTGACATTGAAATCTATATAAAGAACCGTTCCCTGGAACAGATACTGCAGTGGCTGCGCGATCGGGCCGATAGTGTTGAATCGCACAACAGTGTCGGCGGTACCCACTCCCTCACCGCGGTTTTCAGCACTCGGCGCATTCCGGTGATGATCCATGAGAAGGCGGTTGGCAAAGCCTGGATCAGCGTCTGGTTCCGCTCCGATGCCACTCCCTGGATACGTGACATTGACTGCGCCCATGAAGTCGCCGCCGCACTGGACACCCAGGTTCGCTGCATCGTCTCCGGCTGGCAGGATGGCGATGATCCTGATGAGTGGTGGAAGATCGAAGGCGGCGAGGTCGAGAAAATCACCTGGCGCACCGACTGACAGGGAGAGAGCCATGACACCTGCCCACGAAGCACTGCACGCACTTATCCTTGATGGACAGGGCGGCGCCCACTCGCTTTCGCCTGAGGAGCTGGAGCGCTGGCAACCTGAAGATGGTGTTCTCTGGTTGCATCTTGACTACACCCTCGACTCAACACGCCAGTGGCTGGAACAGGACAGTGGCCTGCCGGAGCTGGCCATCGATGCCCTGCTGGCCGAAAACACCCGCCCCCGCGCCGCCATTCTGGATGAACACCTTCTGCTCGCGCTGCGCGGCGTGAATACTAACCCCGGTGCCGACCCTGAAGATATGGTCTCAATTCGCCTGTGCGTGGGTGCTCGGCTGGTGGTATCGACCCGCAAACGCCGCCTGATGTCCGTCAGTAAACTGCTGGCGCTGTTCGAGCAGGGGGAGGGCCCTCGCAGCAGCGCCGAGTTGGTCATTCGCCTCAGCGAACTGCTGGTGGAACGGATGGGAGTCACGGTTGAAGAACTTGAAGAGCAGCTGTCAGACCTGGAGCTGGACCTATTGACCCAACCCGGCAGCGAGATGCGACAGGCCGTGCGCAATCTGCGCCGCCAGACCGTCACCCTGCGGCGCTACTTTGCCCCTCAGCGAGATGCCTTCAACCAGATGCTCAGCGAACGCCTGAGCTGGTTTACCACTGAAATGAAACTGGAGCTTCGGGAAGTCAGTGACCAGCTGCTGCGCCACATCGAGGATCTGGATATCATTCGTGAGCGTGCCGCCATGGCACAGGAAGAGCTGGCCAGCCAGCAAGGTGAACAGCTCAACCTGCGCATGTATGTACTGTCGATCATATCAGCGGTATTCCTGCCTCTGGGCTTCCTGACCGGGCTGTTAGGGATCAACGTGGGCGGTATTCCCGGTGCCGAGAACGATTATGCCTTCCTGATTTTCCTGCTGCTGCTGGGCCTGCTGGTCGGCGGCCTGTTAATTCTGTTCCGGCGTTGGCGCTGGCTCTAATCGCCGTGCCCGCTGTTGCAGAAGCACAGCCGCCACGATCAGCGCCAGCCCAACAAACGTCGCCGGCGCGATGGCCTCATTCAGAAACAGGTAAATAAACACCAGCGACAGAAAGGGTGACAGGAATATCAGGTTGGACACCCGGCTGACATGAGTCGCGGCACGCATGGCACCCAACCAGAGCATGAAGGTCAGCCCCATCTCAAACACCCCGACCCAAAGTGCGCCAAGCAGGCCCTGAGGCCCGGGCCAGTGTACCCCGCTCTGCCACAACATCAGTGCCCATATCAGCGGCGTTCCACACAGGAAGCAGAGCAACAGACTGACCGCGGGAGAACCCTCGGCGCGCGTATTGAGAATCCAGTACAGTGCCCAGATCAGAGTACTGCCCAATGCCAGCGCCACTCCGAGCGTACTATCAAACTGAAGTGACAACAGCTGCCCTCGGGTCGCGATCACCAGTGCGCCAAAGTATCCCAGTGCCATGGCCAGCAGATCCACACGCTGCAACCGCTGTTTGAGCAGGGGGACGGCCAGCAGCGACAACGTAAGCGCCCAAGTATAATTGAGTGCCTGGGCCTGTTGCGCTGGCAACAGGTCATAGGCCCGAAACAGTACCAGATAGTAAAGTGCCGGATTCAACGCCCCCAGCAGCAGATAGAGGCCGGGTCGCTTGCGCCCATGCTGCAGCAACTCACGCCAGCGTCCCTGCCAGCTGACGCAGGCTGCCAGTACCAATGTGGAGAACAGGCCGGACCAGGCCAGCAGCTGCAACGGCGTCATGACCTGTAACGAGAGCTTGAACGCCGTCGCCACCGTGGACCAGAGCAAAACGGCACTGAGTCCAAGCAGCATGGCCCGCGACTGTGATTTTTCCGACATGGGTTATGATCCTTGCAGACACAAACCGACTAGGAAAACATATTGTGCTTGGCCTGTCAGGCCGTTGCGGTCAAAGTATGGCGTGCGGTCTCGATGGTACCGGCCAGTTCACTGGCAGAATACAGGGCGACTTGCTCAAAACGGTCTGACCGCAGTGCCTGCGCGCGGGGCGTCCGGGCCTGTGTATCCAACCGACTGACCAGATAGGCATAGTCACCGGGGATATGGTCGTTGATGGAATGGTTAAGCCGCGACACCACTTCCGGCGTGTGCAGCTCATTCAGATCGGGATAGCTCAACGGCGCTGCCGGGGGCAGCTCGAAGCCGCTGCCGGGCTGAACCGGTGCCTGCGGGCGATAGATTTCCTGGTTGGATGCAATCAGACTGAGCAGAAACGCAAACTGGGCACCATTGGGCGACTGCACTGCCTGTGGCAGTGAGGCCGTATAGTTCTCAATTCGTGTCTGGATAGGATCTGTCTGCATCATGCCTCCGCCTGAGCTGGTATTATCGGCAAGCGACTGTAATCCTTTACCTTTTCTTCAATATCAGGGAAAAAACATGGCACGCTGGCGTCCGGCACAACCCAAAAGCTCGCCCTACATCACGCTGGAGGGCTATGAGCGCCTCAATAACGAGCTGAAATACTTGTGGAAGGTCAAACGCCCCGAGGTTACGCAGGCCGTAAAAGAGGCTGCGGCCCAGGGTGACCGTTCCGAAAACGCTGAATACATCTACGGCAAGAAACAGCTGCGCGAGATCGACCGTCGCGTCCGCTACCTGTCGAAGCGGCTGGAACACATCAAGGTGGTGGATCGCGCCCCTGACGACACCAGCCGAATTTTCTTCGGCGCCTGGGTCACGTTGGCCGATGAGGATGACAACACGCGTCGCTACCGTATTGTCGGCGCAGATGAAATCGACCCGGCCAAAGGTTATATCAGCATTGATGCACCACTGGCACGGCAGCTGCTCAAGAAACAGGTGGGCGATGACGTGACCATCGAGCGGGTTGATCAGGATGAACTCTGGCTGGAGGTCGTCGCGGTTGAGTATAAGTGAGCCAAAATACGCCTACACTTCAAACACACATCAGGCGTGTAAACCCAGCTAAAACAGACTGTGATTACATCGTGTACCAGGCAAGCTCATACCCAAGCACAGCGACCTTCGGTCACAATGGCAAACAGTTGATTCTGCGTTCCAATACCCAGCTTTTCATAGAGGTTCTTGCGGTGTGAGAGCACTGTATTTACGCTCACGCCCAAATCCAGTCCAATGGCTTCAGAGCTATAGCCCAACACTATTCTGCAGGCCACATCCATCTCTCTCTGGGTTAGGCGATCACCGCAGCTGCGCGACAACCGTGCTCTAACCCACGGCAGATCAAATCTGACCTGGGCCTCCGTCGAAAGACTGATATGACGCTCCAGTGTGGCGGCTATCAGTGCCGTGTTGTCCTGTAGAGCTCCCATCAGTAGACCTTTACGCTGGCGCGATTTTAGCCGGTACAGGTTCAGGCAATAAGCTTGCTCGCGGCCATGGCCTATAAACGCCAGTTTTTCACGGATGCCACAGCGCTCAATCAGGGTACGACGATACTCCGGGTCACTCAACTCTTCCGGGCGTAGCGTGAGAAGTTGTGTTGAGGGTTCATGTGCACCGGCATCCAGTAAGGCCCGGTTCGGGTCGCGCTCGTAATAGACCTCGTCGTACAGGCGGCGGCATTCTTGTGCCAGTGGCTGATCGATGGCTCCAGATGAAAACAGCGTTATGGGCGCTGTACGGCTGGCATCATAACTGATCAGAACACAATGGTCGGCACCGGTCAGTTCATGCATGCACTGCATCAGGTGGTGTTCAAATCCCTGACGGCCAATCTCACCCACAAGGCTAGCCAGGCTGTGTTGTACGGTTGTCGGGTTCATTGTCAGACCTCCAGGGCCCTGTTCTTGTTATGCATGGTATCTCTGGCGGACACCTTGATCCGAGTATTACATGCAGTTGCCACAATTTCGAGTACAGCTCACAAGATCCTGTGAGTGCCGGGCCATCCCCGCCCGAGTAGCCTGAAACCACGTTTAAACAAGAATAAAAACTCGGAGGGTGCCTTATGGCTCTTACCAAAGTACAGCGAGCAGCTCAGGCCGCTGGCAAGACACTGGCCAATCGACAAACCCCGTTCATCTTCAACGAGTGGTATGTGGCCGCTCTTGGTCATGAGATTGGGCGGGAACTTAAGGCTCGCACCATTCTGGGTCGTCAGCTGGTTTTGTACCGTCAGGAAAACGGCGAACCCGTGGCGCTGGATAACCGTTGCGGCCATCGCTCCTTCCCTCTATCACGCAGCAGTCTTGAAGGTGACACCATTGTCTGTGGATATCATGGTCTGCGCTATGATGCCAGCGGCAGCTGTGTCGAGGTGCCATCACAGTGCAACTGCGCCGGCATATCGATCCGCAGCTATCCACTTGTCGAGCAGGGGCCCGTTGTCTGGATCTGGATGGGTGAGCCTGATCAAGCTGATCCGAAACAGATTCCCGCCATGCCGATGCTGGACCAGGGTTGGATCACCTCCTGCGACTACATGCCTCTTAAGGCCAGCTACGTGTACCTGCATGAAAACCTGCTTGATCTGACCCATCTGAGCTTCCTGCATGCCAATACCTTCGGTACACCCGACTATGCCGCCGCCGAGTTTGATACCGAAATCAGCGAAGATCGTTTTATCCTCAAGCGCTACGTGGTACCCACACGGTTGCCACCGGTTTGGGCCAAGCCCACCGGCCTTGAAGGACGGGATGCGGCACGGATCACCACGTCAGATTTCGTGTCACCGGCACTGCATATCGTACATGCTCAATTTTATGACATCGCCTTGCCTGAGTCTGAGCGACCCGATACCCGTATCAAGACGGCCCATATTCCCACGCCCGAAACCGCGACTTCTACCCATTACTTCGTTGTTCATGGGCGCAATTTTGCCCCCGAGGACGACAGCATCACCGACTTCATGCACCAACAACTAATAGCTGCCTTCCATGAAGACATTGTGGGACTGGAAGCGATGGAAGAGCTGCTCAGCAATATGTCACCTGAAGATGAGTTCTTTGAAATTTCAGTAAAGTCCGATATTGCCAGCGTAGCCATGCGTCGTTACCTCAAGCGCCGTGCCGAGGCTGAACGCAGTCAGCACTCCGCACCAGGGGCAGTTCATTCACAGCCTGCCATCAATACAGCGGTAGAGGTGTAAACATGAGCATCCAAATCCATGTTATCGATGCCAACGGCCATCAGCAGCGGTTGCAAGCCGATCCCGGCAGCAGCCTGATGGAACTGCTGCGGGATCAATCCTCGGGCGTTGAAGGCATCTGTGGCGGCTGCTGTGCCTGCGGTACCTGTCACATCGTACTGGAGAGCGACTGGCAACCCTTGCTGGGTACAGCCCAACCGGAAGAAGAGGCACTGCTGGACGCACTGGATGAGCGTACATCAGGCTCACGCCTGAGCTGCCAACTGCGCCTGAGCCAAGAGATGGATGGTCTTAGCCTGCGCATTGTGCCGGCTGAATGTTGAGCCTTAACTTTCGGGAGAGTCGGTATGCAACATCTGGTTATTGTGGGCGGTGGGCATCTGGCTGCCGCCTTGATTACGGGGCTGTACAGGCAGGGTTTTGACGGTCGAGTGACACTGCTCAGCGCAGAAGACTCGCTGCCCTGCAACCGCCCGGTCCTGTCCAAGGAGTACCTCAAGGGTGAACTGACAGAGGAGGGACTGGCACTGGTTGCACAACACGTCTGGGACGACCCGCGCTTCACCTGTCAACTCAATACCCGAGTCAGTGAAATTGATCGACAGCAGAAAACCGTGGTGGCCAACGGCCATCTCGTACCATACGACCAACTGGTTCTGGCTACAGGGACAACGCCGCGTCGGCTGGATATCCCCGGTCATGAGCTGGCAGGTATTCATTATCTCAAGACACTGTCTGACGCCAGACAGCTGCGCGGTGCACTGCAGCCCGGTAAACGCCTGGCCGTGATCGGTGGCGGCTTTATCGGGTTGGAAATAGCGGCTGCCGCACGTCAAAACAGCATGGCCGTGACGGTTCTGGAAGCCGGCGAGCGAATTCTTGGACGCGTGGTAGCTCCTGAGGTGTCCGAGTGTTTCATGCAGCTGCATCAGAATCATGGCGTTGATATCCGCATGGGTGTCGGTGTGGAGAACTTTATGGGCCAGCAAGCGATTGAGGCGGTACGTCTGACAAATGGGGAAGTGTTGGCCGCGGATCAGGTTGTAGTGGGAATCGGGGTAGTCCCGGAGGTTTCACTTGCGCAGCAGGCAGGCCTTGAATGTGACAACGGCATTGTGATTGATCAATGCTGTCGCACCTCTGACCCCGCCATTCATGCTGGCGGTGACTGTGCTGTTCAGTTCAGCCCCCTTTACAACCGTAACCTGCGGTTGGAGTCGGTTCAAAACACCAGCGCCCACGCTCAGACCATCCTGGCACAGCTGGCCGGGCAACCAATACCCGAGCCAGCTGTTCCCTGGTTCTGGTCAACGCAGTACGAAGCACGCCTGCAAATTGCAGGTCTGAATCCGGATTACGACCAGCTGATCGCGCGTGGTCAGGATACTCAGGCGCGCAGCTGGCTTTATCTCAAACAGGGCCGACTGGTTGCATGCGATGCAGTCAATCGACCGGCGGACTTTTTGCAAGCCAAGAAAATGATCATGACGGAAACCCAAATCGACATCCCAAAAGCGGAGGATATCAACATTCCATTGAGCCAATGTATCGCCTGATTCCAGCAATTTCATCACGAGATAACAATAAAAAGGATGCACCTATGCTGACATTCAAACGCACCAAGATTGCACTGCTTGCCTGTTCCATCTGCCTGCCGGTCATGGCAGAACCGGTCACACTTCACTTTGCAACCGCGGGTCCTCCTGGCCATGTTCAGAACAGTGTAGTTCTGCCGACATGGGCGAGTTGGGTGGAGGAGGCAACGGAAGGCCGGGTCAAAGTAAAGCTAGAGTATAATCTGGGAGATCAAAGTACCTATTTTTCAATGGTGGAAGATGGTGTGGCGGACGCCGCATGGAGTTTTCACGGCTATGTTCCCGGTCGATTCCAACTGTCAGAAATGGTTGAGCTGCCCGGCCTGGGTGTCAACGCTGAACTGGCGTCACAAGCCTATTGGGAGACCTATAACCGCTATTTTTCAGACTCACCTGAACACCAGGGGCTTGTCCTGATGGGACTGTTTACTCATGGCCCGGGCCAGATCCACAGCCGCAAGCCGATCAACTCGATGAGTGATCTAAAAGGTGCCAAAATCCGCCTTGGCGGTGGTGTTCAACAGGAGTTGGGCAAGCGCCTGGGGATCACGCCAGTTGCGGCACCTGGCCCCAAGGTGTACGAGATGATGCAACAGGGCATCGTGGACGGTGTATTCATGCCGGCAGCCAGTCAACGTGATTTTCGCTTGGCCGAAGTATCGTCCCACCTGACACTGCTGCCCGGAGGACTTTATCTGGGCAGCTTTGCAATCATTGCCAATGAAGATTTCATGGATAGCCTGAGCCCTGAAGATCGTGAAGCAATCATGTCAGTATCCGGGGCACGCCTGTCAGCCATGGCCGGTAAGGCCTGGGATCAGTCTGACCGAGAAGGTATTGAAATGGCAAAGAAAGAAGGTGTGAATATACATTTTGTCGATGCCAACGATCCACTAATGAAGGAGATTCAGCAAGCGACATCAGGTATGGACCAGGCTTGGAGCAAAAAGGTTGAGCGTGATCATCCGGACGCGGCAGAAGCATTAGAACATTTGCGTCACCTGGCATTGGAGCTTAAACAAAAAATGCAGGGTACTGCCACCAGCAATTAAACACCTCAGTCCCCTCCTGATTGCACGGGAGGGGGCTTTCGTGAAAGGTTGTTTGAATCGAAGCTTAGTCACGCAAGCCCGGTTTGACCAAAGCCCAAGACCCGCACCGCGCCCGCTCTAGACAACATCCTTTCCCGCATCAACAACACAATTGCGTCCCTTGCGCTTGGCTTCGTAAACCGCTCGGTCTGCCATGCGCAGCCACTGTTCAGAGCGCTGCCCTATTTCGGGCACCAGTCGGCAATAACCGATACTGACACTCACACGAACCCCCTGACCATCAGAGGTTGGCACTCGCAGTTGCTCAATACCGCGCCTGAGTGCTTCCAACCGCTCAGCGGCATCAGCAGGCGAATTGGCCACTGCAAAAATAACGAACTCTTCCCCGCCAAAACGAATCAGATAATCGGTTTCGCGCCGGAAGTGTTCACGCATGGTACAGCTGATTGCACGCAGGCACTCGTCTCCCACGGCATGTCCAAACCGGTCATTGACCTGTTTGAAGTGATCGGCATCCACCATGGCCACCATAAACGACAAGCCGTTGCGCTGACATACCTGGTAACAGGCTTCATAGTGTTGCTCAAAACTGGTTCGATTTCCGAGGCCGGTCAGCTCATCCGTTGTACTTGTAACAGCAAGTCGTTCATTGGCAGCTGCCAGCTCTCGGTTGAGGGCACCCAGCTTGCGATTCCAGTAAAACAGCATAAACAGGACAATGGCTGTTATCGACAGAATCTGCCACAACAGGGAGTAGTCCACCCTCTGCTGGAGCCTGACGGTACGCCACTCACTGTCCATTCGATGCAGGTCTTCACTGCTCAGGCTTAATACCAGCTTTTGCATCAGCGTACCCAGATGTTGTTCAGCCGCCGGGGTCGCCAGGGCCAACTCAAGATCCATGGGGACACGGCCAATAACACGAATATCAGCCAGCCCAAGGTCCTGCAGCTTCTGACTGGCCGTTGCCAAGGTGCTGATGTAACCATACCACTCCCCACGCTGCAGCCCTTGCACCCCTTCCGTTTCATTGTCTACTTCTATCAGGTTCAGACCCGGGTAGCTTCGACGCAACTCTGACAACAATGGTGAATCGCGCACAATTGCGATCGGGTGCTGGTCAATATCACTCAGACTGCCGATAAAGGGGGCCTCAATGCGACCAAGTACAATGCTTGGCAATGTGTAAAATGCAGAAGTGAGGGCAAGCCCTTCAGACTGCCCCTCTGATCGCCCAATAAGCGGCACCAGATCACATTGCCCCTGCTTCAACGCCGCGAGGGAATCCCTCCAACTCCGGGTCGGACGCAAATTAAAGGTCACCCCTGAGCGGTGGCTAAAGATATCCAACAGTGTGGCTGAAAGCCCCTGGTGCTGGCCTTTGCTATCCAGCCCCTCAAGCGGCATCCAGTCAGGATGAATGCAGTAGCTGAGACTGTTGCTGCGTGTTTCAAGAAAATCCTGTTCTGCAGCACTGAGCCCCGTAAACGCCGAGTTGGTCTCAAGCTGTGCACCCAACCAGCGGTTCTCGATAGTTCGCATTTCCGTTGGCGTAATGGCGGCAAGGGCCGCATCGATGATCGGAACCAGTGGCTCAAGCTCGGGACGCAAGCCGAAGCGCAGATCCTCGCCACTCACATCGGGCAGGCTCAGCTCACCGGCGATGCGGACATCTGTAAGGCCCAATTCACGTACCCAATGATTGCCATTTGGAAGGGCAGCCAGTACCAGATCCACCGTGCCGGAGGCCAAAGCCCGGAACATGGAGGCCTGATTGTCAAAGCTAATGACCCCTTCAGACGCCAGATCACGTACCTTGCGTTCGTAGAAGATGCCGGTACTGATGGCGATTTTCTGACCACGGAAATCATCGGGCGAGTTCAGGCGGAAGCCAGGCTTGCGGGTAAAAACCACGATAGGCACGTGGTGGTAAGGTTGTGTGAAACGCGTGAAGCTCCTGCGTTCTTTCAGATCAGAGATATTCGCGATGACATCTATTTCACCTTGTTGAAACAATTCAATCAGGACGCTCCATTGATCAACCACAGGCGTTGCCTGCAAGCCGGTCAAATCCATCACGCGTGTCAGGATGTCCACCGAGAGTCCCTGCACGCGCCCACCGTCCTCAAAACTCAGTGGCGCGTAATCGCTCATCAGCCCCACTCTCAGGGGTGCCTGTTGACGCACTGTCAGCTGCTGCGCCGGTGTAAGCTTCAAGGCCTTGTCATCCAAAGCCTTGCCGCCGAACTCCTGCCAGCGTTCGCGCAAGGCTTCAATCCAGTGCGGGTCGATGGCCGCCAGTCCTTCATCAAGCCTCTGGTACAGCTGGGGCTGATCCAGGTGAACGGCAATTCTGAAATCTTCCGTTTCCTGCCCACCCAAGGGCGCTGCAGCCAGGGGCTCGATATTCACAAACCCCTGCTGGCGAGCCATGTAGCGTAATGTCACTTCCGGGCCGATAATCGCATCAACCCAGCCAAAGGCCAATGCACGTACCAAATCCGGCTGCAAGCCATATTCCACAATCTCAAGACCGGACTCTTTCAAGAGGCCTGCGTAATAGATATCAGTCAGAGTGCCAATCCGATATCCCTTCAGGTCGGACAGCGTCTCGATGGCGGGCAGCGGTCGATTTTCATCATGCATGATAACGGTATGGCGCAGATGGTAAGGCCGAGTGAACAACATTTTGTCAGCTCGGTCTTCGCGCCATGAAATCTCATCTACCGCATCCAGTTCACCGCGCAAAAAAGCGCCATAGATTTCCGACCAACTCCCGACGCGATACTCAAACTCAACACCACTGGTGCGACTTAACTCTTCGAGGATATCAATGGAGAAACCTCGTAGACCGCCGGGCCCAATACTTGAATAGGGTGCATTGTCAGCAACAACGCCGATGGTGACCGGAGAAAGCTCAGGCTCCGCCCTGACCTGGAACGCCAACAGGTACAAGGCCATTGTTATGAACACAGCAAAATGAAGTCGAAAGGGCTTCATAAAATCCATTATTGATGCCACAGCCTCTTATTCACACCAGGCAACCCTGTGGTTATGGAGCCGTTAGCGGATAAAACAGCCACTATGATGTGAACAGCACAACAGAATTAGACATGCAAAGGCATATGCCAATCACGCCCTGAACATGATAACGGCTTTGGCAGGAAAAACGATGGCTTGGATCAGAAAGGAATCCGGAAATGGTGGGTCGTATAGGACTTGAACCTATGACCAATTGGTTAAAAGCCAACTGCTC
>ERZ1673962.265-NODE-265-length-42633-cov-60.362981_pt1 | contig 42633 bp, 34 predicted proteins | sample MGYA00580188_ERZ1673962 | MGnify/ENA primary metagenome ERZ1673962 (study PRJEB41334, sample SAMN05608104) | rock metagenome | biome: terrestrial subsurface; feature: shale formation; material: shale | place: USA: Pennsylvania ... | reverse complement strand
TTCGCGCCGCCCGTTCTAAACAACCCGTTCTAACACTCGCCGGGAAGCTTAGAACAGGGCTCAAACCCGCATGATTGCTGGGTTATGCCCGTTCTAAGCTTCGAGAAAAGCCGCGTCGCGTTCTAAGCTTCGCGCCGCCCGTTCTAAGCAACCCGTTCTAATACTCGCCGGGAAGCTTAGAACGGCGCTCTAACCCTCATGGTTGCTGGATTGTGCCGGTCTAAGCTTCCCCGTCGCTCAAACCAAACCGTTCGAGCTCGCAACGAATCATAGAAGGGGTCTAGGACCCCGCGGGCCCCACAGTCGCCGCCACCAATAATCGATACGCGTGGACACCCACGGCGAATTCTGCCGGCTCCTGTTGCCGTTTCGCATCCACAGCGGCAACCAGCGCGAGTTTTTGCCGTATTCGTTTGGTTATCTGTCGTCATGACCAATCCACTACGGCAACGAAGCTAAGCTCTTCCGCATGCGTGGTGTCGTCCTAGAGAGAGGTATTACTGCAGCAGCTAGGGTTCTCAGTATCTGGGGGTATAGTCGCCCAAAACCAGCTATCGAGGCCCGGGTATGGATACAGCGTCAACCCTGCTACAGGCAATTGCTTTCGTGCTCCTCAGCGTTACGGTCGCTGCTCTAGTTGGCTTTCGGCTCGCAAGACATTTAGACAACAAGCGACGGTCGTCCCGCCCAAGAAAGAGGGGGAATTAACTGGGGACTACGTTAGCCGTTTGGCGGCCTGACACACAGACCGCAAACGCCCTGGCTGGGTTTCAATTTACGAACCAGCGGCCAAATTTGTACGTCGCGATAAACGATCCGATCAATCCAATCCACTGCACGATCGCTGCCCCACCCATATAGCTAGCCAACTGCTGGGAAGCACCGAAGAGCAAGGTAAACATGATCAGGGTCAGCGGAATACTCAGCACCTTCATCAGAACGCTGCCACGCAGTGGGCTTGGCTCACCTACTACATCCCAATGTTCTGATAAGCAGAAGGGACAACAGCTGGAGATTGGCTTTCCCCCGCCAATTCGCCATCCCCAGCCACCGGCAATGCTTCGGCTAAATATTACTCGTGGAACCATCACCCGCTTGCAGCGGTTACACAGAACGCGGGACATAGGCAGGTCTCCTTGTACTTGATGGAGAAATGCTATCAAGCACCGAACCGAACCCAAGTCCCTATGCGGGGTTATCCAGCATTGCGTCTAGATAGGCTGCCCATTTGCCTAGGTCCTCGCGCTTTTCTTTCAGATAGCTGTAACGGTCATAGTGCTTTGCTTGAACTCCGCTCCGGCCATGAGAAAGCAGCCATGCCCTTCGTTGCTCATCAACACCAAGCATCGCCAAATGAGTCTCGATGGTCGCTCGCATCGTGCGCCAAGTGAAAGTGCGAGTCAGGCCCTGTGCCGACAACACAGAGCCAAGCTCGGAAAATATCTTCTGCACTGTATGCGCGGATACTTTCCGCACACCGTCAAGCGAAAACGGACCCGCGCCGGTCCGCGGCGTTAGCAACGGCGCTAGTACCTCTTCGACCCTTCCAGATATAGGCAAAAGATGATCCCTAGGAGGCGTTCCTTTGCCTCCCTTGTAATCGACCAAGCGGAGAGCCGTGCCGTGCTCAGGATCTTCTGACAGGTCAGCCCAAGTTGCGCGCAATAACATCTGCACACGTTGCCCTGCCAGATAAATCATCGCGTTAGCTATTGGCTGACGGCGCCCTGGCAGCGCAGCGACAGCACGAAGCACTTGTCTCAGTTCGTCGCCGTTCAACGCCTCCGTGTTTGCACGCTCCGCACCCTCAATCGTAGGGAGATCGGCAACTGGGTTGTATCTGAGCCCGAATAGGACCGCATCGCCTGCTCTCAAAGGATTCAGATCGTGCTTCAAGCCAAACGAAAACGCAGCACGCAAATAAGACCGAAGACGATTAGCGGCGGTTAGCTTGCCATTCGTTGCGCTCGCCTGTGTTTTTCGGCGCCCCCGCCCTTTGGATGCGGGCTTCCGGTTAATGCAATGGCGCAGGATCTGCGAAATATCTTCTGGCTGGATCTCTTTCGCCTTGGTGCCGGCTAGATCCGGGAATGCATTGATTACATCAAGCTCTAGGGCACCCATTACTCCTCGGGCGCTTGTCTTCCCACGTCGCTCCATGTCCGCTACGTAAGCCAGCAAAAGCTGCTCAAAAGACCCTTGGCGAGCGGCTTGGCTTTCGATCCGTTGCTGCTCGGCCTTCAACCGTCGAACATGATTTTCGTACGTTTCGAGTGTCCGGAAATCACGAGCAGCCGCAGCAACGCGTTCTGCCTCCTGGCGCCAGTACGCTAAGCCTCTAATCTGACCATCAGCGGAGAGCGTTCCAAACTGGCCGAGTTTCTTGCGCTCTTGCCTGCCACCCCGGCGTACCGCTAGGTAAACCTCAATGTCCCCGCTGGGGCGCCGCTCAAGAAGCATCGAACCGGACCCGCGCACACCGAGCTGTTCGGAGAATGTACGTGTGGGCGTGACCACCCCATTCTTATTCATCTCACCCGTAGCAGCCCATTTTTTAGCCTGGGTATCACTCAGTTTGTGCCCCACGATAGCGCGCTCCTGTTCCATTCAGGTCAACACTTTGCTCAACACTTCGATGCAAATCAATGAAATTATCGGAACGTTCCCGAAAGGCAAAATCATCCTAAGTTATTGATTTATATAGAATGTGAAATTTCATGAAAACCCCTGAAATTTCAAAATTAGGGACTTGTAATCAGTAGGTCCCGGGTTCGACTCCTGGTGCCGGCACCATCCTTTCCAAAGGCTCGCAGCGATGCGGGCCTTTTTTGTTTCTGGCGCGAGCTCAGGTCAAGCAGGACAGACAGGCCTCGATGGGCGTCCGTCCAACCAGCTGTCAAGTACACGCTCAGCACTCGGTCTGGCATCATCCATCGACGACAGCTAATTCCCGGACCGCTGGAATGGATGACATCAAGGGATGGACCATGGCCGAGAGCAGTAACTTCGACTTTCTCAAGGAACACGACCCGGTCTTCCTTCAGCTAGCCAGCAGCGCCGAACGCGTCTTCGCAAGCGACCCCAATACCACGCTGATCAAGCTGCGCCAGCTCGGCGAGGCACTGGCGCAGGATCTGGCGGCGCGGGCGGGCATCGAGCTGGACGCCACCATCTCTCAATCCGACCTGCTCTACCGACTGAGCCGCGAGATCCAGCTCGACGGCAACATTCGCAATCTGTTCCACACCCTGCGCATCGAGGGCAACAAGGCCACTCACCAGTTCCGCACTCAGCATCGCGAAGCTCTGGATGGGCTGAAGGTCGCCCGGGCGCTCGCCATCTGGTATCACCAGTCGTTCGGAAGCGCCGGCAACAGCTTCAAACCGGGCCCTTTCATAACCCCTGCCGACCCCAGTGCTCCGCTGCGCGAGTTGCAAGCGCAGATCGAGAAGCTGCGAACCGAGCTGGGCGATAGTCGTCAGCAGTTGGAGAGCAACCACCAGCTGGCAGAACTGCTGGCACGGGAAAAGGCGGAGCAAGCCAGCCTCGCCGGTGAGATGAATGAGGAAGCGCGCGTCTACGAGCAGATCGCCCGGGAGCGTGAAGCGGAACTGGCCAGCGCCCGCGCCGAGTTCGAGGTGCGCCTGCAGACGCTACAGAAACAACTGGAGAATCAGCCACAAGCCGCCGAGCAAGTCACCCGCAAGACGCAGCAGGCCAGCAGCCAGTTCGACCTCAACGAAGACCTCACCCGCATCCTCATCGACCAGCAGCTCAACGATGCCGGATGGCAGGCCGATTCGCTCGATCTCACCTATGGCAAGGGTGCTCGCCCGGAGAAGGGCAAGAACAAGGCCATCGCCGAATGGCCAACCAGCAAGCCGAAAGAAAACGCCGACTACGTGCTGTTCGCCGGGCTCACCCCCGTCGCCATCGTCGAAGCCAAGCGCAAGCGCATCAACATTGCCGACCGCATCCCACAGGCCGAGCGCTATTCGCGCCAGCTGATCATCACCGCTGACCTGCAACCCGCCGGGCAAGAGGCGGGCTGGACCGACGGCCAGGGTGGATATTTCCAGGTCCCGTTCGCCTTCGCCTGCAATGGCAGGCCCTACATCAAGCAGCTCGCCGAGCTATCCGGCATCTGGTTCCGCGACCTGCGCAGCCCCGCGAACCTGCGCCGCCCACTACAGGACTTCCATCGGCCGGATGGTCTGCTCGATCTGCTCAAACGCAGCCGTGAAGCGGCCGAGGCGATGCTTCAACAGGAAGGCTTCGCCTATCTCAAGCTGCGCGACTATCAGGAAAACGCCATTCGCGCCGTCGAGCAGGCGCTCGCCGACAACCGCCGCCAATGCCTGCTGGCCATGGCCACCGGCACCGGCAAGACGCGCACCATCATCGGCCTGATGTACCGCCTGCTGAAGGCCGAGCGCTTCCGCCGTATCCTCTTTCTGGTCGACCGCAGCGCCCTAGGTCTGCAGGCCATCGAGGCGTTCAACGAAGCAACGCTCGAGCAGAACCATACGCTTGCGCAGATCTACGACATCAAGGAGCTGGGCGACATGGCCGCCGAGGCCGAAACGCGCATTCAGGTCGCCACCGTGCAGGCCATGGTCCGGCGCATCTTCCAGTCGGACAACCCGCCGCCCATCGACGCCTTCGACTGCATCATCGTCGACGAAGCCCACCGCGGTTACACCCTCGACCAGGAAATGACCGAAGGTGAGCTGGCAGTGCGCGACCACAGCCAGTACCTCTCGCAGTACCGCCGCGTGCTTGATTACTTCGACGCCTGCCGCATCGGCCTTACCGCCACACCGGCCAAGCACACCAGCGAAGTGTTCGGCGCGCCGATCTTCACCTACAGCTATCGCGAAGCGGTGGCCGACGACTGGCTGATCGACCACGAACCGCCGATCCGCTATCAGACCCTGCTCAGCCAGAACGGCATTCACTTCGCCAAGGGCGAGAGCGTCAGCATCATCGATACTGCCACTGGCGAGGTGGACGTGGCCGAGCTGGAGGACGAGCTGGATTTCGAGATCGAATCCTTCAACCGCCGCGTGATCACCCCCGGTTTCGACAAGGTGATCTGCGCGCAGCTGGCTCAGGAGCTGGACCCTTCAGGCGATGAGAAAGCGATGATCTTCTGCGTCAACCAGGCCCACGCCGAGCGCGTGAAGAACCTGCTCGACGAAGCCTTCAAAGACGTTCACGGCGATGACTACAACCAGGCCGCCGTGCAGATCATCACCGGGCAGAGCGACAAGGTCGAACAGCTGATCCGCCAGTACAAGAACGAGCGCTACCCGAGCATCGCCATCACCGTCGACCTGCTCACCACCGGCATCGATGTGCCACGCATCTGCCACCTGGTGTTCATGCGCCGGGTACGCTCGCGCATCCTCTATGAACAGATGAAGGGCCGCGCCACGCGTCGCTGCGACGAGATCGGCAAGACCGTGTTCCGGATTTACGACCCGGTCGACCTGTACGCCAGCCTCGAACCCGTGGACACCATGAAGCCGCTGGTGAAAGACCCGAGCATCAGCCTGGAACAGCTGGTCAGCGAGCTGACCAATCCCGCCAGCCTCGACGCGCCCGGCAGCCAGCCCGACAGCAGTCATGCCCATGATGTGCTCGACCAGCTCAGCCAGCGGGTGATGCGCATCCTGCGCAAGGCCAGCCACAAGGCCGAGAGCAAACCGACCCTCAAGAGCAAACTCGACGAGTTGGAAGACACGTGGGGAGTGGCACCAGACAAACTGCACCAGCACCTGCACGGGCTCGGCCCGCAGCAGGCCGCGCAGTTCATCCGTCAGCACAGCCAGCTGCTCGACCAGCTCGCCACCGTCAATGCCCTGCTCGGCTCGGAAAACTACCCGGTGATCTCCACCCACACGGACGAGCTGATGGTCCGCGAGCAGAACTACGGCGCCAACCAGAAGCCCGCCGACTATTTGGAAAGCTTCAACGACTTCATCCGGAACCAGCTCAACCAGTCGGTGGCCCTCGGTGTGGTGGTCAATCGCCCGCAGGACCTGACCCGAGAGCAGTTGCGCGAGGTGCGCCTGCTGCTCGATGGGCATGGCTATAGCGAAGTGAATCTCCAAAGCGCATGGCGCAACCAGACCAACCAGGAAATCGCCGCCAGCATCGTCGGCTTCATCCGCCGCGCCGCCCTCGGCGAAGCCCTGCTGCCATTCGAGCAACGCGTCGCCAAGGCCATGGAGAAGATCTACACCCTGCAACCGTGGACACCAGTCCAGCGCAAGTGGCTGGAGCGCCTGGCCAAGCAGCTAGTGCATGAGGTCGTGATCGACGAAAAGCAGATCGGCGAGGCGTTCCGGAACGACGGCGGCAGCACCCGGTTGGACAAGATGCTTGGTGGGCACCTCGCTGTGGTTCTGGAGGCGTTGAATGACAACCTTTGGCCGCAGGTGGGGTGAAAGGCGTAATCGGTGCTCGGGTGGCTGAACACCATGCCGTCTTTGGTGGAGGGAGTGTCCGCTGTTCCAGGACCGCGGACACTGAAAGCATGATTAGCCCGATAGCACAAGCGCTCTAGCAGGACCACATGTCAGAGACCGCGCTGGTAAATTCAGTTTGCAAGAATCAGCAAACAAGCTAAGAATCAACAAAATTTTGTTGAAGTCCAGAAAATATGATCAAGTCGCTGCGGTTCTCCAACTTCTACAGCTTCGCCGAGGAAGCGCAGGTCGACTTCTCTCTCGGCAAGAAGCCCACCCCTTCCGGCTTTGATATCGAGCTGCCGGAATGCCGCCTGAACAAGGTGATCGCCGTGGTGGGCGCGAACGGCTCGGGCAAGACACAGCTCATCAAGCCGCTGGCCTTCCTCAAATGGTTCATCTGCGACTCCTTCCTGCAGGGCGATCCAGATGCCGGCATCGTCTATTCTCCTCATCTGCTGCGCGCGGACGAGGACACCCGCTTGGAAGTCGACTTCCTCCTGCAAGGGGTCGAACACCGCTATCAGTTGACGATGAATGGCGGGCGAGTGGTGAGCGAGATTCTACTGGCCAGAACCAGCAGCCAGTTCAGCTACCTGTTCCGCCGCGAGCGCTCGGGGGATGGCTTCACCTTCAAGCAGAAGGGCTTTCCCTTCCCGAAATCCCAGGCCCAGGGGCTGCGCAGCAATGCCTCGTTGCTGGCGGCAGCGTACAGCTACGACATCAAGGAAGCCCGCCCCTTCATCGAGTACTTCCGTCGTGTGGTGAGCAACGTCGCCAGCACGGGCCGCCATCACTTCCAGCAGGGGGCGCTGTTCAGTACGGCAGAGAACTACGAACGCTCTCCGGTCATCAAGGCCCGCATGGTCGCGGCCATGCCCGGACTGGATCTAGGACTGTCCGGTATCGATATCCGCCCGCTGGATATCACTACGGAGGAAGGCAAGAGCGCCCAGATCTACATGCCCTTCGGCCAGCACCGCAGCAGTGATGGGCGAACCTTCGAGCTGAGCTTCTTCGAGGAGTCCAGCGGCACCCAGTCGGCCTTCGTACTGCTCGAGCGGCTGCTGACCGCGCTGGAGTATGGCGGCCTCGCCGTGATCGACGAAATCGACAACGACCTGCACCCGCACCTGATGCCACGGATTCTCGACTGGTTCCGCTTCGAACACAGCAATCCGCACCAGGCCCAGTTGATCTTCACCTGCCACACCCCGGAGTTGCTCAATCACCTGCAGAAGCACCAGCTCTATCTGTGCGAAAAGCGTGACCAGTGCTCCGAAGCCTGGCGGCTGGATGAAGTACAGGGGCTGCGAGCTGACGATAATTTGTACGCCAAATATATGGCCGGTGCGCTGGGTGGGGTTCCTGAGCTATGAGCAGGACAGCGCGCAAGGGACGGCGCAGCGTCATGCGCAGCACCCTATTGGTGGTGGGAGAAGGGGCCGACGACTGGCTTTCATCAGCCATATGAAGGAGCTGTACTGCCCGCGCAACAGTGGTCTGAGCGTCAAGGTCGAGCCCGGTGATGGAGGCTCGCCCGGCAATGTGATCACCCATGCCATCCGTGCGCACAAGAACAAGGATTACGACCGACGCCTCTTCCTGCTGGATGCCGATCTGCCGCCCAGCGATGCCGAGCGCAAGCGGGCAGCAGCGGCTGGTTATGAAATCATCCTATGGCAACCGCAGTGCCTGGAAGGAGCCCTGCTGGAGACGCTGGGCGAGCCGGTGCGCGGCCACGAAACCAGCCGGCAGCTCAAGGCCCGCCTGCATCCCCGCCTGGCCGGCCGGCACACTGACGCGGCCGCCTATGCTGTGCCGTTTCCCCGCCCGGTGCTGGATGCCACCGGCAATCTTTCGATTGTCTCGTTGCGCACGGCGTTGCTGAGCCCCTAAGCCAGGGCACTCACGTCGGAGCCATGCTGCACCGACCCGCAACTTGCCAAACCTCCTACCGGGCAATACCCTCGCCAGCACATACCCGCCATGCCTCTGACTGCCCCGGCAGCCACGCACAAATCGTGCGGGTTTTTTATTTCTGGCCAGGAAAGCCCCATGACCAACTCCGATATCGTCCAAAAGCTCTGGAACCTCTGCGACGTCCTGCGCGACGACGGCATCAACTACAGCGACTACGTCACCGAGCTGGTGCTGCTGCTGTTCATCAAGATGGAATACGAGCAGGTCCAGAACAACGACAGCTTCGGCCACAAGCTGCCCGAGGGCGCGCGCTGGCCGGACCTGGCGGGCAAGTCCGGCCTCAACCTGCTCAACCATTACCGGCAGATGCTGCTGGACCTGGGCAAGAACCCGGACCCGCTGATCGCCGCCATCTACGCCGATGCGCAGACGCGCCTGAAGGAGCCGCGCCACCTCGAGCAGCTGATCAAGAGCCTCGACGGCATCGACTGGTTCAGCGCCCGCGAGGACGGCCTCGGCGATCTCTATGAAGGCCTGCTGGAAAAGAACGCCAGCGAGACCAAATCCGGTGCCGGCCAGTACTTCACCCCGCGCCCGCTGATCGACAGCATCATCCGCTGCATCAAACCGCAGCCGGGCGAAACCATTCAGGACCCGGCCGCCGGCACCGCAGGCTTTCTCATCGCCGCCGACGCCTACATCAAGCAGCACACCGATGACCTCTACGACCTCGACGACAAGGCGCGCCGCTTCCAGCGCACCGAGGCCTACGTGGGCGTCGAGCTGGTGCCCGGCACCCGCCGCCTGGCGCTGATGAACTGCCTGTTGCACGGCATGGAAGGCGACGCCGAGGGCGTGGTGCACCTGGGCAACGCCCTCGGCCAGACCGGCGCCGGGCTGCCGAAGGTGGACATCATCCTCTCCAACCCGCCATTCGGCACCGCCAAGGGCGGCGGCGGGCCGACCCGCGACGACCTCACCTACCGCACCAGCAACAAGCAGCTGGCCTTTCTCCAGCACATCTACCGCGGCCTCAAGCCCGGCGGGCGGGCCGCCGTGGTGCTGCCGGACAACGTACTGTTCGAGGCCGGCGTCGGCACCGACGTGCGCCGCGACCTGATGGACAAGTGCAACCTGCACACCATCCTGCGGCTGCCCACCGGCATCTTCTACGCCCAGGGCGTGAAGACCAACGTGCTGTTCTTCCAGAAAGGCACGGCCGACAACCCGCGCCAGGAAGAGCGCTGCACCAGACGCGTATGGATCTATGACCTGCGCAGCAACATGCCCAGCTTCGGTAAGCGCACCCCGTTCGGCCCCACCCACCTCAAGCCATTCGAGGACGCCTATGGCGAGGACCCGAACGGCGGGAGTCCGCGCGCCGAGAACGTCGAGGGCATCGGCGAAACCAGCCGCTTCCGCTGCTTTACCCGCGACTACATCCGTAATGAACGCGGTGACTCGCTGGATATCAGCTGGCTCAAGGATGAAAGCAGCCTCGACGCCACCGACCTCCCCGCCCCGGAAGTGCTGGCCGGCGAAGCCATGGCCGAACTGACCGAGGCGCTGCATGAGCTGGAAGAACTGATGAAGGCGCTGGGGGCTGGGGATGAAGTGGTGGCGCAGAAGCAGTTGATGGCGGAGGTGATGGGGCTATCGGTGGTTCAGGAGGCTGGGAATGAGTGAGTTGCCGAGTGGGTGGGGACGCGCTGAGATTGGTGATCTATGCAACCTGATCAATGGTCGCGCATTCAAACCTCAGGAGTGGTCAGAGTTTGGCTTGCCGATCATCAGGATTCAAAACCTGAACAATGCGGATGCGAAGTTTAATAATTTCTCGGGAACATTTGACGCAAAGCACCATGTGAAAAATGGCGATCTACTGTTTGCTTGGTCCGGCACGCCAGGAACCTCTTTTGGAGCACATATTTGGCATGGCGGTGATGCCGTTCTGAATCAGCACATCTTCAAGATTGAGTTTTCGGAACTGGATATTAACCGTGGCTTTCTTCGCTACGCGATTAATCAGAAGCTGGATGAGCTAATTGGCTCGGCTCAAGGCGGGGTAGGCCTACGCCATGTAACCAAGGGGACCTTTGAGAAAACGGAGATTGTTTTTCCGCCACGTGCCGAACAAACCCGCATCGCCGCCAAGCTCGACGAACTGTTAGCCCAGATCGATACCTTGAAAGCCCGCATCGACGGCATCCCCGCGCTGCTCAAGCGCTTCCGCCAATCCGTCCTGGCCGCCGCGGTTTCAGGGCGGTTGACGGAGGAATGGCGAGCAGGAAATAGCAACCCGGGGTGGAGCGAAATCAAGCTAGAGGACCTGCTAGCCGGAGCCAAAGATGGAATTTGTCGCGGTCCTTTTGGGAGCTCTATCAAGAAAGAGTATTTTGTTCCCGAGGGGTACAAAGTATATGAGCAAAAAAACGCAATACGTGACAACAGCCTCATCGGCGAGTACTTCGTAGATGAGAAAAAGTATAAGGAACTTGAGCGGTTTTCAGTCCGCTCAGGAGACTTTATTGTCAGCTGTGCGGGCACTCTTGGTCGGATTAGTTTGTTGCCGTCGAACGCACCTGCCGGGTTAATTAATCAAGCGCTAATTAGAATTCGCACGAATAAAAAGCTCGTGCTCGATGAGTATTTTCTGCTCCTTTTTAAGTCGCCAAGTTTTCAAGAGAAGTTAGTTGTAGGTGCACGTGGTGGTGCAATGCAGAACTTAGCATCAACCAAAGAAATCAAGGCACTAGAAATCAACTGTCCCACCATTTTTGAGCAGGCTGAAATCGTCCGCCGCGTCGAGCAACTCTTCGCCTTCGCCGACCAACTCGAAGCCCGCGTCAAAGCCGCCCAGGCGCGCATCGACCACCTGACCCAAAGCATCCTCGCCAAGGCTTTTCGCGGCGAACTGGTGCCGCAGGACCCGAACGACGAGCCGGCCAGCGCGTTGCTGGAGCGCATCAAGGCCCAACGCGCCGCCGCGCCCAAGGCCAAACGCGGTCGCCGGGCCGCTACGCTGAGCTAAGCCACTTCATCAGGAAGAGAACGAACCATGTCCGTGCCGACCTACGATCAGTTCATCGAACCCATCCTGCGTTTTCTCGCCGCCCACCCGGAGGGCGCCACGGCGGGTGGGGCGCACGAGGCGGCCGCCGCGGCGCTCGGGCTGAGCGAGGCGCAGCGGCAGGAAACCACCACCAGCGGCCAGGCGACCTACAAGAACCGCTCGGGTTGGGCGCATGACCGACTCAAGCGCGCCGGCTATTCCAGTAGCGCCAAGCGTGGCTACTGGAAACTGACCGAAGACGGCCTCGCCTTCGCCCAGGCCAACCCGGGCCCGCTGAGCGCCGAGCAGGTCGAACACCTGGCGATGAACTTCATGAGCGTGAAGCTGAAGCCCGCACCGGATGCCGCCTCCCTGGATGAGGGCAATGACACGCCGGCGCCGATCACCCAGGCCGATCTCGCCACCAGCAGCCCGCAGGAGCGCCTGAACCAGGCCATCCTCGAGCTGCGCACCAGCGTCGCCGGTGATCTGCTGGACAGCCTGCTACAGGCCAGCCCGACGCGCTTCGAGCATATCGTGCTCGACGTGCTGAATAGCCTGGGTTACGGCGCCAACCGCCAGGCGCTGCAGCAGGTGGGCGGCAGCGGCGATGGCGGCATCGACGGGGTGATCTCGCTCGATGCGCTGGGGCTGGAAAAGGTCTATGTGCAGGCCAAGCGCTGGCAGAGCACGGTCGGCCGCCCCGAATTGCAGGCCTTCTACGGCGCCCTGGCCGGGCAGAAAGCACGGCGCGGCGTGTTCATCACCACCTCGGGCTTCACCGCCCAGGCCATCGACTTCGCACGTTCGGTCGAAGGCCTGGTGCTGGTCGACGGCAAGCGCCTGGTCAACCTGATGCTCGATCACGAGGTTGGCGTCAGCTCGCAGCTTTACAAGGTGCCGAGGCTCGACAGCGACTACTTCGACGAATCGCTCGGCTGAGCCCCCCCAGGCACGGCGGCCGCAGCCTCCTGACCGCCAAGCTGTTTCCAGATGCATCCATCCGCTGTGCGCTCCGGCGCCTTCGTGGTGCAATGCGCGCCCGTGTGGCTGACGCATTGGAGTGACCGAGCATGTTCGAATCGATTACCGGGCTGATCGAGCAGGGAGGCTATTTCGGCATCCTGGCGCTGATGTTTCTCGAGAATCTGTTCCCGCCGATTCCCTCGGAAGTGATCATGCCGCTGGCCGGTTTTCTGGCTGCGCGCGGCGAGCTCAATCTGTTCGGCGTGGTGGTGGCCGGTACGCTGGGTTCGTTTCTGGGTGCGCTGCCCTGGTATTACGCCGGCGCGCGGCTCGGCGAGGAGCGCATGCGCCGGCTTGCCGCGCGGCATGGGCGCTGGCTGACCCTGTCGGGCGACGATGTCCTGGAGGCCGGGGTCTGGTTTCGTGCGCATGGCCGCAAGGCGGTGTTCTTTGGCCGCCTGGTGCCGGCGATCCGCACGCTGATTTCGGTGCCTGCCGGGATCGCGCAGATGCCCTTTGCCAGCTTTGCCTTCTACACGCTTGCCGGCTCGGCGATCTGGACCTTTGTGCTGACGCTCGCCGGCTATCTGCTGCATGCCGAGTACGATCGCGTGGCCGACTACGTCGACCCGGGCTCGAACATCGTGCTGGGCACGATCGTGGCGATCTACCTCTATCGACTGCTGCGCAACGGGCGCAGGGCCGGCGAACGACAGCGCTGAGCGCTAGCCGCCGCGGGCGAGGCAGCGGCGGCGGCGCTCGTCGACCCGCTGGGCGAACCAGGCGGTGGTGAGGTTGCGGGTGATCTTCGGGCTCTCCAGCTTGATACCCGGCACCAGCGCACGCGGCAGCCGCTTGCCGGCGCGCCGGTCGGCCAGCGCGAACACCTTTTCGTAGACCTCGCTGTCCTCGAAGGCCAGGCTGTCGCCCTGCAACAGGGCACGGCGGATCTCGTCTTCATCGAGGTCCAGCTGCTTGCCGAGCGTGCGCACCGCGCGTTCGGTGGCCCCCACGCGGCTGCTGCCATGAATGACCAGGTCGCCATCGAGCGCGAGCTTGATGCCGCTGGCCCGGGTCACGGCGTTCTGGAAGGCCGCGTTGCGGCTGGCGTACCAACCGGCATTGAAGTCGGCGTAGCGATACAGCGACTTGTCGTAATGGGCCGGGTAGCCGAGCAGGTGGGCGATACCGAAGTACATGCCGCCGCGGCGGCTGAACACCTCGTCGCGCACGCTGCCTTCGATCGGGTACGGGTAGTCGCCTGCGCGGCTTTCGGCAAAGGCGATGCTGACCTGCATCGGCCCGCCGGTGCGCACCGGGTTGAGGCTGCCGAACAGCTGGCGGCCGAGCGGCACCATGCCAGTGAAGTCGTCGAAGATGGCGCTCAGTTCCTGCTCGGTGCGCACCCGGCTCAGCCGCTCGGCGTAGGTCTTGCCGGTCGGCGAATCGAGGCTGAGCGCGCCGCGCACGAGAAACTGCGGGATATGCAGGCGCGCGGCTCGGCGGTCGATCTCGGCGCGCGCGATCTTCGCCAGCCCGGGTACGGGCGGCGCGACCTGGAAGGTCGACTCCTGCTCGGTGACGGCGATCACCGAGCAGAGGTTTTCGCGGCTCGGTTCGATCTCCAGCGTCGTGAAGGCCGCCTGGATGTCCTGCGCCCAGCCCTGGCGATCGCGCAGGTTGCCCGGCAACAGGCGCATGAGCTCGGCGCGCACTTCGGCGGGTGTCGGCCCGGCGGGCTGCGGCTCGCGCAGGCCGCAGCCGGCGAGCAGCAGGGTTACGAGAAGGCTGAAGAGCAGAGGAAGCGGTGTGCGCACGGGGCCATCCTGGTCGGGTGTTCGCTGGGTTTGATCCTGCCAGGCGGTGGAAGGTCCGCCGCTCAGTCGCCGGCCTTGCGCTCGCGCTTGCGAGTCGGCCGGTGGAACAGCCGCTGCACGGGCGCCTGGCTCTCGATCCCGGCCCAGCGACCGGATGCGAAGACCAGCTCGACGACGGCACAGGTCGGCATATGCTCGATGCCCGCGCCCAGGCGCGTGGCCAGCTCGGTCAGCTCCGGGTTGTGGCCGACCAGCATCAGGCTCTGCAGGTCGTCCGGCTGTTCGCCGATCACCGCCAGCAGCGCGTCCGGCGTGCAGGCATACAGGCGCGCCTGGTAGTCGATGGCCTCCGGCGGATAGCCCATCGCCTCGGCCAGCGGACGTGCCGTGGCCTGGGCGCGCGCGGCGGTACTGCACAGCAGGCGCTGCGGCCGCACGCCGCGCGCCGCAAGCCAGGGGCCGATCTCCTCGAGCTGGCGCAGGCCGCGCTTGGCCAGCGGGCGCTCATGGTCGGCCAGGGTCGGGTCGTCCCAGCACGACTTGGCATGCCGCACCAGATAGAGCGTTTTCATCGATTGCCTCTTTTCGCGTTAACGCCAGTCTCGATAAGGAGATCAAATCCCATAACTGGGAATGGCCTATCTATTCCGGATTCATGGACACCGCCGGGTGACTCCGGCTGCTTCTATCCCACAAACGGGACGCAGCATGCCAGTGGTCATCCAGCGCTCGCGCAAAAGCCCTTTAAAAACAATAAGTTAGATCATTGGCACGAAACTGGCTAATCCGCCAGGCGCCCTGCGCAAACCACAACAACAAGAAGGTCTGCCATTGCCCCGCCGTGGTCAGACCAGGAGATCGAACGATGAGTGTAGTCATCGCCCTTGCTGCTCTGGGGCTTCTGATGCTCGCCGCCTACCGCGGCTACAGCGTCATCCTGTTTGCCCCCATCGCCGCCCTCGGTGCCGTGCTGCTGACCGACCCCAGTGCGGTCGCGCCCGCCTTCACCGGCATCTTCATGGAAAAGATGGTCGGCTTCATCAAGCTGTATTTCCCCGTGTTCCTGCTCGGTGCGGTGTTCGGCAAGCTGATCGAGATGAGCGGCTTCTCGCGCTCGATCGTCGCCGCGGCGATCCGCCTGCTCGGCGGCGGCCAGGCCATGCTGGTGATCGTACTGGTCTGCGCGCTGCTGACCTACGGCGGCGTCTCGCTGTTCGTGGTGGTGTTCGCGGTCTACCCGTTCGCTGCCGAGATGTTCCGCCAGAGCGACATCCCCAAGCGGCTGATCCCCGGCACCATCGCCCTCGGCGCCTTCACCTTCACCATGACCGCGGTGCCCGGCACGCCGCAGATCCAGAACATCATCCCGACCACCTTTTTCAACACCACCACCTGGGCCGCGCCCTGGCTCGGGCTGATCGGCACGCTGTTCGTCTTCAGCCTCGGCATGCTCTATCTCAAGCGCCAGGCGAACAAGGCCCGCCACGCTGGCGAAGGCTATGGCACCAACCTGCGCAACGAACCTCAGACGCCGGACGACATCGCCCTGCCGAACCCCTGGCTGGCGCTCTCGCCGCTGCTGCTGGTGCTGCTGGCCAACCTGCTGTTCACTCGCTGGATCCCCGAACTCTACGGCAACAGCCATGTGCTGCAGCTCGCCGGCATGGCGGCGCCGCTGACCACCGATGTCAGCAAGGTGACCGCCATCTGGGCGGTGGAGGCCGCGCTGCTGCTGGGCATCCTGCTGGTGCTGGCATCGAGCTTCGCCACCCTGCGCGGCAAGCTGGCCGAGGGCACCAAGAGCGCGGTCAGCGGCTCGCTGCTGGCGTCGATGAACACCGCCTCGGAATTCGGCTTCGGCGCGGTCATCGCCTCGCTGCCCGGCTTCATGGTGCTGGCCGATGCGCTGTCGGCGATTCCCAACCCGCTGATCAACGAGGCGATCACCGTCAACCTGCTGGCCGGCATCACCGGCTCGGCTTCCGGTGGCATGAGCATCGCGCTGGCGGCCATGGCCGAGAGCTTCGTCGCAGCCGCCAACGCCGCGCAGATCCCGCTGGAAGTGCTGCACCGGGTCGCCTCGATGGCCTCTGGCGGCCTCGACACGCTGCCGCACAACGGCGCGGTGATCACCCTGCTGGCGGTTACCGGGCTGACCCACCGCGAGTCCTACAAGGACATCTTCGCGATCACCCTGATCGCCACCACCGCGGCCTTTTTCATCATCGGTGTGTTCTACGCTACCGGTATCGTCTGACGTGCAGCGCGCCGGCCCGGGCCGGCGCCGTCAAGGAGAGCCAAACATGAACCTCGCAGGCAAGACCGCTCTGGTCACCGGCTCCACCAGCGGCATCGGCCTGGGCATTGCCAAGCGCCTGGCCGAAGCCGGCGCCAACCTGGTGCTCAACGGATTCGGCGATGCCGAGCCGGCGCTGGCCGCGGTGCGTGCCGCCGGCGGCCAGGTGCGCCATCACCCCGCCGACATGGCCCGGCCCGAGCAGATCGCCGAGCTGGTGGCCTTCGTCGAAAGCGAATTCGGCGCACTGGACATCCTCGTCAACAACGCCGGCATCCAGCATGTCGCGCCGGTTGACGAATTTCCGCCCGAACGCTGGGACAGCATCCTGGCGATCAACCTGTCCTCGGTGTTCCACACCACGCGCCTGGCGCTGCCGGGCATGCGGCGGCGCGGCTGGGGGCGGATCGTCAACATCGCCTCGGTGCACGGGCTGGTCGGCTCGACTGGCAAGGCCGCCTATGTCGCGGCCAAGCACGGCGTGGTCGGGCTGACCAAGGTGGTCGCCCTGGAAACCGCGCAGGAGCCGATCACCTGCAATGCCATCTGCCCCGGCTGGGTGCTGACGCCGCTGGTGCAGCAGCAGATCGACGAGCGCGCCCGCGCCGACGGCGACCTCGAGCGCGCGCGCCACGACCTGCTGGCCGAGAAGCAGCCTTCGCTGGAATTCGTCACCCCCGAACAGCTCGGCGAATTGACGCTCTATCTGTGCAGCGACGCGGCCGCGCAGGTCCGCGGCGTCGCCTGGAACATCGACGGCGGCTGGGCCGCCCGCTGAACAAGACAACAACAAAGAGGGAGATCCATGAACAAGCTCTACCCCAACGCCGCAGCCGCCCTCGACGGGCTGGTCGAAGACGGCATGACGGTCGCCGTCGGCGGCTTCGGCCTGTGCGGCATTCCCGAGACGCTGATCGCCGCGCTGCGCGACAGCGGCCGCAAGGGCCTGACGGCAATCAGCAACAACGCCGGCGTCGACGGCTTCGGCCTTGGCCTGCTGCTGGAGACGCGGCAGATCCGCAAGATGATTTCCTCCTACGTGGGCGAGAACAAGGAGTTCGAGCGCCAATACCTCTCCGGCGAACTGGAGCTGGAGTTCACCCCGCAGGGCACCCTGGCCGAGAAGCTGCGCGCCGGCGGCGCGGGCATCCCGGCGTTCTACACCAGGACCGGCTACGGCACGCTGGTCGCCGAAGGCAAGGAGACCCGCCAGTTCAACGGCGAGTGGTACGTCATGGAAGAATCGCTGACCGCCGACCTGGCGCTGGTCAAGGCGTGGAAGGCCGACAAGGCCGGCAACCTGCTGTTCCGCAAGACCGCGCGCAACTTCAACCCGCTGGCGGCGATGGCCGGCGAGGTCTGCGTCGTCGAGGTCGAGGAGATCGTCGAGACCGGTGAGCTGGACCCCGATCAGATTCACCTGCCCGGCATCTATGTGCACCGCATCGTGCACAACCCGAACCCGGAAAAACGCATCGAAAAACGCACGGTGAGGAGCTGAGACCATGGCCTGGACACGTGAACAGATGGCGCAGCGCGCCGCCCAGGAGCTGCAGGACGGCTTCTACGTCAACCTCGGTATCGGCCTGCCGACCCTGGTCGCCAACTACATCCCCGAGGGCATGGACGTCTGGCTGCAGAGCGAGAACGGTCTGCTCGGCATCGGCCCCTTCCCGACCGAGGAAGAGATCGACCCGGACCTGATCAACGCCGGCAAGCAGACCGTCACCGCACTGCCCGGCTCGAGCTTCTTCGACAACGCGCAGAGCTTCGCCATGATCCGCGGCGGTCACATCAACCTGGCCATCCTCGGCGCCATGCAGGTGTCGGAAAAGGGCGACCTGGCCAACTGGATGATCCCCGGCAAGATGGTCAAGGGCATGGGCGGCGCGATGGATCTGGTGGCCGGCGTCAAGCGCGTCGTGGTGCTGATGGAGCACACCGCCAAGGGCGGCGCGCACAAGATCCTGCCGGCCTGCGACCTGCCGCTGACCGGGGTCGGCGTGGTCGATCGCATCATCACCGACCTCGCCGTGCTCGATGTCACCGCGCAGGGCTTGACGCTCGTCGAGCTGGCCGAAGGCGTGAGCTTCGACGAACTGCAGGCGGCGACCGGCTGCCCGATCGTTCGCTGAGCCCGGCGCAGCGGGCGCCGCTCAGGGCTGCCAGAGAATCAGCGGCAGTTCCAGCGGCACCCGCAGGCCGTCATAGGCCGCCGGGATCACCCGCGCGGTGTAGTGCGCCGCCGGGCGGCCGGCCGGCAGCGAGCCGCTGAACAGCCAGTGCGGCCCCGAACCGCTGCGCGCAGTCAGCGTCAGGCACTCGGCCGGCCAGTCTCCGCAGGCATCGGCGTACAGCTGCACGAGCAGGTCGTCGGCATACAGCTGCCCCAGGTCCAGCTCCACGCTGGCCTGGTAGCCCTCGCCGAGCGGCTCCAGTGCGACCCGGACGAACGCCAGCCGCGGCCAGTGGCGCTGCAGCCGGTGGATGCGGCCGGCCAGCGCGTAGGCGCGGGCCGAGCCGTCCGCGCTGCGCTCGCGGTAGGCGCGCGCCGCCGGCAAGTAGAACTGCTCGGTGTACTCGCGCACCACCCGGTCGGCGGAAAAGCGCTGCACCAGTTCGCCCATGCTGCGGCGGATGCGCTGCACCCAGGCACGCGGCAGGTTGGCCTCGTCGCGGCTGTAGTACTCCGGTATCACCTCCTGCTCGAGCAGCCTGTAGAGCTGCTCGGCATCGCGCGCATCGTGCGTCTCGTCGTGCTCCAGACCGTCGCCGATCGCCCAGCCGAGGTCCGGCGCATAGGCTTCGGCCCACCAGCCGTCGAGCTGGGACAGGTTCAGCCCGCCGTTGGCCAGCACCTTCATGCCGCTGGTGCCGCTGGCCTCCCAGGGGCGCCGCGGCGTATTGATCCAGACGTCGACACCCTGCACCAGGTGCCGCGCCAGCCGCATGTCGTAGTCCTCGAGAAACACCACGCGCCCGGCGACGTCCGGCCGCGCGATGAAGCGCTGCCACTCGGCGAGCAGCGCCTGCCCGGCACGGTCGGCCGGATGCGCCTTGCCGGCGACCAGCAGCTGCACCGGGCGCTCGCGGTCGGCGAGGATGCGCGCCAGGCGATCGGGGTCCTGCAGCAGCAGGTTGGGCCGCTTGTAGGCGGTGAAGCGCCGTGCGAAGCCGATCGTCAGGCGTTCGGCATCCAGCCCGCAGCCGGCCGCGGCAATGCACTCGGCGGTCGCCCCATGCACCGCCAGGCTGCGCGCCAGGTAGCCGCAAACAAAGGCGAGCAGCTCGTGCCGCGCGTGCTGGCGGATCTGCCAGAGCCAGTGATCGTCGACCCGCGCCAGCAGGTCGGCTACCACGCTGTCGCCACCGCGCCAGGGGATCTCGTCGCCGTGCAGCTCGAACCAGTGCTGCTCGGCGTCGGACGACAGCCAGGTCGGCAGGTGCACCCCGTTGGTCACGTGGCCGATGGGCACTTCGGCCAGCGGCCAGCGGGGGTACAGCCCGCGGAAGATGAAGCGGCTGGTGGCCTCGTGCAGGCGGCTCACCGCATTCACCGCGCCGGAGCCGTGTGCGGCGAGGCAGGCCATGTTGAAGGTCGCCTGCGGGTCGTCCGCTGCCGCCCCGCCCAATGCGAGCAGCTCGCGCGCGGCGATGCCAAGCTCCGCCTCGGCATAGCGGCCCAGGTACTGGCTGACGCGGGCCGCGGGAAAGCGGTCGAAGCCGGCTTCGACCGGCGTATGCGTGGTGAACAGGTTGCCGGCACGGGTCGCGGCCAGCGCCACCTCGAAGGGCACGCCGCGCGCCGCCATGTAGCTGCGCGCCCGCTCGAGCACGGCAAAGGCGGCATGCCCGTCGTTGAGATGGCACACCTCCGGCGTCAGCCCGGCAGCCTCGAGCAGGCGCCAGCCGCCGATGCCCAGCACGATCTCCTGGCGCAGGCGCATCTCCCGGTCGCCGCCGTATAGCTGGCTGGTGATCAGGCGTACCTGCGGTGGGTTGGCCGGCTCGTTGGTGTCGAGCAGCAGCAATCGGCAACGGCCGACGCGCGCCTGCCAGCCGCGAATCCACAGCTGCATCCCGGGCAGGCGAAAGGCCAGGCGCAGCGGCCGGCCGGCCAGGTCGGTGAGCGGTTCGACCGGCAACTGCCGCGTGTCGTTGACCGGGTACAGGGCCTGCTGCCGGCCGTCGGCATCGATGCCCTGGCGGAAGTAGCCGTGCTGCCAGAGCATGCCCACCGCGACCACCGGCACGCCGAGGTCGCTGGCGGCCTTGAGCTGGTCGCCGGCGACGTTGCCCAACCCGCCGGAATAGATCGGCAGCGCCTCGCTGAGCATGTATTCCATGGAGAAGTAGGCGACGCAGGCGAGCGCATCATCGACGGCGCGCTCGGCGAACCAGGTCGGCTGCGCGGCCTCGGTATGGCGGCGCTCTACCAGTTCGCGCACCCGCCCATGGAATTCCGGCCGGCGCAGCAGCTCGGCCAGCTGCCGGTCGGGCACCGTGCTCAGGACCAGGCAGGGGTTGTGCGTCAGGTCCCAGAGGTCCTCGTCGATGGCCTGCCAGATGTCGTCATTGCGGCTCGACCAGCGGATCGACTGATCGAAGGCCAGCTCGCGCAGCGTATGCGGCGTGATCGGCGGTAGTCCGTTGCGCTGGGCCAAGGGCACCTCATGCGGTCAGTCGAGGGTCTGGATGCTCTGCACCTGGTCGCGGTTCACGCGGATGCGCCGGCCATCGGCCTGCTCGAATTCATAGAAGCCGGTGTCCTCGTCGTATTCGGGCGTATCCAGGCTTTGCATCTGCCGGCCATCGGTAAGGGTGATCTGGCTCGGCGAGGCGCAGCCGCCAAGCAGGGCCATGCCCAGGGCGAGCATGGCGAAGGAGAATGTCCGGAGCATGACGGCACCTCACGCAGGGGGTCATGCGCAAAGTATGGCACGCCGCCGGGCGGGCGCCAGTCGGCAATGCCGCAGGACGGCGGGAACATGCGCCGGCCGACGGGTTCCCAAGCTGATGACCCCTCGCAGGAGCCACCGATGAGCCAGCAGAACCGCAGCATCCACCTCGCCTCGCGCCCGCACGGCGCGCCCACGCCGGAGAACTTCCGCCTGCAGAGCGCAGCGCTGCCGGAGCCGGCCGAGGGCCAGCTGCTGCTGCGCACGCTCTACCTCTCGCTCGACCCCTACATGCGCGGGCGCATGAGCGAAGGGCCGTCCTACGCGCCGCCGATGGCCGTCGGCGAGGTGATGGTCGGCGGCACCGTGTCGCGCGTGGTGCAGTCGCGGCACCCGGACTACCAGCCGGGCGACCTGGTGCTGGGCGCCAGCGGCTGGCAGGAATACGCGCTGTCCGACGGCAAGGGCCTGCTGCGCCTGGCGCCGGACATGCCCAACCCCTCGCATGCGCTCGGCGTGCTCGGCATGCCCGGCTTCACCGCCTACATGGGGCTGCTCGACATCGGCCAGCCCAGGCCCGGCGAAACCCTGGTGGTCGCCGCCGCCACCGGCCCGGTCGGCGCCACGGTCGGGCAGATCGCCAAGCTCAAGGGCTGCCGCGTGGTGGGCATCGCCGGCGGGCGCGACAAATGCCTGCATGCGGTGCAGACGCTCGGTTTCGACGCCTGCATCGACCACCGCGCCGAGGATTTCGCCAACCAGCTCGCGCGGCAATGCCCGAAGGGCATCGACATCTATTTCGAGAATGTCGGCGGCGCGGTGTTCGATGCCGTGCTGCCGCTGCTCAACAGCCGCGCCCGCGTGCCGGTCTGCGGCGTGGTCGCCCAGTACAACGCCACCGGCCTGCCGGACGGCCCGGACCGCTTGCCGCTGCTGCTCGAAACCATCCTGAAGAAGCGCCTGCGGATGCAGGGCTTCATCATCTTCGACGACTATGGGCACCGCTACGACGAGTTCTACCGCGACATGAGCGCCTGGTACGCCGATGGCCGCATCAAGTACCGCGAGCAACAGGTGCAGGGCCTGGAAAACGCACCCGAGGCGTTCATCGGCCTGCTCGAGGGGCGCAACTTCGGCAAGCTGGTGGTAGCCCTCGGCGAGTCGTAGCCTGCCACGACCAAGGGCCTACTGCCGCGTGCACGGCAAGGGTTAGAATTCGGTATCGATAACTGCAACGGAGCAGCAGCATGAGCAAGGCGATCTACGTTCAACCCGGTGGTGGCTACGACCAGGTGGTGGTCGGCATCCACGAGGCGCCGGCACCCGGCGCGGGCGAAATCAGCGTGCGCCTGCACGCCAACTCGCTCAACTACCACGATTTCGCCGTGGTCAGCGGCATGTGGGGACCGAGCGAGCCGCGCATTCCGATGGCCGATGGCGCCGGCGAAGTGATCGCCGTCGGTTCCGGGGTCGAAGGTTTCAAGGTCGGCGATGCGGTGGTCAGCACCTTCTTTCCCGACTGGCTGGACGGCGAGCCCTGCGTCGAAGGTTTCGTCCGCGTGCCCGGCGATGGCATCGACGGCTATGCACGCGAACAGGTGACCGCGCCGGCCACCGCCTTTACCCACGCGCCCAGGGGCTGGAGCCACGCCGAGGCGGCGACCCTGACCACCGCCGGGCTGACCGCCTGGCGCGCGCTGATGGCCGATGGTGCGCTCAAGCCCGGCGAGACGGTACTGGTGCAAGGCAGCGGCGGCGTATCGATCTTTGCCCTGCAGTTCGCCCGCATGGCCGGCGCCACGGTGATCGCCACGTCCTCGAGCGACGACAAGCTGGCGCGCATGGCCGAGCTCGGCGCCAGCCACCTGATCAACTACCGCAGCACGCCGAACTGGGGCGAGCGGGTGCGTGAGCTGACCGATGGCCGCGGCGTCGACCACGTGATCGAAGTCGGCGGCCCGGCGACACTCGCCCAGTCGATGACCGCCACGCGCATCGGCGGGCATATCGCGGTAATCGGCATCCTCACCGGGGTCGGCGGCGAGCTGCCTCTGGTCGAGGCCCTGGTGCGCCAGCTGCGCCTGCAGGCCGTGCTGGTCGGCAGCCGCACCCAGCAGCAGCAGATGATCCGCGCGATCGACGCCAACGGCATGCGCCCGGTGATCGACCGCTGCTTCGCCCTCGACGAGATCTGCGACGCCTTCCGCTACCAGGAGAGCAACCGCCACTTCGGCAAGATCTGCCTGACGTTCTGAGCGCTCAGCCCGGCAGGGCCACGCCGAGCTGCTGCAGGCGCGCCTCGAGCAGCTCGGCGAAGCGCCCGTACCAGGCCAGGTTGCGCGGCGAAGGGTGCGGCAGCGGGTGCAGGACGAATTCGCGGCTGCCGCCCCGGTCGTCTGCCAGGCGTACCGGCAGGCTGCGCTCGAAACGCCGCTCGTCGGCCCAGAAGGCCTCCAGGCGCCGACGCACTTCGCGCGGCTGATCGATGCCGAACCAGAGAAAGGCTTCGCGCCCGAGGGTGACGATGTCGCGCCCCTGCCAGGATTCGATCAGCAGCTCGCGCATCAGCGGGTGGAAGCGCCGCTTGACCGCCATTGACCAGGCCCGGTTGCCCAACGGCTTGTAGGGCACGGTGTTGGCCCAGAAGAACGGCCGGCCGACCGCCAGCGAGGCGGCGAAATCCGGCAGTTCCGTGCCGTACAGGTGCCGATGCAGCCCACGCCGCACCAGCTGCCCGCCGGCGCCGACGAACGGCTCGCCGTGGCGTACCTCCTCGCGCCCCGGGTCGCGGCCGAAAAAGGCGAGCGGCGCCTGCGCATCGCCCAGGCCGATGATCGGCTCCAGCGGATCCTTGTCGAATTGCGCATAGACCGCCCGGTCGATGCCCTCGGTCGTCGCGGCCAGCTCGCGCAGACGCTGGCGCAGGTTCGCAGCGAGCGGCACGCGGGGCTTACTCCAGGTCCGCTTCGTCGACCGGGACCACGGCGTCGGCATCGATGGCGTAGGCGGCCTCGGAAAGCGCATTGTTCACCGGCTCGATGCGCAGCACGCCGTCGACCCAGAGCGGCGCGTAGATGTCGCCCAGCTCGATGCCCTTGGCCAGGCGCACCAGCACGATCTGGTTGGGCGGCGGTGGCGGCACATGAATGCAGGCCCCCGGATAGGGCACCAGAAAGAACTCGGTGCTGCGCCCGGCGGCGTCGGTCTCCAGCGGCACCGGGTAGCCACCCAGACGAATGGCACGCCCGGCGAGCGCCGGGACCGTCCGCGCCGAATACATCACCTCGGGCAGCCCGGCGCCCTGCTTGAGCCCGCCGGCATCGCTGAAACCCAGGTTCTCGGGCGAGTCGTGCTCGATCTCGGGCATCTCCTCGAGCGCCTTGCGGTCTTCGGCGGGCATCAGTTCGAGCCAGTCGAGTTCGGCCGGGGCGGCGTGGGTCATCGAGGCGAAGCAGAACAGCAGGCAGGCAAGGAATCGGCGCATGGCGGCAAAGGCTGGCTGGCGGAAAGGGGGCCGCCGGGAGCGGCCCCGGCGAAATCAGTGCTTACGGCTGGTCACCGCGCCGTAGATCACCAGCAGGATGATCGCACCGACCACCGCGCCGATAAAGCCGGCGCCCTCGCCCGCCTCGTACAGGCCCAGCGCCTGGCCGCCGTAGGTCGCCAGCAGCGAGCCACCGATCCCGAGCAGGATGGTCATGATCCAGCCCATGCTGTCATTGCCGGGTTTGAGGAAGCGTGCGATCAGGCCGACGATCAGGCCGATGATGATGGTTCCGATAATGCCCATGGCTCAGTCTCCGAGGTCCGAAAAGGTAAGCAGTGGACCCCGCCCCGGCACCGGCAGTTCTACGACGGCACTTGCAGGCCTGACGACCGGGCGGACCGGCGCGACTGCGCCTGGCCGCCGGTACACGCACCGGCCGTGTCCCCGTAGGGTGGAAGAACGCGCCCCGGCGCGCCTCCACCCCCGCGGCCTGCGCTCAGCCGCGCCCGATCAGCGACTCGACGGCGGTGATCTGCCGGTCCAGGGTGGCCCGGTCCGGGCAGCGCAGGGTGGCGTGACCGACCTTGCGCCCGGCCTTGAAGGCCTTGCCGTAGTGGTGCAGATGGCAGTCTTCGATGGCGATGACCTTGTCCACCGGCGGCACTTCGCCGATGAAGTTGAGCATCGCGCTCTCGCCGAGCTTGGCGGTCGAGCCCAGCGGCAGGCCGGCCACCGCGCGCAGGTGGTTCTCGAACTGGCTGCACTCGGCGCCTTCGATGGTCCAGTGCCCGGAGTTGTGCACGCGCGGGGCGATCTCGTTGGCCTTCAGGCCGCCATCGACCTCGAAGAACTCGAAGGCCAGCACGCCAACGTAGTCGAGCTGCTTGAGCACACGACCGACATAATCCTCGGCCAGCGCCTGCAGCGGATGGTTGCTGCTGGCCACCGACAGCCGCAGGATGCCGCTCTCGTGGCTGTTGTGCACCAGCGGATAGAAGCAGGTTTCGCCGTCGCGGCCGCGCACGGCGATCAGCGAGACTTCCCCGGTGAAGGGCACGAAGCCCTCGAGGATGCACGGCACGCTGCCCAGCTCGGCGAAGGCCTTGCTCACATCGGCCGGCTTGCGCAGCAGCTTCTGGCCCTTGCCGTCGTAACCCAGGGTGCGGGTCTTGAGCACGGCTGGCAGGCCGATGCTGGCCACCGCGGCGTCGAGGTCGGCCTGGGACTGGATATCGGCGAACTCCGGGGTGGGAATGCCGAGATCCTTGAACATGGATTTCTCGAACCAGCGATCACGGGCGATGCGCAGCGATTCGGCGCTCGGGTAGACCGGCACGAACTGCGAGAGAAAGGCCACGGTTTCAGCCGGTACGCTCTCGAACTCGAAGGTCACCAGATCCACCTCGTCGGCCAGCCGGCGCAGGTGGTCCTTGTCGTCGTAGTCGGCGCGGATGTGCTCGCCGAGGGCCTGGGCGCAGGCGTCCGGCGCCGGGTCGAGGAAGGCGAAGCTCATGCCCAGCGGAGTGCCCGCCAGGGCCAGCATGCGGCCCAGCTGGCCGCCACCGATCACACCAATTTTCATATCAACGGCCCTTCAGTAGGCGGCAGATCGAGCGCGCGCGTCGCGCGGCACAGGAAAGCAAGTTTATACCCGCCAGCGGGCGTCGCCGCGCCGGCTGGCTCGGCTCAGACGCGTGGGTCCGGGCTGTTCAGAACGGTCTGGGTCTGCTCGTCGCGGAATTTCTTCAGTGCCTGGTGATACTCGGGAAACTCGTGACCGAGGATGCTCGCCGACAGCAGCGCGGCGTTGATCGCGCCGGCTTTGCCGATGGCCAGGGTGGCGACCGGCACGCCCGCCGGCATCTGCACGATGGACAGCAGCGAATCGACGCCGGAGAGCATCGAGGACTGCACCGGCACGCCGAGCACCGGCAGGTGCGTCTTGGCGGCGCACATGCCCGGCAGATGGGCGGCACCGCCGGCGCCGGCGATGATCACGCGCAACCCGCGGGCTTCGGCCTGTTCGGCGTACTGGAAGAGCAGGTCCGGGGTGCGATGGGCGGACACCACCGTCACTTCATGGGGGATGCCCAGCTTTTCCAGCATGTCGGCGGTGTGGCTCAGGGTGGACCAGTCGGACTTGGAGCCCATGATCACGCCTACCAGTGCGCTCATCGTCGTGCCTCTCGTCGGGCGCCCGAGGGCGCGTCAATAAACGACGAACCACGCAGAAAGGCGTGGTTCGGGGAAGTGTCGCGGCGGCAGCGCCTGCCGTTTCGCGGGCCGCGCAGTATAGCGCCTAGGCCAGCAGGCCGCGATCCCCGGCGCCGGCGGGCGGCTCGTCCGGCAGCCGCTGCAGCAGCAGCTCGATCGGCTCGACCAGGCGGCAGAAGATTTCCACCAGGGCCGGGTCGAAATGCCGCCCGGCCTGCTCGCGCAGCAGCTCCAGCGCACGCTCGCTGCTCCAGGCCTGCTTGTACGGCCGCGACGAGCGCAGCGCGTCGTAGACATCGCACAGCGCCACGATGCGCGCCGACAGCGGAATCGCCTCGCCGACCAGGCCGCCCGGGTAACCGCTGCCATCCCACTTCTCGTGATGGTGCATGGCGATCTCCGCCGCCAGCTTAAGCAGGGGCGACTGTCCGGCCGCCATCAGGATCTCGTAGCCGATGACCGGGTGCCGGTTCATCTCCACGCGCTCGTCGTCGCTCAGCCGCCCGGGCTTGAGCAGGATGTGGTCGGGAATGCCGATCTTGCCGATGTCGTGCATCGGCGCCGCCAGGCGCAGCAGCTCTACGGACGACGGCGCCTGGCCGAGGGCTTCGGCGATCATCGCGGCGGACTCGCCGATGCGCAGGATGTGGTTGCCGGTCTCGTTGTCGCGAAAGGTCGCCGCCATCGACAGGCTGTGGATCATCGCTTCGTAGCTCTGCCGCAGCTGCTCGGTGCGACTGGCGACCTTGCGCTCGAGCTCGGCACGTTCGTGCTTGAGCGCGCGGCTGGCATGGCAGAGCTGCAGCTTGCTGCGCACGCGCAGCATCAGCTCGGTCAGGTCCAGCGGCTTGCTGACGTAGTCGTCGGCGCCGAGTTCCAGGCCCTTGCGGCGATTCTCGACGTCGCTCAGCGCGGTGACGATGATCACCGGCGAGCAGCTCGGATCGCGCCCGGCCAGCTGCGCGAGCAGCTCGAAGCCGTTGGGCTGCGGCATGTCCAGATCGAGCAGCAGCAGGTCCCAGGGGTTGCTCTGCAGCCAGTCGAGGCCCTCGCCCGAATCGGAGAAGCCGACGATGCGGCGCATGCCGAACGCCCGCAGGCTGGCCTGCAGCAGGCGCAGGTTGGCGCGCACGTCGTCGATGACGACCACTGTCAGGTCACGCAGGGTTTCGTCAAACATCGCAGTACTCCCGCGAGAGCAAGGCGCCGACCAGCGCGCGCAATTGTTCGAGGTCCAGCGGCTTGCGCAGCAGGCCCTGGCAGTCGAGGCCGACCAGCCGTGCATCCTCGGCCACGGCACTGAGGATCAGCACCGGCACGTCGCGCGTCTGCTCATGCTGGCGCAACTGGCGCAATACCTCGACACCGCCCATTCCCGGCAGGTTGAGGTCCAGCAGCACCAGCGCCGGCGGCACGGCCAGCAGGCGCTCGAGCGCGACGCGACCATTGCCGACCACGCTCACCTGGGCCAGGTCGCCGAGCGCGCGGCGCACCAGCAGCTGGCTGGCGGCATCGTCCTCGACGTAGAACACGTGCGGCCGCGTCTCGCCGTTCGCTTCGCCGGGCTGCATCACGCGCGGCAGCTCGATCCAGAAACTGCTGCCGATGCCCGGCTCGCTGCGCAGCCCCATGCGCCCGCCCATCAGGCCGGCCAGCTCCTGGCTGAGCGAGAGGCCGAGGCCGGTGCCCTGGATCGCCGAGTTTTCCCGGCCCAGCCGCTGGAAAGGCTCGAACAGCTGCTGCTGCAGGCCCGGTTCGATGCCCATGCCGGTGTCCTCGACCAGCAAACGTACCTGGCTGCCGAGCAGGTCGTAGCTGAGCGTGACCTGGCCTGACGGCGTGTTGTACTTGATCGCATTGGACAGCAGGTTGAGCAGTACCTGGCGCAGGCGGCGCGGTTCGGCGGTGACGTAGAGCTCGCCGTCGGGCAGGTCCAGCTCCAGGCTCAGGCCGTGGCGGCGGACCTCCAGCGCGACCAGCTCGGCGCAGCCGCGCATCAGGTTGCCGACCTCGACCGCTTCGAGGGTCAGCCGCGGCTTTTCCGACTGCAGGCTCGACCAGTCGAGTACGTCGCCCAGCAGCTGGTTGAGGTGACGGCTGGCCAGGAGAATCTCGTCGAGGTAGTCGGCGGCATCGGACTGCTCGTTCTCCGGATGTTCCATGCGCATCAGCTGGGCGAAGCCGAGGATCGCGTTGAGCGGCGTGCGCAGTTCGTGGCTGATGCTGGAGATCAGCCGGCTCTTCGCTTCGCTGGCGGCATTGGCTTCGACCGAGGCCACGCGCAGCTCCGCCTCGACCCGCTTGAGCGCATCGATGTCGACGTGGGTGCCGACGATCAGCAGCGCCGCGCCGCTCTCGGGGTCGCGCTCGAGCACGCGGCCGCGGCTGAGCAGCCAGTGGTATTCGCCGAGGGCATCGGCGAAACGGAATTCGGTCTCGTAGCGCAGCATCTTGCCGCCGCCGGCGCGCTCCAGCTCGTCATGCATGCCCGGCAGGTCGTCCGGGTGCACGCGCTGCAGGAACTCATCGGTCGCGAGCGTCGAGGCGGGCAGGCCGAAGCGCTGCACCAGGCGCCCGCGCAGGCGCACGGTGTGCGTGCGCAGGTCGTGCTCCCAGAGGCTCTCGGTGGCGCTCTCCAGGGTCAGATCGAGGCGCTGCTGGGCGCGCTTGCGCTGCGCCTCGCTGTGCTCGAGCTGGGCCCCGATGGCCTGGGTGTGGCGCGACATATCGTCGAGCTCGCGGATCTCGGCGCGAATCGGCTGCGGGCGCCAGTGGCCCAGACCGATCTCGCCCATCATCCGCGATACGCCGCGCATCGGCGTCAGCAGCGACTGGCTGAGCTGGCGCGCGCGCCGCCACATGAAGCCGAAGAACAGCAGGTAGAACAGCGCCAGGCCGGCTATCAGCAGATAGCCGATCTGCTGATAGCGCGAGGCAAGCAGGTTGGTCTGGGCGAACACCTGCGCCTCGTCGACCACCGCCAGCAGGTGCCAGCCGGTCTGGCCGACGGTGTTCCAGGCCACCAGCTGCGGCCGCCCGCCGAGCTGCACGCGGAGCACGCCGGAGGCCTGGGTGGCGATCGCCGTGGCCAGCTCGCGGGTCTCCGGGCGGCGCTCGAGGTTGAAGTCCTCGGGCTTGAAGATTTCCCGGCGCACCGCCTCGTCATAGGAGTGGTCGGTGAGTTCGTTGAGGCCGAAGTCGGCTTCGCCCTCCTGCGGCAGGGCCATGATGTTCAGATCGCGGCTGACCAGCATGGCGTAGCCGTTCCAGGGCACATGGAGCTGGCCGATCTGCTCGAGAATGCCGCTGACGGTGATGTCGACGCCGCTCACACCCTCGAGGAAGTCGCCGCGGTAGACCGGCGCGATGGCCGACATCATCCAGCCATGGCCGGCCGGATCGAGATAGACGTCGGTCCACACCACCTCGCGCGCCGGATTGTGCTCGGCATCGGCGAGGTAATAGAAGTTGTAGTTGGGGATCACCATATCGTGCGGGTACTGGTCCGGCGTGAGGAACCAGGGGTAGATATGGTTGAGGCTGTCCCAGCTGTTGAAGTACAGGCTGGCGACCAGCGGATGACGGGCCTGCAGCTCCTTCATCAGCGGATCGAGCCGCGAGAGCCGGGCGACCTTGTCCAGGTCCTGCCGCTCGGCTGGCGTGGAGTTGGCGTAGAACACCGCGGCGCCGCCTTCGTCGCGCGGGGTGTAGCGCACGCCATCGGCGCTCAGCGCCAGGCCTGGCCGCTGGGCCGGCGGCTCCTGCTCCAGGGCGCGGGCGGTGAGGTTGCGATACAGCTCGGTGAGCGCCGAGATCTGGCCAAGCTGCTCATCGATCACGCGTGATTCGAGGTTCGCCGCGACCTTGAGGTCGGTCAGCGCGGTCTCGCGCAGGTGCTCGATCTGCGCATCGCGGATCGCATTGTTGGTCAGCAGATAGATGGCGATGAGCGCCGTTTCCACCAGCACCAGCGGGATCAGGGCACTCTGTACGAAGGCTCGCCAGATCCATTGACGCAACCCGAGGGGGCTTTTCGTTGACACGGTTGGGCTCCAGCGAACCACGGACGACACGCTGAACGGCATGGCTAGATTGGGCGCGCGATGATAGCACGCAGCCACGCCCGGAAAGCCCCCGGATCAGCCAATCGGACGGGCTGCAGGCGCTCAGGCTTCGAGCGCGGCCGGGCGCCTGCTGCGCTTGGCCATGGCCGCCAGACGTACCGCCACGTTGGCCGTGCCATAGCCGCTGTAGCCACCGCGGCGCTGGAGGATCTCGAAGAAGAAGCGCCCTTCGAACGACTCGGTATAGACGTGGAACAGCTCGCCGCCGCGCGGGTCGCGGTCATACAGCACGTTGTTGCGCGCCAGCTCGGCGAGCACCCGGTCGTCCAGGTCGAAACGCACCGCCAGGTCGTCGTAGTAGTTGCGCGGGATCTCCAGCAGCGGCACGCCGGCCGCCTGGGCACGGGCGACCTCGACGAAGATGTCGTCGCAGGCGAAGGCGACATGGTGCACGCCGGCCCCGCGATAGCTCGACAACGCCTGGGCGATCACGGTGTTGCGGTCCTGCGAGGTGTTCAGCGGCAGGCGCACCTGGCCGCAGCGGCTCTGCACCGCGCGGCACTTCATCAGGCCGTAGGGGTCGGGGACCAGCAGCTCGTCGTCGGCCTCGAAGTCGAACAGGCTGCGATAGAACAGCACCCAGCTGGCCAGGCTGTCGGCCGGCAGGGCGGTGGCCATGTGGTCGATGCGGCGCAGGCCACCCCCCTCATGCCGCGCGGGCCCAAGGCGGAAATCCACGTCATACAAGGTCTGCCCCGGCGCACCGGGTTCGACCAGGTAGATCAGGCTGCCATCCGGCGCACGCACCGCCGGCACCCGGCGCTCGTTCGGGCCGACCAGCCCGCGGTAGGGCTGTGCGCCGAAGGCGCAGGCACGCTCGAGAATCGGCGTCTCGCGGTCGACCTTCAGGGCGGTGGCGCAGACCGAGGGACCGTGGGCGAGAAAGTAATTGTGGGCAAAGGAATAGGGTTCGGCATTGAGCACCAGGTTGATGCCGCCCTGGCGATACAGCTGCACGTCCTTGGAGCGGTGCAGGCCGGCGCGCACGAAGCCCAGCCGCTGCAGCCAGCCACCCAGACGCGTGGCGTGCGCTTCGTCGACGGCGAACTCGAGAAACTCGATGCCCTCGTAGCGCGCCGGTGGCGGCGGCGCGAACAGCGCGGCGTCCACGCGCGGCGGAAAGCGGCCCTCGGCGCGCAGGCGCACGCGGGTCTGTTCCTCCAGATACTGCAGCGCGCGCAGGCCGTCACCGGCGATGCCCAGCGGCGGCGCGGCGCGAAAGCTGTCGTTGAACACCTCCAGCGACAGCGGCCCGGCGTAGCCGGCGCGCAGCACCGGCGCGAGAAACCCGGCCAGATCGAACTCGCCTTGCCCCGGGAAGCAGCGGAAATGCCGGCTCCAGTCCAGCACATCCATCGCCAGCAGGGGCGCATCGGCGAGCTGCACGAAAAAGATCTTCTCGCCCGGAATCGCGGCAATGCCGCTGGGGTCATCGCGCAGCGCCAGGGTATGAAAGCTGTCGAGGATCACCCCCAGGGCCGGATGATCGACCTGGCGCACCAGCGACCAGACCTGCTGCCAGAGGCGCACATGTCGCCCCCAGGCCAGGGCCTCGTAGCCAACGCGCAGGCCGCGGGCACCGGCGCGCTCGGCGATCCGCGCAAGGTCGTCGAGCAGGATCCGCTCGTCACCCAGCGCATCGGGCTGGACATTGCTGCACAGCAGCATCAGGTCGCAGCCCAGTTCCTGCATCAGGTCGAACTTGCGCTCGGCGCGCTCGAGGTTGCGCGACAGCCGCTCACGCGGGCAGCCCTCGAAGTCGCGGAACGGCTGGAACAGCGTCACGGCGATGCCCAGCTCCTCGCAGCGCCGGCGGATGTCGCGCGGGCTGCCGGAGTAGTACAGCAGATCGTTCTCGAACAGTTCGATGCCGTCGAAGCCGGCCGCCGCGGCAGCCTCGAGCTTCTCCGGCAGGGCCCCGCTGAGGGAAACGGTCGCGATCGAGCGCTTCATAGGGTCATCCTGCGACTTGTGTCCCAGTCACTAGCGACGCACCGCTGCGTTCCGTTCGCTGGCATCGGCCAGCGGCATCAGGCCATTCGCTTCGCCGGCAGCACCGGAGGACTGCTCGAGCAGCGCGCGCAGCGGCGTGGCGATCGATGCGGTGTAGTCCTTCACGCAGCGGTGATGGCCACCCTCGACGTCGTAGCTCTCGAACTGCGTGCCCATGTTGCGCCAGGCGCGGCTGGTGTAGTCGGCCGAGAAGTACACCACCGGCGCGGCGATGCGCTGCGGCAGGTAGCGCGCCATCACCAGCGAGTAGCGCAGGAAGCGGGCGCGCACCAGTTGATCGCGCTCCGACGGCGGCTCCGGCCGCTTGCCGGCCAGGCGCTGCTGCAGGCCATGCGCGGCCTTGCGGCCGAGCTTGCCGGCGAGATTGGCCAGGCGCTTCGGATAGGGCCACTTGCTGGTCTCGCCGAAGCGGCTGAGCGCCTCGTAGGCCTGCGCCAGACGCGCATCGGGCAGTACCCGGTCCAGCGTGCGCAGGATCGCCCGCGACCAGGGCCGCACATTGGCGGTCGGCGGGTCGATCAGCGCGACGATCTCGACACTGTGCCCGGCCTCGATCAGCAGGCGCGCCGCCTCGAAGGCCACCAGCGCGCCGTTGCAGTACCCGCCGATGCGATAGGGCCCACTTGGCTGGCGCTGCAGGATCAGCGGCAGGCGCTCGCGCGCCATCGCCTCGACCGAAGCCGGAATCGGCTCGCTGCCCATGCCGTGCGGCGCGATCGCCGTCAGCGGCTGTTGCTGGCCGAGCAGCCGGGCCAGGCGCCGGATGTAGTAGCCGCCATGGGCGAAATCGCCGTGGAACCAGAACAGCGTGGTCTGCCCGGGCTGCGGGTTGAAATCGATCACCGGGATCGCGTCGGCAGCCAGGTTTTCCAGCTGCGCGGCCAGTTCGCGGGCGGTCTCCGCCTCGACCAGCACCGACTCGGGGATCACCCGCCCCAGCAGGCGTTCCAGTTCGGCGAGCATCTCGGTGGCCAGCAGCGAATCACCGCCGCAGTCGAGGAAATTGTCGTCCGGGCCGACCGCGTCGGTCTTCAGCAAGCGGCGCCAGAGTCCGAGCAGCTCCTGCTCCAGGGGCGAAACCGGCTCGCCAGTCGCGGCCTGGGCGCGCTCCTCGCGCTGCTCGGCGTACTGTTCGGCCAGCCGATGGCGCAGCACCTTGCCGGTCAGGCCGCGCGGCAGCTGGTCGACGACAAGCACCCGCCGCGGCACCTTGAAGTACACCAGCACGCCGCGCAGGAACGCCTGCAGCTCGCTTGCCGATGCCGTTGCGCCGGCACGCAGCACCACCGCGGCGGCGACGTCCTGGCCCAGACGCGGATGCGGCACGGCGAAGGCGGCGGCGTCGGCCACCGCCGGGTGACGCAGCAGCGCGGCATCGACCTCCGGCAGGCTGACTTTCTCGCCGCCCCGGTTGATCACCTCGCGCAGGCGCCCATGCAGGTGCAGAAAGCCATCGGCATCGAGGCTGCCGATGTCGCCGGTATGGAACCAGCCGTCGCGCATCACGTCGCGGTTGAGCGCTTCATTGCCCAGGTAGCCGGGCATGACGGTCGCGCCGCGCACGCGGATCTCGCCGCGCTCGCCTGGCGTCACTGGCTGCCCGGTTTCGTCGACGATGCTCAGGGTTCCCGGCCAGGGCCGGCCCACGGTGCCCGCGCGGAATTCGCCGGCGAACGGCGTATTGACGGCGATCTGCGCGGCCTCGCTGGAGCCGTAGTGCTCGACCAGTGGAAAGCCGAGCACGCGCTCGAAGTCCGCGATGATGTCCTGCGGCAGCGGCGCACCACCGGACGAGGCGAAGTCCGGCCGGTGCTGCTCGGGGTCGTCCGCGCGCGCCTGCGCCGCCTCGAGGATCGCCCGGTGCATCGCCGGGCCGGCGGAGTACCAGCTCGGCTGTAGCGTGTCGAACCATTCGTGCAGGTCGATCACCGCCGGGCTCAGCGGAAAGGCGACGCTGCCGCCGGTCAGCATCGGGGTCAGGATGGTGACCTTCAGCCCGTGCGAGTAATAGGGCGCCGAGATGCACAGGCAACGATTGCCGGTCGGCAGGCGAAACCAGCTCTGCCATTTGCGGGCGGCGGCCAGCATGCTGCGATGGCTGAACGGAATCAGCTTGGGCAGTGCCGTGGTGCCCGAGCTGCGCAGGATGAAGGCCGGCGCATCGGCCAGCGGCAGTTCATCGGCGGCGGCGCGCGGCGCACGCGGCGCACGCAGGCGCATGGCCGGCGTGCCGTCTTCGGCGGCCTCGGCCATGATCAGCGGCAACCCGCGGCGGCGCGCGGCGGCCAGCGCTTGCCCGCCCTCCTCGCTGACCAGCATGGCATCGAGGCTGAGCTGCTCGAGAAACTGCTCCAGCTCCACCGGGCCCAGGCGCGGGTCCAGCGGCACCGCCACTGCCGAACAGGCGATGGCCGTGATGGTCACGGCCGCCTGCGCCGGCTCCGGCAGGAGGATGCCGATACGCGCCTCGCGACCGAGGCCGGCCTGGCGCAATTGGCTGCGTGACTGCTCGATGGCCTGTTGCAGGGTCCGGAAATCGAGCGTCGCAAAGCGCGTCGAGCAGACCGCCGGATGCTCGGGAAACAGACGAGCCAGATGCTCGAAGGCGGCATGCAGGGTGATCGCCCGTCCGCAGGCGTCCGGCCCATCGAACATGGGCGAGACCGGCCCTGAGCAGGGCCCGGTCGAGAGAAGTTCAGTGTTCAAGGCTGTCTTTCCTTGGCCGAGATTCGGCCTGGCCATGGCACGAGTTGCTCAGCTAAGACAGCAAGCGAGACGGAAGTTGCCCGAGGCGGCGAATTTTTTCCGGGGCCATGGGAAAAGCCAGCCTGGTCTGGCAGGAGTCGGCGCGATTCCCGGCATTCGCCGAGATTCGCCGCAGACCTGTTTCACACCTCGCTGGCGGTACGGGCGCGTTCGTCCAGGCGCCGCCAGAGCAGTCGCACCGCGCCCTTGCGCATCAACGCGCAGCGATACAGGCGGATTTCCAGCGGCACCCGCCATTGCTCGCCGCCACAGACCACCAGCTCGCCGCGCTCGAGTTCGGAGCACACCGACAGGCGTGGCACCCAGGCGATGCCCAGGCCCTGCAGCGCCATGCTCTTCAGGCTGTCGGCCATCGCCGTCTCGTAGACGGTGGTCGAGCGCAGCGCACGCTGGCGCAACAGCAGGTTCACCGAACGCCCGAGAAAGGCGCCGGCGCTGTAGGCCAGCAGCGGCACGCTCTGCCCGCTGTCGATGTCGTACAGCGCGCGGCCGTCCTCACCCGTGGCACAGACCGGCAGCATTTCGGTGCGCCCCAGGTGCAGCGACGGGAAGAGTTCCGGGTCCAGCTGCAGCGCGGCGTCCGGGTCGTAGTAGGCGATGATCAGGTCGCAGCCGCCTTCACGCAGCAGATGCACCGCATCGCCGACGTTCGCCGCAACCAGGCGCGTGGCCAGGTTGAGGCCCTCGCGGCGCAGCCCGGCGACCCAGCCGGGAAAGAAGCCCAGCGCCAGCGAGTGCGCCGCGGCGACCTGCAGCACCTCGCCCTGCTGGCCTTCGAGGTGATGCAGATGGCGCACCACATCGCCGAGCTGCTCGACCAGGCTGCGCGCGGTGACCAGAAACAGCTGCCCCGCTTCGGTCAGCTGGCCGGCGTGCAGCTGCGGTCGACCAGGGTCAGCCCCAGCGCTTCCTCCAGCGAGCGGATGCGCCGGCTGAAGGCCGGCTGGGTGACGTAGCGCCGCTGCGCGGCCTGGGAAAAGCTGTGCGTGGCGGCCAGCGCAATGAAGTCTTCCAGCCATTTGGTTTCCAGATTCACAGGCCCCTCCGCCACGCTCGCCGCGACCGGCAAGTCACGCCGCCATTATGCCGTTCCTGCATAGGGCAGCAAGCAACGGCATTGGCCGCCGGACGGCAGCAAGCCCTATCGTAGCGCCACTGCAGCCAAGCCTGCGCCAACCCGAACCAAGCGACCATCATGTCCGAACCTGCATCATTCCGTATCGAGAAAGACCTGCTGGGCACCCTTCCGGTGCCCGCCGACGCCTATTACGGCATCCAGACGCTGCGCGCGCTGAACAACTTCCGCCTGTCCGGCGTGCCGCTGTCGCACTACCCGAAACTGGTCACCGCTCTGGCAATGGTCAAACAGGCCGCCGCCGACGCCAACCGCGAGCTCGGCTACCTCAGCCCGAGCAAGCACGAGGCCATCAGCCAGGCCTGCGCACGGCTGATCCGCGGCGATTTCCACGAGCAGTTCGTCGTCGACATGATCCAGGGCGGCGCCGGCACTTCGACCAACATGAACGCCAACGAAGTGATCGCCAACCTCGGCCTGGAGGCCATGGGCCACACCAAGGGCGACTATCGCCACCTGCACCCGAACAACGACGTGAACATGGCGCAGTCGACCAACGACGCCTACCCGACGGCCATCCGCCTCGGCCTGCTGCTCGGCCACGACACCCTGCTGGCCAGCCTCGACAGCCTCTGCCAGTCGCTCGCTGCCAAGGGCGAGACCTTTGCCCAGGTCCTGAAGATGGGCCGCACCCAGCTGCAGGATGCGGTGCCGATGACCCTCGGCCAGGAATTCCACGCCTTTGCCACCACGCTTGGCGAAGACCTCGGCCACCTGCGCCGCTTCGCACCCGAGCTGCTGCTGGAGGTCAACCTCGGCGGCACCGCGATCGGCACCGGCATCAACGCCGACCCGCGTTACCAGGCCATCGCCGTGCAGCGCCTGGCGCAAATCAGCGGTCAACCGCTGCGCCCCGCCGCCGACCTGATCGAAGCGACCTCGGACATGGGCTCCTTTGTGCTCTTCTCCGGCATGCTCAAGCGCCTGGCGGTAAAGCTGTCGAAGATCTGCAGCGACCTGCGCCTGCTCTCCTCCGGGCCCCGCACCGGGATCAACGAGATCAACCTGCCGCCGCGCCAGCCGGGCAGCTCGATCATGCCCGGCAAGGTCAACCCGGTGATTCCCGAAGCGGTCAACCAGGTCGCCTTCGAGGTGATCGGCAACGACCTGGCGCTGACCCTGGCGGCCGAGGGCGGCCAGCTGCAGCTCAACGTGATGGAGCCCTTGATCGCCTACAAGCTGTTCGATTCGATCCGCCTGTTGCACCGCGCCATGGACATGCTGCGCGAGCACTGCATCGAGGGCATCACCGCCAACGAGGCACGCTGCCGCGAGCTGGTGGAAAACTCCATCGGGCTGATCACCGCGCTCAACCCCTACATCGGCTATGAGAACAGCACCCGCATCGCCCGCGAGGCGCTGCTCAGCGGGCGCAGCGTGCTGGAACTGGTGCGCGAGGAGCGCCTGCTCGACGAGGCCATCCTGGCCGACATCATGCGGCCGGAAAACATGGTTGCGCCCCGCCTGACGCCGCTGACCGCCTGACCCCAACGCCGGGCCGCGTCACGCGGCCCGGTGCAGCAGAACAAGAACAACAGGAACGACCATGACCCCGAGTACGACCCTTGCGGCGCCCCTGCGCCTGCTCGTCCGCCTGCCGCTCTGGCAGCAGATTCTCATTGGCCTGACGCTCGGCATCGCCACCGGCCTTGGCCTCGGCGAAGGCGCGCAGACCCTCGCGCCGCTCGGCACGCTGTTTCTCAATGCCATCAAGATGCTCATCGTGCCGCTGGTGTTCGTCTCGCTGGTCGCCGGCATCACCTCGATGCACGACAGCGCCAAGCTCGGCCGCATCAGCCTCAAGACCATCGCCATTTACCTGGTAACCACCGCCTTCGCGGTGAGTATCGGCCTGCTGTTCGGCGCCCTGTTCAGCCCTGGCGAGGGCATGCAGCTGGTCGCCAGCGGCCATGAGCAGGCCAGGCAGGCGCCCTCGCTGGTGTCGATCCTGGTCGGCCTGGTGCCGCCCAACCCGGTCAGCGCCTTTGCCGAGGGCAATATCCTGCAGATCATCGTCTTCGCCATCGCCCTGGGCGTGAGCATCAACCTGATCGGCGAGCGCGGTGCGCCGGCGGTTCGCCTGTTCGATGCGCTGGCCGAGAGCTTCTACAAGCTCACCGACCTGGTAATGCGCGTCGCGCCGATCGGCGTCTTCGCCCTGACCGCCGGCGTGGTCGGCAGCCATGGCTGCCGACGTGCTGCTGCCGCTGGCCGGCGTCATCGGGGTGATCTACCTGGCCAGCCTCGCACACGTGCTGCTGATCTACGGCGGGCTGCTCGGCGGGCTGGCGCGACTCAACCCGCTGCGCTTCTTCCAGGGCATCGCCCCGGCGCTGGCAGTGGCCTTCAGTACCTCGAGCAGCTCCGGCACGCTGCCGGTTTCCATCGAGTGCGCGCGCAACAATCTGGGCGTATCCGAGGGTGTCGCGGGCTTCGTCTTGCCGGTGGGCGCGACGATCAACATGGATGGCACCGCGATCTACCAGGGCGTGCTGGCGCTGTTCATCGCCCAGGCCTTTGGCATCGAGCTGGGCGCCGGGCAGTACGCGATGATCATCCTCACCGCGACGCTGGCCTCGATCGGCACCGCCGGCATTCCCGGCGCCGGGCTGATCATGCTCGGCCTGGTGCTCACCGCCGCGGGCCTGCCGCTGGAAGGCGTGGCGCTGATCGCCGGCATCGACCGCATCCTCGACATGGCGCGCACCACGGTGAACGTCGCCGGCGACCTGATGACCACCACCCTGGTCGGCCGCAGCGAAGGCGAGCTCGACCGCGAACGCTACGACAGCCGGCAAAAGGTGTGATGGCCCCCTGGAGCCTGTCGCTATTCGGGCGGCAGGTTCCAGGCCCGTCGCAGGCGCTGCAGCGCGGCGACGATCTCAGCTTCCGGCACCGCGGCGAAGCCCAGCACCAGCCCGCCGCCTGCACCTGGCGGCGCCTGGCCCTCCAACCAGTAGTCGGCCAGCCCGTTCATTTCCACGCCGGCCGCCCGCGCCTTGGCCACCAGCTCGGCTTCCCGTGTCGGCGAGTGCACCGGCACGCACAGGTGCAAGCCGGCATCCACGGCCGGTAGCGCCGCGCAGCCGGGAATCTCCGCCGGCCAATGCCGCAACAGCGCATCGCGGCGTGCCCGCGCGGCCTGGCGCATGTGCCGCACGTGACGCTGGAAGTGACCGGCGGCAATGAATTCGGCCATCACCGCCTGGCTGCCGATGTCCGAATGGCGCATATCGAGCGCGCGGCGGCGGGCGAAGGCCTCGGCCAGCGCTGGCGGCAGCACCAGGTAGCCCAGGCGCAGCGCGGGAAAGGCAATCTTGCAGAAGGTGCCGACGTAGAGCACCCGCCCCTGCCGATCCAGCGCGGCCAGAGGCGCCAGCGGCGTGCCGTTGTAGCGGTACTCGCTGTCGTAGTCGTCCTCGACGATCCAGCCATCGCGACGCTCGGCCCACGCCAGCAGCTCCAGGCGCCGCGCCAACGACAGCGTGACACCGCTGGGGTATTGGTGCGACGGCGTCACGTAGGCCAGCCGACAACCCTCGATTCGCGCCAGGGCGGCGCTGTCCAGGCCTTCGCCGTCCACCGCCACGCCGCACAGCTGGGCACCGGCCACGGCGAAGGCATGGCCGGCGGCGCGATAGCCGGGATTTTCCACCGCCACCCGATCACCCGGCTGCACCAGCAGCTGGGCGCAGAGGCTGATGCCCTGTTGCGCACCGCAGGTGATCACCACCTGGCTCGCGTCGCAATTCAGGCCACGGCTGCTGCGCAGATAGGCTGCCACCAGTTCGCGCAGGGCCGGGTCGCCGGCCGGGTCGCCATAGCCCAGGCGCGCCGGCGAAGGCCGGCGCCAGAAGCGCGCCGACAGGCGTGCCCAGATCTCGAAGGGAAACAGGTCGAACGCCGGCACACCGATGCGAAAGGCCCGCGGCGCACCGCCGAGCGGCGGCGCCAGATGATGCACCTCGAGTCGCCGCAGCGGCTCGGTGGCAAGGGCCGCGCCGGCGACCGGGCGCGCCTGTGGTCGCTGACCGTCCAGCTGCGCCACGAAGGTGCCGGCCCCGACCCGCCCCGCGACGTAACCCTCGGCATACAGCTGGTCGAAGGCGCGCGTCACGGTATTGCGCGATACGCCCAGCAGGGCGGCGAGGTCCCGGCTGGCCGGCAACCGGCTGCCGCCGCGCAGGCGCCCATCGAGGATGCGTTCGCGCAGCGCCTGGTAGAGCTGACGCGCCAGCCCCTGGCCCGGATCGAGGCGGATACCGGACAGATCGACCGGCAATGGGGGTAGCGTGGGCATGGTGAATTGGCTCTATCGAAGTGGCCGCCAATGGATCTTACAGCAGACCAATATCCTGCCTAGCATGGCCCCATCGCACCAGAGATCCACGCCATGTACCTGCCCGCCGCCTTCCGCCAGGACGATCTCAGCGAACTGCACCGCCAGATTCACGCTACGCCGTTCGCCCTGCTCGCCAGTGCAACCGCCGCTGGCGTGCAGGCCAGCCATCTGCCGCTGCTGCTGGAGCCGGGTGAAGGCGAGCTGGGCACGCTCTACGGCCACTTCGCCAGGGCCAATCCGCACTGGCGCGCGCTGCACGATGGTGGCGAGGCGCTCGCGGTGTTCAGCGGCCCCGACGCCTACATCAGCCCGGGCTGGTATCCGAGCAAGGCAGCGCACGGCAAGGTCGTGCCGACCTGGAACTACATCGCCGTGCACGCCCGTGGCCCGGTACAGCTGATCGAGGAGCGCGACAGCCTGCTACGCATCGTCAGCCGCCTCAGCGACCGGCATGAAGCCGGCCGACCGCAGCCCTGGGCCGTCAGCGATGCGCCCGATGATTATCTGGACGCCATGCTGCGCGCGATTGTCGGCTTCGCCCTGCCGATCAGGCGCCTGGAGGGCAAATGGAAACTCGGCCAGAACCGCTCGCCGGCAGACCAGGCCGGGATTCGCCAGGGCCTGGCCACCTCGCCCGACCCGCACGGGCAGGCGCTGGCCACACAGATGCCGATCACCGACTGAAGAGGACCGCAACGTGTTTCAGATCCGCCCGATTGCCGCCGCCGACCGCGCCGCCTGGGACGAACTCTGGCAGGGCTACCAGCGCTTCTATGCCGCCGAGATTCCCGGCCCCACCAGCGAGCTCACCTGGCAGCGCCTGCTCGACCCGGCCGAACCGATGCATGCGGCGCTGGCCTGGCAGGCGGGTCGCGCCGTCGGCCTGGTGCACTGGATCTTTCATCGCAGCTGCTGGACCCCTGGCGACTACTGCTACCTGCAGGATCTCTACGTGGCCGAGGATGTCCGCGGCGCGGGCATCGGTCGCGCGCTGATCGAGCACGTCTACGCCCAGGCGACCGCCGCCGGCGCTTCGCGCGTCCACTGGCTGACCCAGGAGACCAACTATGCCGGGCGCATGCTCTACGACCGCATCGCCGAACGCTCGGGCTTCATCCAGTACCGCA
>ERZ1673962.264-NODE-264-length-42706-cov-4.531125_pt1 | contig 42706 bp, 23 predicted proteins | sample MGYA00580188_ERZ1673962 | MGnify/ENA primary metagenome ERZ1673962 (study PRJEB41334, sample SAMN05608104) | rock metagenome | biome: terrestrial subsurface; feature: shale formation; material: shale | place: USA: Pennsylvania ... | reverse complement strand
TGTTACATAGGACTTAACTTTTTGCCGGGGATATAACCGAAACTATAGGTCGGCTCCGATAGGATTGTTGGAATACCCTTTGCTGAATGGGTTTCCGCAATTATAAAACCTCCGAAAGGGCAAAACCAGAGTGATCTGGTGACGCAAAGCCACGGATCCTGGAGACAGGACAGCCGGGTTGCCGAAGAGTTGAGTTACGCTTTTATTGGCCCCGGCAACGGAGGTTTATCCAAAGCGCTCATCTTCGGCGGAAGATTGAGCGCTTTTTTTATGAGTCAGGAGGATTTCGTTTTTTCATTCTGAAGCCGGTGCATTGGCGCGGGCTGCACAAATATGATCTCCGAAAGGGCAAAGCCAGAGTGATCTGGTGACGCAAAGCCACGGGTCCTGGAGACAGGACAGCCGGGTTGCCGAAGAGTTGAGTTACGCTTTCAGGCCCCCGGCAGAGGAGGTTTATTCAAGGCGCTCATCTTCGGCAGAAGTGGGCGCCTTGTTTATAGATGTAACTGAATGTTTCTTTATCTAAGCCAAAAGTAACAATTTACAAGGAATGATCGACCGACCATGTTGCCTTGTCATTTCAAATTCGAATTCCGGTCGGCCTTCAGCAAAGGCCTTCTTTTCGCCCTGATCCTGTTGCTGGGTGCGGTTTCCGCGGTGCAGGCGGGCGATTTCTGCAGTTCCGCTCCCTATTATGGTGTGGTCGACGGTGACGTATTGGGTACGGCGCCGACCCAGATCACCATCGATACGGACTGCACGTTTCAGAACTGGCCGCAGTCGAATCCCCTGACCACGACCATTAACTTTCAAACCAATGATCCCACGCAATATCTGATCGTCTTCGATCAGTCCTATTTCACCGGCCATATGGCGTGCGCCAACGTCGATCACAAGATCTGGTTCGCCAACAGCTCGGACTATGGCTCCGGCAACGCCTGTCAGGACCTGTTCATTCCCGTTGAAACCATCGACAAGCAGAACCCGGCGGGCCGGACCACGGCCGGCGTCGGGGTGCCCTTCACCTACAGGCTCACGCTGCCGTCCATGAACTGGCCTGTCGGAGATCCGTCGAACAACGACCTGCACAGCATTGTTCTCACCGACGATCTCACCGCGACCGGCGCCGATCTCACCTATCTGGGCAACTCCGCCTACATTGTGGAAGGCGGCACGACGACATCGCTGGGCGCGCTGACCTTGAGCGCGACCTCGGACAGCAAGCATCTCGAATTCAATTTCAGCGACAACCCGGCGTTGGCACTGATTTCGGCCGGGTCGCAGATCGTGGTCGAGCTCACGGTGGTTCTCGATGACACGGCGGCAAACACGGCCGGCAAGCAGTTCGTCAATACCGCCAAATGGTCCTTCGGCAGAGCCATCGATGTCGATGACGACGGCGTCATAGATCCGGACGAATTCTTCGAACCTCTGCCGGGAGAGTGGGGGATCTCCCAGCCGATGACCATCGGCGAACCCGACCTCGTGGTGACCAAAACAAGCAGCGAGACGGCCCTGAACCTGGGGGTGCCGGCGACTTTCACCATCGATGTGCAGAACGCCGGCGGCGGCGATGCCTGGAACACGACAATTCTCGACCGGCTTCCGGATATCCCCGGCACGACCGGCATGTGCCCTGCCACGGCACCGGCAATCAGCGCGGAGATCTTCGAGGCGGACGGCACATCGGTGACGGGGCCGCTGAGCGCCGGTGATGACTACACGGTTTCGTACGATGCGGGAGCCTGTGAACTCAGTCTGGCCATGTCGGATACGTCGGCGGCCAAAATAGGGCCCTCGCAGCACCTGATCGTTACCTACGATGCCGAGCTCGATACCGATACCGATCCCTCAGCCGAAGGCATAACGCTGACCAACGTCGCCGGTGCCACACGCTGGTACAGCGGCGACAGCAGCTATGCCGATCGTCGCAGCTATGGCGGCGGACCGGGGTCGCTCACGAACGGCACCCCGGGAGTCTTGGATTTCCAGGACAGCGCCACCGTCACCACGGCCTTGTCCGGCTATTACTTTCAGAAGACGGTCGCGGACCTGACCAGCGGCATGGATCCGGCGACCACGGCCGCGTCCGGGGACCGGCTGCGTTATCAGCTGCGCCTTTTCAATGTCGATGAGACGATCGATGGCATAAGCATCGACGATCTTCTGGATGTGAGTCGCTTCGACCTGAACTCCTTCAGCATGGAGGTGTTGCCTGCCGCTGCCGCCTATAGTTTCGATGCTTCCTCCGGGCTTTTGGAGATCACCGGCAACGGTGCCCCGTTGAATGTGGCCGTCGGCGAGGAATTGGTGGTCGAATTCGAGATCACGCTGAAACCGACCCTTGCCAACGGTACCCAAGTCGACAATCAGGCAACCCTTTCGGCCAATGGCGACACGCTCAACGCATACAGCGACGACCCCTATGTCAACAGTATCGCGCCACCGGGGGAGCCGGCCGACAAAACGACCGTTATGATCCGGTCTCCCGGCCCGCTGGCAAAGGAGACGACCCAGGCGAGTGCCACCATCGGCGATCAGTTCAGCTATCGCATCACGGTTCCCGCTTCGCCGGTAGACGTGCCCCTGTACGACGTGCGGATTCTGGACGACCTGAGCCTGTCGGACGCCGACTTGACCTTGATCGGTGCCAACGTCATCTCCGGCGGAAGCTGGTCGTTGAGCAATACCGGCACGGAAACCGACCTCGTAATCGAAGACACGGCCACCGGTATCGATATCCCCGCCAACGGCCAGGCCGTGATCGAAGTCACCGTACAGCTGCAGAACACCCTGACCAATGACAGAGGCCTGTCTTTCGGCAACAGCGCGTCGTTCACCTACAACCGCATGAACGGCAACGACGCTACGCAGACCTCCGGCAGTGGAAGCAGCGCCGGGTCCATGACCGTGGTGGAGCCGGACCTGGTTGCCGTCAAGACGGTAAACTTCATCACCCCGGCCGGCAAACAAGCTACCGACCCCGCAGCGGTCGGCGACGTACTCGAATATGTGGTTACCCTTACCAACGAGGGCGATTCCACTGCCTTCGAAACCAGCATCGTCGACACACTGCCGGCGGACCTGTCGCTGGTTGCCGATTCCGCCACCGCCCGGATCAACGGCGTCGACGTGTCAGGCTTTGTGGCGACGCCGATCGATCTGGGCGGCGGTGCCGTGGCCTGGGGACAGCAAAACGGCGATCTGAACCTCGACCTTCCAGCCGGCCAGTCGCTGGTGCTGACCTATCAGGTCACCGTGGACTCGATCTCCGGGGCAAACATCGAAAACAGCGCCTATGTGGACTGGACTTCCCTTGACGGCGCCAGCGCGGACGAGCGTACCGGCGGGGCTTGCCCTGTCAGCGATCCCCTCAATTACTATTGCTTCGGCCCGGCCATCGCATCCGTCAGCACCCTTGACAATACCTCCATCGCCAAGGCGGCGGTCGCCGATTCCTATGCCGAAACGCCGGCCAGCACGGCCGATCCGATCGTGCGCGTCGGCGACACCGTGACCTACGAGCTGACCCTGAACCTGCGGGAATACGTCACGCGCAACGTCGTGGTCGAGGACACTCTGCCGGAAGGCATGGCGCTGGAAAGCTTCACCATCAGCGGCGGCGCCAGTTTCAGCTATAGCCTGGCGGCCCAGCCGGCGGCCGGCGACACCGGCACCCTGCGCTGGGAGTTCGGCGATATCAGCAATCAGCCGAGCGGCGACGGCACGCCGATCGATGCACTGGTGATCCAGTATGTCGCCAAAGTCGTCACCGACGCACCGACCGCCGGTGTCGCTTACGACACCTCCATATCCCGCGATAACCGGACGCAGCTTTCCTACACGGGCGGTGATCCGGCCACCGATCCCGATCGCCTGACGGCGGCGGAGACGATCGAAGTGCGCCAGCCCCGAATGGGGGCGGTCACCAAGGTCGACCTGGGCAGCGGTCGTACCGGCAGCGGTACGATGGCCGACCCGTATCAGGTCAACATTGCAGACGATGTGATGCATTTCCAGTTGTCGTCCTGCAACGAGGGGCTGGCCCCGGCATACGGCGTGGTGATGACCGACATGCTGGCGCCGCAGCTCGACGAAACCGACCTGACGACGAATCCGCCGGTGGTCAGAATCGGCGGCACCACGCTGATCGAGGGTAGCGATTACGTCCTTACCCTGCCCGGACGCGGCGGCGAGCTGCGCATCGTGCTGCAGGACAGCGCGCCGGTGAATCCCGGGGAGTGCGTCACCGTCGATTATTCCATCGGTTTCCATAACGACCTGACCACGTCGACGACCTGGAGCAATCAGGCAAGCCTGCCAGAGTATCGCTCGCTGCCTCTTGCCGAGTCCGGGCGTATCTACACCGCCTCCGACATGGCGCAAGTGTGGATGACCAACCTGGTGAACGTCGAGCAGCTGTTGAAAACTTTGGTCTCGTCGGAACAGGCGACCATCGGCGATGAAGTGGTCTATCGCATCACAGTGCCTGCAGCACCGATGAACACGGCCATCGACAATGCCCTCGTGACCGACACCTTACCCGATGCGCTGGAGTATGTCGGCGCCACAGCGGTGGACGGTGACGATGCACCGGTCACCCTGAGCGACACCAGCGTAGCGCCGGAGCAGGTGAATCTGGGGATAGCGCATATCCCGGCCGGGGAGCAGGTCATCATCACCCTGACGGCACGCGTGGCCAACAACGACCAGGCCAACGCCGGCGACAGCTTCACCAATACCGCCTCCTATACTTACACGGACATGCCCGACGGCCTGAACACGGCCTCCACCAGCGGGCCGGTGACCATCGTCGAGCCGGAGCTGGCCATCGCCAAGACGGTGACCAACGTAAGCCATCCGGGAGCGGCTCCGAATGTCGGCGACATCCTGCGCTACAGCCTGAGCTTCACCGCCGGCGGCGGGGAAGCGGGAGATGACTACTCCGATGCCTTCGACCTGCAGGTCGAAGACAGCCTGAGCCTGGGAATGGCCTACCAGAGCGGCAGTGCCACCGTGGACGGTACCGGCAACACCATGGTCGATCCGGTGATTATCGGGGATGGCACCAGCGCCGCGCAGACCCTGACCTGGAGCCTGGCCGATGCCGGCGCCGATATCGACGTTCCCGAAGGAACCCAGGTTACCGTCACCTATGACGTGGAGGTGCTGAGCGGAGTGCAGCCGGGCCGGGATCTGACCAACAGCGCCACCGTGCAGTGGACCGGTCAGGACGGCGACAATGGCTTCGAGCGCACCGGCACCGGGACGCCGGTGGAGAACGACTACTTTACCGGTCCGGCCACCAGCTCCTTGCGCACCGAGTTGGCGGTCACGGTTGTGAAGTCGGTGAGCAATGCGACCACCGGACAGAATCCGGGGGACAATGCCGAGCCCGGCGACACTTTGCAATACACCCTGGTGCTCAGTAACCAGAGTGTCGTGCCGTTGACCAACGCCACCCTGGTCGATGACCTGGATCCCTGGTTCGCAGCAGGCAGCCTGCAGTTGGTCAGCGTCTCCGATGCCGACGCCGATACGACCCATATCGATACCAGCGGCGGAGCCAACGGCACCGGACTGGTCGATATCCGCAACCTGACCCTGGCCGCCCGGGGAGAGCCCGGCGATACGGTGACCGTTGTGTTCACGGCAACCCTCGCCGCCGTGATCGACAACGGCACGACGATACTGAACCAGGCGCAACTGAACGGGGACGAGCTGACCGAGGCGGCCAGTAACCAGACCTCCACCCTGATCGGTTCGGCCCCCGCCTTCGAAGTCTGGAAGACCTCCGAGGATATCACCGGCGATCCCCAGGACCTGGTGGCCGGCGACACCCTGCGCTACACCATTACCGTGAAGAACGTCGGCAATGAAAATGCCGTCGACGCCCAGCTGCAGGACCAGATCCCGACCTACACCAGCTATGTGGCCGGCAGCACGCGCCTCAACGGCCACCTGGTACCCGACCCGGCCGCCGGAGTTTCCGCGCTGCAAAGCGGTATGCCGATCAACGCGCCGGAGGATGCCACGCCCGGCGCCATGCGGGCCGATGCCTCGGCCGGCACGGACAACGTCGCCACCATCACCTTTGACGTGACGATCAACGACGGCGTGGTCGACGGCGCGATCATCTCCAATCAGGGCTTCCTCGACGCCGACGGAGCCGGCAGCGGCGCGATGCCCCAGGAACCCTCCGACGATCCGGATACCGCCACGCTGGATGATCCGACCATCGATATCGTCGGCAAGGTGCCGCTGGTCGATGCCCTCAAGACGGTCCGAATCCTTATCGACAACGACGGGGACGGCAGCGTCGATCCCGACGATACCCTGCAATACACCATCACCATAAGCAACGAGGGTACCGCGCCTGCCACCGGTGTGGTCTTTACCGACGCGGTGCCGGCGAACACCACCTATGTCGAGAATTCGGTGTATGTGAACGGGCAGCCGGCAGGACAGCCGGACGGCGGTGCATCGCCCCTCATCGCCGGTATCGACGTGAGTTCCTCCGACCTGTCGCTGCCCGCTGCCGGCGAGGGTACCCTGACACCCGGGGAAACGGCCGTGATCACCTTCGATGTGCAGGTGAATGCCGGGGTCGCCCCGGGCACCATCATCTCCAACCAGGGCCGTGTGAGCGGCAACGAGATGCTCGACGAGCCGACCGATGCCGACGGTGACGATGGCAACGGCGACCAGCCCACCGAGGTGGTGGTGGGTGACGTCCAGCAGCTGAGCATCGTCAAACAGGTATCGGTGGTTGGCGGTGGCGCGGCGCTGCCGGGCAGTCAGCTGGAGTACCTGATCCGGGTGACCAATATCGGCAGCGAGCCCGCCACCTCGGTGGCATTGAGGGACGATCTTTCTGCCCTGGGCGGACAGGCGACCTATGTCGTCGGTTCGGCCAGCCTGGACGGTTCGACCACCGGTGTCGGTTTTGACGGCCCGGTACTGACCGCCGACTATGCCGGAGCACTGCCGGCGGGCGGTGCGGCGGAACTGCGTTTCCGAGTGCAGGTCGCGCCTGCGGTAGCCATAGGTACGACCCTCACCAATGCCGCCGAGGTGAGTTGGGACGGGCCGGCCAGTCCCGCAACCGCATCGGTGTCGATCGATGTCGGCGGCACGCCGGGCACCGCGACCCTTAACGGCAACGTCTGGCATGACGCCAATTTGAACAAGCTGGAAGACGCTAACGAACGGCAACTGGAGAACTGGTCCGTCGAACTGTATCGCAACGGCCAACTGCTTGCCACGACTTTGACCAATGCCGCCGGCGCCTATCGGTTCTCCGGGCTGGTGCCCAATGACGGCACGGCGGAGTTTTACGAATTGCGTTTCCGGGCTGCCGGCGCCGGTTCCAACACCCCCTCGCTCGGTGCTGCCGACTCGGTCTTTACCGACGGCCCCCAACGCATCAGCGACATGACGGTGGCCTCGGGCAGCAATCTGCAGAACCTGAATCTGCCCATCTGGCCCAACGGCACCGTGTACAATTCGATTTCCCGGCAGCCGGTGGCGGGCGCCAGCCTGGTGCTGACCAGTGTCGCTACCGGGACGGCGTTGCCGGGCCGCTGCTTCGACGACCCTGTGCAACAGGGCCAGGTCACCGCCCAGGACGGCTTCTACAAGTTCGACCTGAACTTCAGCGATGCCGCCTGCCCATCCGGAGGGTCCTATGTCATTGACGTGACCCCGCCGGCCAGCGGTTACATGCCCGCCCAGTCCCCGCCGTCCCAGGTCATTCCTCCCGCCAGCGACGCGACCACCGAACCCTTCTCCGTGCCGGACTGTCCGGGCAACGGCGACGACGCGGTGTTGGCAACGCCCGAATATTGCGAGGCGACGCCCTATGCCACCGCGCCGCCGGCTTCGGTCCTGCCGCGCACCGCCGGGACCCTCTATCAGCTGCATCTCGTGCTGGACAATGCCAGCATGCCCGGCCACAGCCAGATTTTCAACAACCCCATTCCCCTCGATCCGGTGCTGGAAGGAGCGGTGGCGATCACCAAGACCTCTTCACTGATCAACGTCACCCGGGGCGAACTGGTGCCTTACACGATCACCGTCAACAACGTATTCGGCGTGCCCCTCTACGATATCAGCATCGTCGACCGCTTCCCGGCCGGATTCAAGTACATGGCCGGTTCCGCCCGCCTCAACGGGGAAAAGGTCGAACCGCGGATCAACGGCCGGGAACTGTTCTGGGACGGCCTCGAACTCCAGGTCAATGAATCATTCACTCTGCAACTGCTGCTGGTGGTGGGGGCCGGTGTCTCCGAGGGCGAGTACGTCAACCGCGCCCAGGTCCTCAATACCGCCATGGGCACCGCTGCTTCCGGAGAGGCGTCCGCCACCGTGGAGGTCATCCCTGACCCGGATTTCGACTGCACCGATGTGATCGGCAAGGTGTTCGACGACCGCAATCTCAACGGTTGGCAGGAGGCGGGCGAAAAGGGCCTGCCCGGAGCCCGGGTGGTGACGGCCCGCGGCCTGATCGCCACCACCGATCCCTATGGGCGTTTCCACATTACCTGCGCGACGGTTCCGGACCGGGATCGCGGCAGCAATTTCATCCTCAAGCTGGACGAACGCAGCCTGCCGACCGGCTACCGCCTGACCACGGAAAATCCGCGGGTGCAGCGTGCCACCCGGGGAAAGATGCTGCGCTTCGACTTCGGCGCGACCATCCACCGCGTGGTACGCATCGATATCGCCGACGGTGTCTTCGAGCCGGGCACCACGGCATTGCGCCCGCAGTGGCAGCCGAAGATCGGCCAGTTGCTCGAAGAACTCTGGAAGTCGCCATCGGTGCTGCGACTTTCGTATCTGGCCGATGTCGAACCCGAAGATCTGGTGGATGCTCGTCTCGATGCCCTGAAGAACGTGATCGAAGAGGAGTGGGATTTTTCGGCCGGGGATTACCGGCTGGATATCGAAACCGAGGTTTTCTGGCGTCGGGGTGGTCCACCTCAACGCTGACCTGGAGAGGGGGCGGGCAAAAGAGGTTCCCCGCGGGTGAAACCAGCGGTTTATTGTCGCATGTTCGCGTGCAACTGGTGTTTGGACGGCTACCCTCCGGAAAGCCGGAGGGTAGCCGGTGGCAAAGTCTCTTATCACACAGATGGATTCAATGCTGAAACGAAGTGTCGCCATATTCCTGTTCTGCATGATTTTCGCCTCCGTGGCCAAGGCCGGGGTGTTCTCTTTTCTGGAGACCTTTACCGATCCGGCAGGGGTAAGGGAAACGACAGCTCCCGGAGAAGACGCCGAAAAGCATCTCGATCCCGCCCGGCCTCTCACTTCCTGGCTCCACGATCCCTCCATCTTCGACGAGGCTCAGGGCGATCGCATCGAGACCCGCCAGGTCGCAGAGCGCCAGGTCGAGACGATCAAACTCGAAAATCTGGTGCCGGCGATCCTCTTTCCGTTGGGCAAGGCCGAGATTCCCGATGACTACCTGCCGCGCCTGCGCAAGGTATTGCGCGACATGCGCGATCGCGAAAACGTGCGGCTGCATCTGGTCGGCCATACGGATCCCGTGTCGCTGACCCCCGCCCTGCAGAAGATTTACGGCGACAATCTCGGCCTGTCCCGCGAACGGGCCGGCACCGTTGCCGAGTACTTCCAGCAGGCTCTCGATCTGCCGCCGGAGGCGATCTCCTACGAAGGCAAGGGCGACACCCAGCCCGCCGCCAGCAACGCCACCGAGGCTGGACGGCGTCTCAATCGGCGCGTGGAAGTGCAGGTCTGGTACGACGAAATCAGCGAACAGATGGTCGAGAAGGAGGTGGTGATTCCTTCCGAGATTCACCAGGTCAAGGTCTGCCGCACCGAAACCGTCTGCAAGATGCGCTACCTGGACGGTCATGCCCATCGCGCCCGGGTTCGCAACCTGGTCGCGCCCATGCATTACGAGCAGGGCATGCTCGAGGTGTCCGAACCCTTTCTGCGACAGGTCCGGCAGGCGATGAAAAACCTGCAGGATAAGCAGAACCTCACCGTCAAGTTCATCGCCCATAGCGACAACATCCCCCTGCAGGGGCGCGAGAAACGGATCTACGGTGACCCGCTCGGGTTCTCCAAGGCCGTGGCCCGGAGGGTGCTGCTGGCCGTGCAGGAAGATTTGAAGTTACCCAATCCGGCCGTGGCCTGCGAGGGCAGGGGGGCGACCCAGCCGGTGGCATCCAACGATACCCAGCAGGGCCGGGCGCTGAACCGCCGCGTCGATGTGGAGTTCTGGTACGACGATCCGCTGCAGGAGCTGCCCGACGAGCCGCAGATGTGTCCCGACACCTCCGGCGGCGAAATCGTCACCCGGGTCTACCAGCCGTCCGGGGGATCGGTTGCACCGATCCTGTTCGAAAACGGCAAACCGGTTCTGCCTCCCGGCTGCATGGGACAGCTGCGGCGCGCCATGAACGAGATCGCCGCCAAGGACAATGTGCGCCTGCGGTTCGTCGGCTACACCCGCAACCAGCGCCTCGACCGGCGCACCGCCGCGGTCTACGGGGACGACGTCGGTCTGTCGACGGCCCGTGCCCACCGTGCCATGGGGGTCCTCTGCCGCAAGATGGGCCTGGCGCTGGAACGGGCCGAGTTCGAGGGGCGGGGCTATGTCCAGTCCGACGACGTGGTCAACGCCGGCTTTATCGAGTCGGATACTTCGCGGGTCCAGGTGCAGGTCGTTTACGACGAACTGGTTCCCCTCGACGATTACGAGGGGGTGGAGATCACCCCCATCACCCGCGAGGTGCAGACGGCCAATCCCTACGCGCTGAATCTGATGCGCATCACCGTCGACGGCGCACCTCTGGACGACCCCGGCAAGTGCAGTTCCGACGTGCAGCGCTGCACCGACGCGGCTCTGGACGATGCCCGCATCCAGTTCAAACAAAACAACCTGCGACTGCAGCCGCGCCTCAATGTCACCGCCTGGCCGCGCAGCATCGCTTACCGGGACCGGGCGGATACCGCGCTGGTCGAAAACCTGGTGCGTTTCCGTCTGTACAGCAACTACCGCAGCTTCATCAAGCGGGCCGAAGTGCGGATTTTCGAAAAAGAACAGTCGGTGCGCGACGTGCCGCTGGCCGTCGTCGAACTGAACGCCGACGGCTTTGCACAGTGGCAGCCCGAATGCGAAGCCCCATCCACACCGGCGTGCGAGCTCGCCTACCTGGTGCGGGTCTACGACGAAGCGGGGCATTTCGACGAGACCGCCGTCCAGCCTCTGTGGGTGGTCGACAGCATCGATGCGGTCGAGGCCGAAGCCGATCCCGACAAGGAACTGCTGGCCGGTTACGGCGAGAGCCGCCTGGCCCGGCAGAACATCCCCCTGAATGGCGGTACGGTGCAGGCCTTCGGCAGTGCCATCCCCGAGGGTTTCAACGTGTGGCTGGCCGGTTATGCCGTGCCGGTGGATGCGCAGGGGCGCTTCATCGCCGAGGAGATCCTGCCCCCGGGGATGCACAGCGTCGAGGTGGCGGTGCTCGACGAGGGAGGCAGCGGCCAGTTGTACCTGCGCGACCTGGAACTGAAAAAAAACGACTGGTTCACCGTGGGGATTGCCGACCTGACCCTGTCGGGCAGCAGTACCAGCGGACCGGCCGAACTGGTGGCGCCGGACAACGACCACTACGACGAAAGTGCCGGCATCGACGGGCGGCTGGCTTTTTACACCAAGGGCAAGTTCGGCAGCGACTGGCAGCTGACCGCCAGCGCCGATACCCGCGAAGGTCCGCTGGACGAGATCTTCACCAACTTCCTCGACAAGTCGCCCGAAGCCCTGTTCCGGCGCATCGATCCGGATCGTCACTACCCGACCTTCGGCGACGACGGCACCGTGATCGAGGATGCGCCCACCAACGGCAAGTTCTACCTGCGCCTGCAAAACGGACCGAACTACGCTCTTTGGGGCAATTTCAAGGTCGCCTATACCGATAACTATCTGGCCCACGTGGATCGCGGCCTGTACGGCGGTAACCTGCATTACCAGACCGGCGACACCACCCGCTTCGGAGAACAGCGCCTGGCGGCCGATGCCTTCGCTGCCGACCCGGGAACCCTGGCCGGGCGGGACGAATTGCGCGGTACCGGCGGCTCCCTCTATTACCTGCGCCGGCAGGATGTCCTCGAGGGTTCCGAAAGCGTGCGCATCGAGGTGCGTGACAAAGACTCCGGCATCGTGCTCGGGGTCAAGAACCTGACCCCGGTGCTCGACTACGATATCGACTATCTTCAGGGCCGCATCCTGCTGTCGCAGCCCCTGGCCTCGACCGCCGCCGACGACCTGCTGGTGCAGAGCGACGCGACCGGCGGAAATCCCGCCTTTTTGGTGGTGCGCTACGAATTCACTCCCGGCGTCGATGAACTCGACACCCTGGCGGTCGGCGGTCAGGTGCACTACTGGCTCAGCGATTACGTCAAGCTCGGTCTGACCGCCAACCGCGAAGATGCCGAAGGTAGCGAAAACAACCTGTACGGGGCGAATCTGACCCTGCGCAAGTCGACGGGATCGTGGGTACGCCTCGAAACAGGCCGCAGCGAAGGGGCGGGAACGACCACCACCACTTCCGTCGACGGTGGCTATACCGTCTCCTCGGTAGCTGCGGATGAAAACGCGGAAGCCCTGGCTTACCGCGTCGACTCGAGTCTTGAACTGCAGGATTTCTTCGCCGACGCCAAGGGCCGCTTGACGCTTTATTACGAAAACCTCGAGGCGGGTTATTCCGCCCCCGGGCTGAACACCGACCGGGACCTGACCCGTTACGGCGGCACGGCGGTGCTGCCCCTGTTCGAGCGATTCGACCTGCACTTGAAGACCGACTTCCAGATCCAGGACCAGGGGGTGGAAACCGAAGCCAGCGAACTGGATGTCGATTACCGCCTCGGTGAACACTGGACCCTCAGTTCCGGGCTGCGGCGCGACACCCGCGAGGACAAATCGACGGTGGTCCCCGAGACCCAGGAAGAGGGCGACCGCACCGACCTGGTGGCCCGGGTGCGGTACGATTCCAAGGCCCGTTGGAGCGGCTACGGCTATGTGCAGGGATCGGTCATGACCACCGGCACCCGCGAGGACAATGCCCGTGTCGGGGCCGGCGGCAGCTATCGCGTGACCGACCGTTTCAAGGTCGACGGCGAAGTGTCCCAGGGCAACCTCGGCACCGGCGCCCGGGTCGGCACCGAGTACCTGTACTCCGATCGCACCACCCTGTACCTCGATTACACCCTGGAGAACGAGCGTTCCGACAACGGTGTGCGGGCCCGCAAGGGGAGCATGACCTCCGGTTTCCGCACCCGTTATTCGGACAGCGCCAGCCTGTTCCTCGAAGAGCGTTACACCCACGGCGACGTGCCGACGGGGCTGGTGCATTCCACCGGTGTCGATCTTTCCCCCACCGACCGGCTCAATCTCGGCGCCAATATCGACGTCGGCACCCTCCGTGACCATCAGACCGGTGCCGAACTCGAGCGCCGGGCCGCCGCGGTGAGGGTCGGTTACGGTTTCGAGGCCCTGAAGTTCGCCAGTGCCGTGGAATACAGGGTGGACGATGCGGAGCAGTCCGATGCCAGCACTGTCGAACGCACCACCTGGCTGTTTAAAAACAGCCTCAAGTACCAGATGTATCCCGACTGGCGCCTGATAGGCAAATTCAATTATTCCCTCAGCGAGAGTTCGCAGGGACAGTTCTACGACGGCAACTATACCGAAGGGGTGCTCGGTTTCGCCTATCGTCCCGTCGACAACGACCGCCTCAATGCGCTGCTCAAATACACATACTTCTACAACCTTCCGGCCGTCGACCAGGTGAGCGGCACCTCTTCAAGCGCCGACGTCGTCCAGCGCAGCCACATTTTCGCCCTCGACGTCATGTACGACCTGACGCCCCGCTGGACGGTGGGAGGAAAGGTCGCTTATCGCCGGGGCGAGGTGAGCCTGGACCGGGATGACCCCGAATTCTTCAGCAGCCAGGCCCTCCTGTACGTGCTGCGCGCCGACTGGCACTTCCTGCATCGCTGGGACGCCCTGCTCGAAGCGCGCATGCTCGACCTGCCGGACGCCGAAGATCGGCTGAGCGGCGCATTGATCGCTCTCTACCGACACTTCGGCAAGCACATCAAACTGGGGGCCGGCTACAACTTCAGCACGTTTTCGGACGATCTGACCGACCTGAATTACGACCATCAGGGGGTGTTCGTCAACCTGATCGGCAAAATGTAGCCTGGGTTGTTCATGAACCGGGCCGGGGAAAAGCAGGCCGTGAATTTTTTAATCGAAATCGAGAATGAAATGGACGTTTGGATTGGAGGGGGTCGCCCTGTCGACGGCGGCAGCGGCCCGGGAAAACAAAACCACAGCGGAAGGTGAATCATGAAAAGAGCCTGGACATATTTCGCATTAACGATGGTGTTTTTGACCTGGATTTCATCTGCCTGTGCGGAAGGCCTGTCGAGGGACCAATTGTTCTACCCCTGCGGCATTTCGGCCGACATGCGGAGGGGGGACATTCTTGCCGAGGCCGATGTGATGCCGTCGGCGCACATGGTCACGGTGGATAGGGTGTATGAGGAAAACGATCGTTATGCCCATCTCGAAGGCGAACCGGCGAATCCGTACCTGCTGCATGCCGACTGGTGTTTGAGCCGGCAGGTCAAACTGGGAGCCGGCTACAACTTCGACGGTCTCTCGGATGATCTGGCCGAGTTCGAGTACGACAACGAGGGCCTGTTCATCTACGTGATCGGCAAAATGTAGCCCGGATTATTCATGAACAAACCGGGTCGGATCAAAATCCGAGGGGTGCCAGGTCGACGGACCCCGGAATATAACCAACGCTTGGCGGAAGGTGAAACATGAAGAAAGTCTGGAGATATTTCGCGTTAACCATGGCGGTGCTCGTGCTGAGTTGCTCCGCTTATGCCGAAGACATCTCGAAGGATCAGATGAAAGGCCTGGATGAACAGGTTCAGGATATCAAGGGAGACGTGCTCGGAATCGCAGCGCAGCTGACCCAGCTCGAAGAGAAGCTGCTCTATCCCTCCGATACCCAGGTGGCGGTGTTCGTATCTCTGGTCGAGGGAGAACAATTTCGTCTCGACGGGGTCAGCCTCGAGCTCGGAGGCAAGTCGGTGGCCAACCATCTTTACAGCTTCAAGGAACTCGAAGCCTTGCAGAAGGGCGGCGTGCAGAGGATTTATACCGGCAACGTCACCACCGGCGACCATGACCTGCAGGTGACTCTCATTGGCAAGGCCGAAAGCGGGGCCGATCTTTTGCGCACGGAAACCTTCACCTTCAATAAATCTGTCGGTCCGAAGATCGTGGAAATCATCCTGGCCGAAAACTCCCTCGGTTTCAGGGACTGGTGAAAAGCAGTCACTGGTCACTGGTCACTAGTCACTAGTCACTGGCATTAGGGAGTGTCCATAGAGGTTTTGCAAATGACAAATGACGAATGACAAATGACATGTTCAAAACATGACAAGTGACATGTTTAACAAATGACACGGTTATACGGGACATTTATGATCAGGTTTCTGGTTTCACTCACAATCCTGCTGTTCGCTTCCTCCGCTTTGGCGGACGGTTCTTCCGTTACGCCGCCGCCGAAGGAAACGCCCATTACCAGCGCGCCGAGGGAGCTGAAGGATCTCTTTTACGGCGAGTCCCTGTACCACGCTTTTCAGGGCGACTGGTTCGAGGCCATTGCCCGCCTGGACACCGAACTGTGGCAGTACCACGGGCTTGACGAGCCGCAGCGCGATTCCCTTTTCCGGCACATCGATCAGGCCGAATTCGCCGTCGGGGATTTCGAGCTCGCCTACCGGATGCACCAGCGCGCCGGCCGCGCCATTACCGCGGTCATCGAAGGCAACGTCGAGCAGCCGGTACGCAATACGGCCATCTATCGCCTGGCGCGGCTCTACTTCCGTAAGGATCAGCCGGTGCGGGCTCTGCACACGGTGGAGCGCATCGAGGGGGCGGTTCCCGAGGACCTGCGCGAGGATCTGGATTTTCTGCGGGCCCAGATCCTGATGGCCAACGGTCGTTTCAAAGGCGCCGTGTCGACCCTGCGGAAGCTGCTGGAGAGCGGGAGTTGTAAAGGCTTTTCCGGTTACAACCTCGGCATCGCCCTGATGAGGGACGGGCAGGAACTGGAGGGACGCCTGCATCTCGACCGCAACGGTCAGATCCCCTGCGAGGATTCCGCGGCCCTGGCGATCAGGGATAAATCGAATCTGGTGCTCGGCGAAAAGCTGCTGGAAGAGGATGCCTACGACGGTGCCAGGCAGATCCTCGACCGGGTGCGTCTCGGCGGTCCCTTTTCCAACCGTGCGCTGCTCGGCTCGGGCTGGGCCGATGCTTCCCAGGGCCGCTTCGAACGGGCGCTGGTGCCCTGGAGCATCCTCGCCGACCGGGAGATCACCGACTCCGCGGTGCAGGAAGCCCTGCTTGCGGTCCCCTATGCCTACGCCAAACTGGGCGTGTACAGCAAGGCGGCGGTGCTTTACGGCCGGGCTCTGGAGGCCTTCGGCCGCGAGGTTGCCAAACTCGATGCCTCGATCGGCAGCATTCGCGAAGGCAAATTTCTCAAAGCCCTGGTGCGTGAAGAACTGAAGCAGGATGCCAATTGGGTGGTCAAGCTGCGTCAATTGCCGGAAACGCCCGAAACCTATTACCTGCTCGACCTGATGGCCTCCCACGATTTCCAGGAGTCGCTGAAAAATTACCTGGATCTGGAGGCATTGCGCAAGAAACTTGAGATCTGGGACGGGGATCTGGATGCTTTCGAGGAACTGATCCGCCTGCGCCGGGCCTATTACGAGCCGCTGCTGCCCGAAATCGACCGGCAGTTTCGGCGTCTCGATTCGCAAATGCGCCTGCGTCTGGAACAGCGCGACCACATCGAAAAACGCCTGCATGCGATGCTGACCGCACCGCGGCCGGACTACCTGGCTACCGCCGAGGAACGCATCCTCAAGCAGCAGGTTGCCCGGATCGAACCGGCCCAGCCCGCCGAGGAGGGCTTGCCGGAAGAGCTCGAAGCCCGCATCGGACGCCTGCTGGGGGTGCTCACGTTTAATATCCGCACCGATTACGACCGGCGCCTGACCGAAGCTTTCCACCATATGGACGAGCTGAACCGGCTCATCGAGGCGTTGCAGAAGCAGTACGCCGCCTACGTGAGGGTGCGCCAGGCCGCAACCCAGAGCTACAAGGGCTACGACGAAACAATCCGCCGCCAGCGTGGCCGGATCGCCGAAGCCCGGGAAACGGTGGCGACCCTGATGGCCCGGCAGGGGCATATTCTGGAAGTCATGGCTGAAAACGAACTCACCAGTCGACGCGACCGGCTGGCGGAATACCAGATCAAGGCCCGGTTTGCCCTGGCGGACAGTTACGATCGCGCCACCCGGGCACAAGGTCTGAAAAAGGTGAATCAATGAGCCGTACGCGACTTTTCATGCTTGCGCTGCCCCTGGTCCTCGTCGCCTGCTCCACCCTGGACGAGCGGGGAACGATCGCCCAGTTGCGCAACCAGCAGATCGAAATCGAGGAAGAGAAGATCGTCGGCGGGCTCGAAAAGGCGATGGAGGGGTATCAGCAGTTTCTGCGGGAAACGCCCGATACTCCCCTGGCTCCCGAGGCCATCCGGCGCCTGGCCGATTTGAAGGTCGAACATGAATACGGCCTCATCACTGATCGGAGTGCACCTTCCGACGGGGCGCAAGCGTTGCTCCCCGCCCCGGAGACCGCGGGTCCCGCCGAGATTGCACAGACGGTTCCCGCCCCGGCGCCCGGCGAGTCGGAGGCCGAATTCGAGCGACGCACCACGACCGCGACCGCCGCCGCCGCGACGAAAACCGCGACGGCGCAGGCGGCCGACGATCTGGAACGGACGGGGGCGCTCGAGGCCATCGCCCTGTACCGGAAACTGCTTGACGAGTACCCGCTGTACGACCGCAACGACCAGGTTCTTTACCAGATGTCCCGCGCTTACGAGGAACTGGGGCGGGTCGACGAGGCCATGGAGGTCATGACCCGGCTGGTGCGCACCTGTCCGAAATCCCGCTACTTCGACGAAGTCCAGTTCCGACGGGCCGAATACTTCTTTACCCGCCGCAAGTATCTGGACGCCGAGGACGCCTACAAGTCCATCGTCGATATCGGCGTGGCCTCATCCTTTTACCAGCTGGCCCTGTATAAACTGGGGTGGACCTTCTACAAGCAGGAACTCTATTACAACGCCCTGGATAATTTCATTGCCCTGCTCGATTACAAGGTCAAGACCGGTTACGACTTCGAGCAGACCGAGGACGAACCCGAACGCAAGCGGGTGGAAGACACCTTCCGTGTCGTCAGCCTGAGCTTTTCCTACCTTGGCGGTGCCGAGGCGATGGACGAGTTTTTCAACGAGGAGGGGCGGCGCCGTTACGAGGACCGTGTCTACGGCAACCTGGGCGAATACTATTTCGGCAAGCGCCGCTACGCCGATGCCACCGCCACCTACAGCGCTTTCGTCAGCCGCCATCCCTTTCACAAGATGGCGCCGCACTTCGACATGAGGGTGATCGAGATCAACATGGCCGGCGGCTTTCCCACGCTGGTCATCGAGGCGAAAAAGGCCTTCGCCACCCGTTACGGTCTGCAATCCGAATACTGGCGGCATTTCGAACCGGCCGACTATCCGGAAGCGCTCGGCTTATTGAAAACCAACCTGCACGACCTGGCGAATCACTATCACGCGCTCTATCAGAGTCCCGAGCAAGCCGAAGCAAAGCCGGCCAACTTCGCCGAGGCGCTGCACTGGTACCGGGAGTATCTGGCCTCCTTTCCGCAGGATGAGGAATCGCCCGCCATCAACATGCAGCTGGCTGACCTTCTGCTGGAAAACCGTTCCTTCGCCGAGGCGGCGGTGGAGTACGAGAAGATCGCCTACGATTATCCGCGCCATGAGAAATCCTCCATGGCCGGTTACGCGGCGGTATTTGCCCGCCGCGAGCATCTCGTAACCGTATCCGACGACCGGCAGGAGCCGGTCAGGCGCGAGGTGGTGGCAAGTTCGCTGAAATTCGCCGAAACCTTCCCGGAACACGAGAAGGCAGCCATCGTCCTGGGCGCGGCGGCGGACGATCTCTACGCCATGCAGGACTACACTCCGGCGCTGGCGGCGGCCCAGAAGCTCATCGAAACCTTCCCGGCCGCCGAGCAGGACATTGTGCGTGCCGCCTGGCTGGTGGTCGGGCATGCGTCCTACGAACTGCAGCATTACAGCGACGCCGAACAGGCCTATGGCAAGGTATTGGCCATGCTGCCGGCAAGCGACGAATCCCGCGGTGAACTGGTCGACAACCTGGCGGCCGCCATTTACAAGCAGGGTGAAGAGGCGAATGCGGCCGAGGATTACCGGGGCGCGGCGGATCACTTCCTGAGGGTGGGGCGCATGGCGCCGACCTCCAGGATCAGGCCGGCCGCCGAGTTCGATGCCGCCACGGCCCTGATCCAGCTCAAGGACTGGGGCGCGGCGGCCACCGTGCTGGCGGGCTTCCGCAACAGCTTCCCCGGTCACGCATTGCAGCCCGAAGTGACCAAGAAGATGGCCTTCGTCTACCGGGAGGACGGCAAGGCGGCGCAGGCCGCTGCCGAATACGAAAGGATCGAAACCGAGTCGGATGACGATGCGATCCGGCAGGAGGCGCTGCAGGTCGCCGCCGAGCTGTACGTCGAAGCCGACAAACAGGCCCAGGCGCTTAAAGTCTATCGGCGCTATGTCGCCAACTTCCCCGATCCGGTCGCGTTGAATCTGGAAACCCGGAACAAGATCGCCGACATCCTGAAAGCGAACGGGGACCGTAGCGGTTATCTCGAGCAGCTCAGGCAGATTGTCGCCCTCGATGCCGCCGGGGAAGGGCGGACCGAACGGACGCGCTATCTGGCCGGAAATGCCGCGCTGGTGCTGGCTGAAAACACTTATGAAATGTTCCGGGCGATCAAGCTGGTGAAGCCGTTAGAGGAAAGTATGCCAAAAAAGAAGCGCATGATGAAAGAATCCATCAAGCGCTTCAACGGGCTCATAGAATACGAGTCGGGGGAGCTTACCGCGGCGGCCACATTCTATCTGGCCGAAATATACGCCCACTTCAGCAAGGCTCTGATGGCCTCGGAACGTCCTGAGCTGACCTTTGATTACTACACGATCAAACCTGGCGACAACCTCATCGGAATCGCCAGGCGATCCAAGTGCGATATCAGCAGGCTTCTAAACGCCAACAACCTGAAAAGGTCGAGTGTCATCGTCGCAGGTAAAAAACTGAAAATACCTCGAGGATTGTACCCCGAGGAGCTCGAAGAGTATGAATGGGCTCTCGAGGAGCAGGCCTATCCCTTTGAAGAACGGGCCATTTCCGTACACGAAAGCAATCTCCAGCTCATGGCCCGAGGGATTTACAACGAGTGGATCGAGCGGAGTTTGCGGAAACTGGCCGAGGTCGTGCCGGCACGCTATGCCAGGCCGGAAGAGTCGAGTCCCGTCCTGACCTCCCTCGACGGCTACGGTTTCGAGATTTATCGACCCTTGCCTGTCGTCGCCGGCCCGGCCGACGGACCGTCTGCGGATACAGCCCGGCCCGGCGCCGAAGCGCCGGCTGTCGATGCGGCGCAGGTTGTGGAAGAGGTACGCGCTGCGGATGAAGAAGCGATGACGGCCGGAAAGGGCCAAGCTGTCAAGGAGGACCCGTCCACGGTTGAGGAGCCGCAGGCCGGGGAGGAAGCGTCGTCCACGGCCGAAGTACAGTCTTCGGCTGCGGATGGCGTGACTGCAGCGGACACGGCGATTCAGACGACAAGAAGCGAGGTGGAGGTGGACGTTGAGAGGAATTAGGAGACCGGCGGTAAATACGGCCGTTGCCGGAAAATTGGTGGGTCTGCTGCTTTTGCTGGCGGTCGTTCCCGGCTGTGCTCCGGGGCGCAGGGCCGGCCCGGAGCCCGACCGCGCAACGAGCGGGGCCGAGAACGCGAGCGGGGCCGTGAACGCCAACGGGGCCGAGAACGCCAACGGGGCCGAGAAAGCGGGCGGAGCCACCGTGACCCGTTTGCCGGGCGGGCGCGAGGGGTTTGATATCCGCGAGCAGGCCGATCTGGAAGCCAGGGACCGCGCTGCCTTCGAGCAGGCCGTTGCTCTGCTGAAAAGCGGTCGCCACGCCGAAGCCATCCTGCTGTTGGAACCGGTCGTCGCGTCTTCGCCGGCGGTCACGGCACCGTACATCGACCTGGCCATCGCCTGTCGGCATGAAGGTAAGCCCGAACAGGCCGAAAAATGCCTGAAGGCGGCCCTGCAAAGGGTTCCCGGACACCCGGTGGCGAGCAACGAGTACGGCCTGCTGCTGCGCCGGGCCGGTCGTTTTGACGAGGCCCGGGCGGTCTACGAGCAGGCATTGGCCGAGTTTCCCGAGTACCTGCCGCTGCGCAGAAACCTCGGCATTTTATGCGACCTCTACCTGGGCGACCAGGCCTGCGCCCTGGAGCAGTACCGGATTTACAGCGAGGGCAAGCCGGAGGATGAAGAGGTCAGGATATGGATCGCCGATCTGAAACTGCGCATGGCAAACCCGTAGGAGGTGGCATGTATCGAAAATTGTTCTGTATCCTGTGCCTGGTGCTGTTGCCGGCGGTAGCGGCCATGGCCCGGGAAGAAGCGGTGCCTCAGACAGACGCCGCGGCAAAGAAAGACGCTTTACCCAGGAAGAACGCTCCGCCGCCGGGTCCCAAGGAGCTTTCGGGTATGTCGATCGTCGGCAACGACGAAGCTCCGAAATCGCTCTATATCGTGCCGTGGAAAAGTTCCGAACTCGGTACCGAAGCCAGTCTGAGCATGATGATGAACGACGGGGCGAGGCCGGTCGACCGCGAGGTTTTCAAGCGGCAACTCGAATACTACGAAGTCTGTACCGCAACAGAATAAAGGCATTTCACCGCCCGCTCGTTTCACTCACTTGAGCGCGCGGAGAACGCAGAGACATCGATAACCACCCCGGCATCGGTCCCGGGGCAGCAACCAACTTTTTAAGTAGTGGAGGATCAAAATGGGTTTCTTTACGATCGTAGGTTTTTTCCAGAAGGGCGGGTTGTTCATGTACCCCATCCTGATCGTGTTTGCGGTCGGCATGGCTATCGCCATTGAGCGCTGGGTGCAGCTGACCCGCACCCGCGAAAACAACCGCAAGATGTGGGGCAAGGTGCAGGGCGTTCTGGAAAAGGGCGAATTCGACAAGGCACGCACCCTGGTCAACAAGGACAAGTCGACCATTTCGCAGATGCTGGCCATGGGGCTGGCGCGCCAGGGCGCGGTGCGGCGGCGCGAGGATATCGAGATCGCCATGGAAGAGAGCATGATGGAGATCATCCCGCAGCTGGAAAAACGCACCCCCTACATCGGCCTGCTCTCCAATATCGCCACCCTGCTCGGACTGCTCGGCACCATCATGGGTCTGATCGATGCCTTTACCGCGGTGGCCAACGCCAACCCGGCGGAAAAAGCCGATCTGCTGTCGGCCAGTATCTCGGTGGCCATGAATACCACCGCCTTCGGTCTGATGGCGGCCATTCCGCTGTTGCTCATTCACGCGAAATTGACCTCCACCACCGGACAGATCGTCGACAGCCTGGAGATGGCATCGGTCAAGGCGCTGAACAGCATCTCCAATTTTTCCAAGCGCCAATATCCGACGGGCTGATTATGCGCAGACGACATCATTACCGAAGAATAAGCAAGGAAGCACCCAACCTGGATATCACCACCTTCATGAACCTGATGGTGGTACTCGTCCCCTTTCTGCTCATCAGCGCGGTTTTTTCGAGGGTGACGATTCAGGAACTGAGCGTGCCGACCGCGGCCGGCGGATCGAAACAGGTGCAGCCGAACTTTGCCATCGAGGTGATCGTGCGTAAAGCGGGGCTGGAGCTGGCTAACGGCAACAGCGTGGTGGCGGCGATGCCGAAAAAGGACGGGGAATACGACCTGGAGCAGTTGAAGGAAATGCTGCTGCGACTCAAGAGCAGCTATCCGGAAAAGACCGATGCCACGGTACTGATGGAACCGGATATCCAATACGACTACCTGATTCTCGTCATGGATACGCTGCGGGAAACCGAGATCACCGATGAGGCCACCGGCGAGATCGGCAAAATGGAACTTTTCCCCAACATATCCATTGGAGACGCGCCATGAGAACAAACAGACGCATCAGACGCATGGAACGCAACAGAAAGAAGGTGCCGGTCCTGAATCTGACCTCGCTGATGGATGTGTTCACCATCCTGGTGTTCTTCCTGCTGGCCAATTCATCCTCCAGCGAGGTGGTCACCGCCCCCAAGCAGATCAAACTGCCCGATTCCGTGGTCGAGACCAAGCCCCGGGAAACGCTTGTGATCCTGGTCGGCACCGAGACGGTTCTGCTGCAGGGCCAACCGGTCATCACCACCGCCGAACTGCTCGACGACGAACAGGGCCCCATACCGGCCATTGCCGAACGGCTGGAATTACTCGAACGCAACATTATCGGCATCAGCACCAAGGCGGCCATAGCCAGCCAGGAAATCACCATTCTGGCGGACAAGACCATCCCGTTCAAGGTGTTGAAGAAAATAATGTCAACCTGCACGGATTCTGGATACGGCAAGATTTCCCTTGCGGTAACCCAGAAAGCCCCGAAATCCTAAGGTAATTTCTGTGGACACATCCTTATTAGCACAGGAACTGGAGCCCCTGAACGCGCAGATCGAGGAAACGCGGGCAAAGATCGAGGTGCTCGAAGACGATCTGCGGGTGGTGGAGGCGGAACTCGATACCTTTTCCGACGACAAGCAGCGCTACGACACCCTGCGGGAGATCTGCGACGGGCTCGACAAGCTGGGCGCGTTGGGCGCCGGCGAGATGTTCTGGTCCGGCGTCGCCGATCCCGGTGCCGCCGCCGGCCATCTGGAACAGGTGCGGGAACAGGTGACGCGCTTCGAACAGGAGTTCCAGGTCGTCGAGAAAAGGCGGCAGGGCCTCAGGGAACAGGCCGAACGGTGCCAGGAGGCGCTCGATTATCTGTTCGAAGAGGTGCATGACGCCTATGCCCGGGAGGAACGGCGCCTGGAGGAATTCGCCATCGTGCGGGAGTTTTCTCCGGTGGCCCACGGGCCCGGAATCATGCCCTGGGCCCACGTCGGCGAAAGCGAACGACGCTTCCGCAAGATACTGATGATTTCGCTGCTGTGGACGCTGCTTTTCGGCATCCTGATTCCTTGGATAAACGTGCCGATTCCCGATCGCGTCGCGACGGTGGTGGAGATTCCGGAGCGGCTGGCCACGCTGGTCAAGAAGGAGCCACCCAAGCCGGAACCGGTGCGGCGGCGCAAGCCCGAACTGGCCAAGGCCGATACGGCGACATCCGACGCAAAGCCTGAAAAGTCCGCATCGGCGACCAAGCCCAAGGGCGGAACCAAGGTGGCGAAAGGCGCTGGCAGGCCCGCTGGCGGGGGAGGCGGCTCGCCCGGCGGCCGGAAAGCTCGCAGCACCGGCGTACTGGCCTTCAAGGCCAGCTTTGCCGACATGATGGATGAAGTCCCGGTGGCCAGACTCGGCACCGAGGCCAAGCTGAGCAAAAAATCCCAGCAAGCGGCCGGACAGGCCGTCGCCCATCGTTCGCTGGTGGCCAGCCAGGCCAAGAGCGGCGGCAGCGGCGGCATCAGCAATTTCGGCGTCAGTCGCAACCTCGGGAACGGCGGCAGCGGCGGCGGCAGCGGGTACGGCCGGGGCGGCGGTCACGGCTCCGGCAACGGCACCGGTTGGGGCGACGGCAGCGGCGTCGGCTATGGCGGCAGCGGCATGGGTGTCGGCAAGGTCAAGAGTGCCGTGGCGGGCCTGAGCGAACAGGCGGGTCGGCCCCTGAGCGATGGACCGGGGCCCGGCCGCACCGACGAGGAAATCCAGATCGTTTTCGACCGCTACAAGGCGGCCCTCTACCGGATCTACAATCGCAAACTGCGTGAGGATCCGACCCTGCGCGGAAAACTGCTGCTGCGGCTTACGATCGAACCGGGAGGAGAGGTCTCCATGTGCGAGGCGGAGTCCACCGATCTGGCCTCGCCGGAACTGGTCGCCCAGATTGTCGCCCGCGTCAAGCGGTTCGATTTCGGACCCAAAGAGGGGGTGCCGCCGACGACTATTCTGTACCCGATCGACTTTCTGCCCGCGGGGTAGCACGTAACACTTCTTCAACATGCTTCGCATATCGTGCAATGGGAGATGAACAATGAAACAGAAAGTCTGGTATATCGATGATCCGTATTGGGAGGAAAAACCGGAAACCGGCGAAGAGGATAAGCCGTGTGCCGTGGAACCAAAAGCGCAGCCTCCGGTCCACGGGGACGCAACCGCTCTTTTCGCTGCGATTCCCTTCTCATGCGCCGGAGGGCGATGTTTCGCCCGCAGCTATGACGGACAGCGTTACCACTCCAGATTCAACCACCACATGATCTCCTTGGGTTCAATGCGGAAATGGGTCTTTACCTGCGGCAAGGCCAGCACGGGCCAGGTGAAGGTGATCTTGAAATCCTTGACCTTGGCGCGGAAGACAAAATCCCCCGAGCGCAACACCAGGTCGGACTTCTCCGCAACAGGTTCCGGTTCAATGGCGAGGTTCAGGCCCTGGGGATTTTCGCGCTCTTCCTCAACAGCCTCGAAGAAGGCGTCATAGGCAATCAGGTGTTGTTTCCTCATCTGATTTTCGCTGGGGCTTGCGCGGGGGGATTTTGCCTGCTCGCCGACCAGCAGCGATTCATTCAGGAAGGTCAGACGGTCTGCAGGAGCGCGAAACGCGATCCGGTCGTTCTTTTCGTTTCGCTCCAGCAGCGAGAAATATTGTCCGTTACCAGCCTGGAAACCGATAGCCGGGCTTTGGGGCATGCGCGATTCTGTGGGTGGGGATGGGGCGGACACCTCGCGGATGTCTTTTTCGGGCGGTGCCTGCGGTTCGGTGGCGATGGCCTTTTTGGTGACGACGAGTCCCTCGCGGTCTTCGCTCATCAATTGCCGTTTTTCGGAAAAGCTCAGGGTGATTTTTTGCGGCAAGGCGCAGCCGCCTGCCACCAGAGCACACAGACCAAGGGCAGCGAAAAGTCGGAAGATATTGTTCCGATGCGTAGTTTTCATAGCGCCACCTGCCGGCTATCACCTCGACACTTTCTTATCCTGGATGCGTCACCTTCTCCCTCCCCTTATTTTTGAACTCTTCATAGGTCACGTCACAATCGAGACAAAAAGGCCGAATTACCGCCCGGATCCCTGCCCCTTCGGTAGCTCGGCCGTCTTTCAGGATTCGGTTGCAAGACCCGCCGCTTTCCGTCCCTACTTCGCAATAGGTTTGGCTTTATCGGGTGCACCTACTATTCCTTTATCACTCTCTGCACATATATCAAGGTGCCCCGAGGGTTTTTGGGCGCAGGTGAACATTGACAAAATTTAAAGTGTGAGCTTATTCTAAGGAGTCTGCGATGCCTGACAGGAGCAACCATGGATATCGAGTTTCACTATTACATGACCTACCTGATTGCAACGAAGGCCGGTTTCGGCAAGGAGGATGCCCTGACTGTGGCCACCGCTTGCCAGTACGTCGATGACAACGACATGATTCTGCAGATCGACAAGGGCAGGGACACGGCCTATCGCAATTACATCAGCCAGACCTTGAATATCCTCAAGCCCAAAAGCAAACTGTTCCGCATTTACCCCCCTGTTCCATTTCATCCCCGGCTACCCCGAAAGCCCCACCGCCTTTCGCAAAGACGGCAAGATGCACTGGTTGAATACCGCCCCGAACAGCCGAAACGCCAACCGGATTCTGGATGCCGCCCTGGCGACCGACGATCTCTACCGCATCGGCATCGCCTGCCATGGGTTTGCCGATACCTGGGCGCACCAGAACTTCGTCGGGTATTTCGATGAATTCAACGCCATGGCCAGCCCCCTGAGCAAAGCGATGCCGAATATCGGTCACGCCGACGCCGGTCACGACCCGGACTGGCCGGCGCTGTTCTGGCAGGATGCGCGCATGCTCCACGAGTGGGTGGACAACAAGGCGGTGTTTCTCGAAGCGGCCGAGACGCTGCTGAAAAAGTTGACCACCTATGTCGATCCGAGGGTAAGCGAAACCGGCCTGGCCGAAAAAGCCCACGCCCTGCGCCGCGATCTTGATCGGGCCATCGGCGAACGGGACCGCAACAACTGCTACAGAGCCGCGCGCGTAGCCCGGTATCGGGCCTTGAGCGACCGGGCCGAATACGGCGATTGCGAACTGGTGGAATACGATGCGGACCTGTGGCTCGACGAGATCGTCAACGAAAGCATACGCGGATTGCGGGACCGCAGCGATTTTATCCTCACCCGCTGGGATCCCCTGAGCGACGTCTATACCTGGAAGAATCCGCGAAACCATCGCCGCAGCCGTTGGTATCTATTCCAGGAGGCGGTAAAAAACCACCAGAAGGAAGCCTGGGATATCCTGGTGCAAAGCAACATGGCCAACCTGGAGTTACCGCATATGTAAGGAAAGGGCGTCGGCGGTTTACAGTGCTGAAAAAATTGAAGTGTCGAAAGTGAATCTCCCGCGGTTTTGTCCATCTTTGTCCGGAATCTCCTGCCTCAACAATCCCAGACCCTCGCAATATCACCGTGCCGCATGATACAGTGCATGAGGTAGTTTTATTCCGTGATCCGGAGATTTTTTGCAGGTACGGTGTGAGACCGGCGTTATTCAGGGAGAAAGTCTTTATGTCAAAGGACAAAATCGGCCGAAACGATCCCTGCCCCTGCGGCAGTGGCCTGAAATACAAGAAATGCTGCCAGGGGCGGCGCAAGGATTCCCCCGGGGATCAGATCCCGACGGACATATCCGCTGAGATTCGCCAGGCGCTGGAAGGGCGCGATTTCGAATCGCTGGAAGACGCCAACGCCTTCCTGGAGGCTTATATGCAGCAGCGCGACCAGCAGCCTCTGGATGATTTTGCCGGCCTGTCGACGGAGCAGATGTATCGGCTGCTCTACCATCCCTTCGATTCGCCGGAGCAGGTGCGTTTTGCCGACCCCCTGGTCGGGGAGCCCGAGGCACCGATCCTGACGTTGTTCCGGTTGCTGGCGGAGGCTGTCGGCGAGCAGGGTCTGAAGCCCACCGCCAAGGGCAACCTGCCGCGAAATTTCTGCCGGGAGGCGGCCCTGGCCTACTGGAGCGAAGAGACCCATCGCGACCGGACGCGGTATGGCAACATCAATAAGGAAGAGGATTTTTCCGATCTGCATGTCACCCGCCTGGTGGCCGAGATGGCCGGTCTGCTCCGCAAGTACAAAGGCCGTTTCATCCTCAGCCGCAACTGCCGCAGCCTCCTCTCCCGGTCAGGGTATGCTGCCATCTATCCGCTCTTGCTGCGGGGTTACAGCCGGGAGTTCAACTGGGCCTACCGGGATGGCTATCCGGACCTTCCGCTTGTGCAGCAGTCCTTTCTTTTTACCTTGTATCTGCTGCATCGCTACGGCGATCAGTGGCGCGATGCAAAGTTTTATGAAGATCGCTTTCTGCAGGCTTTCCCCATGGTGCTTGAAGAGGTGCCGCCCGGACCGTTCAGCGACCCGGAAGAGGAACTGCGCACCTGCTACACCCTGCGCACTCTGGTCCGTTTCTCGGAATTTCTGGGTCTGGCAGCGCTGGAATCGATCCCCCGTGAAGACTCGTTTCTGAAAGATTATCGGGTGAAAAAAACAGCCCTTCTGGAGGAGGCGGTTCAGTTTCAGGGTTTTTAGCACATATTGATGCGATCGGAGGGACCACTGCGCCTACCAGCAGCAGCTCCGTGACACCCACGGCAGAAAGCGCGGCTTCCGATCTCGATACGGGAATCACCAGTCACCAGTCACAAATCACTGGCTCTCTTCAAACAACAAACAAATGACCAAGGACAAATGACAAATGACGACGTCATAATATTATTAGAATCCTTGACGAGACGGTTATCTGGGTTTAATTTGAAATGCGTTTATGAACATTTGTTACATTTTGTCTTTGTTATTCGGAGGATGGAGTGATTGTTCAGCGCGTGACCGATAAGGATTAAAGGACCGCTTTGCGCCTGTGTGGCGTGGGCGGTTTTTTGTTTTTCATACACCCCTCAGACTATCGACAATGGCCACACTGATCCCCAGCATAAGTTGCTGCAAGTTTGACACGACCGGAGAGCGCCGTTTTGCCCAGCGCCTGGAGGGCAAGCTGGAAGAGGACTATTTGTGTTGGTACGACGTTCCCGTGGGAACCGGCCATCTGCATCCCGATTTCATCGTGTTGCACCCCTTGCGAGGTCTCATTGTTCTGGAAGTGAAAGACTGGCGTTTGGACAATATCCAGTCCTTCGATCGTTCCCATGTCATTCTGCGAACGCAAAGCGGTCCGGTGAAAAAGGCCAATCCTTTGGAGCAGGCCCGTCAGTATGCGCATGCGCTGGTCAATGTGCTTGAGCGCGACCCTCAGTTGGTTTGCGCCGAAGGGCGGGGACAGGGCAAGCTGCTCTTTCCCTGGACCTATGGGGTGGTCCTGACGCGCATTACCCGTAAGGTCTTCGAACAAACCGACCTCGGCGAGGTCATGCCGGAGCATCGGGTCATCTGTCAGGATGAGATGCTTGATGCCACCGATGCCGAGGAATTCCAGCAACGTCTGTGGGAAATGTTCACCGTCGGCAACTGGGGCACCATCACCCTGCCGCAAATCGACCGGGTGCGCTGGCACCTCTTTCCCGAAATTCGTATACCTCACAAACAGACTTCGTTGTTTGACGTGGTGGAAGAGGATGAACATGAACTGCCTGATCTGTTGAAGGTTATGGACCTGCAACAGGAACAGCTGGCCCGAAGTCTCGGTGAAGGTCATCGTGTCATCCACGGCGTCGCCGGTTCGGGCAAGACTTTGATTCTCGGTTATCGCGCCGAGCATCTGGCCAGGGTTTGCAGACGTCCGATTTTGGTGCTCTGCTACAACAAGGTGCTTGCTCGAAGGTTGCAACATTGGATGCGCGCCAAAAAGATCGACGAAAAAGTAAATGTTCATACCTTCCATTCCTGGTGCCTTTTACAACTGAAAACCTACAACCTCCCGGTGTCTTCCTGTCACGGCAAGCCCAATCAGGAGTTTTTTGACCAATTGGTCGAAAAAGTCATTGGGGAAGTCGACCGCAACTTCATCCCGAAAGGCCAGTACGATGCGGTGCTTATCGATGAGGGTCATGATTTCCGCCCCGAATGGTTCAAGCTGATAACGCAGATGGTGGCACCGCAGACAAATTCCTTGCTGGTGCTTTACGATGATGCCCAATCGATCTACGGACAAAATCGCAAGCGAGACTTCAGTTTCAAGAGTGTCGGCATTCAGGCCCGGGGGCGTACCACCATCCTCAAAATTAACTATCGCAACACCAAGGAAATCCTCGATTTTACCGCCCAATTCGTCAATCAAATCCTGACGCAGGAAGAGGCCGACGAGGACGGCATCCCGCAGTTAGCGCCGGTTTCCGCTGGGCGCCACGGCTCGAAGCCCCTGGTCATCAAACTCCCTTCTTTGTCGGAGGAAGCCCTGTTTATTGCCAAAAAAATTCAGGAGGCTCGGAAGGAAGGGGTAGCCTGGAGCGAAATGGCGGTATTGTACCGGGATGCCAAGTCCCGCAATGCGTTGTTTAAGGCTCTGTGTGAGGCAAAGATCCCTTTTGAGGGGAAGGCAAAAGTCAAATTCGATGAGTGTCAGGGGCGCGTGAAGTTTCTTACTTTTCACAGCAGCAAAGGACTTGAGTTTCCTTTTGTTGCTATTCATGGCGGGCGTATTATCGAGAATCTCAAGGATGCCGGGGAGGAAGAGGCGCGGTTGTTGTACGTGGCCATGACCAGGGCTACTTCGCAGTTGGTTATGACGGTAATGGGATAGAATTGTTTTTAAAATCCATCAAGCTCCATTTTGACGATTGGATATTTTTGAAATGAAGCACCTTCACGTCACTTGTGCCATCATCGAACGTGATGGCCTAGTTCTCGCTGCTCAAAGAAGCGATAAAATGAGTATGCCGCTCAAGTGGGAATTCCCCGGAGGAAAGATCGATCCGGGAGAGTCGCCCGAGGAATGCCTTCGCCGCGAATTAATTGAGGAACTGAGTATTCAGGTTGGCATAGAAAAAAGTCTTCCTGTCAGCACCCACCAATACCCAATGTTCGCGATAACGCTCCATCCTTTCATCTGCTCTCTCAAAACGAAGGAGATTATCCTCCACGAACATGCAGACCTCGCCTGGTTACCTCCTGGAGAATTGTACTCCCTTGATTGGGCCGAAGCGGATTTGCCTATCGTAGATTCCTATCTTTTGGTTTGCAGGGGGCGGCTGTGAGCGGTCAACTCCCCCATGGCATCTATGACGCGCTTATTGACGAATACCTCAGCGATGTATTGGCTCAACATCCTGAGCTAAGATCCGTTTTCGGAAAAATCGATCTAGAGGAGCAGCCTGGCCGCTATGCCGCTTTTGTTGCAAGGGTGTTGGAACAGGCACTGCGAGAGGAATCTGACCCAGAAAAACGACTTGCCCTATGCAACAAAATTCTTGGGCATGTTGCTCAAGAGCCGGGCAGAGACCACCTTGAAGGGCATCGGATTGTTAAAAGAGATAAGCCTCTCCTGCTGGAGATTACTCCGCCCAATTATGGAAAATCAGGAATTCCTCGTCCCCATACCCCGTTAGCTGAAAGCAGCCTTTTTACCGGATCCCCTCAAGAACCTCAATTAGTTCACGAACTGCTCAAAGAGATGCGCTCCTCCGATGCGGTGGATATTCTGGTCTCTTTTATTAAATGGTCAGGGTTGCGCTTGTTGATGCCTGGCTTTGAAGACTTACGTGATCGCCATGTGCCGGTGCGCTTGATTACGACATCCTACATGGGAGCTTCTGATGCTCCGGCTGTGGAATGGTTAGCCTGTTTGCCAAACGTTGAGGTGGGTGTGTCATACGATACGGAGCGGACACGGTTGCACGCCAAAGCCTATCACTTCAAACGAAATAGTGGCTTCTCGACGGCCTATATCGGGTCGGCCAACATGTCTCAGGCGGCAATGACTAGCGGACTGGAATGGAACCTCAAGGTGACAGCCCAGGACATGGCGCATATCCTCGAAAAATTCTCTATCGAATTTGAGACCTACTGGAACAGCCGCGAATTCGTACCATTTGACGCGGAAAATCCGTCCCATTTTCGGATGGCCATAGAGCGCGCCCGCAATCCACAGGCAAACGGTCCAGCTGTCTTCTTCGATTTAAATCCTCATCCTTTTCAGGAACGCATCCTTGAAGCTTTGGAGCGGGAGCGCAACTGTCACGACCGATGGCGAAACCTGGTTATTGCTGCTACCGGGACTGGTAAGACAGTGGTCGCTGCTTTTGATTTTCAACGACTCTATGAAAAGAGTCAGAGGCGAGCGCGACTTCTTTTTGTAGCGCATAGACAGGAGATCCTACAGCAGGCCCAGGCCACATTTGCTAACGTTTTGCGCGACCAGAATTTTGGGGAGCTACAAGTGGGCCCATTTCAAGCCCATAGGCTGGAGCATCTTTTCTGCTCGGTGGGAATGCTGAACAATAGGCAACTTTGGAAACAGCTGGGAGAAGGATTCTACGATTACATCGTGGTTGACGAGGCTCATCATGGAACAGCGAACAGCTACAGGCCCATATTTGAAAATTTCTCCCCACAGATCCTGTTGGGGTTGACGGCCACTCCAGAGAGGATGGACGGCGGAAATGTCGCTGCTGATTTTGGTAACCGATTCGCCGCTGAAATCCGTCTCGCTGAGGCGTTGGAAGAAAAGCTTCTTTGCCCTTTTCATTATTTTGGCGTGGCCGATCCCATTGCCCTCAACCAAGATCAGTTCTGGCGGAATGGTAAGTATGACGATACCGCCTTGGAAAAGGTCTATGTGTTGGACAGGGCACGGGCCAAGCAACGGGTTGATGCGATTGTCGCAGCACTCAATCGCTATGAGCCGGAACAGAGCCATTTAAAGGGAATCGGTTTTTGCGTCACCATCAAACATGCCGAGTATATGGCCGAAGAATTCACCCGGCGAGGGATCCCCTCTGCGGCCTTTGTCTCAAGTGAAGACCATAGCCGGTGCACGGCGATGCTGGATGATTTGAGGACCGGGAGGGTTACTTTTCTCTTTACCGTCGACAAGCTGAGCGAGGGGGTTGACATGCCAGAGGTAAACATCGTCCTCTTTCTGCGGCCAACCCAGAGCCTGACAGTTTTTCTTCAGCAGTTGGGGCGTGGACTACGGCATGCGAACGGGAAGGATTGCCTCACGGTGCTGGATTTCGTTGGGCAGGCTCACCGGCGTTATCGGGTTGATACTAAACTCAAGGCGCTTTTGCCCCGGCATCGTTTCTCCATCGACAAAGAAGTAGAGCAAGACTTTCCTCATCTCCCGGCGGGCTGTTCTATTCAACTCGATCGCCTTTCCCGGAGGTACGTGCTGGACAACATCAAGGAGAACTTTAGTCGCTTGGCAGTGCAAGTTCCCGATCGGCTGCAGAGCTTCACCAGCGAAACTAAGCAAGAACTGACCTTCGGTAATTTTATTCGTTATCACGATTACGACCCTGAGGTGCTTCTCGCGAAAGAATCCTGGACGCAGTGGAAAGCTAAAGCACAACTAGCTCCGATTCCCGTTGACCCTGATATGGTTCGATTGAAAAGGACTTTGGTAAGAGCAGCTTTCGTCAATGGTCCTCAAGAAATTGTTCTGTTGCGTGAAGTTCTTGCCACGATTGCCCAAGGGGGTATTGACAAGGCTTTAGCGATAGCTGGGGACTTTGCGATGTCGGTTTATTATCGGCTATGGGGCGACAAGGGAAGCAAACTAGGTTTTACCTCACTGGTGGATGCTTTCCGTCGCCTGGCAAAGAACCCTTCGATTTTGGCTGATCTTGATGAAATCCTATCGTGGTCACTCGATACGACCGAGGTGAGTGACCAAAAGCCGGAACTCCCTTTCGCTTGTCCGTTGGAACTGCATGCCCAATACGGTATCAAGGATATTCAGGCCGTCTTTGGTCGAGCAAACTTGGAAACCGCAGGACAAACCGGCGTGGGTTCGTTCCATTTTTCTGAAGCCAAGGCGTACGCGCTGTTGATAACCTTTCAAAAGACCGAAAAAGAGTTTTCGCCGAGCACCATGTATGCCGATTATCCGATCAGTAGGGAGTTACTGCATTGGGAATCTCAATCTACGACATCCCAACAGTCCCAGACAGGACAGAACCTTATTCACCATAGTGAGCGTGGATATACGATTCTGGTTTTTGCGCGCGACCAGAAAGTCAGGAACAAGGTTACTGTCCCGTTCACCTATCTTGGGCCGGTTGACCGAGTGAGTCACGAGAGCGAGCGGCCAATAAAAATGGTGTGGCGGTTACGGCATCCGATGCCGGTTGAGATGTTTGAAGATAATCGTCGAGGTGGGTAGGAGGTGATTCGCAAGTGTCAGTCACAGATTACGGAGATCTGTGGGATGTGTAGACGCACCCCTTATACGCGTTCCGGAGAATAGATCTCTTGGCAGCTACCCAAGGCTGTTTATGTTTTGCTATATAGCATCATCCCGTCAGAGTAGAGGCTGATTTGTCCATCACCGAAAAATACCAGAGAGCTTTCACCCACCTCAACCGCGCACCGGGCCGCGTTTGGACACCGGCAACGAAAAAGAAAGCCCCGCACAAACCCCTGCTGCTCCTGGCCCTCCTGGATCTTTTCGCCCAAGGTCATATCCAAACCAATTTCATTGAACTTACCCCGGATCTCAGCGATCTCTTCACCCTTTACTGGTCCTGCATCATCCCACCTGAACAGAAAAGCTCCGTGGCTTTCCCATTCTTCCATCTCAAAAACGAAGGTTTCTGGCATCTGGTGCCGGTACCGGGAAATGAGCAGGTGTTGACGGCTACAAAATCCATCAGCACCGTGGGCCAACTGCGCGACATCGCTCTTGGTGCCAGGCTGGATGAAGAACTGTTTGCTCTTTTGCAGAACGAGGACAACCGAGAAATGCTGCGTGTCGCTCTGATCACTTCTCACTTTAGTGAAGAGGTCCGACCTGTTCTGATCGAGCAGGGAGCGGTGAACGCCGAAGCATTCGACTATAGTTTGCACCTGTATGAGAAGGCACATGGAAAGATCGGAGAAAAACAGGAGAGATACAAACCGGCGGTGCGTGGTCAGGGATTCCGTCGGGCTATCGTCAATGCTTATGACCATCGCTGCGCCCTGTGCGGTATCCGTATGGTCACTCCGGACGGGCACACCGTCGTCGATGCAGCCCATATCGTCCCCTGGAGTGAGAGCCACAACGACGACATCTCCAACGGCATGGCGCTTTGTCGCTTGTGTCATTGGACTTTCGATGAGGGCATGATTGGTGTGCGCAATGACTACACCGTGATCACTTCGCCCTTGCTGGTTCGCAATACGAATGTGCCCGGTTTTTTGCTCAATCTCGCAGACCGACCGATTATCGGACCGCAGGAGCGTGACCTGTGGCCGGCTCGGGAGTCCTTAGCCCATCACCGCAAAAGGTTTCGACTCAGATCATGACCGCCAAAGATTGCCCATTCTGCAACCCGGACATCATATCCCGCATCGTGGCCGAACACGGCAGCATGTTTGCCGTGTATGACCGGTTCCCGGTAACCGAAGGTCATCTGCTCATCCTGCCCAAACGTCACGCCGCCGACTGGTTCTCCCTGACGGAGGAGGAGCGGCACGACGCCGAAAAGCTGATCCTTTGTCTGCGAGAAAAACTTCTCGCCGATGATCCGACCATCAGCGGCTTCAACATCGGCGTGAACTGCGGTGCCAGCGCTGGCCAGACGATTTTCCATGCCCATATTCACCTCATCCCCCGTCGGGACGGCGATACCGATGATCCGCGTGGCGGGGTGCGGGGCGTGATTCCGCATAAGCAGAAATACTGATCTTGTATGCGGAGAGGGACGCCTTATCGATTTGCAACTTCGGGATCCGGGTCGCAAGATAGACGGGCTCCTGCTGTCGAGTTGTAAATGTCAGGATAAAGCTGGGCGGCACAGGTGGGGCAGATGGTGTGGGTGAATTCCGTCTTCGTGCAGTCGCTGATATAATCATCCACCTTCTGCCAGGTGCCGTCATTTTTGCGGATGTTTTTGCAGTGAGCGCAGATCGGCAGCAGTTCCTCGAGGCTTTCGATTTTACGCAGCAACTTGGCGTTGAAAACCATGATTGTACCGGCCAGCAAAAGAATGAGGACGGTTTCGAAAATGCTTTCCCGCCAGTTGATCGCGGTTGGCATGGCGTCGAAAAGCCAGTGTGGCAGATCGTAGATTTCGCTCAGCCAGAGGAGGATGATGACCAGGAAAAAACCCAGGCCCTCGGTATAGAAAACCGGTTTTGATAATGCCTTCCTTTGCAATTTGCTCATTCCCGCGACAGAAGGGACGAAAGGAGGTAGGGGAGGTAATCCGTGATTCTATAGCACTGTCGGTGGCGTTTTTCAAGGGACTGACACCAAAAAATACGGATCTATCCACCAATAGAAGATGGATGTGACGTAAGCGGTGACAATCACGATGTGGAGACCGGGCGCATTCCCGGGGATATCCATTTCCGAGGACAGTTTACTCCTTAGGGACGAACGGAACGTATCAAAAGTGTTCTCATGGCGTACTTCCGGCAGAGAATCCTGTTCGCTAACCGTCTTCCTTCGATTCCGCGAGGACGAGAATCTTGACCAAAACAAGGTTATGCAGTAGGGTGGAATTTCATTTAAAAAATTGCTTCTGTTGATATGATTTCCGGCAGGCAAGCGATGATTCGACAGAACAGGATGTGAAAATAGTGAAGCCACCCGGCGTTTTGAGGCGCGGGTGGCTTTTTGTTTTTTGACGGCCCCCCCCGCGGAGGGACGAACCCCGGGGCCGGCCGGACGGGTATGCAGGAAAGGCGGTGGAGAAAATGTATCTGGTCCTCGAAGGAAACGATCATGATCCAAAGGCGTTGCAGAAACTGCTGCGGGATCACGGATACACGGTTTCTCTGCGAAGCGGCGATATCCCGGATGCGGCCGCCTGGCCCGAAGCGGCCGAGGAAGACCTGCCGCTGGCGTTTCTGGAGCATTTTATCGACGGCATCGTCATCATGGATGTCGAAACCGTGGGGGTGAAATACGCCAATAAGGCTTTTGCCGACATGCTCGGCTACAGTCTGGATGAAATCCGCACGCATAAGGTCTGGGATTGGGATGTCGTCTGGTCGCGGGAAGACATCGAGCAGATGTACGCGACGCGAAACTGGCTGGGTGAACATTTCGAAACCCGCCTTCGGCGCAAGGACGGCCAGGCGGTGGATGTGTCCATCAGCCATAAGTCGATGACCTGGAGGGGGGAGGAGGTTGTCTTTTGCGCGATCGAGGATGTCAGCGAACGGAAGAAAACCGAGCGCCTTCTGCAGCATGCCCAGTTTACGTTGGATAAAGCCATCGACCAGGTTTTCTGGACCGATGTGCAAGGGAATTTCTATTACGTCAACGAAGCGGCCTGCGCCAGCTTGGGCTATTCCAGGGAAGAGTTGCTGACCATGTCGGTCATGGATATCGATCCCCACAGCACTCTTTCGGGATTTCAAGCGAACAGGCGGCATTTGCAAAAGCACGGCACGCTGACTGTGGAGCGGCAACACCGGGACAAGGACGGCCGGATATATCCGGTGGAGATTCGCGCTAACCTGCTGGTCTTTGACGGTCAGGAATACTATTGCGCCTTTGCCACGGATATCAGCGAGCGCAAACAGAAAGAGAAAGAATTGCGCCTGAGCCAGTTTGCCTTGGACAACACGGCGGATCAGGCATTCTGGATAACTCCGGCCGGGCGAATCGTATACGCCAACCCTGCCGCCTGCGCATCTCTGAACTATGGCAGTGAAGAACTGGTCGGTATGTCGTTATCCGATATCGATCCCGACTGCTCCGCTGAAAAAGTCATCGAAACCTGGGAAAGCTTGAAAGCGGAAAAGACCCGGCGTTTCGAAGGTCGCCACAAAGCCAGGGACGGACGTATCTATCCGGTAGAGGTTCGCAGCAACTACGTCAATGTTGACGGCCAGGAATTCAGGTTTGCTTTTGCGACCGACATCAGTGATCGCAAGGCAGCCGAGGAAGCTCTCAAGTGCAGTGAAGCGCGTTATCGTCAGTTGATGGAGATGCTGCCTATCGCAGTCTACACCACCGATGCCGGCGGGCGCATAACCTTTTTCAATCGCAAGGCAAAGGAATTCTGGCAGCGTGAGCCCAACCTCGATTCGGATCGTTGGTGCGGATCCTTCAAGTTGCGTTATCCTGACGGTCAGCTGATGACTCACGACAGTTGTCCCATGGCCAGAACCGTGAAAACCGGTGAAACCTGCCAGGGCCAGGAAATCATTGTACAGAACCCTGACGGCAGCTGTTCTCATGCGCTTGCCTATCCGGCCCTGTTGGGTGGTGTAGAAGGCACAACGGAAGGGGCCGTCAATCTTCTGTTGGACATCACCGAGCGCAAGCGGACGGAAGAGGCGTTGGAAAAACGCCTGGTCGCGCTGACCCGTCCGCTGGACGATGCCGCCGGCGTCACATTCGATGAGTTGTTCAACCTGTCCGAAATCCAACGCCTGCAGGACGATTTCGCCCAGGCTACGGGGGTGGCGTCCCTCATCACCCTTCCGGACGGGACGCCTCTTACCGAGCCCAGCAATTTCTGCCGTTTCTGCAATATTATTCGCAGGACGGAAAAAGGGTTCCTTAACTGCATGAAATCCGATGAGGCTCTAGGTCGGCCTTCCGTCTCGGGGCCGAGGATCCAGCAATGCCTGAGCGGAGGACTTTGGGGGGCCGGCGCCGCCATCTCGGTCGGGGGCCGGCATGTCGCCAGCTGGCTGGTAGGCCAGGGGCGCGATGCGAGCGTGACCGAAGGACAGATACGCGCCTATGCTCGAAAGGTAGGTGCCGATGAGGAGGCCGCGGTAGAGGCCTTCCGGGAAATTCCCATTATGTCCCGCGAGCGGATCGGCCAGATATCCCGGGCGCTGTACACGCTGGCCCGGCAACTTTCCTCCATCGCTTACCAGAATGTGCAGCAGGCGCGTTTCATTACCGATTACAAGCGGGCCGAAGAAGCGCGCCGCAAGTCGGAGTGCAAGTATCGATCGATTGTCGAGCATGCCCCCTTCGGCATTACCCGCTCCACCCGGGAGGGCAAATTGCTCAGCGTCAACCCGGCCCTGGTCTCTATCCTGAAATACGATTCGGTGCAGGAACTGATGGAGACCGTCAACCGCTCCAGTATTCAGGATGCGTTTTTCCCTACCCCCGAGGAGCGGGGCCCCTGGTGGAGAAAATCCTGGCGCAGGATTCCTGGCATGTCTTCAACAACCGTCTGCGCTGCAAGGACGGCAGTATCGTGACCTGCCGGGTCCATTCCCGGCGGATTTCGGAGGAGGACAGTCAGGCCGGCGCATTCGAAAGTTATCAGGAAAACATCACCGAACAACTGGCAGCCGAAGAAGCTCTGCGGGAGAGCGAGGAGAAGTTTCGCGTGCTGGCGGAGACCTCGCCGGTGGCGGTCTGTCTCTTCCAGGGAGATCGGCACATCTATGTCAATCCCGCTATGGAGCGGATGTTCGGTTACAGTGCCGATGAGTTGTGCCGGATGAAGTTCTGGGAACTGGCCCATGACGATTACCGGGAGCTGATCCGGGCGCGGGGGCTCGGCCGCCTGGCGGGGCAAGGCGGGCCGGGGCAGTACGAATTCAAGTATCTGACCAAGAAAGGTAAGGAGGGATATGTGCTGATTTCGGCCGGGATGTTGGAATACCACGGGCATCCCACCGGGGTGGCTTCGTTTCTCGACATCACCGAGCGCAAGCGGACCGAGCAGCTGATCCGGGCTTCCCTCGAAGAGAAGGAAGTGCTGCTGAGGGAGATTCACCACCGGGTGAAAAACAACCTGCAGGTGATATCGAGCCTGCTGTACCTGCAGTCGCAGAAGTTCAGCGATGAGGAGCTGCAGACCTGCTTTTCGGAGAGCCAGAATCGCATCTGTTCCATGGCTCTGGCCCATGAACAGCTTTACCAGTCCAAAAATCTCGCCGAGGTCAGTATCAAAACCTATCTGGAAAACCTGGTGCGGCAGCAGCAACAGATCTGCCCCTCTGCAGATCAAAAGATCGACTGCCGGCTTGCGGTTGAGGATATCCCCCTCGATATCGAAAAGGTCATTCCCTGCGGCCTGCTGATCACCGAGCTGCTGTCCAATGCCTACAAGCATGCTTTTGCCGACGGCCGCAACGGGCAGGTGGTGATTTCGTTGCATGGCGGGGCTGGGCGGTTCGAACTGACGGTGGCCGACGACGGCATCGGATTGCCGGCGGGCTTCGATCATGGTCAGGTGAAAACCCTCGGCCTGCAGCTCGTGTCGGCGCTGGTCGACCAGCTCAACGGTACCCTGGAACTGGAGAACGGTAACGGCACCTGCTTCCGGGTGCGTTTTTCCGGATAACCTGCGCGAAGAGCCTCACCTTTGCGGCTTTTTCACCAGCATCAGATCGGTCATCACCGGCAGATGATCCGAACCGCAGGATTCCTGCAACGTTTCGGCGCTGACGGCGAAAAACTTCTCATTGTAAAAAATGTGATCGATGCGTACCAGAGGCCAGGCCGGCAGGTACTCGTTCCAGGCGTACAGGTAGGCGGGGTAGGAGAGGCCGAACCCATGGCCGGCTTGCCAGTGAGCGTTGTTGAGATGTTTGGAGAGCATTTTGTAGGTCTGGCTCTGGTCGGTTGTATTGAAATCCCCGCCGAGTATAACCGGACCCGAAGCTGTCAGCACATATTCCCGCAGCAGGGTGGCCAACTGCCGATGCCGGGCTTCCCAGTTGCCGCGCCGGGGATGCACATTGAATACGGTCACTGCTTCGTCGGGGGTGGCTACCCGCACCTTTTGCACCTTGGCCATCTTTCTGTAGGTCATCTGCGGCGTTATCGCGTAGCGACTGATTACCGCCTGCATCAGTTTGGGCGCATAGGCGATGTTCCATTTGTTGTGGGGCGCCGCGTCCGGGAGCGTTTCCAGGTTAAGCGTCAGTTCCTTCAACTGGTTCGGCGTTATTTCCTGCAGCAGCAGGATGTCGGGAGCTGTTTCCCGGATCATTTCCGCGGCCGGCAGCATGGACTGGTTTTCCGACCAGACGTTAAAGCTCATGACTTTGAGCAATGCCTGGGCGCCAGGGGGCGGGGCATGGTTGGGCAGGAAAAGCGGAAGGTAGCTGAAGCCTATCGCCAGCGCCGGAACGGCCATCGCCATCGCCAGCCAGAAGCGTCGGAACAGCAGCGCCGGTATCAGGCCGGCCAGCAGAGAAAAAAGCACCCACGGCGCCAGGTAGCGGGTCAACCGCACCAGCAACAGTCGGTCTCCCGTGGTCCAGCCCAGCAACAGGCAGGTGGATATGGTCAGGGCAAACAGCCACAGACTTGTCCAGAACCACAGACACAGAATCCGCAAGAGGTTGATGATGCCGCCCCCGGGACCATTCCGGAACAGACGATTCACGATGTTGTTCATGGATTCTGGCGCAAAAAACATCTGCCGGGTTCTTCCTTTCAGGCGTCTATCCTGATGCTTTTGCAAAATGCATCAGGATGGTTCAATACCGGCGAGTGCGATGCAGGGCCGGGAAAACAATTTTAACATGTCTTGAATTTTATCATGCGTTTAAACATGCGCAGATTTCCGGCAAGTCTCCAGGCACGCGATGTCCGGGACCGTAGCCGAGGCAGAATTCTGCGTGGCCGGCAAACCGGATACTGTTCTGCGGAAAATCGGGAAGCAAGGGTGGGCGTCGAGGAACATATCTGCTATTGTGCGAGAATCGATATTCATGCCCAGGATGATGCGATGATTCCAGCTTCCGTCCGCCAGATCCCTGCCCGTGCCTTTCTGCCGGCCGGGGGTGTTTTCGTAACCTTTTCCCTTGTGCCGCTGGGCCTGTTAACGGCGGGTCCGATATTCCTTGACGGGACGGCGGCCGCACGTTTTCTCGTGCCTCTGTTCGCCCTGATTTTCATCGTCATGCTTTCGATGGCCTGCGCCGTCTTCACGTTGTACCAGGAAACCTTCTTCACCCGGTTCCCCGGTTTGCGGCGTATCATGGTGCTGGGCTCCTTCACCCTGGGGATCGGCCTTGTTCTGCTTCTGCGTCATGCCGACATCCAGCGGGAGGTGCTGTTTGTCCCGGCTTCGGCCAACCTGGTGGTTTTTGCCTTGCTCCTGGGCAATTTCCTGGCTACCGGGCTCACCAGGCCTTCGGAGCTTGTCCCGGTATGCAGCGTGATGTCGGTGGCGGACCTGCTGAGCGTGTTCGCAGGTCCCAGCAAGCAGATGGTCGAAGGGATAGATGTGTTTTATCGGGACGGACGGGTGGGCCCCGTCCCCTGGTCCGATTTTCTGCTGGTCAAAATCGCCGTGCCCGGCGTCGATCACCTTGTGCCGGTGTTCGGCGTGGCAGACGTCGTCATC
>ERZ1673962.263-NODE-263-length-42752-cov-7.026512_pt1 | contig 42752 bp, 58 predicted proteins | sample MGYA00580188_ERZ1673962 | MGnify/ENA primary metagenome ERZ1673962 (study PRJEB41334, sample SAMN05608104) | rock metagenome | biome: terrestrial subsurface; feature: shale formation; material: shale | place: USA: Pennsylvania ... | reverse complement strand
GCGCGGCAGGAATCGCTGGCGCTGGAGGGGGGGGAAATGACCGCGCCGCAGAAAAGGCCGCAGACGGGCGAAACCGACCGTTCCGCACACCCGGTAGCGGACAGGGGGGGCAATCGGCCTCACGGAGCATCGGACGCGCCGCGTTCGAACGCTTCAACGAACCGCCCGCATCACGATGCCAAGGGGCGGTTTATCCACCACTGCCAGCACCCCGGATGCGACAGGTGGGGCAGCCATGGCTTCGATTGCGACCTGATGCGCTATGCCCGCGCCGAAAAGCGCGGGGTGGCGGACGCGGATCGGTATCTGGGCCGATGGTACTGCGCCGAGCACGCGCGAGCCCAGGTGGAGAAAAAGCAACACAACCCCAAACCGGCCCCGGCGGCGGACGGGGTGGCCCTTGTGCCGCGCCCGGAAAGGCCCGCGCGGGGACCGGGCAAGGGATCGCAGGGGAGCCTGTTTTGACCGGCAACGACAAGAAAAACGGAGGCGCGATGGGCCAGGGTGAAAACGCCATCAAACAAGCGGTCGGCAACGCCGAGATCGTCCGGTTTCCGGGCGGCGGCGGAGGCGACGACGTGAACCTGGCCCTGGCCGAGAAGGAGCGCAACGACCTCGGCAACGCCGAGCGGCTGTTGGCGCGGCACGGCCACGACCTGCTGCATGTGCGCGAGGTGGGATGGCATCACTGGGCCGATACGCACTGGAGCCCGGATGGGGCCGACGAGATCGTGAAACAGCGCGCGCACGAGACCGCGCGCTCGATCATGGAGGAAGTGGCGGCGCTGCAGAAGCGGGGCAAGCCGGACACCATGGCGGCGGGCGACTGGGAGAAGAAGCTGGAGGACCTGTTCAAGTGGTCCACGGCGTCGGGCAACCGGACGAAGCTGGACGCCATGGTGACGGAGGCGACGCCCTATATCTCGGTCCCGCCGGAGATGATGGACGACGATCCGCTGCTGCTGAACGTCAAGAACGGGACGCTGCGGATGGAAGGCGCGTGCGACGAGTTGCGCGAGCACAGCCGCGACGACCGGCTGGCGAAGATCATGGATGTGGAGTTCGACCCGGACGCCACGTGCCCGAACTTCCTGCGCTTCCTGGAGGAAGTGCAGCCGGATTCCGACATCCGCCTGTTCCTGCAGGTGTGGACCGGATACTGCCTGACCGGCGTCACGTCGGAACAGAAGCTTGTGTTCAACTACGGCGAGGGTGGCAACGGCAAGTCGGTGTTCATCGACCTGATCGCCAAGATGATGGGGCCGTATGCGGTGTCGCTGCCGTTTGCGTCGCTGCTGCGCGACGACCGCAAGCGGGGCGCGGAGGCCACGCCGGACTTGGCGCGGCTGCCGGGCGCGCGGCTGGTGCGGGCCTCGGAGCCGGAGAAGGGCGCGCGGTTCGCCGAGGCGACCATCAAGGCCATCACGGGCGGCGAGGAAATTACCGTCCGGCACCTTAATCACGGATTCTTCGATTTCGTGCCGCAGTTCAAGCTCACCCTGTCGGGCAACCACAAGCCCGCCATCCGGGGGCAGGACCGGGGCATCTGGCGGCGCTTCCTGCTGGTGCCGTGGGAAGTGAACGTGCCCGACGAGCAGCAGGACAAGGACCTGCCCGCCAAGCTGTGGGCCGAGCGCAACGGGGTGCTCAACTGGATATTCGACGGCGTGCGGATATGGCTGGAGCGCGGGCTGGTGGTGCCGGATCGGGTACGGGCCGCAACGGACGAGTACCGGGCGGATAGCGATCCGCTGGGCCGGTTCATCGTCGAATGTATCGAGGAAGCGCCCGGAGAGAGCGTCCAGGCGGCGGTGATGTACGAGGCATACAAGGCGTGGTGCTCGGCCAACGCGGAGCGGCCCTGGTCGCTGACGGCCTTCGGCAAGGCGATGCCGGAACGGGGCGTCGAGAAGTCGGACGGGCGCATCCGCGTCTACATGAACGTGCGGCTGGCCAACGTGCCGGAGGCGTCGAGCGACCCGCCGCCCGTGGATGGGCCGGATGATTACGGCTAAACCCTCGCAACCCTCGCAAACCCTCGCAGGAAAAACAGGCTTTTAAATCAACGGCTTGCGAGGGTTGCGAGGGTTGCGAGGGTTTTTCCAGCCCTCACAGGTGTGCGCGCGCATACACGAGACGACCTGACATAACTATCGCAACCCTCGCAGGGAGGTAATAAGGTGTTAAAAATAAAAGGAAATATGGGATATAAACCCTCGCACGAAACCCTCGCAGACCCTCGCAACCCTCGCAGCTACCGCAAGGCGGTGGATGTCGAGGAACTGCTTCGGTGGACCTATCAGGATCAGGCGGCGGACGCAGTGAACCGCCGGGTGGTCGCCGGGCTGTACCCGGCGGGCTGCCGCAGCAACCTGATCGCCATCGAGAACAACGGGTTGCTCGGAACCAAGATCGACTGCGCCGGGTCGTCGATGTTCGGGACAAACGATATCCACCCGGACGCCGAGGCCACCCACGATGCCGTGCGCACCCTCAAGCCCTTGTGGATCGGCCTGGTGATTGAGTTCGCCAAGACCGGCGGCAGGCCGGACTGGATGCCGGGGGCCAAGATCGGGCCGAAGCCGATGCTGCGGGCGAACGGCAAGCCGGTGATGGAATACTACGATCTGCCGAAGCGGACCAAGCCAGCCTACTGCCTGCTGGAATACGACCCGGAGCCGGAGCACCTTGAGTTCGTGCGTGGAGTCTACGTCGAGTGGTGGGACGCGCTCGCCGCGCTGGTGGAGAAGCTGCGCCACCTGGATAGCCACGAGGTCACCGGCCCTGACGCGCCGCGCACCCCTTGGCTCGACGAGGCCCGTTGACAAGTGCGGAATTGTTTGACATGGTTCAACCATCCTAAAAAAGGTCCGCAGCCCGACGACGGCTCGCGGGCCTTTTGTTTTGGATCGTCTCCTGGACGTGAAGCCTCCCTGTTACCCCGAAGCCCCGCCTGGACCTGCGCCCGGCGGGGCTTCGCTTTTCCGAACGCGCGGGTCCTTCCCGGCGATCTTGGTATACGGGTGGCGAGGGCGCGGGAGTTCGGTAGTTTTCAGCTTTCAAAACAAGGTTGACGGCGGTTGACCGGGTTGACCATCGCGGGGACGCGGGTTGACCAGATGGTGGACGGGTGCGCGCATGGAACTGAACGTCGGAGCGGACAAGATCGAGTGGCGGGCCGTCGCAGATCTGGTGCCTTACGCGCGGAACGCGCGGACGCACTCCGACGAGCAGGTCAGCGTGCTGGCGGCGAGCATCGGACGGTACGGGTTCAACAACCCGGTGCTGATCGACACGGCGGGCGGAATCATCGCTGGCCACGGTCGCGTGCTTGCGGCGAAGCGGCTGGGTATGGAGACGGTTCCGGTGGTGCCGCTGGCCCACCTGACCGAGGACGAGAAACGGGCTTACATTCTGGCCGATAACAAGACGGCGGAACTGTCCGGATGGGACGAGGACCTGCTGCGCATCGAGGTCGCGGACCTGGCGGAGAAAGACTTCGACATGGGCGGTCTCGGCTTCGACGAGAAGGAGATCGCCAAGCTGCTGGTCGAGCCGGAGCCCGAAGCGGGAGACGGCGGAGACGGCGAACCAGACCCGGACGCAGCGCCGGAGGCGAAGCCCGACCCGGTATCGATTTTGGGCGACGTGTGGGTCATGGGTGCGCACCGGCTTATCTGCGGCGACTCCACGGACCCGGCAACGCTTGAGGCGCTGCAGGGGGGGGGGCTTGGCGGACCTGGTGTTCACCGACCCGCCCTACGGCATGAGCTACGGCGGCGGACGGTCCGCCGGATCGTCGCCGAAGGGTGCGCGCGTCAAGGCGCACGGCATGATCATGAACGACGACAAGCGCGGCGACGAGCTGATCGCGCTGGTGCGCGACGCGGTCGGCTGCGCTGTGACGGGGGCGAAGGAAACGGCCCCGGTGTATGTCTGCTTTCCCTGGCGGACCTACGCCGAGTTCGAGGCGGCCATGGCGGACATCGGACTCGACATTTCGGCGTGCATCGTCTGGGACAAGAAAAGCATCGGGCTCGGCAACGCGCACTATCGCCCGCAGCATGAGTTCATCTTCTACTGCGGGCGCGGCCCATGGTTCGGCGACAAGAGCCAGTCGGACGTGTGGTCGATGGGGCGCGAGGCGACGGGCGCATACGTGCACCCGACGCAGAAGCCGGTTCGCCTGATCGAGAAGGCGCTGCGCAACAGCAGCCGCAAGGGCGACGTGGTGTTGGACGTTTTCGGCGGGTCCGGGTCCACGCTGATCGCCTGCGAGCGCCGGGGCCGAGCGGCCCGGCTCGTGGAACTGGACCCGCGTTATGTGGATGTGATCGTGCGCCGCTGGCAGGAATTCACCGGCCAGACCGCGATCCTGGAGGAATCCGGACGGACCTTTACGGAGGTGGAGCGGGCGCGGCGCGACGGAACAGCTTGAGGTGAGACATGATCGGAAGCCAAGCGGCCTATGCGCGGCACGCCGGTATCTCGAAGCAGGCCGTCAACAAGCTGGTGAAGCAGGGCAAGATTCCGCTTACCGCTGACGGCCAGGTCGATTTTGCCGAGGCCGATTACGCGCGCCGCCAGAACGGAGACCCGGCCCGGCGCATGGCCGAGACGCAGCCCCAGCCGCACGCGGTCGAGGGCGCGGACGAGCCGGACCAGGAGCCGGAATCGGAACAGCAGGCCGTCCCAGGCGCGGGCGGCCTTTCGTTTACCAAGGCCCGGACGGCCCGCGAGGCGTACCAGGCCAAAATGGCCCAACTGGAATACGAGCGCCAGTTGGGGCAGTGGCTGCCCAAGCGCGAGGTCGAGGACGCCATGGTGGCGTCTGGCCGGAAAATCCGGCAGGGCCTCGACGGCGTGATCGGTTGGGCGGACGAGTTGGACGCAGCCGCCCGGAATGGCGGCGCGGAAGCGGTGCGGGCTCTGTTGAAGCAGAAGGTCCGCAACCTGGAATCCATGGTGGTGGAAAGCCTGAACCTGTTGGCGGACGATGAAACGTAAAAGCACCCTAGCGATAATCGCGGGCGCGCTGGCGCTCGGCCTAGCCCCGGACCAGGTGATTGAGCCAGCCGCGTGGGCCGCCGAGAACCTTGTGGTCGCGGACGGCCCGCAGGCCGGGCACCGCTGGTCCTCCGAGTTGACGCCGTATGCCGTGGAGATTCTGAACAACCTGGCCGCCGAGAGCCCGCACAACCGGGTGAGCGTGCGGAAGTCGGCGCAGACGGGCCTTACGGAAGTGGGGATCGCCTGGGTCGGGTCCATCATCGACAAGACGCCCGCCAAGGCGATGGTGGTGTTCCCGACCATCACGTCGGTGCAGGATTTCAACCGCGAGAAGCTGACGCCGACCATCGAGGCGACGGACCCGCTGCGCCGCAAGGTTCGTCAGCACCGGAGCCGCTCGGCGGCATCGTCGACCGCGCTCAACAAGCGGTATCCCGGCGGATCATTGACGCTCACCGGAGCGAACAGCGCATCGGACCTGCGGTCGAAGACAGTCAAATTTTTGTTCTGCGACGAGATCGACGAATGGCCGCTCGACCTGGACGGCCAGGGCGACCCGATGGAGATGGCGAAGGCGCGGCAAACCGCCTTCCACGCCACGGGCGACTACATGCTGTTCGAGGCATCGACGCCCACGATCAAGGGTATCTCGCGCATCGACGCGGCCTTCGACGAGGGCGACCAGCGCTACTGGCAGGTGCCCTGCCCGCACTGCGGGGAGTATCAACGGCTAGTGTTCGGAGGCAAGGACACGCCGCACGGCCTCAAGTTCTCGACCGATTGGCCGTACCAGGCGCACTACGTTTGCGCCCACTGCGGCGCGGTGATCGAACATCACGAGAAGCGCGCCATGGTGCTGGCGGGCCGCTGGGTGCCGGAAGCGCCCGGCCCCGGAAAGCACCCGAGCTACCACATCGACGCCCTGGTGTCGCTGCTGACCACCTGGGACAAGATCGCCGAAGCCTTCCTGAAGGCAAAGGACGATCCAGGCAAACTCAAGGCGTTCGTGAACCTGTGGCTGGGCGAGGCGTGGGAGGAACGCGGCGACGCGCCGGAATGGAACCGGCTGTACGCGCGCCGCGAGACCCATCAGCGTCGCTTTATCCCGTCCGGCGGGCTCGTCCTGACAGCCGCCGCCGACGTGCAGGGCGACGGAATCTATTACGAGGTCGCGGCATGGGGGCCTGGCGAACGGTCGTGGTCCATCGACATAGGCTTCCTGCCGGGCGACACGGGCTCCGCCGACAATCCCGTCTGGCGGTCGCTGGAACGGGTGTTCCTGGCGTCCTACCCGGACGCATACGGGAACCGCCGCACCATCGATCTGGCGGGCGTGGATTCCGGCTTCAACACCGAAGCCGTTTATGGCTTCGTGCGGCGGCACGCAGGGGTTCTCGCGCTCAAGGGCGCGGACGGCTGGGGTCGCCCCGCCATTGCGACCGCGACCGATCAGGATGTGACGTGGCAGGGCAAGAAACGCCGTCGCGGACTCAAGGTCTGGCACGTCGGCACCTGGGGGCTGAAGGCCAAGTTTTATGCAAACCTGCGGAAGCTGGGAATTTCCGATGGCGAGGCCGAGGACCCGCCCGGATATTGCCACTTCGCGGAGTTTCATGACGACGGCTATTTCCGCCAGATCACCAACGAGTTTCTGAAGGAAGTCACCAACAAAGGCCGGACCCAGCGGGTGTGGCACGAGAAAGGTCCGAACCACTACCTGGACTGCCGGGTCTACAACATGGCCCTTGCCGCGCACCCGCTTTTGCAGGTGCCGGACCTAACGGAAGACGACTGGCGGCAACTGGCACGCGAGCGCGCCGTGCCGCCGCAGGGCGCGCAGGGCGACCTTGAGGCGCTGGCCCTGTCCGTCGCGCCGGAGCGCGAGGCGACTGGCGACGACAACAACGAAAGCGAGACGGAGCCGGAGCCGTATATCGAGCGGCGGACGGACTGGCTGCGGAGGTAGATGATGGCCGATTTCACGCAAGCGCACCTGGACGCACTGAACACGGCCATCGCGTCCGGCGAACTGACCGTTCGCTACGGCGACACCACCGTGACGTACCGCAGTCTCGACGAGCTACTGCGCGTCCGCGACATGGTCAAGTCCGACCTGCAATCGTCCGCGACGGCGGCCCAGACTTACACCCTGGGCGGATTTTCCAAAGGCTGAACCGATGAATGTGTTTGAACGATTGATTGCCGTGGTGTCGCCGGATGCGGCGGCCAAGCGCGCGCACGCCCGTTGGACGCTCGAACAGATCAACGGCCTGACGCGCGAGTACGAGGCGGCCAAGCGCGGTCGCCGCACGGACGGCTGGCGGACCCGCCCGACATCCGCGAACATGGAGATCGGCCCGGCGCTTGGGCTGCTGCGCGACCGCTCGCGCGACATGGTGCGGAACAACCCGTATGCGGCGCGCTCCAAAGACGTGTGGGTCGCCAACGCCGTGGGCAAAGGCATTGTGCCGCGCGCGGCCCAGCAGGCTATGGACGTGTTTAAACGCTGGTCCGACGCCTGCGACGCCGATGGGCGATATGATTTCTACGGTCTACAGGGGCTGGTATCGGGGACCGAGTACGAGGCGGGCGAGGTTCTCGTCCGGTTCCGCACGCGCCGCGTCTCTGACGGCTTGCCGGTCCCGTTGCAGATTCAGGTGTTGGAGCCCGATCACCTGGATACGTCGAAGACCGAGGACCTGCGCAACGGGAACATCGTGATCCAGGGCGTGGAATTCGACCGCCTGGGGCGACGTGTGGCCTATTGGCTATTTCCGACGCACCCCGGCGACGCGACGCCCTTTTCCCGACGCTCGCACACTTCCAAGCGCGTGTCGGCCAACGAGGTGATGCACATTTTCGAGGCCCGCCGCCCCGGCCAAGTGCGCGGCGTGCCGACGCTGGCTCCTGTCCTGCTGCGCCTGCGCGACCTGGACGAGTACGAGGATGCGGAGCTTCTGCGCAAGAAGATCGAGGCGTGCTTCGCGGCCTTCGTGACGCAGCCGGAGGGTCCCGGCAAGAGCCCGCTGACGGGCACGGAAAAGGATGCCCAAGGGCGTCTCGTCGAGAGCCTGGAGCCCGGCATCATCAAGTACCTGAAACCAGGCCAGGAAGTGACGTTCGGCGCACCGCACGCGGTTGGAGGTCACGCGGAGTACCACCGGGTCAAGGCACACGAGATCGCCGCAGGGTCGCGGGTGACATACCAGCAGATGACCGGCGACATGAGCCAGGCGAACTATTCGTCCATGCGCGGCGGAAGGCTCGAATTTCAGGCGGTTTTGGAGAGGTATCAGCGGAACGTGATGATTCATCAGTTTTGCCGCCCCGCCTGGTCGGCGTTCAACGAGATGGGGATCGTCGCGGGCGCGCTTCGCGAGACGGAGCGGCCCGAATGGACCGCGCCGAAACCGAAGCCGGTCGATCCACTGAAGGACGCCATGTCGGACCTGACGCGCATTCGAACCGGAACGGAAACCCTGCTCGACGCGGCGGCGGAGAACGGGCGCGACCCAGCGACGCTGCTGGAAGATATCGCCGAGGTGGCGGGCATGATCGACAAGCTGGGGCTTGTGCTGGACAGCGATCCGCGCCGGGTCGCGAAGTCGGGCGCGGCGCAGCCGGACCTTTTAAAGGAGGACACGTGACATGGCGAAACGAGACAAACCAAAGGGTGAAACGCGGGAGGTGGCGCTGAAGCCGACCAACCGCCGGGAGCCCGAAGGCGCGGGCGTCCAGTTCCGCGCGGAGACCGCGAACGAGGACGAGCGGACGGTCGAGATGATCTTCTCGACGGGCGCGCGCGTTCGCCGCTACGGCCTGCTGCCGGATGGTTCCGGATACGGCCCCTATGACGAGGAACTCGCCATGGAGCCCGGCGCGGTCGACCTGTCGCGGATGAACGACGGGCGCGCGCCTATCCTGGATGCGCACTTCAACTGGTCCATGGAGGATCAGTTGGGCACGGTCGTCGCCAACTCCGCGAAACTTGCGAAGGGCGTCGGCACCTGCACGGCCCGGTTCCGGGACACGGACAAGGCCATGGAGGTCTTTCGCTCGGTCGTGGACGGCACGGTCGGCAACGTGTCGGTCGGATATCGCGTGCAGGCTTACGAGGTCACGCGCGAAGAGGGCCAGGTGCCCTTGTTTAAAGCTACCCGCTGGACGCCGCTTGAGGTGTCCATGGTTCCTATCGGCGCGGATGCGAGCGCAGGGGTGCGTTCCGCCGCCGATTCCGAAACCCCCTGCACCATCGTTTATGTGGAGAACACTGACATGACCAAGAAGGCAGACCAGGCGGCGGATCGGGCCGCCGAAGCCCGGACTGATCAGGCCGCCGAGTCGGCCTCCGAGGTCCGTACCGAACCCGCCAAGCCGACGCAGGACACCCAGAAGGAGACCGCTTCGGCCCGTGACGAGGGCGTTCGCGCCGAGCGCGAGCGCATTTCCGGCATCCGCAAGGCCGCCCGCATCCTGGGCGACGACGCGGAAACCTTCGCCGAGGACCTGATCGAACGCGGCGTGTCGCTGGATGCGGCCCGTACCGCCATCATCGACAAGGCCGCCGAGGCGTCGGAAACCAACGAGGTGCGCGGGCACCGGATCGAGATGGGCGTCTCCAACGACGATCCGGCGGTCATGCGCGAGCGCATGGCCGAGGCGGCTGCCAGCCGCTACACCGGGACCAAGCCGTCCGAGGCGGCGCGCGAGTATGTCGGTCTGTCCATGGCGGGCATGGCCGCCTCTCTCTTGGAGGCTCGCGGCGAGAACGTGCGCCGTATGCGCGACAGCCAGATCATCGAGCGCGCCCTGGGCACGACGGATTTCCCGATCCTTCTGCAAGGCACCGGCGACCGCATGCTGATGCCGTCCTACGACGCCATGCCCGCGACCTTCCAGGCCGTGGCGCGGCGCATCACCAACCGCGACTTCCGGACCAAGAACCTGATCCGGGACGGGGACTTCCCGGCGCTGCTGCCGTTGAACGAGCACGGCGAACTCAAGGAAGGGGCGATGACGGAATCCCAGGAGACCGTCAAGCTGGCAACCGTTGGTCGCCGGTTGCGCCTGACCCGCCAGGCCCTGGTCAACGATGACCTGGGCGCGTTCGCCGAACTGGCCGCCAAGGCCGGGCAGGCGGCCCGCACCTACGAGAACGAGACGGTGTGGGGCGTGGTCACCAGCAATGCGAAGCTGTCGGACAATAAGGCGCTGTTCCACACCGACCACAAGAACCTGGCGGCGGCTGGCGCGGTGATCTCGGCGACCACTGTGGGGGCTGGCAAGACCGCCATCCGCACCCAGAAGAACGGGGACGGCAAGACGCTGAACTATACCCCGTCCGTGATCGCGGTTCCGGCGGCGCTGGAAACCACGGTCGAGCAGTACCTGGCCAACATCGTCGTGCCGACCAAGACGGGCGACGTGGTGCCCGCGTCGCACAAGCAGCTTACCCCGGTGGTGGAGCCGCTTCTGGACGCCGCGAGCGAGACGGCCTGGTATCTGTTCTGCGATCCGGGCCGCCTGTCGGCCATCGTGTACGCCTACCTGGAAGGCCAGGAAGGCCCGCAGATGCTGCAGCAGGACGTGAGCCTGCTGGGCATCACCTTCGACGTGGTGCTGGACTTCGCTGCGGCCCCGGTCGAGTACCGCGCCGCGTACAAGGACCCCGGCGCTTAAGCCAACCTCTGAACCAATGATGTGACGGAAGGGCCGCCCGCAAAGCGGCCCTTCGTCGTTTTGCAGTTCTTAACCGAAAGGAAATCGAGATGAAAAACTTCGTACAGGAAGGCCGCACCGTGACCGCCACGGCTGCTGCTGACATTTCCGGCGGGGCCGGGATGCTGGCCAGTGGCCTGTTCGGCGTGGCCTGCCACGACGCCCTGAACGGCGCGGAAGTGGAAATCCAGGTCGAGGGCGTGTTCGACATGGACAAAGACACGAGCGTTGGGTCCGGAGTGGCCGCCTTCGGCAAGGTCTACTGGGACGATACGGCCAAGAAGGTGACTGGCGAAGCCACCGGCAACACTCTGATCGGCGTGGCTCTGGTCGCCGCTGCCGATGGCGACGTGACCGTGCGGGTGCGCCTCAACGGCGTGTCCGTCTGACGGGCGGCATAAGGATGGCCCGGAGTCTACAGGCTTCGGGCCGTCCATCTTTTTTCAGGCGGGGGATCGAGAATGACCGGCTTTGCGCAACGCGCCGTGGATTCGGCTTTCAGGCGGCTTGGCCGTCCAGCCGTGTTCCGCCCGGCTGCTGGCGATGACATCCCGGACGTACTTGTGATCCTGCGCCAGGGGGACGTGGAGTTCGACACGTTCGGCGCGGCTCTTGCCTCCGCCTCCACCGTTATCGACGTGCGCGTCTCCGACGTGGCAGCGCCACAGAAGGGAGACGCCTTCGTCGTGGACGGCGCGACCCACACCATCAACGCCGCGCCGCTGAAGCGCGACGACCAACGTCTGGTCTGGACGTGCCCAGCCCCGGAGGGCGAGTAGCATGTCCTTGAAACTGGCCATGCAGGGCAACCTGCAAAAATCCATCGCCGCCGATATCAAGGCTATCGAGGCGGCGCATCGGGCGGCGCTGGGGCGCACGGGCGGGCGTATCCGACGCGCGCTGGTGGCGGATGCCAAAGGGGCCGGTCTGGGACGGCTGGGCAACGCCTGGCGGTTCGGCGTTTATCCTGGCCGGGGAACAAAGACGCTCAACCCGGCGCTCTACATCTACCCGAGGGGAAAACCCGGCGGGCGGACGCAGGAAGCGCTGAAGGCGCACGAGCACGGCGCGGTGATCCGGCCCGACGGCAGCCGCTATCTGGCGATCCCGACCGGCTTCAACAAGCCGCGCGGGTTTAGGAAAATGAGCGGCGGCACGCTGATCAGCCCCGCCGAAATGGTGGCTATGAAGAAGTGGACCTACACCCTGCCGACGAAAGACGGCAAGGGGCTGGTCTGGTTTCTGCGGGTGACCGAGGCGGCGGCCAAGACGCGCAGCGGGCGCATCCAGCGCCTGGCGTTCGCGGGCGGCATGAAGCTGGGCGGTCGCAGTGGCGGGCAGCTTGGGTCGGGGCGCGGTGGTCGCGTCAAGGACATCCTCAATCGCGGCGCAGTGCCGATGTTCATCCTCATGCCGCAGATCAGGATCAAGAAACGCACGGACGCGGGCGGCATCGTCGAGAGGCATGCGCGCGCCCTGCCCGCCCTCGTGGCGTCGGAAATGGCGAAGAGAAGCCGGGAGAAACGGAATGGCCGATAGCAAGCGCGAGGCGGCGCTCAAAGCCCTGTTCACGGCGCTGTCAGGGATCGCCGGGCCTGCGGTAAAGCGAAACGAGCCGGAGGTGGCGAAGATACCGTCCGGCGGCCTGATCGTGCTGCGCGACGGCGAGCCGGGCGAACCGGATGTCCTGCTGTCGCCAACGAGCTACATCTACACGCATCGCGCCGAGGTCGTGGTGCAGGTGCAGGACGGCGATTCCGCCACCCGCGACGCGGCGATGGACGCGCTGCTGCAGGCCATCGGGCAGGCGGTGAGCGCCGACGAGACCCTGGGCGGCGCGGTCGACATGGCGTCGCCGGGCAGCCCGGAGCTTCTCGACGAGCCGGTGGAAGGGGCGGCCACCATCAAGGCGGCATTGGTGCCCGTGTTTTTGGAATACGCGACCTCGACGCCGCTGGGATAGGCGGCGCGGGCTAATCGTTTGAAAGGAGAAAGACCATGGCGAAGACCCGAGCTTACGGCTCCGACGCGCAGCTTCTGGCGGCGTTCGAGGCCACCTACGGCACCGCACCGGACGGCTCCGGCGGCGGCGTCTACACCCGCCTATCCTTCAAGGAGAGCAGCCTGGGGGCCGAGCGCCCGCTGGGTTACGACCCCCTGCTGGGACAGGGCCGCGACGCCCAGGACCCGTTCTACGAGGCGGTGTCGGACGAGGGTGAGTTCGGCGTGCCGCTGGACCTGCGCGCCATCGGCTTCTGGCTAAAAGGAATCCTCGGCGCGGCGGATACCACGGACAACCTGGACGGCACCTACACCCACGTGTTCACGTCCGGCGGCGACCTGCCGAGCCTGACCTTCGATGTCGGCCACACCGGCCTGACGGTGCCGAAATATTACCGCCACACCGGGGCGAAGCTGGAAAGCCTGGCGTTCGACATGGCGCGCACCGGCCCGGCCAACGCCACCATCGGCGTGGTGGCCCAGGGCGAAACGGAACAGGCGTCGGCTGTGGACGCAGCGCCGCTGACCCATGCGCTCAAGCGGTTCTCCCAAGGCACCGGCACCATCAAGGTCGGCGGCAGTCAGCTTGCCAACGTGACGGGGGGGCGGTTCGCGTTCTCGAACAACCTGGAGCGGGTCGAGACGATCCGCGACGACGGCCTGATCGACGGCGCGGACGAAACCGAGGCCACGGCGGAAGGCTCCATCGACGTGCGGTTTTCCACGGACACCACGATCTCGGCGGCGGTGTCCGCCGAGACTCCGGTCGCCATGGAGTATGGCTATTCGATTCCGGGGGCCGAGGGCTACCTACTGAAGTTCGCCTTGCCGCGCGTTTTCCTGCCGAAGAAGAAGCAGGAACTGCGCGGCCCCGGCGGCGTGCAGGCGTCCTACGACTGGCGCGCGGCCTACGACAGCGTGGCCGGGCACCTGCTGCAGATCACGCTTACCAACGACGTGGCCGCCTACTGACGGGCGTCAATACCCGAGCTTTCGCAGTTCCTCGCGCTTGGCGACGGTGTCGGTATCGGGCTCGTAGCCCAGGCCAACCATGCAGTCGATATAGACCGCGAGGTTCTGCGGCTCGGGGTAGGTCCAGCTTTTATAGCTGCAGCCCTGCTGGGCCTGGGTGTAGCCCATGTTCACCCAGTTGGAGCCCGGCGGGCCTGACGTGAATCCGCCGGGCGGGCCGCAGGACGAGAGCAAGAACAGCGACAAGAAAACAGACAAACGAACCATGGAGCCCTCCGGCTTACGTGAAAGGTCCCGTAATGATTAAGCTATCCCTGCCGAAAAACCCATACTGGATCGACCTGCCGCACGGCGTGCGCCTGTATGTTCGACCGCTCACCATGGCGGTGTACGAATCCGCACGGGCTAAGGGAGCGCGGCTGGTGCAGGACGTCTTGCGCGACCATGCGGAAATCACGCTGGCGGGCGGGACGGTCGAGGGGCTGCCGGACCTGAACGACGAGGACGCCCGCGCCGGGCTGTCGCAGTTCCTGTTCGCGCAGGCGCTGGCGGCGGCGGCCATCATCCGATGGGAGGGCGTGTTGTCGGAGGACGGCGAGCCCATGGAGGCGTCGGAGGCGGCGGTGGCCGACCTGATGCGCTACCACGACATGGCCGAGGAATTCCTTATCAAGTACACGCGCTCGCACGCCGAGGCGGTCGCGGAGGGAAACGCCTCCAGGCCCTCGCCGAATGGCACTACGGCGGCGGGCCTGAATATTGCCGAGGGTGCCGAGAGCAAGGACTCCCCTGCGCCTGCGGAGGCGTGAACGAGGGGGGCGAGCTTTGCCCCTACACCGAACACCAGCCGAAAACCGAAGAGGGCGCGCAAGCCTGGGACCTGATGCTGAAGGCGTCGGGGCAGCTTCGTCTCGGCGGCATGGGCGGCGTCGCGGGCATCGACATGGGCGTGGCGCTGCGGATGGCGGAGGCGCTGGGCTACGACACACGGGCGGCTGTGGAACTGATTCCCGCTGCCGAGCGCGGCATGGTGGCGGCGTTGAACAAACGGAACGACGACGATGGCGAATGACATCACCTATCGCGTATCGCTGCAGGACGGCGAGGTTGTCCGCCGGGCGCTGATGCGCCTGGGCAAGGACGGCCAGGACGCCCTGCAACGCATCGAGCGATCCAGCGCGCCTGCGTCGCGCGGGCTGCTCGCGCTCGATAAGGCGAGCCGCGCGCTGCGCAGCGAGATGGCGGCGTTCGCGTCCAGCATGGCCGCCGCGCTTGGCGTCGGCGCGCTGGTTACGCAGGTGGTGCGCATCAACCAGACGTTCCAGGACCTGTCCGCCGGTCTGGAAACCGCGACCGGGTCGGCGGAGAACGCGGCCCGCGCCATGGACATGCTGCGCGAGTTCGCCAGGGAGACGCCGTTCGAATTGTCCGAGGTGGTGACGGCGTTCATTCGCCTGAAGAACCTGGGGCTGGACGCCTCGGCGGACTCCCTGCGCGCGTTCGGCAACGTGGCCTCGGCCATCCCGAACAAGACCGTGATCGACTTCGTGGAGGCGGTGGCGGACGCGGCGGTCGGCGAGTTCGAGCGCCTGAAGGAGTTCGGCATCAAGGCGGCGTCGGAGGGCGAGAAGGTGTCGTTCACCTTCCGTGGCGTGACCGAGACGGTCGGCAAGAACGCCGACGAAATTCAGGACTATCTGCGCCGCCTGGCCGAGAACAATTTCGGCGGGGCGATGGCGCGGAAGATGGAGACCATCGGCGGCGCGGCGTCGAACCTCAAGGACTCGTTCGACGACCTGTTCGTCACCATCGGCGAGATGGGCGCGAACGACGCCATCACATCGGTCCTGAAGGGGTTGACGGAAGCGGTCGGCGGCGCGGCGGAGAACCTGGACACCATCACGGATGTGGCCGGAGCCGCCGCCTCGGCCCTTGCGGGGCTGATGGTGGCGCGGATGTCGGCTGGCGCGGTGGCGCTGTTCCGCGTGGAGATCGCGGGCGCTGTCGCGGGCCTGCAGATGATGAACACCTTCGGCACGGCGGCCACGGCGCGCATGATCGCCATGTCGGCGGCGACGCGCGGAGCCGCTCTGGCGGCCAGGGGCCTTAACGCGGCAATGTCGTTTTTCGGCGGCCCTGTCGGCGTGGCCATCGCCGCACTGTCGGCTGGCGTTTACCTGCTGGCCACCCGTCAGAGCGAGGCGGAGGAAGCCGCCGACATGCACCGCGAGGCGTTGAGCCGCTTTAACGGCATCATCGACACCAGCACCGGCAAGGTGAAGGAGATGGCCGCAGAGGTGCGGGCGCTCCGCAAGGCGCAGCTTGAGGCGGCGCAGGCCGCCGCGCAGGATGTCGTGCGGCAGCAGGAAATCTATGCCCGCGCCGGGAACTTCCGCATCGACCGATTCCAGTTCGATCTTGCGAAGCAGATGGACCCCGGCATGCTCGGGCCGGGAGACAAGGCCGTCGCGGAAGCGAAGAAAGTGTTCGCCTCGGCCCGCGCTCTGCAGCAGCAGTTCCTGGAAGGCAAGATCAGCGCCGCCGAACTATACACCCAGGTCTCGGCCCTGGCGGACCAGGACGAGCGGCTCAAGGGCCTTGTCGCGTCCATGGGCGAGTGGGCAGAGCCGCTGGTCGAGGCGAAGGGGAATCTGGACGAAATCAACGCCGCGCTGGCCGCCCTGGACGGCAACGCCACGGATGCCCAGAAGAAGCTGCTGGGAATCGGCGGCGGCGAGGAAACGAAAGGAACCGGCGGCGGCAGCAAGTTCGACCCGGAGAAAATCCGCAAGGAGCTTGAGAAGCTGCGCGAAGAGCAGCGGCAGTACCTGGATCAGGTGGACAGCGACTACCTGCGCGCCACGGGCGCGCGGATTGCCCTGATCGAGAAGGAAAAGGCCGCCAAGCTGGCGCAGCTTGAGAAGCTCAAGATCGCGGGCGAGGAAGCCGCGCGGGCTCGGGCGCAGATCGAGGCATGGGCCTCGTCGGAGATCGCCAAGGTCCGGGAGGAAGAAGCCACCCGCGTGAAGGCCGCCGAGGAAGAGCGCCTGCGTTCCAGCCGCGAGGCTGCGGACGGCATCAAGCGTGCGCTGACGGACATCCGCGATGCGTCGACCAACACCGCGCAGCAGTGGGAAGACGACATCAATGGCATGAACCAGACCGCCAAAACGGCGTTCGTGGATATCGTGACCGGAGCCAAGTCCATGTCGGACGGGCTGCAATCGGTCCTAAACGACCTGCAGCGGCGGATCGCCGGGCGCATCTACGACAAGGCCATCGGCGGTGCCGTGGACGGCCTGCTCGACGGGATGCTGGACGGCGTTTTCGGCTTCAACCATGGGGGTGGGACGGTCGGCGCGCCCACGTTCTCCAGGCGGGCGAGCCCCCTGGCGTTCGCGGGCGCGCCACGTTTCCATGGCGGAGGAACGGTGCCGGGGCTGCGCCCCGGAGAGACCCCGATCATCGCTTTGCGCGGCGAGCGCGTGCTGACGCAGGCGCAGCAGGACAACACGGCCAAGACGATTGCCGGGCTGGCCGCCATGGCCGCGTCAAAAGGCCCCGGCGTCAACGTTACCGTGAACAACAACGCGGGCCAGGTTGCCCAGGCCCGTGCGCAGGTCAGCCAAGGCCGGGATGGCGGAATGAACCTGGAAATCATCGTCGAGGAAATCGAGAACCGGATTTCCCGCAACGTCTCGCGCGGCGAGGGCATGGCCCCGACGCTGGAACGGCGCTACGGCCTCGATCCGGCGGCTGGCGCGCGCCGGTAAGCTTGGAGAAAACGCATGGCTGTCACCGTCGCATGGCCAGATGTCCTGCCCCTACCGACGTTCGAGGGGTACGGCATCGAGCCCATGGATTCGATCCTGCGGACGGACATGGAGTCCGGCCCGGCCCGGCAGCGGCGGCGCTATACACAGACGCCGACGCGGATGCCCGTGCGCTGGCGGTTCACCGCGTGGGAGTTCGCCATCTTCGAGTCCTGGTATCGGCACAAGGCCAAGGAAGGCGGGGAGTGGTTTTCCATCAACCTGCTGGGTGGGCTCGGCATGGTGTCGCACGAGGCCCGGTTCGTCGGGCGCGGGCAGGCTCCGTACCGGGCCACGCCGACGCGGGGCGGCCCCGGCGACGGGGCGCGCTGGGTGGTCACGTCCGCGCTTGAGGTGCGCGAGCGCCCGGTTCTGGACGAGGGCGCGCTGGAGGTGGCGCTGTCGGAGGATATCGCAGGCCTGATCGCGGCCATCGACGGGCTGCACGCGACCGTCAACACAACGCTGCCCGGCGCGTCGGGCTGGAACTGATCGGAGGGGCATATGCCGACATTGCAGGAACGGCTGGAAACGGCCACGACGCAGGTGGAGACGGATTCCGGCCTGCTGCACGACATCGTTCACGGCGACGCCGCGACGGAGGTCGCCACGGAGGGCGGCAACGTCAAGAGCGCCGCCAAGGCCATCGCGGACCTGGAGGCCACATACGAGGCGGCGGACGTGGTGGCAACGGTCACCACGTTGCGCGACGAATCCCAGGCGTATTCGGATCAGGCACACGCCTGGGCCGAAGAGCCGGAGGACACGGAGGTCGCGCCCGGACAATATAGCGCGCTGCACCATGCGGCGAAGGCGCAGCAGGCCGCCGCGTCGCTGGTGTTCGCCGGGCACGGCCTTGCCCGCAACGGCGCGGCGCTGGAGTGGTCGCACGGCGACGATCCCTTCGACGCCAGCGCCCCTGACGAGTGGGCCGTGTTGCCGGGCAACGCGGTCTTTTCCATCAACGCCAACGGACACCTGGAGGTGACATTCTGATGCCGACCATCGATCTTGGGAAAATCGTCTATTCCTGGAAAGGCGATTACAACGGCGCGCAGGCTTACGAGAAGTTCGACACCTGCCGCTACAACAACAACGTCTATATCTGCATCCAGGATGCCGCCGCCGGGGTGGACCCGAGCAACGGCACGTACTGGGACCTGATGATCGAGGGCACGTCGGCGTCGGCGGCTTACATGCTGTTCGGCAAGGCCGATGCGGACTCGGTCGCCTTCACCAAGACCGGCGCGGGCACCGTCAGTCTGAAGGCCGGGACCAAGGTGGAATTGAATGGCGTCGTCCACGATTTTTCGGTGGATACGGCGGTAACGATGCCCGCGCTGACGGCGGGGACGGATTACGCCATCTATGTCTGCGACGACGGCAGCGTGCGCGCCGACGCCAACTTCTCGGCCCCCAGCGGGTACACGGCGAGCACCTCGCGGCAGATCGGCGGCTTCCACTATGCGCTGTCGAACCTGAACGTGGATTCGACGCCAAACATCAACGAGTACAGCCTGTGGGACCTGAAGTGGCGGCCCGAATGCGCCGACCCGCGCGGCATGGCGCTGGTCGCTGGCAAGTTCTGGTGCGACATCTACCTGCTGGGCGTGAACCACCACACGGACGGCACGTCGAAGAACGGGGCCACCATCGCGGACGGAACAAGCCCGCCCAAGGTGGCGCTGGGCTTCGGCGGCGACGGCACGGCGGATTACGGATCGCTGACGTGGTACGAGGCCGCCGAGGTCATGTCGGACCACGGCAAGGGGCTGCTGACCTACGACGAGTTCGCGGCGGCGGCCTATGGCGTGACGGAGGCGCAGTCCATCGGCGCGGACCAGATCACGGTTCAGCACAACGCCGGTTACGTCTCGAAGTGGGGTGTCGAGCAGGCGACCGGCGTCATGTGGCAATGGGGCGCGATGCTGGGCGGCCCGGACAGCGGGGCGACCTGGTCGGCCAGCACGGAAGGGCGCGGCAGCTACTACAACCAGCCCAACGCGGCCCAATTCGGCGGCGACTGGGGCAACACGTCGAACGCCGGTTCCCGCTCCGCGCGCTGGAACCTCGTGCCCTCGAGCTCGGGCAGCAGCATCGGGGCGCGGGGCCGCTGTGACCACCTGCGACTTGTCTAGGGGCCGCGAAAGCGGACCCCTTGATCCGCCGCAACAAGGGGTGGCGCGCGAGGAAGTAATCAGCGCGCGGCAGATGGCCATCGTCGAAAAGTACGAGGGGTTCGTGAACTACATGTACCCCATCGCACAGAACATCGCGCGAAAGCACGGGGTGGCGCGGGACGCCTTCCTGCGGGCGATGTTCGCGCAGGTGGATTTGTTCATCGTCGCGGGGAAGTCGGGCCAGCCGTCGCGTCTTTACGCGGCGGACGCCGGTCTGGCGTCCTTGCGATTCTGGTTGCGCTTCCTGGCCGATCCAAAGCGGAAGCTGATCTCGCAGAACCAACACCGGGTGGCGCAGGTGCACCTGGCGGAGGTCGGCGGGATGCTGAACGCCTGGATCAGGTCGGGGAGGCGCAAGGGGTAGGGAAGGGCACAAAAGACGCGGCCCAATTCGGCGGCAACTGGAGCAACACGTCGAACTCCGGTTCCCGCTCCGCGAACTGGAACAACGTGCCCTCGAACTCGAACAACAACATCGGGGCGCGGGGCCGCTGTGACCATCGTTTCCAGGCGTTCGGTCGGTCAAGGCCGCCGGAGCCGACACACCCTTACAGGTGGTCAGCTTCCCCACCCTGCCACGGCGAACACATTTCGGGGTTCGGTCGAGCGGCGAGTAGCGAAACATCGAAAGCCGGAGCCGACATCGTGGGCAGAAAACATCGCAACCTGATGCCACTGGTGCTGGCGGACGAAAACATGCGCAGCGCCTATCGCCAGACGGCGCGAGGCAAGCGGTACACGTTCGGATACCTGGAGTTCAAGGAGTACGCCGAAGCGAACCTGTGGATGCTGCAACAAGAGATCGCGGCGGGGACGTACCGCCCCGGTGAATACCGCCGGTTCATGGTGCGCGACCCGAAGCCGCGCGAGATCATGGCGCTGCCGTTCCGCGACCGCCTAGCGCAGCACGCGCTGGTGAACGTGATCGAGCCCATCTTTGAGCGCACCTTCGTGCCCATGTCGTATGCCTGCCGGACGGGCCGGGGAACGCACGCGGGCGCGGTGCGGGCACAGGCGCTGATGCGGTCGCTGGGGAAGGAAGGGCCGGTCTATTACCTGAAGATGGACTTCGCCGGGTACTTCCACAGCATCGACCGGGCGCGGCTGAACGTCATGGTCCGCAAGAAGATCAGTTGCCGGGCGACGTTGGCGTTGATCGAGGCCATCACACCGCCGGAGGGTCGCGGCCTGCCCATCGGCAGCCTGACCAGCCAGTTGTGGGCCAACGTGTACGCCACGGCCTTCGACCGCTTCCTGCTGGACCTGGGGTGGCGGACGTTCGTGCGCTACATGGACGACACGGTGGTGTTCGGCCATTCGGCGGCGGACCTGCGGGCGCTGAAGGACGATGCGGAGGCATTTATCGACGAGGCGCTGGGTCTGCGGTTTTCCAAGTGGTCGGTCGCCCCGGCGACGCGGGGGCTCAACTTCCTAGGTTATCGCATCTGGCCCACACACAAGCTGCTGCGCCGCCAAAGCGTGGTGCGGGCGAAACGCAAGATCAGAAAGTATTCGGCCAACGGCAACCGGGAGAAGCTGGACCGCTTCCTGGCCAGTTGGCGCGGACACGCCCAATGGGCGGATACCCACAACCTGTTAACCAGCCTGAAGGAGGCAGATCGATGAACCGCAAGCCCATCAACACCCGCGAGGACCTGGACGCGCTGGCGGGCACGCCCGAGTACGACGAGTTCATGGCGTACCTGAAAGGCACGCTCACGCGGCGCGTGGACATGGCCGCGTACCCCGAGGACTACGACAACACGCTGCAGCCGGGCGATACGGGCTACGTCGCGCCCGACTGGCAGGATGTCGAGGACCTGACGGTGATCGAGCGCTACGGGCTCACCAAGACCGAGGTTCTGAACCATGCCTGATCCGGCGCTGTCGGCGGCGATACAGGAGGCATACGCGGCGGCTCCGTCCGACGTGGTTATCCTGCACACCCTGGAAATCCGCCACCCGACGTTCACCCATCCGATCCGCGTCGTGCGAAACTTCGCCGACGAGGAAAGCTGGGTGGCGCTCGGCGGCGCGGAGGTGCAGGCGGTCCTGGACGCCATGGACCCGGAGGACCGGGATCTGGTCGGTTTGGTGGCCCGCCTTGAGGCGGACGCACCGGAAGATGCCGGGCAGATGGTGCCGTTCATCGCGCTCGCCTTCGACCTGGACCTGCCGCCAGTCGATACGGTGCCGGTGCCGGAAATCACGGTCACCATGGACAACGTGGGCCGCGAGATCACGGACGCGCTGGACGAGGCGGCGGTGTCGCAAGACAAGATCGAGGTCACCTATCGGCCCTATCTGTCGACCGACATCGAAGGGCCGCAGATGGACCCGCCGATCACCATGGTGATGTCCGAGGTGGAGGCCAACCCCATGCACGTGACGGGAAGGGCGCGGATGCTGGACATCGGCAACAAGGCGTTTCCGGCCAAGTTCTACACGGCCAAGGACTTCCCCGGCCTCGCGCGGTAGCGCGGCCACAGGAAGCTGTTGATTTTACGCAAATGCGTCGTCGCAACCCGGAACGGGTTGCTCGGGATTTGCGATAAACGCTTACACAAAAGGAAATAGGGATGCACTGGGCATCGCAGTATATCGGGCTGCCGTGGAGCGCGCAGGGCGAAGGGCCGGACTCGTTCCATTGCTGGGCGTTCGTCCGCCATATCCAGGCCGAGCACTTCATGCGCCCCTTGCCGGAAATCCCAAACCCGGAGGACCTGCTGTCGCTGGCCCGTGCGTTTCGCGACCACCCGGAGCGCCGCCGCTGGGACCTGGTAGGCGAGGCGGCAGACGGGGATTGCGTCCTGCTGCGCCAGGCGCGCTATCCGGTGCACGTCGGCGTCTGGTTGGACGTGGACGCCAATGGCGGTCGAGGGGGCGTCCTGCACTGCTCGCGGGATTCCGGCGTGGTGTTCCAGCGGCCTGACGCGCTCGTGCTGAACGGCTGGAAGATCGAAGGGTTTTATCGTTTCAAGGGTGACGCGGAATGAGCGCCGTACAAGTAATGGATCGCCCCGGTGTTGTCGTCCATGTAGCGAACGCCTTCATGCCGGAGCGCGACCGGGCCGTCCGGCCCGTTCCGCACGCCATGACCGTGCGTGGCTGGCTGGACGCGCAGGGCATCGACGAGTTCGCGGTGCCGACCGTCTGCCTGTTCAACGGCGCGGCGCTGATGCGCGCGGATTGGGACACGACCGTGATCCGCCCTGGCGACATCTGCGCCTTCGTCGCGCTGCCGCATGGCGGCGGCGGAGGGGGCGGCGGCAAGAATCCGCTGAAGACGGTTCTGTCCATCGCCATCATGGTGGCCGGGGCGTATGTGGGCGGCGTGGCCGCCGGGTGGTTCGCCGATTCCGTCCTGATGGGCGGGGCCATGGGACCGCTTACGGCGAGCCAGATGCTCACGGCCAAGATTTTCGGTGGCGTCGTTGGCGGCATCGTATCCATGGCGGGGGGCGCGCTTCTCAACGCGCTGATCCCGCCGCCGAAGCCGTCCGCCGCCGCGTTTTCCAGCAACTTCGGATCTCTGCCAGCGCCATCGCCGACCTACAGCCTGCAGGGGCAAGGCAATAGCGCGCGGCTGGGGCAGGCCATCCCGGCGCAGTACGGCAGGCACCGGGTGTTCCCGGACCTGATCATGGCCGAGCCATGGGCGGAGTACATCGGCAACGAGCAGTATCTGTACCAGCCTCACTGCCTCGGCCTGGGCGAGTACGACATCGAGCGCATCCGGATCGCCGAGACCGACATCGCCAATTTCGAGGAAATCACCTACGAGGTGGTGCCGCCCGGCGGCGCGATCACGCTGTTCGACGTGAACGTCATCACCCGGCCCGAGGTGTCCGGCCAGGAACTGAAAGGCACCAACGAGCAGACCGGCGACGGCTATGTGGGGCCGTTCACGCTCAACCCGGTGGACACCACGGCCAACGAGGCCGGGGTGGATATCGTGTTTCCGCGCGGACTCTATTACGCCAACGACGCGGGCGGGCTGGATTCCAAGACCATCACCTGGGTGGTGGAGGCGCGCGAGATCGACGACGACGACCTGCCCGTGGGGGCCGGGACCTGGTCGACGCTGGCGTCCGAAAGCCACACGGCGTCCACGAACACGGCGATCCGGCTTTCGTACAAGTACACCCTGCCGGTGGCGGGGCGATACGAGGTGCGGCTGCGCCGGACGGACGCCAAGGACACCTCGTCGCGGGCGGGCCATGAAATCCGCTGGTCGGGCCTCAAGGCATTCGTGGACGGGCCGGAGACGTTCGCCGACGTGACGCTGCTGCTGGTCAAAATGCGGGCGACGGACAACCTGTCGCAGCGGACGGCTCGCGCGGTGAACGTGATCCAGACCCGCAAGCTGCCGGTCTGGGACGCGGGAACGCAAACGTGGTCCGCGCCGCAGGCGACGCGGAGCCTGGTATGGGCGGCCTGCGACGTGGCGAAGGCGGAGTATGGGGCGCAACTGACGGACGCGCGGCTGCCGCTGGCCGACCTGGCCGCGCTGGACGCCACACTGGCGGCGCGAGGGGATACCTTCGATGGCGTGTTCGATACCAAGACCACGGTGTGGGACGCGCTGACGCGCATCGCGCGGTGTGGGCGCGCCGTGCCGATCCTGCAGGGCGGCATCGTGCGCGTGGTGCGCGACGGGCCGCAGAGCCTTCCGGTGGCCATGTTCGGCCCGCGCAACATCGTGAAGGGTTCGTTCAAGGTCGCCTATGTCATGCCGTCCGACGACACGGCGGACGCTGTGATCGTCGAGTACTTCAACGAGCGGACCTGGAAGCCCGCCGAGGTGACGGTGAAGCTTGCCGATTCCGCTGCAGAGAAGCCCGCCACAGTGAGCCTGTTCGGCTGCGTCACGCTGGCGCACGCCACCCGAGAGGGCGACTACATGGCCGCCGACAACCGCTATCGGCGCAAGATGGTGACCTTCCGGACGGAACTGGAGGGCATGATCCCGACCTACGGCGATCTGATCGCGGTCACCCACGACATGCCGCGCTGGGGCCAGGGCGGCGAGGTGGTGGACTGGGACGACGAGGCGGAGGTGCTCACGCTGTCCGAGCCGCTGGAATGGACGGCGGGCGAGACGCACTACATCGCGCTGCGCAAGCGGGACGGCTCGCTGGCCGGGCCGTATCAATGCGAGGCCGGGACGGCGGCGGACGAGGTCCACCTGCTGGAGGCGCTGACGATGACGCCATACGTGGGCAGCGCCGAGGAACGGACGTATTTCACGTTCGGTCCTGGGGTGAAATGGTCCCAGCTTTGCCGGACCCTCGCCGTGAAGCCGAGGAACGGCGGCGAGCAGGTCGAGATTACCGCCGTGGCCGAGGATAGCCGGGTCCACGTGAATTAAGCCTCACGGGCCATTCAACGTCCCGCGTTTGACGTTTTGCCGCCCTTCCGCCGGAGGGCGGCTGTTTTTTTGTTCGAGAGGAAGGGGGGAATGGCCTTGTTCGACAAACTTCCACCGGAAATCCAGCAGGCGGCGCTCGGCGCGGCTGGGTTTTTCCCGACCGCCGTGCTGGCGCGGGTGCTTTGGCATAACCGGCTGGTCCGGATGGGGCAGCGCCATTTCTGGGGCCGTGAACTCTGGTGGGAGGTTCCCGCCGCCGTGTTCTGCGCGATCACGGGCGGCGGCCTGGCGTCGTACATGGGCCTCGACCCGATGGCCAGCCACGCGGTGGTGGGCGTCGTCGGCTGGCTCGGCCCGCGCGGCATCGAGGTTTTGCTGGCCAAGGTGATCGAGCGGTACGTGCCGGAATCCAAGAAAGGAAAGTGACCATGCTTTACGACCACTGGCGGGATATCCCGGCGGGCGTCTGGCGCTGGGGGAACTTCGCCCCGGAAGAGCCGAACCTGGCCTGTCCGTGCTGCGGCGAGTTCTACCTGGACCCGGACGCCATGGATCGCCTGCAGGTCGCCCGAGATATCCTTGGGCGGCCCATGCGGATCAACAGCGGCCACCGCTGCCCGATCCACAACGCGCGAGTCGGCGGCGCGCCCATGTCGCGGCACAAGCTGCAGATCGCTTTCGACATCAGCCTCGCCGGGCACGACCCGCGCGCGCTTCTCGATGCCTGCCGGGAGGCGGGCTTTTCCACGTTCGGGTTCTACGGGACGTTCCTACACACGGACACTCGGCCCGGACGCCGATGGTTCACCAAGGCCGGGAGGACAGTATGGCAGAGCGTTATCTGATCGATTTGGAGACGTTCCTCGCGCGGGAGATGCGCGAAGGGCGAAGCGAGTTCCGCATGGTCGCCATGCACACGGCGCGGGGAATCGAGTTCTATCTCCACCCCTTGGGACGCAGCGGCGATACGCGGGACTTCGGAATCAAGGGCAATACATTGGAGCCGCTGAAACTGGCGGCGGGAGGTTCGTGATGGAGTTTCTCGGAGACCTTCTCGGGGGCGTGGCCTCCGTGGCGTCCGGCGGCATTTTCGGCCTGCTGGGCAGCATCGTCGGCGTCGGCGCGAAATGGCTGCAGGAGCGCCAGCGCCAAGCCTGGGAAGAAAAGAAGTGGGGCCACGAGACCCGCATGCTGGAATTGCAGATGCAGGCCCGCGCGGCGGAGACCGAGCAGGAGCTTGCCATCGTCTCGCAGCAAGGCGCGTGGGACGGCCTCGGGGCCTCGCAGCGCGCGGACGCCAAGCTCACGGGCAGCGTGCACACTTGGGTCAACGACGTGCGGGCGCTGTTCCGGCCCGTTCTGACGGCGGGGCTGGTGGCGCTGGTCTATGTGATGTTCCGGGACCTGCTCGATGGGCTCGGCACCAACCAGTCGATCCTGGGTGCTGTCCTGGCCGAGGCCGAGGTAAAAGAGGTCCTCCGCTATGTAATCTATTCCATGGCTTTCGCGGCCAGCACGGCGGTGACCTGGTGGTTCGGCGACCGCGCCTTCGCGCCGCCTTCCATGAAGGGGCGCTGACATGTGGGCGCTGTTCGTGATTTTCGGGGCCGTCCTGCGATGGTGGGACGGCACCCGTGGCGACATCGGGCCGGTGCATGTGCCGGGCGGCGTGCGATCCGCGATGCTGGCGGGCGCGTGCCTGCTGGCAGCCGGATGGTCGTTCGGCTTCGGGATCGGCACGGGGATTCCCTGGACCGGCCTGTGGGCCGCCGCCGTGGCCGGGTACAGCATCGTCACGGGCCGGACGGACTGGCCGCGCTGGTGGATGACGCTGCGCTTCGGACTACCCGCCCTCGTGGCGGTGATACCCGCCGCCGTGGTCGACGGCCCGGCCATCGGGCAGGCGGGATACGTGCTGGCCTGCGCCGCAGCCGGTGGGATGTACCCGCTCCTGTTCTGGCTGCATCGGACGGGCCGATGGCGGCGCTGGTCGCCGCTCGACGGGCCGGAATCCTGGTGCCGGATACCGCTCGGCGGTTTCGTGATCGGCGGGCTTGCGTGGATGTAGCCTTTATATCAAAGGCTTAGCGCATAGCGCGGGGAAGTATGTTTATGTCCGAAGCGTGCCCCCGCAACCAACTTTAACATACTTTTTTCCAGAGGGACTGGATCGCCATTCGCAAAACGGAGGATGGCGGCCAGTTCCCCTTGGATTTCGATTTCCATCTTGCCGCGCTTGTCGCCAGGATAGAGGACGATTCGGTCGACCAGGGTCCGCAGCATGGCCATGGCCTGCTGGCGGGCATCGCCTTCCTTCCTCAAGGCGTCCTCAAGGTTCGAGATTTTCCGCCTGTACACCTCGGCGAGGTTCGGGTGGATTTCCAGGACGCGCGGGTCCTCGATCTCGGCCAAGTCCCTAGCCAACTCCACCTTCCTCTTTTCCAGATCGAGCAGTAGCGTGTGCATGGACGGCGAGTCCGTGCCATTCGCTATGGCATTCACGATGCGGTCGATCCGGCCCTCCACCTCGCGCAGCTTGCGCTCGGCGTCCGTGCGCCGCTTGGCCTCGTCCTTGCGCCGCCGTTGTAGTTCGGCGTGAAACTCCTTGATGAACTCCGCCACGGCGTCGGGGGCCAGAAGATGGTCCCGCAGGCCGCCGAGGACACGATCTTCCAGAACACTGGCCGTGATGGTGTTGGCGTTGTCGCAGACGCCTTTTTCGCGGTATGCCGAGCATCCGTACCTGTCGGGGCGGACAATGGTCACGCCGTTGCCGCAGCATCCGCAGGTCAACAGGCCGGACAGCAGGCGCTTGGGCCGCCGGTTTCGGTGCGTCGTCGCGCGCGATTCCGGACGGAGCCGCGCCTTTAACCCCTGGGCGCGCTCCCACGTCTCGTCGTCGATGATGCGCAGCGCCGGAACCTCCACCACCACCCACTGATCGCGCGGGTTCGGCCTAGCGACACGCTTGCCGGTATCCGGGTCCTTCATGAAGCGCTGGCGGTTATAGATCAGGAATCCGATGTATATCTCGTTGTGCAGGATGCCGTTGCGACGCGCCTTGTTGCCGTTGATGGTCGATGCGTTCCATTGGCCGCCGCGCGGGCTTGGGATGCCCTCACGATTCAGGTCGGCGGCGATGCCGCGCGGACTTTTGCCGGAGACGTACTCCTGGAAGATGCGTCGCACCACGTCGGCCTGTTCCGGATTCACGGCCCGCTTGCCGCGCACAAGCTCGCCAGCCGGATCGAGTTCGCGCACCATGTCATATCCGTAGGTGATGCCGCCCGCAGAGTATCCGGCCTCAACCCGCCCGCGCTGCCCGCGCCGGGTCTTCTGCGCCAAGTCCTTGAGGAACAGGGCGTTCATGGTGCCCTTGAGGCCGATGTGAAGCTCATTGATCTCTCCCTCGGCCAGGGTAAACATCGTCACGCCCTGATGGCGGAGCCGCTTGTAGACGGCGGCTATATCCTCCTGGTCGCGGGAGATTCGGTCGAGGGCCTCAGCAAACACCACGTCGAACCGGCCCCGCGTCGCGTCGTTCATGAGCGCCTGCAGGCCGGGGCGATTCAAGGTCGAGCCGCCGCTTATGGCATAGTCGGTGTAGGTGTCGGCGATATGGCCGCCGTCCTGGGCGATCTTCTCCCGGCACAGCCGGACCTGGTCGTCAATCGAGCGTTCCGACTGACGATCCGAGGAATACCGGGCATAGATCGCGTACCTTGTCATCGCTGTTCCGACTGGCTTCCGTCCAGATACTCCGCGACCGCCTGGCGCGCCAAGGCGCGGGCGAAGGCCAGGACTTCCTCGCGGGCATCGCTTGACATTACACGAAAACCTTCGTTTTGCGAGCGGGTCTCTGAATCCTGCGGGCGAGGGCCGTTCTTATCCATCCACACCCCCCGGATAGTCATCCCAGGCGCGCCCGTCGAGCAGGCGTCCCGCACGGCGCTTTCCCTGGCGGCTTACGAGCGTGCCGTTTGGGAATCGGTGAGTGTCCGCGCCGGGCCGGTCGCAGCGGACGCCGGGGGACCACTCGCCCCATTGCTTGAACAGGAAAGGCACGCCCGCCGCTTCGCATTGGTCGCGAAGGCCACGCACCCAGTCCGGGTGCATGGGACGCGCGCCGGGGCCGGATTCGCCGCCCGCCACCACCCAGCCGATGCCGGTCAGGTCGATGTCGAGGGGGCCTAAAAGCGGCTCGGCGCTGATCCAGCGCAGGCTCGCGGGAAGGGCGCGCAGGATATCAAGACGCTCGTCGGCGCGGCGTTGGTCCTCGACGCTGACGCCGAACCATACGCCGGGCCAGTAGGCCGGGCAGATGCGCGCGGCGTCGCTGTCGGTTCTGGCCCAGTCGAAGTATTCGGCCATGCGCTCGGGGCGCTTGGTCAGAATCTGGAAGACGTGGCCGCGCCGCAGGCGGATGGCGCTGCCGATTACCTCGAACACACGGGCCACCTCGGCGAAGGGCAGGTCCTCGTGGAACAGGTCGGACATGGAGTTCACGAAAATGCGGCGCGGGCGCTTCCAGCGGATCGGCTGATCGAGCGCGCCATCGTCCAGGCGCACGGTGCCGTTCCAGACCGGCCCGGCCTTCGACGGCGTGGTTAGCCCGGCGTATTTCGCACCGGCCTTGCCGCCCATGGCCTCAAGCCGGGCGGCCATCTTAGCCGCATAACAGTTCGTGCAGCCGGGCGAGACGACCGAGCAGCCCGCCACGGGGTTCCAGGTGGCGTCGGTCCATTCGATTCCGCTCTTATCGCCCATGGGTCGCCTCCCACTTGATGACCCAGCCCTTGAACGGCAGGCCGTGGGTGTCCCGGAAGAAGGCCAGGAAGTCGCCGACCGAGAGGAAGGCGTCGTCGAAGGCCAGTTCCTCGATCTCATGGGGCGTGAGCGCCCGGCCCCGGATGGTGACGGTCGGCCCGGCATCCGTCCCGTCGATCACGATGGGCGAGCAGAAGGTGCAGCGAACGTCGGCCAGCTTGCGCGCGTTCTTCCTGCGCCAGTTGGTCCAAAGCGTTAGGGTGTCGCCCGGCCTGCAGGGCTGGCGGCCATCCTTGCGCTCGGCGCGGATGGTCTGGCGCTTGATTCCCTGTTCGATGGGCTTGGCGAATCGTTCCTTGAAACCGAAGGCGGGCATGGCGTTTATCCTTTCTTTTCCTTCAACCAGGCGTCGCGCACCTTGCGGTTCGCCCGGCGGCGCTCGCGCTCGTCGCGGAGCCATTCGTCGATGATCTGGCAGAGCCTGGTGAAGCCGCCCTTGAGGCGCTTTCCGCGCCACTCCATGGCGAAGTCGTACAACTGCGCGCCGCGCTCGTAGCGCCGCTTGTGGTACTTGGAGCGGCAGGTGGACGAGCAATATTCCTGGTCGTCGCGGCGCGGCCAGTAAGGGTGGCCGCATTCGCGGCAGAAGCTCACCGGGCGCGGCGGGATGCCCTTGGGGCGGATCGGGGCGGCGTCGGTTTCGGTTCGGGCGTCCTCAAGCATAAGGGGCCTCCTGGAACAGTTGCGGGGCAGCGGCGGTCAGGTCGGGCTTGAAGAAGCCGAGCGCGCCACGGCAGGGGATGAACGGGAGCGGGCGGGCGTTCGCGATCACGAAACCGTAGGGGCCGCAGAACCATTCGCTGGAGGACGCGGTCACACAGTCCACGATCTCCATCACGCCGACGATGCCGCCAAGCGGTGCGCCGATCCGGCGGCAGTAGGCCGCGTCCTCCGGCGTCTTTCCTGCGTGGATCAGGACGGGGCCGCGAAAGCGGGTGGGCCAGGTACGGTTTTCGACATCCTTGCCAGCGTTCAGGATGTAGTGGCACCAGGGCTGGCGGATGCTCAAGGCCGGGAGGGTGGAGATGTCCATGGCCGCCCCCCCTACGAAATGTTCCGACGCCGGTGGCGATCTGTGTCCGCCGGGTCATGGTTGTTCTTCTGGCGGCGATAGGCCCGCTGGACGGCGGCGGCCTGGGCCGCTGCGTCGCACAGCGCGTGATGGTGGTTGCGGTCACGGATCGGCTTTTCGCCCATGAAGGCGTAGAGGGTCCTAGTGTCGCGGACGTTCCAGAACTTCCATGGCGCGCGCACGCCCAGCCGCTCAAAGACAACCTCGCACAACACCACGTCGAAGGATGCTCCATGACTCCAGGGGAATGGATCGCGCCCGCACCAGCGGGCGAACTCGGCCATCACCTCGGCGATATCGTGCCGTGGCGTGGCGTCAAACGCTTCGCGGCGGGCTTCCAGGGCCTGGCGGGACCACCAGGACAGGGTGTCCGCGTCCTCGGTCAGGCCGAGGCGGGCGCAGCTATCACGGTCGATACGCCGGTAGAAGGCCGTCTCGTTGGGCAGCGCCAGCGGATCGCAACCATCCAAGCCGTTGGAGGCAGGGTCGAAGCGCACGGCCCCGATGGTGAGGATCGCGGAGCCGGGCCGGGTGCCGATGGTCTCCAGGTCGATCATAATGTGGTTCGCGGCGCGTCCGATCACGGTCATGGGCGTTGCCTCCTTCTCTTTGAAAAAGCTGTGTTGATGGCGACCTTGTTCAGGTCCTTGGAAACCTTGAGCCCGCGCTGGTGCGCGAGCCGCGCGATGGCGGCGCACTGGGCGCGGCTGCCGGTGTGGCGGAAAAGGCCGAGGTAGGAATTTACGCTTTCCGCCATGTCTTCCTTCGGCATTGCTGAAAGGCGGTGCATGGCCGCCCTGTGCGTCTTGGCGCGGCCTATCGTTCTGTGCGGGCGGATGACCTGGCCGACAAAATCCACACCCCGGTCGGCGGGCGCGACAAAGGTCTTGCTCTCGGCCAAGGCCAACCCGATCCCGGCTAGATGCTCCCGGATGGCGTCCGCCGCGCGGAGCAGCGTCTTCGGGTCCGGGTGGACCAACACCATGTCGTCCACATAGCGAACGTAATGGCGCATGCGGAGGCGGCGCTTGACCATCTGGTCCAGGCCGTCGAGATAGACGTTGGCGAAGAACTGGCTGGACAGGTTGCCGATGGGCAGCCCCGTTCCGGGCGGCGCGTGGAAGAGGCTCTTATGGCGCGGAACCAAAGCCATGTGATGGGCCGCACCGCGCAGGATCGCGCCTTGGCGCACGTCCTGGAAGACAAGCTTGCGGCACAGGTCCAGCACGGTCGGGTCCTTGACGCGGCGGGCCAGCATGGCGAACAGATCGGCGTGACGGATGGAGCCGAAGAAGTTGGCGATGTCGGCCTTCAACACGAAGGCGGGCTTGGTCCAGCTTTCGGTGGCGCTCAACAGGTGTCGGCGCACCCTGTCCGCCCCGTACAGGGTGCCGCGTCCGGGGATGCAAGCGCATGAGTCGGCGATAAACGACGGTTCGAACAGGGGCGCGATGGCGCGATAAACGAGGTGATGGACGATGCGGTCGCGGAAGTCTGCGGCCCAGACCTCGCGCGGCTTTGGCCTGGTGATGGCGAAGACCGTCGCTGGCGACGGCTGCCACGTGCCCGTCCGAAGCTCATGCAGTAGGGTGAGAAGGTTTTCCTCCAGGTTCACCTCGAACGCCAAGGCGGCGCGCGTGGTTCGCTTGGAGCGGCGGCAGTCGTAGTAGGCTTCGAAAAGTTGGGCCACGGTGATCTCTGATGGCATGACGCATTCCACTTGCGGACGGCGCGGACGCGGAGGGACCAGTCCTTGTCGTTGTTGTTCTGGTTGCCGTTGTTGAAGTTCTGGACCCAGGCGTAGCCGCGCAGACGGGGGTTTACAGGCCGGGCTGGCGATTGCCGGGTCGGCATCGACGCCAGCCAAGCCGCGCCGGGACGCGCGGGGGAGCAGGCCCGCCGTATCCACCATAGCGCTTGGAGCGGCGGCCACCGCCGGTTTCACCGGCAGATTATTAAATCTGCGGGCAAAGCCCGTGGGCATCTTCGCCGACGCTACCCCGACCAAATGATGCGCACAGGCGCGAAAGCCTTGACCTTCGGACATCAGGCGCGACTCCTTGCGTATTTGATCCATCCCGACGCCTGCTTACCGATGGCGTCGGTGAGTTCGACCGTGGCCCCGAATTGGCCGGGGGAGATCAGGTGAAGGTCCTTGGAGAGCCGAAGCAGCAGCTTGAGCGTTTCCAGGTGCTCTCGCAGATTTTCCAGGATCGGCGCTTTGTCGGCTGCGCAGTTGGCGCGGAAGATTCCGACCACGACCGCCTGGGCTTCGGTAAAGACCTCGCGCGCCAGTCCTTGCCGATAGCCGCGCGGATACTGCTGCGTCAGCTTCGCCAGAAGCTTGAGCAGATCGTAGGCCGCCCGGTAAATCGGCAAATCAGTGGCGCGCGCCATGCGAAACCTCCCTAGGCCGCAGCACCCCGACCGCCGGAGCGGTCGGGGAATTGGTTAATGGTTAAATCGGACATTTGCGGATGGCGCGGACGCGGAGGGACCAGTCCTTGACGCTGGTGGTCTGGTAGCCGTAGCTGAAGTCCTGGACCCAGGCGTAGCCGCCGGACCATTCGGTCGATGTCCAGTACCACTCGCTGATGTCGAAGGCTTCGGTGCCGCCCTCCTTGAACGCCTCGGCGGTGGTTTGCGCGGGGACGTGATCGTCTTCCGGCGTGAGGTTGGCGCGCAGGACGGACATCTGGTCGATTGCGGGCAGGTGCCAGTCGTCGAACCCGCCGATGCGCAGGTCGCGGCAGAATTTGGCGGCGGGGTGGTCGTCGCCAAGGGCGCGGGTATTGGCGAGGCCGTCGATCAGCGAGCGGGCTCCCGTCTCGCCGCGCTCGCCCCATTTCAGGCTGCCGGCTTGGCCCTCGGCCTTGGGGGCCACGATCAGGGCGTGACGAATGCCGTTTTCGTAGTACAGCCCGGCGAAGAAGCCGCCGCCGAAAGGCTCGCCGATGGCGGGAATCTTAGTGTCGTTCATGGGTTTTCTCCTGGTTGCAGGTGTTGCCCCAGGCCGCACAGCGGCCTGGGAAATGGGTAAGCGTTAAAGGGGGTATTTGCGGACGGCGCGGACGCGGAGGGACCAGGCCTTGTCGCCGCCGTACTGGTAGCCGAAGTCGAAGTACTGGACCCAGGCGGAGCCGGGCGAGAACTCCGTCGAGGTCCAGTACAGCGTGCGGCTGAAAGCTTCCGGCCCGTCTTCCTTGAAGGCGTCCGCCACAGTCTGTTCCGGCACATAGTCCTTACCGGGCATCAGGTTCTCGGCCAGCAGCGCGGCCTCGTGGCGGCTGGGCAGGTACCAGTCGTCGAAGCCGCCGATGGTCAGGGAGCGGCAGAACCGGGCGGCGGGGTGGTTATCGTCGTTCATGGCCTCGGAGTTGGCGAGGCCATCACGCAGGCTGCGCGCGCCCTTGTCGGCGGTGCGCTTGGCCTTGAAAACACATTCGGTTTCGCCTTCGGCTTTTGGCGCGACGATCAATGCGTAGGGTGCGCCATCCGCGCCGAAGAACTTTCCGGCGTAGAATCCGCCCTCGAACGGAGCGCCGATGGCGGGGAGTTCGGTGTGATCGGTCTTGGTCATGGGTAGCCCTTTCATGTCCTTGGGTTAGAACGGAATCTCGTCGTCGAGGTCGGGGTCGGGCGGCGGCGGACTCGACCCGGTGTCGCCGTTCTGGCTGGCGCTGGCCTGGCCGCCGCCCTGCGTGCTGTAGTCGTCGGGGCCGCCTGCGGGCGGTGGGCCGGAGCCCTCGCGCCCGGAGAGCATCTGCAACTCGCCACGGAACTGCTGCAGAACCACCTCGGTGGTGTAGCGTTCGGTGCCCGCGTTGTCGGTCCACTTGCGGGTGGCAAGCTGGCCTTCGAGGTAGAGCTTCGCGCCCTTGCGCAGGTACTGCTCGGCCACGTCGGCGAGGCGTTCATTGAAGATCACCACGCGGTGCCATTCGGTGCGTTCGCGTCGTTCGCCCGTGTTCTTGTCCTTCCAGGACTCGGACGTGGCCAGCGATAGCTGGACGATCTTGTTGCCGTTCTGCGCGTGGCGAACCTCGGGGTCGCGCCCCAGGTTGCCCACCAAAATCACCTTGTTGACGGAACCGGCCATGATCAGGTCCTCCTGTTCGAGTGGGGGAGGTGGCGGTCGAGGCGGGTCAGCCATTCCTCCATGGCCCTGGGCCATGCCCAGGGGGTGATGCGCGCGGGCGCGGGATCGGGGAGCGCGCCCCAGGGCATGGCACTTTCGGCCAGCAGGTCGCGGCGCTCGGTCGCCAGCAGGGTCATATCGGCCCATTTGACGGCGGCCTTAGCATCGGTCGGCCAAGGGAACGGCAGCCCGGCGGCGGCGAACACGGCGCGATCCGTGATCTCGGCCAAGTGGTCAAAGGCCCCGTTTCCGCCCAAGTCCTTGAGGACGGCCTTCACGGGCGCGGTCATGTCGCCCACCACAGCCTCGTGCGCGTCGTGCAGCAGGCCGTGGAGGCGGTGTTCGGGCGGCAGCAGGTCGGCAACCAGGCAGCAGTGCTGGGCGACGCTGTAGAAGACGGTGGAGTGGCCGTTGAAGCGGCAAATCTTGGCGAGACTCTCGGCGATGTCTGGCCAGTGAACGGCGTCGGGCGTCGGCGCGGTCAGGTTCCAGGCGCGACCGGAGGCGGTCTGTATCCAGGTGGTCGTGTTTTGCACGTCACAGCCCTCCCGCGCCGATGCGGAGTGCGGTCAGCGCCGCCGCGAGCAGGAAGGCGGCGACGATGGCCCATCCGGTCGATGTCAGTTGGTTGCGCGCGCGGCGCAGGATGCGGCGGTTCATTGCAGCGCCCTCCTTTCGGTTTGTGGGGTGTGGCCGTCTTCACGGCGATGCTCGGCCCTGATCCAGTCCCTGGCGGCGAGCACGACGTGGCGAAGGTTTTCCGGGGTGCGGTAGCGGAACCATCGGCGGACGGCGGCGAGCAGGGCCTGCTCTTCCGGGTAGAGCCGGTTGGCGTCGAGGTTGCGGGCCTGTGGGGCCGTGCCGATGGTTCCGCCGCGCATGGCCTTATTCCTCCGGCTGGCCGAAGTAGAGCGGCAGGCCGGTTTCCTCGGCGGCCCGCCTGCAGGCTTCGTCGAAGGCGTGGTCCTGCACCAGATCAGGACGGTGCATCTGCAGGCTCCAGGTGATGCGTCTGGCGCGAAGCCGGTAGCGGAGCCTGACCGGCACGCGGTAGGCCGCGCCGTTGTGGAAGACTGGGATGGCCAGTAGGAACAGGTTCGGGACCTGGATCGGCTTGCCTTCGGCATCGCGGTGCTCGGTCTCGAACTGGATCTGCACCTCGCCGGTCGTGGTGTTCACCACCTCCTTGACCGTCTGCTGGTCGTGGATGCGCAAGCCCTTGGCCAGTTCCATCAGGCGAGAGGGGCCGCAGACCCTGCCGCCGATCTTGGAGACCAAGTCGAGAAGGCGCTTGTCGGCGTCCTCGTCGGGCTCGTCCTCCTTGGGGGCGTTGGGGTCGACCCGCGCGGTCAGGAACTGTGGCGGGGCCATGACATCGACGATGCGGTCTTCCAGGAACTCGGCGAAGTCGATCTGATCGAGAGCCTGGCCATCGACGGTGCGCCATGCCTTCCATTCGTCGGAGAGGGGGAAATCGTAGCGCGCGCGGTGGGTGCCGAAGCGAGGATCGCTCTCGGCCCCTTCCGGGTGGTAGTCGAGAACCGCGACGATGGCCGGGGCGTCCCGGTTGTCGATGGCGAACAGCGCCGAGCCGTCGTCCTTGAAGCGGGTCACGTGGCCGATCAGGCTGTCCAGATCGGTCAGCCTGGCGGTGCCCTGGCGGCGCTCCGGCTTGTCGCGGTAAGGGTCGAGGAAGGGCTTGACCGGATGGGCCTTGAGGCCGCCGTGGCCGTCCGGCAGGACGAGAACCTCGGTATCCGGCCCGCCCTTCTGGCCCTTGACGGTCACCACCTCGGGGCGGATGTGATCGCGGACGATGCGGGCGACCGCGTCGGCCACGGTGTCGGGCCGGTCGGGGCGCTGGGTTTCGGTGTCGGGCATGGGAAACTCCTTTCGTTAAGGTGCGTCAGACGTTGCGCACGGGCGCGGCTTCGGCGGCTGGCGTCACGTCGCGCACGCCGAACAACTGCATCTGTTTGGGGTTCTGGGGGGTGAAGCGGTTCTCGGCGGTGGACCACGCGACGGTCTTGCCGCGCGGGGCCTTGGGCAGCTTCACGGTGTAGTCGCCCGTGATCTCAAACACGCCTTTGTCGAGGGTGAAATCGAGGGCGATGGTCAGCTTGCCCTTGGGCTTACCGCCGTAGTCGAGGACGTACTGCGAGAGCTTGGCGTTGATCTCCTGCAGGGCGTCGGAGAGTTCGCCGTGGAACTCGCCGTCTTCGAGAAGCTGCAAGAACTGGCCAAAGGTGAAGGCGGTGGGCAGGGAGCGCCCGTCCGCCGCCTTGGGATTGTCGGTCATGAAAACCTCCATTGCTTGAGGAAGGCCCACGCCAAACGGCGGAGGCTTTCGGTTGAGGAAGGGTCGGTCACAACCCGGTGGGCGTCGGCGCGCCAGCGGGCGAGAACGGGTGCGGGGATGGTGCTCATTTGCCACCCGCCTTTCGGGCCACCTTTTCAAGGAGGCGTCCCATGCGGCGGGCCTCGGCGATGGTTAAAACGATGTCCTTGCCATCGGCGGCCATCACCACAGTGGTGTCGTGCTGGTCGCGCTCGGCGCACACGGAAATCTCATGGCCGAATTCGCTGGGACCCGAGGTCAGGTTGTTGAGAGTCTGAGGGATCACGTTCGACACAATCAGCCCTCCCTACCCGCTCGGCTGGCGGCCATGGCGCGGTCGCCGAGGCGGTCTATCTCGGCGGGGGTGAAACCCTTGGCCAACAGGTCACGGCGTGTGACTTCGCCCTTTTCGCGGGCGGTGTCTGCGATGATCTTGGCCATTTCCTGAACGCGACCGTGGCTCGGGGCCTCGGGGCGGGTGATGCGATTGGTGAGCATTGCTAAGCCTCCGTCCGTTTGACGCTTCGAAGGAAAGAGCAATATCGCAACTTTGTCAAGAGCAATATCGCTCTATTTTCCGGCGCGGCAAATTCGCGCCTGTCAGGGCGCTACGGTCGGAAGGGTGTTTCGGGTTTATTTCCTGGGGCGGCGGCGGTCGGCGAGTTCGTCGCGGATGTCGGCCAGGATGGCCAGGGCCTCGGCGCTGGCGAGGCACCCAACAGCCCCGCCAATAGCCCCGGCGGCTAGCCAGATGCCGGGCCGCCCCAGGGCAGCGACGGCCACGGGTGCGCCCAAGAGCGCCGCCCACCCGGCGATGCGCAGGATGGGGATGATCAGCGGGCGGTGGTAGATGAGCGGAAGGCCGCGCTGTTTCGGCGCGGCCCTGGCGGCGGCGATATCGTCCCAGCCGATGTCGTCTTCGTCGTCAGCCATCGCCCGCCCCCTTGCGGTTGCGGACGCGGTAGTCCGCGACAACGACGGCGACCACGCGGATTTCGTCGGTGCCGTCGTAGTCCGGGTGGTCCTGGCCGTTGCGCGGCAAGGCTATCGGGGCCTGGTGCTCCGGGTGATCGGAGCGCGGCCAGAGCCAGACCGCGCCTTCCGGCCCGCGTCGAAGCTCCTTCACCGTGGCCTCGACCTGGCCGGACTGCCAACGCTGGACGATGACGTGGTCGCCGTCCTCCAGCCCATGGTCGTAGTCGTGGAACGGCACGCAGACCAGGATCGTGCCGTCAGGATAAACCTGGTTCATGGAGGGGCCGCGCACGCGCAATCCGAAGTAACTGCGGTGACCGTCCGGGCGCGGGAGGGATATCTTTTGCCAGTCGTCGACCGGCCATTCCATGGCCTCGGCCCAGTGCCCGGCCTGCACCGCACCGCGCACATGGATGGTGATGATGTCGGAATTTGTGGGCTCCAGCGCAGCACCGGCATCGCCGAAGTATTCAAGACGCCATTGAATGGTCTGCGGTGAAAACGGCTGCCGATCCAAGTACAAGCGAACAGCCTCATCAATCTTGGCAAGCGTTGGCAGGCTTAAGGTGTAGCCGGGATCGCGGTAGAGGAAACGAGTTAAAGTCGAAACGGCAATACCAGCCTCCTTGGCAAGCCGCGATGGCTTCCAGCCGGTTATCTTCATTGCCTTCTCGACCCGCTTGCGGGCGGTCTGTTCAGCTTCCTTCGCCACGATCAATACTCCTTTCCGCGCAATATCGCTCATTTTAGCCCCGCCCGCACCAAGCGACATCGCTCTTGACAAAAGAGCGATATTGCTCTTTCTTAAGCCAAGACTGTTGACGAGAGAGGGTTTCGGTATGCGGCTTGAAGATTGGCTCAAAAAGGAAGAACGCAGCAAAGCCTGGTTCGCCAGACGAATCGGCGTGCCGCAATCGACCATTGCCCGGATCATCGCCGACAACCGCGCCCCGACACATCAGGTTATGGAAAAGATTATCGAAGGAACCAATGGAGAGGTTCTGCCGAACGATTTTTTCGACCTGAAGAGAGTGGTCGGGGGCTGCGGCGGATGATGTCACCGATCTTCCTTTCCTTCTGCACCCTCTGGCGCGTTTGCCCCGTCCTGGCGGGATATGCGGTCCCCGGTCCTCTGCGCCGCCCGGAACGTCGCAAGGTCGCGCGCAAGGCGCTTCGCACGCGGGTGGTTCGGGTCGGCCAGCAGCTTCTGCTCACAGAGCGCGGCCAGTGTTTCCAATCGATTCGGTTGCTTTTCCATGGTCCCAGCATGGCATGGACGGGCTTGCTAAGCACCGCGCAAGCCGGGGGAGTTTACGCATGAGCGGGCATCACAATTCACAATCGGATTCCCTGGGGCGGGCCTTTCCGGCCTGTTCGTACATGGCGCTCAAGGCCGCGTTCCGGCGGCTGACCAAGGCGGTCGGCGGCCAGGAATCGGCGGCGTCCATCACACGGGTCGATTACCAGCGCATCGGGCGGTACGGGCGGGCGCACGAGGCCATGTTCGCGCCCATCGACGTGGTCGCCGACCTGGAGGCCGACGCCGGGTGCCCGATGGTCACCCGCGCCATGGCGGACCTGCAGGGATACCTGCTGATCCCCAAGCCGCCAACCACGGGCGACGCGCAATGGGTCGAGCACCTGGGCGCGCTGGCCAAGGAGGCGGGCGAAGCCATCGGCAAGCTGGGCGAGGCGTTCGCGCACGGCGGCACCATCACGGCGGACGAGGTCCGGTCCATGGAGCTTCGCCGCGAGGTGGCCGAGGCCATGGAGGTGCTGGCGCGGATCGACAAGGCACTGGAGGCTGTCGAGCGCGGGGAGGACCGGGAATGAAACCCCCTGCCCCCAAGGGATACGAGACGCTGGCCGCCGTTCTGCAGGCAGCCCTGACGGAGGCCGCCGAAGGCAAGGGCCGGGACCGGCACGCATCGGGCGAGCCGTTCGAGCGCCAGCCGATGATGGCGATCACGGCCATGGTGGGCGTCGGGTTCCCGCTGGGCCAGGCGCAGAAGAAGGCACAGGAAGCCGCGCGGTTCGCGCAGGCGGGCGATACGGCCCGCGCGCGGGCGGAAATCCTGGGCGGCATCAACTACCTGGCGGGCGCGCTGGTCGCCCTTGAAGGGGGCGGCCATGACCGATGAATGCCCGCGCCAGGACCGGCTGCCGAACCGGCGGATGAAAATCAGCGAGACCGTCGAGTGGCAGGGCCAGGAATGGGTGCTCTCGGTCGGTTTCGACCGCACGGGCGCGGTGCGCGAGGCGTTCGTCAAGGGCCTTAAGACCGGCAGCGCCATGGACGCCATCATGGACGACGCCTGCGTGCTGCTGTCGCTTCTGCTGCAGGCCGGGTATTCGGCGGCGGACCTGGATAGCCATCTGGGCCGGGAGGGAGTGGATTCCTTCGCGCCCGCCGCGTCGCCCCTGGGACTGCTGACGCAGGTCGCGGCCACCATTGAACGCGAAACCGGCGACGGCATCCGCGCCGTCCACGAGCGGATCGGGGAGGCGGCGGAATGACGGGCGGGCGGTTCGACGAGCGGTTCCTGGACGAGGTGCGGGCGCGCACCGGGCTGGTCGACATGATTGGCGCGGATGTGGCGCTGAAGCGCCGTGGCCGCGAGTTCTGGGGTTGTTGCCCGTTCCATTCGGAAAAGACGCCGTCGTTCTCGGTCAACGAGGATAAGGGATTCGCGCACTGCTTCGGTTGCGGATGGCACGGCGATGCCATCGACTGGGTGCGCGAGCGGTTCGGCATGTCGTTCGCGGAGGCGGTCGAGGACCTGGCCGTGCGCGCCGGGCTGCAGCCGGACGCGCAAGGCCGCACGCGGCCCAAGGCCAAACCCATCGCGCGGCCCAAACGGGAAGACATCGACCGCGAGAAGGAAGACCGGATCGCCTGGGCGCGCGGCGTGTGGGCGGAAAGCCGCCCGGCTGTGGGCACTCTGGTCGAGACTTACCTGCGGGCGCGCGGGATCGAAGTCGAGGCCCTTGGCGGCGTTCCGCCGACGCTGCGCTTCCACCCCAGCCTGCGGCACGCCGATACGGGGCTGATGTTCCCGGCCATGGTGGCGGCGGTGCAGGACGGGCAGCGGCGGGTTTCGGGCATCCATCGAACATTCCTGCTGCCGGACGGATCGGGCAAGGCGCGGGTGAGCAGCCCGAAGAAGATGGCGGGCGCGGTGTGGGGCGGGGCCATCCGGCTATGCCCAGCCGCGCCGAAGCTGGGCGTGGCGGAAGGGATCGAGACGGCACTGTCGGTGATGCTGGCGACCGGGCTGCCCGTTTGGGCGGCGGGGAGCCTGGGGAACATGGCGGCGCTCGACCTGCCCCCGGTCGTCAAGGACCTGATGCTGTGCGTGGACGCGGACGGCGATCAGGGCGCGCTGGAAAAGACGCTGGCCAAGGCGGTCGGGTTCCACGCGGGCCATGGACGCCGGGTGCGGGTGGCACGCCCCACGCCGGGGATGGACTTCAACGACATGCTGATTGCGTCCAGGCCCGCGACCGTCGATGAGGACGGAGGGTTGGTCGAATGAGCGGGGCGGTCACCATCGGCGCGGCGACGCTTTACCACGGCGACTGCCTTGAGGTCATGGCGGGGCTTGGGCCGGTCGACCATGTGATCTCGGACCCGCCCTACGAGGACGAACTGCACGCCTCGAAGGGCAGAAAGCGCGCCCTTGGCGGCCAAAGCGCGATGGAGGATCTGGGCTTCGAGGGAATCAACGCCCTCCGCGCCGATGTGGCCCGTGCAGTCGTGGAGGCCGCGCGCGGATGGGCCGTCCTGTTCTGCCTGGCCGAGGGCGTGCGGGCCTGGCGCGACGTTCTGCAGGACGCCGGAGCGAAGTGGGACACCACGCTCGCCTGGGTGAAACCGGACGCCGCGCCGCGCTTCAACGGCCAGGGGGCGGCGCGCGGGTTCGAGTGCGCGGTCACCTGCTGGTGCGGACCGGGGCATCGCAAATGGAACGGGGGGGGGCGACGCGGGGTGTTCACGCACCCGGTGAACGTGGGTCGCTACGGCGGCCACCCGACCGAGAAGCCGGTGCCGCTCATGGCTGATCTGGTTTCGCTCTACACCAATCCCGGCGACCTGGTGCTCGACCAGTTCATGGGCTCGGGCACGACCGGCGTGGCGTGCCTGAAACTGGGGCGTCGGTTCGTCGGCATCGAGCGGGACGCCAAGTTTTTCGACCTGGCCTGCGAGCGGATCGAGAAGGCCGCCGCGCAGCCGGACCTGTTCGCGTCGCAACCCAAGGCGCGGCAGGAATCGCTGGCGCTGGAGGGGGGGAAATGACCGCGCCGCAGAAAAGGCCGCAGACGGGCGAAACCGACCGT
>ERZ1673962.261-NODE-261-length-43135-cov-13.841968_pt1 | contig 43135 bp, 39 predicted proteins | sample MGYA00580188_ERZ1673962 | MGnify/ENA primary metagenome ERZ1673962 (study PRJEB41334, sample SAMN05608104) | rock metagenome | biome: terrestrial subsurface; feature: shale formation; material: shale | place: USA: Pennsylvania ... | reverse complement strand
CTTCTACACCAAACCCCCGATCTTCGTAAGAGGATCGGGGGTTTGTCTTTGGGGCCAGAAAAGACTGAACCCTCGCACCACCGTTTTCCCGTCCATAGACCTGTAACTGCTGCCAACGCGTTCGGAACTTGCTTTAGAACTGGCGAGCCATCGAATATTGAGGCAGTCTAGGCCAGCTATCTGGTGAAACGGCACCAACTGCTGTCTAGCGCGCGAGCAAGCTGCAGCGTAGTTCTTGTGAGGCCATGGCTTGATTCGGCGACCGACTATCCGGGGGCATTTCGCCGCGCTTGGTTTTTGAGGATTCTTCGGCCGCCCTACTCTTGTTTAGTTATGCGCGATTCACTCGGTATGGCAGATGGCGAACAAGCAGTCAGAACCACGAGCCTACGCGGCGAAATAGATGTTTTTGACGCGCCTAGCGGGATAGCGGGCGTCTACAGGCGCTCGCTGAGGGCTGAAAGTACGGTCACTGGGTAGCCGGAGGCAGCGAGATCCGAGTTTGTAGCGCAGCCCGCTTGTAAAGGTATTCACCTTGCTTCCCGGTGTACCGATCAGAGATTCCATGCTTTATCGGCGAATCCAGGTCTGGCTGCGGCCCAGCGCTTCGATTCCTATATAACCGCGGACTTCCAGTTCGTCACCGCCTTTAAGCAATGTCACCTTAGAGCGGTAGGTTTTGCCTTTGGCGGGGTCGAGTATGGCGCCACCGCTCCAGACGAGTTCGCCCTCGGGCTTGAGGTCCCAAAGGATGGTCATTCCTTGGATCGGCTTGTCTTTAAGCTCGCCATCGCAGGCGGTGCAGATCGGATTGGTGCCATGATCGGACTGGAGAATCTCCGCGACTTTTCCCGTGAGGGTGCCGTCAGGGGCTTGCACGATTTCGACGATGGACTTGGGCTTGCCAGTTTCATCATCGATGGTCTGCCAATTCCCAGCAGGCGAGTCGGTGGCGAAGGCAACTGAAGTGAAAGCGAGCGGCAGAGCAAGCAGTAGGGCGTGCAACATTGGACGCATGGTTTCTCCAATCAACAAGGTGAAGCGCCGACTCTACCATCGGTGATTTCTTTGCGCTGCCCTGAGCGCCTGACCGGCCAGTTCTCATCTAAGCCGGCAGCTTCCCTTGCTAAGGAGCCAAACCCGAAGGCCCAGATGATTGCCATAGCTCGGTGCAGCTACGGCGCTGAAGGTTGAGTTGCTGTCATATTCGCCCCCAATAGGTCGGGTTCGCTGTGCAGCCCGCTCGCTATCATCATGGTGAGCAAATAGCTGACCCGCTTCTTGGCGTTGCCAGCCATGCATCGCTTTGCCAAGTGGTGCTTTGTCGTATCGGTCAGCGGGCTGCAGGTACGCGAAGTTCGTCGCCGCAAGCAGTGACCGGGTAGATGAGCATCGCTGCTAAACCGCGAGGTTGCATACCACGGCGCGCTGATACACCAGATCGCGAGCTCTCGGGTAATTGACTACATCACCTGTTTCGGTTGTACATGAGGCGGCGCGGCTTCTTAAAAATGGCGCGTTCGGCGCCAGGCCGTCACGCGAGATCTACCGGGGACGCAGAGGCGTCAGCGCCGCTCAAGTCGCCTGCCGGCCCTGCTTCGCGCAAACGCTGATTAGACCGCACAGCGGGATGCCGCGGGGCGAGGGGTAGGAGGGGTAGATGCATGCGACCCGGTGCAGGCTCGCTCGGGCGCAACAAAAGCCCATCGAGTCGGCGCGCTGTGCCGAACATTTACCGTCTGCATCTTTAACGATTCATCGGCTCAAGACGCAGCAGCACTACAGACTGACGTAGCAGCAGCGCGCAACATTGCCAACCGGCGTAAACCAGCATCCGACTGGCTGCCTCAGTCCCTTCGGTCCTGTTTGAATTCATTGAGCGCCTTACGGCAGCCGACCCCAGAGCCTTCTCCGAGTCCAGCCTCCAGCCAAGGCAGGATGGCCAACGGCGGCGCTACCAAGGCACCGACAACACTGGCGACGGCACGGGCTGCCAATTCGCCGGTCACCACGCTGACCTGCGGGTTGCTCAAGGTGCCCTGCAGTTCCACAGGTGAGTTGCCGGAAAACAGGCTGATGTCCTTGGCATGCGCTTCGAATGCCAGGTTTAGGCGTTCGCTGTCGAGCTTGATGGTGCCCCCGCCAGTGATGTTGCTGTCGGTGGTGCTGATGAAGAACTGCTCCAGCTTCGCTATGCCATCTGTCGAGTCGAAACGCAGATAGGTGCAGTTCATTGGCACCTGATCGTCGTCAGCGAGCGCGGCCAGCGCAGCTTCCCCTGCATCCAGGCCGAGCAATTCCATGGCGAGCATATCCAGCTTCCCGCCAGACATCGCAAGTTCCAGCTTGCCATCGAGTGCAGCCGCCATCTCGCCCAGGGAGTGTCCTTCGAAGGTCACGTCCAGCTGGCCGCCAATGGTCCCGGCCGAGTCCTGCGCTACCTGCGGAAGGTCAGCCTCGCGCAGGACAGGGGACAAATTGACGCTGGTGATATCCAGGTGCAGTTCACCCGTCGGTTGCGGTGGCCGTACGTCCAGGCGCAGCCGGCCATTGGCCTTGCCTTTACCGATGGCGAGTTTCAAGGGTTCCGCCACCAATACGCCTTCGTCCAGCTCGACTTTGAAGTCGACAGCGTTCAATGGAATGTCTTTAGCGATCACCTTGTCCGCCTCGTAGCGGACGATGGCGTCGCGGTCGCGCAGTGCATCGAGGCCAAGCGATTCGTCGGAGAATACCTGCCCATCGTTCGGGTCGGTCGGTGTGTCAGGGGCTTTCAGGTCTGAGGTGTGGAGGGTATCGGAATGCAGATTGGCCCAGAGCATGGGGCGACCGCTGAGGTCGAGGCGAACGTCGCCGCTGAGGTCGCTCTGGCCCCACTGCGCACGTAGATCCTGCAGCCGCAACTGCTGATGCTCCCAAAGGAGCTGGCCGCGCAGCTGGTAGCCCGCCATCGAAGGTAGACTCAATCCGGTCAGCGGGTTGAGGTTCGCCGGGTTCGGACCCTCGAGCGAAATCGCAAGATCCGCCGCCTCCAGCTGCAACGGATCGGTGATGGTGCCATTCACGCTCAGGCTGCTTTCGCGCGACGTTACCGTGCCTTCGACGGGATAGGGTTGATCGTCGAATAAGGCTTCCAGCGCACCGACATCAAGTTCGAACTGCAGCGGCACCTCGTTGCGCCAGGCGTTGCCCGTCACTTGCAGACCGGAGTCGGTGGAGGTGGCGTCAACTTCGATTCGCAGGTCGCGTGTCGGGTTTTCGTAGCGCAGGTGCGTGTCGCTCAGGCGAGCGGAGTTCTGCCCCAGCTGCGCATGCAACTCACCATTCAACGTGCCTAGCTTCGGATAGCCTAGAGGCTCAAGCGCACGGCCCAGGTCCAATTCCTCGACAGTCAGGTCGACCGTTCCGCTCAGCGAATCCTTCGTCAGGTCAAGGGCGCCGTTAGCGCTGATCGCCCCGTCGCCTTGCTCGGCGTGTAACTGCTGGATCTGCAAACGCTGCTCGGCCAAGCTGCCCTTGAGCACGATGTCGCTCAGCGCTGCATCGCCATACAGGAGCTGACCCAAGCTGAGGTCCACTTCGCCGCGATAGTGGCGCAAAGGTTGCAGCAGATTCTGAGCGCGCTGTTGCAGCGATTGCTTATCACTCTTCGCTTGCGATTGAGTGCTGTTCTGCTCGGCGTTAAGCAAGCGCATCACGCCCCAGCGATTGAGGTCAAGCCTGTTGCCTTGCATGTTCACGCTCAGCTCGGGCTTCTCACCGCGCTCCAAGACCAGCGAGCCGGTGAGGTGGCTTTCGCCTGTCTTCAGATCCATGCCCTGCAACGCCCAGCGCTGCCCATCGCGCTTGAGCTGAGTGTTGAAATCGAATGCAGGAACGTCGATAGCCGGAGTATCGAACGCCATCAGTTCGGCCGAGTCCGGCGCGCTCACCGTCAGCTTTCCTTGCAGGGTATCGAGCTGCGGCAGTTGCTTGGCTTCACCGCTGAAGTGCGCCTGTATCTCGCCAAGTTGGGCGTCGAGCTCAACCGCATAGGGCGAGCCGCTGGCTAACGCCTGGGAAGGTGGCTCGCCAGTCAGGCTCAGTTGCAGTGGTTTCCCCTGCACGCTGCCCTGGCCTTCGATGGAGAGCTGTCGCTGGTCCGGGCCGTTATCGGTGGTGGCGATATCAAGGGTGACCTCGACGTCCAGCGCTGCGTCGCGATAGGTGAGTCGCCCGTTCTGGATGCGGATGGTATCGGGCTGGATGGGCAAGCTGCTGTCGCTGGAGCTGTCTTCGCTTGTCAACGCGGCCCAGTTGGAGCGGCCATCCGCCTGCCGGGCCAGATGGATCTCAGGCTGTTCGAGCTCAAGCGATTGCAGGCTGAGGTTGCCAGTCAGCAGCGCACCCACATCGATCTCTGCCTGCAGGGCATCAAGCTTGAGCATATAGGGGTGTTTGGCCCATTCGGGGTTGGCGATTTCAACATCGCTTACGCTGATCCCCAGCGGAAACCCCCAATCGATGTCGAGGTTGCCGATCTCTAACTCGCGACCATCCAGACGCTGGCTCAGTTGGGCTTCGATCTTTTCCCGTGCCCACTGCGTTTGCACCAGCACTGCCGCAATCACCACGAGCAGCACCAGGCCCGCCAGCACGATTCCAAAGAGTTTCGCTGCCTTCGCCACGTTGCCTCCTGATCCGGTTTCGCTCGTGCGCGATACGTGAGGGTCAGCTGCAGTCGGATGCAGCCCTGTGAAAGTGTCGACCCCTTACCGGGCGGAAAAGGTCACTGCAAATTTCCCAGGCACGGGTACAGGCAACGACGGCGAGTCCCGCAGAAGCGACGAAAGACAGGTTAGATAGGCGCGAGGGCAAGCCGCAGAGACGGACGAACGGCATCGCCGTCGTCCGTGCTTGAAAGGAAAGTTAACCCTGCAGATCGGCCAGCATCGCCATGGCTACCGCTTCGGCCACCTTGATGCCGTCGACACCGGCGGAGAGGATGCCGCCGGCGTACCCGGCGCCCTCGCCAGCGGGGTACAGGCCACGGGTGTTGATGCTTTGCAGCGACTCGTTGTCGCGCTTGATCCGCACCGGCGAGGAGGTGCGTGTTTCGATGCCGGTGAGGATCGCATCGGCGCGGTCGAAGCCGCGGATCTGCTTGCCGAAAGCGGGCAGGGCCTCGCGGATGGCCTCGATCACGTAGCCGGGCAGCGATGGCGCCAGATCGCCCAGCCGCACACCGGGTTTGTAGGAGGGTTCGACTTCGCCGAATTCGCTGGACGCCCGGCCGCGGATGAAATCACCGACCAACTGACCGGGTGCGCAATAGTCGCTGCCGCCCAGTTCGAAGGCGTGTGATTCCAGCCGCTCCTGCAGTTCGACACCTGCCAGTGGGCCGCCGGGGAAGTCCTCTTCCGGGTTGATGCCGACGACGATGCCGGCATTGGCGTTGCGCTCGTTGCGCGAATACTGGCTCATGCCGTTGGTGACCACACGCCCAGGCTCAGAGGTGGCCGCCACCACGGTGCCGCCCGGGCACATGCAGAAGCTGTAGACCGCCCGGCCGTTCTTGGCGTGGTAGACCAGCTTGTAGTCGGCGGCGCCCAGCTCAGGATGCCCGGCGTACTTGCCCAGGCGGGCCTGGTCGATCAGCGACTGCGGGTGCTCGATGCGAAAGCCCACGGCGAAGGGCTTGGCTTCGATATAGACGCCGCGCTCGTGCAGCACGCGGAAGGTATCGCGCGAGCTGTGACCGAGGGCGAGCACCACATAGCGGCTGCGGATTTCTTCGCCGTCCGCCAGGCGTACACCCTGAATGCGGCCGTCCTCGATGATGAAGTCGACCACGCGGCTGTCGAAGCGCACTTCGCCGCCCAGCGCCTTGATTTCCTCGCGCATGGTCGAGACCACGCCGGTCAGGCGGAAGGTGCCAATGTGCGGCTTGCTGACGAACATGATTTCTTCCGGCGCGCCGGCGCGGACGAACTCGTGCATCACCTTGCGACCGTAGAACTTCGGGTCCTTGATCTGGCTGTAGAGCTTGCCATCGGAGAACAGCCCGGCACCGCCTTCGCCGAACTGCACGTTGGATTCCGGGCTCAGCACCTTCTTGCGCCATAGCGCCCAGGTGTCCTTGGTACGGCTGCGCACGTCACGGCCGCGCTCCAGTACGATCGGCTTGAAGCCCATCTGCGCCAGGGTCAGCGCGGCGAACAGGCCGCACGGGCCGAAGCCGATCACCAGTGGTCGTTCGCTCAACCCCTCGGGCGCCTGGCCGACCGGGTAGTAGCCGGTGTCCGGCGAGACGCGGATGTTGCGGTCGTCAGCCAGACGCTCGAGCACCTTCGCTTCGTCGGTCACGCTGACGTCGATGATGTAGACGAAGGTGATCTCGCTGTTCTTCTTACGCGCGTCATAGCTGCGCTTGAAGACGGTGAAGTCGAGCAGTTCGGTGTCGCTGATTTTCAGGCGCGTGACGATGGCCTGGCGCAAGGCCTCAGCGGGGTGATCGAGCGGCAGTTGCAGTTCGTTGATGCGAATCATGACAGGTCCTGGCCGGTAGCCCCGGCAGAGGTAAGGTGGCGGCGCGGCGAACCTGGGCGGTTCGCGCGGCGCGCAGTGTAGCCGCGGCGGGGCAGGCTGTCATGAGCCTGGAACGACGGGAGCGAGCCGGCCATCGCGGGGCGACAGCCGGTCGGCTCGGTTGGTTTACTGCAGGATCACCCGCGCATTGACGGGCTGCAGCGGACGGTTGTTGGCCTCGCCCACAGCATCGGTCAGGGCCTGAATCTGTGCGCTCGAGGCCACGACCGGTTGCTTGAGCACCAGCCAGCGAACCCCTTCGGAGCAGGGCGGCGTGGTGAGCGAGCCGCTGAAGCGGTAGTAATCCAGATCCGCCGGCAACATGTCTCGGATATTCACCGCAGTGGGGATCGGCTGCGTGTCGCCCTCTGCGGGCAAGCTGTCCCAGAGTTTCGCCAGTACCGGATTCTGCTCGCCCTCCTTGAACATCAGCGCCACCACCGCCAGGTTGCCTGCTTCGTCGGCATGTACCAGATGGCCTTCCAGCGGGTAAGACTGTCCCTTTATCTGGTTTTCACTGGGCATGTGGAAGTGAAACTGGATCAGCTGGAAGGTCTTTCCATCCAATGTAAGGGTGCTTCCGGGTTTGTAGGCGACCTGGACGGTATGACCGCTGTTGACGACTTCGCTCGCGCCGGTGGCATAACTGACCATCAACGGCTCCAGTTCGGCTTCGACGAAACCGTCCAGGTTGACGGGGGACTGGTTCTTGCCGCTGCAGGCGTTGAACTCGGGCGTGAGCTTCGCCCAGTTTTCCGGGCCTGTTTCACCCGAGTATTCCCAATTCGTGCCCGGCGTGACTGCCAGCGCATGGCTGCAGAAGAACAGAGTGACAAGCGAAGGGGCAAATTTCATGACAAGTTCCTCGACTTCATAGGACGACGGCGATGTCTGCCGTCTGGTTATGCGGCTCCTGCCTGGCGTGTGGTTACACGCTGAAAAAGAAGCTTGCTGAGCAAGCGTTCCGAATGCTGGCCCAGCGACCCGGGCGTCATTCTTTTTTGTCGTCGCAATCCAGGCGGCGTTCTTTTCATCCGACGGGGTGCGGTTGGGCGCTGGCCGGGCGATGCGCTTTTCGCTTCCCTTTCCGGTTGGCGAACTTCACCATGCGCGCCTTGTATATGTATTGAAGCCGGAGCGACCCCATGATCAATAACGATGTGATGCGCAGCCTGCGCTACATCCTCAACGTCAATGACGCCAAGATCGCCGAGATCACTCGGCTGACGGGTTGCGAAATTCCCGATAGCGAGGCGGTGTCTTACCTGGCGAAGGAAGACGAGGAAGGCTTCAAACCCTGTCCAGATCGAATCATGGCGCACTTTCTCGATGGCCTCGTGATCTACAAGCGCGGCAAGGACGAGAGCCGGCCGATTCCACCCATCGAATTGCCGGTGACCAACAACACGGTGTTGAAAAAACTGCGTGTGGCCTTCGAATTGAAGGAAGACGACATGCACGCGATTCTTCAATCGGTCGACTTCGCCGTATCCAAGCCCGAACTCAACGCGTTGTTCCGCAAGGCTGGACACAGCAATTACCGGGCGTGCGGCGACCAGCTGCTGCGTAACTTTCTCAAGGGACTGGCGCAGCGCAGCAACTGAGCAAGCTTGCCTGTAGAGCCGTCAGGCATGAAAAAGCCCCGTTATCGACGGGGCTTTTTAATATCACCGAGCGTTAGCTCTGGATCATCGAGATGACCTTGTCACGCAGCTGAGGATTGTTCTGCACCGCCTGGTTGATGGCGTTGTATTCCTCGATGCTCAGGTTGTTGTTTTCAACTGTTTCCATCATTTTCTCGTTGGCCTGCTGCTGCAGCTGTTGGGCTTCGGCCGGGTCTCCGGTCTTCTCCAGCTTGGCGGTAAAGTCCTGGCGAATCTCCATGATTTCACCCAGCGAGTCGGCAAACTTTTCCAGCTTCTTGTCGCTGATGTCCGACGCTTGCATCGCCGGCGCTGCTTGAGGGGCTTGTGGCTGGCTCGCCTCTTGAGCGGAAGCCTGGGAGGCACCGGCTGCCATGAACAGGGCAAACAGGCTGGTGGACACGAGGCGAGTATTGAACTTGATCATAGTGGTAGTCCTGATAGTGGAAAAGACGAACAAGCCTTTGCATCAGCCATGCCACTCACCGCTACTGTCCCTAACTGCCTGATTTCATGGAGATCCGACCATCCGTCCCGTCCGCCTCGACGGTCAGATGGGCGCTGTGTATGGTGCCAGAATGGCACATGTAGCAGTTTGGCAGCGAACCTCGACGTTGCGCGGGGCGTTGCTCCTCAAGGTGGTGATTCCTCTCGTCGCGATCATGCTCGGCTTCTGTTACCTGTTGCTGTGGACGGTCGAGCGCAACAGCGAGCGGCGTTTGCAGGAAGAGGTCGAACTCGTAGCCCGCGCTGTGCGGCTGCCACTCAGCGACAGCCTGGAAAAGCAGCACGACCGGACCGCACAACAGGTGCTCGAGTCTGTACTCGGTGTCGGCCGTGTCTATGGCGCCTACCTGTACGACGATCAGGGGGCGCTGGTGGCCTTCGCCGGCGCCATCGAGCCAGACCAGGACCAGTCCTCGATCCAGCAGCTGACCGCTGACGGCAAACGCCGTGGCGGCTATCAGCGCATCCGTGGGCGTGAGGTCTATTCCTACTTCCTGCCGTTGGAGCAGAGCGGTGGGCGCATCAACGGGCTGTTGCAGGTCACCCGCCGCTGGAACGATTTCGAGCGTGACACCCGACAGCTGCGAATGATTGCTGGCATCTGCGCGGCGGTGCTGGCACTGGCGGCCGTCTGCATCGTCCTGCTCGGGCACTGGTCGGCTATCGGCCGACATCTGCACGAACTGACACAGAGCATGGCTCGGGTTGCGGCTGGGGAGCGCAAGCATCGTGCTCCACGCAGCGGCCCGCAGGAAATTGCCGTCCTTGGCCGGGCGCTGAACCAGATGCTCGACAGCATCGCCGATGCCGAGCAGCGCATGGCCGAGCAGAAGGCCCGCGAGGCGGAACTCGAGGCGCGCTTGCGACGGTCCCAGCAGCTCGCCGCCGTGGGCCGGTTGGCGGCGGGCGTCGCTCATGAGCTGGGTAGTCCGCTGAGCGTCATTGATGGCAAGGCCCAGCGCGTGTTGCGCAGCGAGAGCCTGGAGGATGGCCCGCGCAAAGGGCTGTTGCAGATCCGCAGCCAGGTGCAGCGCCTTAGCGGGATCGTCCGCCAGCTGCTGGACTTCGGTCGCGCGGCGGGGCGGCCGCCGCGCCGCATGCCAGCTGATGTGCTGGCCCATTCGGCCGCCGCGGCGGTCGCCGACGAGCTCGCGGCCCTCGATGTCCGGCTGCAGCTCCAGGCCCCGCCGGATCCGCTGCACTGCGAGGTCGACCCGCCGCGGTTCGAGCAGGCATTGACCAATCTGCTGCGCAACGCGGCGCAGGCCAGCCCGGGCGGGCAGGTGGTCCTGCGCTGGTGGGCAGAAGCCGACAGGCTGTTGTTTCAGGTCGAAGATGACGGTCCGGGCGTCGCCGAAGAGCACCGCGCGGCTTTGTTCGAGCCCTTCTTCACCACCAAGGCGGTGGGCAAGGGCAGTGGCCTGGGACTGGCGGTAGCGCACGGCGTCGTTGCCGAGTGTGGTGGGCGTATCGAACTGGTTCAGGGATCGCTGGGCGGTGCGGCTTTTCGTATTTCACTGGCGCTGGCCGATGAGGAGCAGGGCAATGCAAACGGATGACAGTGCGCCCCAGCGGGTTCTGGTGGTGGAGGATGACGACAGCCTGCGCCAGCTGCTGGTAGAGGAGCTGGAAGACCGCGCGCTGCAGGTGCAGGCTGTGGCAACTGCGGAAGAGGCCCTGACGCGGCTGGAGGGCTGGGAGCCGGATCTGGTGGTGAGCGACCTGCGCCTGCCGGGCGCCGATGGCATGGCGCTGCTGCGCAGGGTCAAGGCCATGCAGGCGGCACCAGCGTTTCTGGTGATCACCGCATTCGGCAGCATTCAGCAGGCGGTCGCCGCGCTGAAAGAGGGGGCGGACGAATTTCTGACCAAGCCGCTGGACCTGGATCATCTGGGGCTCGCGGTCTCGCGCGCATTGGAAACCCGGCACCTGCGGGACGAGGTGCGGCGTTTCCAGCAATTGCTCAGCGACGACCGTTTCCACGGCATGCTCGGCCGCAGCCGGGTAATGCGCGAACTATTCGACCAGATCCGCCAGCTGGCGCGGGCCGCCGGCCCCGTGCTCGTCATCGGCGAGAGCGGGACCGGGAAGGAGCTGGTGGCCCGCGCCGTTCACGCCGAGAGCGAGCGGGCACAGCGACCGTTTCTGGCAATTAACTGTGCCGGGCTGCCCGCCGAGCTGCTGGAAAGCGAATTCTTCGGACACGCTGCCGGGGCCTTTACCGGTGCCAGCCGCGCCCACAAGGGGCTGTTCCAGCAAGCCGATGGCGGCACCCTGTTCCTCGACGAGATCGGCGAAATGCCGCTGCCGCTGCAAGCCAAGCTGCTGCGCGTGCTGCAGGAAGGCACCATCCGCCCGGTGGGCGGCGAGCGCGAGCTGAGTGTGGACGTACGCATCATCGCTGCCAGTAACCGGCCCCTGGAAACCGCCGCTGGCCGCGAATCGTTCCGCGAGGACCTGTTCTTCCGTCTGGAGACCTTCATCCTGCCGGTTCCGCCGCTGCGCGATCGCGAAGAAGACCGTGAGTTGCTTGCCGCCGGCTTCGTCGCGCATTTCGCTGCGCGGGACAGCCGGCCGGTGCGGGGCCTGTCGCAGGCGGCGCTGGAGCAGCTCAGACGCTATCCATTTCCCGGCAACGTGCGCGAATTGCAGAATGCCATGGAGCGTGCCGTGACCTTCTGCCATGGCCGTAGCATCGAGCTGGAACACTTGCCGACGCGCATCGCCGGTTACCAGCAGAGCGCACCCGAGGCGCGTACCGATGACCTGCTCGGGGCCATGATCGACGGGCCCCTGCTGCCGACACTGGATGAACTGGAAATGCGCTATATCCGCCACGTGCTGGAGCGGGTCGAGGGCAACAAGCGCCGCGCCGCCGCACTGCTAGGCATCGGCCGGCGGACGCTTTATCGGCGTCTGGGCGAAAATGAGCAGGACGACAACGGTTGATCCCGCCGAGCCGGGCGCCGGAAAGCGGCGGTGGCGGCCGCCTCTGCTCCGGCAGACAGACACTGCGCCTGAGCGAGAACAGTTTGCGCGGCACCAGACGAGTTGATCGGTGGGGCGGCTAGCTGAGCTGCACAGCGGTGCGCGGCGGCAATTGCTCCAGGCGCAGTTCTGCCTGGGCCAGATTGCGCACCGCTACCCACTCCGCCAATGCCGTGACCGAACGCGGCGGCGAGATCAGGTAGCCCTGGAACAGATCGCAGCCGGCCTGCAACAGTGCGGATTGTTTCTCCAGGCTGTCGACACCCTCGGCATTCACCCGTTTGCCTTGCGCCTGACAGAACGCAACGATCGCCGTCAGGCTCTGCTGCATCTCCGGGCGGGTCAGTCGCTCGACGATCGCCATGTCCAGCTTGATGGTATCGGCCGGGTATTCGAGCAGCTGCTGGATCGAGGTGTAGCCGACCCCAAAATCGTCGATGGCAACACGGAACCCGGCCATCCGGATCGCATGCACCGCCGCCATGGTGTTGCTGCAGAGTTCGGTGGCGTAGGTCTCGGTGAGCTCGATCTCGATGCGGCTGGTGCAGATGTCGTAATGTGCGGCGCGCTCAGCCAGATAGCTGCACAGGCGGTCATCGTCCAATTGCGCCGATGACACGTTGATCGCCAGGATGACACCCTCACCGAACAGCCTGACCAGTTGCGGATAACCGGCCAATGCGTGATCGATGACCCAGCTATCGATTTTCGGAAACAGGCCAGCACGCTCGGCGATGGGAATAAATTCGCCGGGCGAGACCGTGCCCAGCAGCGGGGAATGCCAGCGCAGCAGTGCCTCGCAGCTGACCACTGCGCCTTCACGATCCACTGCGGGCATATACACCAGGCGGAATTGTTCGTCGCCGTCGAGCGTACGTAACTGTTCCTCGATTACACGGATGCGCTGGTCGCGTTGCTCCAGCTCCGCCGAAAAAGCGACCGCGAAGTTCTTGCCCAGGGCCTTAGCCTGATACATCGCGGTGTCGGCGCGTGTCAGCAGCTGGGTGATCGAGGCGGCATCCTCGGGATAACGGGCGGTGCCAATGCTGACGCTGACCTGGTAAAGACGATCCTCCACGCTGAAGCCGCCGCGGCACAGGCCGAGCAACGCATGAGTGAGCTCGGGCAAGCTGTCGCTTCCGGCTGGCGACAACAGCAGGACGGCGAACTCGTCACCGGACAGCCGCGCAAAGGCTGTTTCGGTAGCCGGACGGGCCTCGCAATGGCGATCCAGCGCGCCCTGTACACGCTGGGCAAAGATCCGCAACAGCGTATCGCCGGCGTCATGGCCGTGCTGATCGTTGACCTGTTTGAAGTTGTCCAGGTCGAGGAACAGCAAGGCCAGCCGTTGTCCGCCTTGCTCGCACTTGTCATGCATGGCTGCCGCCAAGATGCCGAAGTGGGCGCGGTTGCTGATGTGAGTCAGGCTGTCGGTCCAGGAGATTTCCTGAATGCGCTGCAGGGCCTCGGTGTTGCGCTCGTGCAACGTCTTCATGTTCAGCGTCAGGCGGCCGATCTCGCCGCCGTCGGTGGGCTCGTCGAGCGCAGTACGCTTGCACCGCAGCAGGTCGGTGAGTTGCTTATCGAGATGGCTGATGGGGCCGGTGACGTAGCGGCGAATCAACAACAGCAACAGGCCGCTGGTGATCAGGCAGATCAGCGAGCCGCCGATCAGGAAGGCGAGGCTGAGTTTGCGCAAGCGCTCGGCAAGGTATTGCGGAGGGGGCGTCAGCCGCGCCTTCAATGAACCCGACAGCTCGACCTCAGCGGCCAGGCGCGACCTTGCCGTGCTCGGCGTCGGGGCAATCTCCACCGCAGCGCCGTAGTCGGCCTCGAGCTGATTCTTCAGGGCGATGAACTGCTCCGGCCGCACGGCCAGTTGCAGGGTAAAAGCTTCCTCGCGTTGGCTGGGCAACGGCCGGGTGGCCGAGGCCGGCAGGATGAAATCGGTGTCCAGTAGCAGCGGCCCGCCTTCGGCGTTTTCCACGTAGATCATTTCGTCGGTTTCGGCGGCCTGCTTGGCCTCTCTTACGATCCGCTGCTGGGTGGCATTCATCCTGGCGAACGGTGACAGGCTGCTTTCGAAATAATAGGCGACCTCGCCGTCCGGCTCGACGATCGCAAAGGAGACGAACGACAGACGTGCACTGGAGAGCGAGCGGATGCTCTGCTGGATGCGCAGGCCGAGGGTGTCGTTGCGGTAGGCGGTGTCCGACTCGCGCAGGAACAACAGCAGCGCCTCGCTATCGGTAATCGAATACAGCGCGCTGCGATTGAATGCCTGGTAGTCCAGAAACGCCGATTTCAAGGCCGATAGTCGTTGCGCCAGACGCGCCTGCTCCAGACCCAGCAGCGATGCGCGCTGGGTCATGTAGGCGGTCGTGGCGGCGAGCAGCTGGACGATCAGGATGACCGGAAAGATCACCAGCAGCGCGCGTTTACCGAGCCTCATGGGCGTTGATCAGGGCGCTGATGATGCGTCGCCGTGTCTGCGTCGCTTCCAATGGCCGCGTCTCGTACACCTGGCTGTTCTGCAACACCGCTTCGGGTGGGTAGATGGTCGGGTCCTGGCGTATCTCCTCAGGCAGCAGTGCCTTAGCGGCAGCGTTTGTGGTGGCGACGCCGAGCTCAGCGCTGTTTAGCGCCGCAATCTTCGGATTGTTGAGGAAATTCAGGAAGCGATAGGCCAATGCTTTCTGCTCGCCTTTGGCTGGGATGGACAGGCAGTCCACCCAGAGCAGCGTGCCTTCCTCGGGCACCATGTAACGCCAAGGTTCGCCCTCGACACCTTCGACTTCATTGAGCACCTGCTGATCACCGCTGTAGGCCAGGGCCATGTCGGCCTTGTCGAGGTAACGCTGGCTGCGTAATGACGTGATCACGTATTCGTAGGTCAGTACGGCAGGAGATTGTGCCTGCAGTAGCTCGAAGGCCGCCTTCAGCTCGTCATTACTCGAGGTGTTGATCGAATGCCCCTGGTGCAATAGCGGGCCGGCGAGGATGTCTTCGTGGTCCTCCATCATGATGATGTGCGGCTCGTCGCGATTGGCCGGCTCGAGCAGATCCGCCCAGGATTGCGGCGCGTTGGGCAGGCGGTCGGTCCGATAGGCGATGCCGAGCGTGCCCCATAGGTAAGGGATGCTGTGCGCGCCACAGCTGTCCCGCCAACGCTGGGGAACATGCTTGAGATTGGGGACTGCTTGCTCGTCGATCGGATCGAGCAGACCGCGTTGGCCGAAGCGAGATGAGCTGATCAGCTCGGTCAGGGCAATGTCGATCAGATGGTCGGGTTTGGCCAGCACTTCGTCGCGCTTGTCACCGCTGTCGAAGTACACCTGCTCGATCTTGATCCCCGTTTCGGCTTCCCATCGTTCGATGACCGCTTCGCTGAGGTACTCCTCCCAGTTCAGCAGGTTCAGGGTTTGCCCTGCATACGGGGCGGTCGACGGAAACAACAGGCAAGTCACTGCCAGCAATGCGCTCCGAGCCCGGAAAGGCGTTTTATGGTTATTCATCAGGCTGTCCATCCGCTACGGCATGTCCTTTTCGGGACCGTCGCGGTGACCCCTGTTACTGCAGGTCGCCCCGACTGGGTCTCTGGCTGTGATCGAAGAATGCGATGGGCTGAGCGGGCACGCTGATGCGCGACCAGTCAGTCATCTTATCGACAGCCAGTAGTGGCACTTTAATGGCGCCGGGCGAATGACGGCAACAAATTTGTAATCTCGTCCATGCAGTTCCGATCAACGGGCGGTGATCGGTTGTTTTCCTGGTGCTACCCGAGGGCGTGACGAGCTCTGCAGCCAGGGTGCTAATAGCTTCGTGGACAGGGGGATGAACAAGTAAGTCATCAGCGGCGTCAGGGCCAGGGTGCTGAGCAGTATTCGCATCACCAGACTCAGCTCGCCGAGCATGCCGCCAAAGACCATGTTGAACAGCAGCGAGACCGGAAAGAATGCCAGCCAGATCGCCACGCTCTGCTTCCAGCGCGGTGGTGGAGGGCTATCAGCGCCGCCAAACCAGGCGTCGATACCTCGGGCGCGTTGCTCGTGGGGTTGACCGAAGAGCTCGCCGCCGCGCTGCAGCCACGCTCGGCGCGATGCCGAATGCTCCCAGGAATCGAGTGTTTGCTCATCGGCGAAGCGGAAGACAATCTGAAATTCGTCGTCGCCAGGCGGGGGCGCCAGCACGCCGGAGCCGAGATAGCCGGGAAAGTCCGCGGCCAGCTGTTCGCCTTCGTGCAGCCAGGCGAGGAGGTCGTGGTAGCGGCCATCGCGCACGCGGCGGGCCACCATCAGGGTGACGGGTTGGGTAGACATTGTGTATCTCCAGCATCAGGCCGGCCACCCGGATAGGGCATTCGGCAAACGCAGCGCCGGGGTGGTGGGCTGCGAACCTAGTCAGGCAAGGATCATGCCTTGGTCGTCAGACAGCGCCAGACCGCGTGAGGTCGGCATAGCCGGGACGACGGCGCACTATACGGAGATTTACTGCACTTGGAAGAGGCGTATGCGTCGCGGATGGTGCAAGCGGCTGCGGCCTGTTAGCCGCAGCCGGGCTGCTCAGCGATTAGCCAGTCGGGCTTGCTTGTAGAAAGGCGAGCGGGGGCCGTTGAGAATTCCGCCGTAGCGTTGCGTGCTGAGGAGGCGACCGCTGGCAATGCCAGCTACGTCATGGCTGCGATCGGTCAGGCTGTTGAGCACTTGATTGACAGCGGCGCTGACCAGCATCCCCACCAGGCCGCCCCCGGAGTTGTTCTGGTTCTCGGCAGTGCTGGCAAGCGCACTGCCTTGCCAGAGCAGGTCACCGCTGCGCAGATCGATCAGTTTGCCGCTGGCCTCAACCGCTACTTCGCTGGTCAGCACCTTGTAACTGCTGCCGTAACGGCTGACTTCAATGTACAGGGCGGCATCCGCGCCGAAGATCTCGCGCAGCTTGGCTGGCGGTGCCGTGTGCATTTCGTCGGCGTTCATCAGCCCGTTCTGCTTGAAGGTTTCGTCGACCACTGCGACCGGCAACACGTAGTAGCCGGCTTCCGCTAGCGGAGCGGTAACCTGCGACAGCACGCTGTAGCTGGCCTTGATGTCCGGTGAGCTGTTGATCGGAGGCAGCACCAGAATCGAAGACGGGTTGTTTCGCTCGAATGCGCTGTAATCGTATGGGGTCTGCTGCGTGGCGCAGCCGGCTGTCAGGGCGACGGCGGCAAGCACTAGTAAGGTCTTGAAGGAATGAAAACGCATCATGACTGCTTACTCCGCTACGTTGCGCATGAGGAAGTCCATGTACGCAGCGGACTCCGGGAACAGGGCTTTTTCGGTTTCGAATTGCTGGCGGACCTGGTCGGCTTTGCCGATCTCGGCATAGAGCATGCCGAGATGTGCGTGGAAACCGGGCGGCGGGGAGCGGTCTGCGGAGCGTGCTTTCTGGAGGCTGGCCTCAAGTTCTGCGATCTGCTCTTGCGGGCCGGTTTCATGTTTGAAGTGTTCGTAGACCTGCTGTTGATAGCCGTCCCAGTGATACAGCGGCGGGGTCTGGTTGCCTGCGCAACCAGTCAGCAAAAAGGTCGACAACAAGCCGGCGACGGCCGCGCCATGGCGTAGGTTCAGTTTCATGTGGCTCTTCCTTGAGGTTATTGCGCAGGGCGCCAGGCACCGCTGTCGACGCCCGAAACGAGGTTATTGACGGCTTCGCGGATGGCCAGATCCAGTACCTTGCCGTTAAGGGTGGAGTCGTAGCTGGCGGTGCCACCGAAGCCGATCACCTCGCGGTTCGATAGGCTGTACTCGCCTGCGCCCTGAGCGGAGAACACCACTTCGGACGTGTTCACGTTGACTATATTCAATGCCACCTTGGCGTAGGCGATTTGCGATTTGCCACGGCCGAGGATCCCGAACAGCTGTTGGTCGCCGACTTCCTTGCGGCCGAACTCGGTCACGTCACCGGTGACCACAAAGTCAGCGCCACGCAGTTGAGCGCGTTTGTTGGAGATCGCACTTTCCTGGGCCAGCTCGTTCATGTTGTCCCGGTCCAGCACGTTGAACCGATTGGACTGCTGCAGATGGGTGATAAGGATGGTCTTGGCCTGGCCGCCTAGGCGGTCGACCCCGTCGGAGAATAGCCCGCGCATATAGCTGGAGCGGTTATCGAACTTGCCGACGGCGATCGGGCTGCGCTGCCCTTGGTAGGCACTGCTGGCGGAGGTGACTTTCGCTACCTCAAGGGTACGCGACTGTTCGGTAGCGCAGCCGCCGAGCAGAAGACTGATGCCGACCAAGCCGGCCATGAGCTTCTTGTTCATCTGATCATTTCTCGTAATGTGTGTTGGGTGTCGGCCTTCGGCCTTGTTATGGATGCGGCTGCACGATCGCGCTGGGTGAGCCAGAACGGTACGGGAAAGAAAAAGGCAGGCGGGGCGAGGGGGTGATACAGAGCGTCCATGACTACTTGTTTCCTTGGTCCGAATGCGCGCTGAGGACAGACGTCGGTCAGCCAGACTACGGCGCGGAGTCTACAAACAAGGGTGGCACCGTGCCAGTGTCGTGGTTCGCACTTGAATCAGCTGGGACCGCCATCCGTCGGTTCAGCAGTTCCAAGGCAGAGGCAGGGCCAGCCACTCGCCGGACGGCATCGTAAAGGTTTCGCCGAACGCTCAAGGACGGGGCGTTGTGCCTGGCGCAGAACACCGCGCGGTTCCGCCTCGGCTGAGTCTTGCGCTCAGCGAAACGCGAACCCTCGCCGGCGGTTCAGGTCCGTTGAAGGACGAGCCTGAGCCGTCGGAGCATGTCCATGCAACGTCTCACCTTGCTGTCGTTGGGCAGCATCAATGCTGACTTCCAGGTGCGGGTCGACGAGCCTGCAGGCAGTCGCGAAACCCAGCTGGCCCATGACCTGTGTCGCCTGTCCGGCGGCAAGGCAAGCAATACGGCGTATCTCGGCGCGCGTTTCGGTCACCGCAGCCTGTTACTTGGCCGCGTCGGCGATGACGAGCTGGCCGAACAGGCACTCGACCCGCTGCGTCAGGCTGGCGTCGAGGTGGATAACGTCGGGCGCGCCGCGGGTCAGTCCACTGGCGTGTCGATGATCATGGTGCCGCCGGATGGGAAGAAGAACATCGTCCTGGCGACCAATGCCAACGACTGCTGGGACGACCCGGCCATCGAAGCCATGGTCGCGGTCATTGACGGTTGCGCAACCCCCGCCTGCCTGGTGCTCGATTACGAAGTACCGGCGCCGGTGGTACGCCAGGCGCTGGAAGCGGCAACTCGAAACGGCATTCAGGCGGTGCTCGACCCGTCCTTCCCCGACCGGGTGGAGCAGGCGCTGTTGCCCAGGCTGTACGCGATCACACCGAACGTCTCCGAAGCCGAAGGGCTGGTTGGCCATTCGCTCGGCACCCTGGACCAGCTCGCGCATGCCGCGCGTCAACAGCAGCGCGACGGGCCTGCCGTGGTGTGCATCAAGCTCGGCGATGGCGGCTGCGTGCTGACGACTGCTGATCAGACTCTGCACATCCCGCCGGGGGACGTAGAACCGGTCGATACCACCGGCGCGGGCGATGCCTTTACCGGCGTGTTCGCTGTGGCATTGCTTGAAGGCCTTGAGCCACGGGAGGCCGCCGCCTGGGGCGTGGCCGCGGCGAACCTTGCCGTCACGGGTTATGGCTCGCAGCCCGCGTATGCCGATCGGCAACAGGTGATCGAGCTGGCGCAAAAGCTGCTCGAGAAGGCGAGGAGGCTGGATGGCTGAGCCGAACACGCGGTGCCGGATCGTCTTCGAGCATTACGACCGTGGCGATGAGCGACGGCGCGAAGCCTTGCTCGCGCTGGGCAACGGGGTCTTGTCGTGGCGGGCCAGTGCGCCGGAAGCTTCGGCAACGCCCCGTGCGGATGACAACCAGCACTACGCGGGTTTCTACCGCGCCGGCTGGTATGACGAGGCGCCGCGCGAGGTCAACGGCGAACCGGTGCAGATGGCGGCCCTGGTCAACTTGCCGGACCCCTTCGGTCTCAGCTTTGCGTTAGATGATGGCGATTGGTTCAGCCTCGATAGGGGCGACCTGCAGCGCTATCGGCAAACGCTGAGCCTGGACACCGGCGTGCTCGAACGGCACCTCGAATTCGATCTGGCTGAATATCGGGTGAGGTTGCTGGAACGTCGTCTGGTCAGCATGGCGACGCCCAATCTTGCCGTGCTGCGCTGGGAGCTGCAGTTGCCGCCCGGCCTCAAGCTGCGCCTGCGGACAGTGCTGGACGGTGGCGTACGCAACGCCGGGGTTCGCCGCAACCGTGCCTATGAAGGACGGCGGTTGCAGCACCTTGCCTTCGACCATGACCAGAAGGGCGCGGCCGCACTCAGCGCCCGGCTGCACAACCATCGCCGTCGACTGGCGATGGCGACAGAGATCAGGATGCCCGAGCAACCCCTGCAATGGCGCACCACCCTCGATGATCATCGGCTGATCCAGCAGACGGACTGCACCGTGCCGGACAGCGGTCGGCTGATCATCGAGAAGTGCGCGGTGGTGCTGGTCGACGAGGAACGAACCGCAACCGACGAGGATGCGCGTGTCGAGGCACAGCGACAGTTGCCATGTGACGGCTATGAACAGTTGGAACAGGCGAGCACCGAAGCCTGGCAAAGCCTGTGGCAGGGGCTCGCGCTCACTGCGGACGATCCGCAGCTGCAGCATGCGCTGCACTTTCATGCCTTTCACCTGCTGCAGACCGTGTCGCCACTCAGCGTTGGGCGTGACCTTGGCTTTCCGCCTCGGGGTTGGATGGAAGGCTATTACGGCCAGGTATTCTGGGACGAGCTGTTCGCCTATCCGGTACTCGCCACTCATTGGCCCGATTTGGCCAGAAGCCTGCTCGACTACCGTTATGCGCGCCTCGACAAGGCGCGCGAACGGGCCCGTCGCGCCGGGCTGCGGGGGGCCATGTTCCCCTGGCGCAGCGCACGCACGGGCGAAGAGGAGACGCCGCCATGGCAGTGCAATCCGATGTCCGGTCGCTGGATGGCCGACCACACCCGCCTGCAGCGGCATATCGGTTCGGCCGTGGCGTACGACGCCTGGCAGCTGTATCTGGCCACTGCTGACGAGGCATTGCTGGCCGGGCCGGTCGGTGAGTTGATCATTGAAGTGGCGCGTTTCTGGGCCAGCCTGGCGCAGTTCGATGCGTCGCGGCAGCGCTATCTGATCTGCGGTGTGATCGGCCCTGACGAATATCACAACAGCTACCCGGACGCGGCAGAGCCGGGGTTGAACAACAACACTTACACCAATCTGATGGCGGCCTGGACGCTCGATCGCGCGCGGCAGGTGCTGGCGTTGCTCAGCGAGCCCGATGCAGCCGCGTTACGGCAACGACTGAAGGTGGAGCCGAACGAGCCGGACCACTGGCAAGCTGTCGCTGAAGGGCTTTACCTGCCCTTCGTCGACGATCAATTGCTCAGCCAGTTCGAAGGTTTCGACAAGCTGGAAGCGCCATCGCAGGAGTGGCTGCACGGTGACCGGCCGCGGTTGGACTGGATGCTCGAAGCGCGGCATGACAGCTGCGATCGCTACCAGCTGACCAAACAGGCCGATGTGCTGATGGCCTATCACCTGCTACCCCGACAGACACTGCAGCAGATCCTTGAGCGTATGGGTTACCGCCATGACATGGCCTGCACACGCCACACCGTCGCCTATCACCTCGCCCGCATCACCCATGAGTCGAGTTTGTCGAAGGTTGTCTGCGCCGGTGCGCTGGCGGGTATCGACAGCGAGGCGTCCTGGTCCTACTACCAGCAGGCCCTGGCCACCGATCTGGGTTCGCCAGGCAACAGCGGCACTCAGGAAGGCATCCACCTCGGCGCCATGTGTGGCTCGCTCGACGTGATGCAGCGCCATTACCTCGGGGTTCGTCTGGAGCTTGATGGCCTGTACATCTTTCCCTCGCCACCACCGGAGCTGCAGCAGATAGCGCTGTCACTGGTGTTCCGGCAGGCACGCCTGCATCTGCAGCTGGCTGACGGCTCGCTGTGGGTTCGCGCCGCCGATGAAAACTCGGGTTCGGTGCCGCTGCACTATGCTCAAGGCAGGTGCCAGCTGGGGCCAGGCGAGTCGCTCGAGATCGCCATCCCGACGCCGCAGAATCGCTCGGCAACGCATTGAAACACGCCAGCCCGTCGATCCAGCGGAACGTCCGGTCCAGAGCCCGTTCCATAACAGAACGTGCCAGACAAGGAGACGCAGTGATGAGGGAGGTCGGAAGCGCTCGCCGATGGCTGGATGGGTTGGGCTGGGTGGTGATCTATGCGTTGGTCTGGGCACTCTTCAGCGAAGGTGGCGGATGGTCGCTGGGCGCACCGACCATCCTGTTGGCCGCAGGGCTTTCAGTCTGGTTAGGGTTGCGGCCCTGGCAGCCGTCGCTGCGGGCGCTGCCTGGGTTTGTCGGTTTCTTTCTCGGCAGGATGGCCGCAGGCGCCTGGGATGTGGCCGTGCGTGCGGTTCATCCACGCCGACCGCTGCAGCCCGCGTGGCTCGACTACCCGATTGCCAGCCGTTCGCCTCAGGTGCGGCTGGTGCTCTCTGCGCTGGTCGGCCTGTTGCCCGGCACCCTGGCCTCGCGAGTGGAGGGCGACCAGATGCGCGTGCATGTGCTTGATGAGCGCCAACCGTGGAAACCCACCGTGAGCGAACTCGAACAGCGACTTGAGCAGCTCCTGGTGGGGGGGCGCTCGCATTGATGGCGGTGTACGCGTCCCTGCTGCTGCTAACCATCATCATCGGGCTCGGCCGCGTGGTGTTGGGGCCGGGTCGGGTGGATCGGCTGCTGGCGATCCAGCTGTTCGGCACCACCGGCACTGCCCTGCTGTTGGTGCTTGCTCAATGGCAACACCAACCGGCGCTACGTGACGTGGCGCTGCTGCTGGGGTTACTCGCAGCAGTCGCAAGCGCCGCGCTGGTGCAATTGTTGCGCAGGGGCCGGCATGACTGAGCTGCTGCTGGATGGCCTCAGCTGGCTGCTGCTGATTGGCGGTTTGCTGTTCTTCGTCGCGGGCAGCATCGGCCTGCTGCGCTTTCCCGACACCGTCAGCCGTCTGCATGCCTTAACCAAGGCGGACACCCTGGGCCTCGGGCTGGTGATTGCCGGCCTCTCGCTGCGTGCCGACAGCCTATGGGAGGTCGGGCAGATGGTGCTGATCTGGCTGTTGCTGCTGGCCTCCAGCGCCACCGCCTGCCAGTTGCTGGCGCGACAGGCCGGTGAGGAGCCACGCGATGACTGAATGGCTGTTCGACGGGGTGCTTGGCCTGCTGCTGTTGGGGCTCGCCTTTGGCGCGCTGCATGGTCGCAACCTCTACACCAGCGTGCTGCTGTTCATCGCCTTCGGCCTCGCGCTGGCGTTGGTCTGGGCGCGCCTGGGCGCAGCGGACCTGGCGTTGGCCGAAGCGGCGATTGGCGCCGGGCTGACGGGCGTTCTGCTGTTCACCGCACTGGCGCGCCAGCCCGGGCCGGCGGATCTGCCTGATGCCACCCGTACGCGACTGCGCCTTGGCGCCGCGGCTGTGGTGCTGCCAATGCTGATCCTGCTGGTGCAAGGGCTGGCGCCACTGAGCGAAATAGAGCCGCGTATGCCGGCGCTGATCACACGGCATCTGGATGAGACCGGTGTCAGCCACCCGGTAACCGCCGTGCTGCTGAACTACCGCGCCTGGGACACGCTGCTGGAGCTGGCCGTCCTGCTGCTGGCGCTGCTTGGCGCTCGACAACTGGGGCCGCGACCGCTGGATCTGGCGGAGCCCTGGCCGCTTCTACGAGCCTGGGCGCGGGTGCTGGCCCCGCTGCTGGTGCTGGCTGCCGGCTACATTCTTTGGCGCGGAGCCAGTGCGCCAGGTGGCGCCTTTCAGGCTGGGGCGCTACTGGCCTCGGGTGTGGTGCTACTGCGGTTGTCGGGCTTAGTGCCACGGTTGCGCTGGTCATTCGCGCCGTTGCGCTTGCTGGTGCTGGGCGGCCTGCTGGTGTTTATCGGTGTTGCGTTGATGACCGCCTGGCTGGGCGAGGGCTGGCTGACTTACCCACGCGGGGCGGCCAAGCTGCTCATCGTCCTGATCGAGAGCGTAGCGACCCTGTCGATCGCTGCGAGCCTCAGCCTGCTGGTGGTGGGTGAAGGGGAGGATGTCTCCTCATGAGCAGTAGCCTGTTCTGGATGATCATCGGTGCCACGCTCTGGTTACTGGGGCTGCACGGCCTGCTGACATTGCGTCAGGCACTGCGCCGGATCATCGCTTTCAACCTGATGGGCAGTGGTGTGTTTCTGGTGATGATTGCCCTGGCGGCGCGCAGCCAGCCGAGCGATCCGCTGCTGATAGCGCTGGTGGTGACCGGGCTGGTGGTGGCGGTCAGCGCCACCGCCCTGGCGTTGCGGTTGGCCGGCGTGGCGCAAGGTCCGGAGCATCCAACGGGCCAGCAGGAGCCGCGACAATGAATGCGGCGTTGCTAAGCCTGTCCTTACCGCTGCTTGCAGCTCTGCTGCTGGTGTTGCTGCGGCCGGCGCGCAGTGGCCTCTGCGTGATCCTGATGAGCGCTGCCAGCCTGACCGCCGCGGCGTTTGCCTTGCAGCAGGCGATCAGCCTCGCGCCGCAGCTATTGCAGATCGGCGGTTGGGAGACACCGCTGGCGATCCGGTTCCAGCTGACACCGCTCACCGCGCTGCTGATGGTCTTTACCGCCGGCCTGCATCTGCTGGTCGCGCTTTATGCAGCGCGCAGCCCGCACGCCACTGGCAACGAGGATTACTGGCCGTTGTCCTGCCTGTTGCATGCGTCGCTGGTCGCACTGTGGCTATCGGCGGACCTGTTCAACCTGTACGTCACGCTTGAATTGCTGAGCCTCTGTGCCGTGGCGCTAGTAGCACTGGCCGGGCGCAAGGCCTATCGGCCGGCCTTCAACTACCTGATGTTGTCGCTGGCCGGGTCGCTCGCCTACCTGTTCGGCGTGGCGTTGTTCTATGGCCGCTACGGTGTGCTCGATGTGCTGGTGCTGGCCGAGCTGACCGAGGCCGACAACACGACCCGGCTGGCGCTGCTGCTGATGAGTGTCGGACTGATGCTCAAGGCGGCATTGTGGCCGCTGCACCTGTGGCTGCCCCCGGCGCATTCCGGCGCACCGACGGCGGTCAGCGCCTTGCTCTCCGCGCTGGTGGTCAAGGGACCGATCTATATCCTGTGGCTGATCTGGAGCCAGATCGCGCCACCGGAGCTGGGGCGTCAGGCCGGGTTTCTGTTCGCCGGGGCCGGCATCCTGGCGTTGATATCTGGCGGCTGGTCGGCGCTGCGCGCGCCGCGTCTGAAAATGCTGGTGGCCTATTCGACGGTTGCGCAGCTGGGCTATGCGCTGTTGGCGCTCGGCCTGCTGCTGCATTGGCAGGAGCCGCGAATGGAGGCGGCGCTGTGGCTGTTCATCCTGGCGCATGGGCTGGCCAAGGTGTCGATGTTCCTGGCTGCCGGTGAGCTGCAGCGGGTGCTGGGTACGCGTCGGGTACGTGCGTTGAAAGGGGCCAGCCAGAACATGCCGGTGGCCATGGCGACCTTCGCTGTCGCCGGTGGCAGCCTGATTGGTCTGCCGCCCAGTGGAGGCTTTCTTGCCAAGTGGCTGTTGCTGCAGCCGCTGTTCGAGCAACCGCAGCACTGGCCGTGGGCTTTTGGTGTGCTGCTCGGCACGCTGATGTCGGCGGCCTATGTGTTCCGTGTGGTGGCGCTGGGCTTCGATCGTGCGCGGCCCAACCCGCCCAGCGTCAAGCCTGATCCCGTTGCGCAATGGCTGGCGATGCTGCCGGCGCTGTTGGTGCTCAGCCTGGCGCTGATCAGCGAGCCCTTGCTGCTCTGGCTCGGAGGGGTGGCACGATGAACTGGACCCATTGGCTACCGCTGGCCATCGTGCTCAGCTCGCTGGTGCCGGGCCTTCTGATCTTCACCCTGCACGAAGACCAGCATCGGTTGCGGGTCACGCTCAACCTCTGTGGTGTGGTGATCAAGCTGTTGCTGGTGGTGGCGATGATCTATGGCGTGAGCAAAGGCCTGGAGTTTCGCTTCAGTCTGCCATTCCTTCCCGGCGCGCCGCTGGTGCTGCAGGGCGATGCGCTGTCGCTGTTGTTCGTCGCACTGTCGTCGGTGCTGTGGCTGGCCACTACCATTTACGCCATTGGCTACCTTGAAAATTCTCCGTTGCAGTCGCGCTTCTTCGGTTACTTCAGCCTTTGCGTGAGCGCCACCGTAGGCCTCGCGCTGGCGGGCAATCTGGTCAGCTTTCTGTTGTTCTACGAGATGCTGACCTTGGCGACGTTCCCGCTGGTGGTGCATCGCGGTACGCCCGAAGCGCTGCGCGCCGGGCGCGTCTATCTGGCCTACACCGTGGGCGGTGGTGCGTTGGTATTGATGGGCGTGGCGCTGCTGCATGGCCTGGCCGGCGGGCAGGACTTCCAGCCGGGCGGCTACTTGCTACCGGCGGTGGGCGAGCACGACCTGGCGTTGCGCGTCGCCTTCGTCCTGCTGGTCGCTGGGCTTGGGGTCAAAGCAGCGCTGCTCCCGCTACACGGCTGGTTGCCTAAGGCGATGGTGGCGCCGGCACCGGTCAGTGCACTGCTGCATGCGGTGGCGGTGGTCAAGGCCGGCGCGTTCGGGATTATCCGGGTGGTCTATGACGTCTATGGCGCCGAGGCGATGGGTCAACTGGACATGGCCGGGCCGCTGCTCTGGCTGGCCGCGGCAACGATCCTCTATGGCTCGATGCGCGCTCTGCAGCAGCAGGAACTGAAGAAGCGCCTGGCCTACTCGACCATCAGTCAGGTGTCCTACGTGACCCTTGGCGTTGCGCTGCTCGGGCCGATTGCGGCGGTCGGTGGGCTGGTGCATCTGGTCCATCAGGGGCTGATGAAGGTCACGCTGTTCTATTGCGCGGGCAATTTCGCCGAAACCCTTGGCATCCATCGTGTTCGCGAAATGGACGGTGTCGGCCGGCGCATGCCGCTGACCATGACGGCGTTCAGTATCGGTGCGCTGGGCATGATCGGCATTCCGCCGATCGCTGGCTTCGTCAGCAAATGGGCGCTGGGCATGGGCGCGCTGGAGGTCGGGCAGGATTGGGTGCTGCTGGTGTTGATGGGCTCGGCGCTGCTCAACGCCGGCTATTTCCTGCCGCTCCTGTGGCGTGGCTGGTTCGCCGAACCGGCTGACTGGCACGAAGACAACTGGCGCGAGGAGCGCTGGGAAACCCACTGGATGTTGTTGCTCCCCGCGGTCTTCACGGCCTTTTTGTCGGTGCTGGTGGGCGTGCTGGCCGGCACGGCGCTGAGCCCGCTGGGCTGGGCGCAATTGATCGTCAATCGGAAGTTCGAGATATGAGCGGCGCTTGGCTCTGGATGCTGGTGCCGCTGGCGCCACTTCTCGCCGCGGGCTGCCTGGCCATCTGGCGCGAACGGGCCATCGGCTGGCTATGGCTGGCCTGTATTCCGGCGCTGGCGCTGGTTGCTCAGCCCGTTCCCTTGCTAGAGCTGCCGATGCTCTGGGATGGCGTGCGCTGGGGCGCCAGTGATGACCTCAGCCGTGCCTGGCTGGGCTTCACCGCGCTGCTGTGGGGCTGTGCAAGCGTCTTCGCCAGCAGCAGCCAGAAGGATGACGCTTGTCTGCTTCGCTTCTGGACCTTTTGGCTGCTGGCGCTGGCCGGCAACCTGATGCTGATCATCTCGACCGACGCGTTGAGCTTCTACCTCGGTTTCAGCGCCATGAGCCTCGCCGCGTATGGGTTGATCGTGCATCGGCGTGGCCCCGGCCCCCGTCGCGCCGGACGGCTGTACCTGCAACTGGCCATCTGCGGCGAAATGGCTTTGCTCGCTGGGCTGATGCTGCGCAATCACGCCGCGGACGGCGATTTCTCCTTCGCCGCCTGGCAAGCGCTGCCCATGGATGGCCTGACGCTGATCCTGTTGCTGGCGGGGCTGGGGCTCAAGGCCGGTTTCTGGCCACTACACGTCTGGTTGCCCCTGGCCCATCCGGCAGCACCTGCCCCGGCTAGCGCGGTGCTGTCGGGGGCGATGCTCAAGGCCGGTCTGCTGGGCATTTGGCGATGCTTGCCAGAAAGCGATCCGTTGCTGTCGAGCTGGGCGGACGTGCTGCTCGCCATGGGCATCTTCGGTGCCGTTTACCCGGCACTGCTCGGGCTCGCGGCAAGAAAGGCCAAAGCGGTGCTGGCCTATTCATCGGTCAGTCAGATGGGCTATCTGGTGATGCTGCTGGCGCTGGCTTGGCGACATCCCGAGCAGCTTCAGGCGATGACCGTCGTGCTGATGCTCTACGGCGTCCATCACGGTCTGGCAAAGGGGGCGCTGTTTCTCGCGGCGGGCTTGATCCATGCCGGTCGTCTTCCGCGCATCGGCTGGGCGATTTTGGCACTGCCGGCCCTGGCGATCGTGGGGTTGCCGCTGACCAGCGGCGGGGCAGTCAAGACAGCGTTGAAAGACGTCTGGCATGCCGGTGAGTTCGAAAGTTGGCTGGTCTGGCTGAGCCTCAGCAGCCTGACTACCGCCCTGCTTTTGATTCGCGCGCTGTGGTTGCTACGCCAGGATGCCCGCGATGCGCCCGCGATCCGTCCACCGCTAAGTCAGCTGTTGCCCTGGGCGTTGCTCAGCAGCAGCTCTTTACTCTTGCCCTGGCTGTGGCCCGCCCTGCGCGAGCCGATGCTGCATGGCCTTTATCCTGGGGGCATCTGGGCCGCACTATGGCCGCTACTGCTGGCGTCGGTTTTGGCTGGCGTGGCTTTGAAAGGGGGCTGGAAGGTTCCGGCACGCCTGGCGAATCTACCCAACCCGGCGCTGACGCTCTCGCTGCGACTCCGGCGTCTGGTACTACGTCCACCAATGGCCGTTCCAACCCTCCATCCGAACACCTCGCGCTGGCGGCAACGGGAGCGCCGCTGGAACCGCTTCTGGAACACCGGCGCACTCACCATGAGCGCCTGGCTGCTGGCCGCTTTGCTGTGGTTGGGTTGGTTGTGGTGATGCGCTGCGCTTGCAACCCTGGTTGCACCTCGCTTGCGGGTACGGCGCGGGGGAGGAGGGATGGCTGAACACGCACGGCCCTAAATACACGGCACCGATAACGCAGGGCCGATTCCATTCGGCTTGCCGTTTGCGTTCTTCGATCAGGCGTAGCCCGCGTCAGATCTCGAACCGCCGGACCTGCTGAGTCAGAGCGCTACCGAGCCGTGCGAGCTCCACGCTGGATGCGGCTGTCTGCTCACTGGACGTCGCGGACTGATCGGCAATATCGCGTACTCGGGTCACGCTGCGGCTGATTTCTTCAGCCACGGCGCTTTGCTCTTCGGCCGCAGTTGCGATCTGCTGCATCATTTGCTGAATAGCGGCGATCATGCAGGTGATGTCTGCCACCGCCGCACCAGTCTCATCGACGCCCGCCACGGTGGCCTCCGTCAGATCGCTACAGCCCTGCATGGTTTTGGCGGACTCCTCGGCAATCCGCTGCAGCCCTTCGATCAGTGATTGGATTTCGACCGTCGCGTCCTGGGTGCGACGAGCAAGTGTCCGCACCTCATCAGCCACCACGGCGAAACCTCGGCCGGCATCGCCAGCGCGTGCGGCTTCGATCGCAGCGTTCAGCGCGAGTAGGTTGGTCTGGTCCGCCACCGACTTGATAACGTCCAGTACACCGCCGATCCGCTCGCTTTCACTCTTCAGGCGCGCCATCGCAGCGGTCGATTTTGTCACCTCATCGGCAAGCCGCTTGATCTGTACCACCGCCTGACGTGCCGTCGCCTCGCCGGCTTGCGCTTGCTGATCGGCTGAATCCGCCGCGCTGGCCGCTTGCTCGGAGTTTCGCGCGACCTCGAGCACTGTAGCGGCCATTTCATGAATCGCCGTGGCTACCTGATCGACTTCCAGTTTTTGTGCGATGACGCCTTGGCTCGCCTGCTCGGTAGACTGCGATAGCTCTTCGGCGGAGGACGATATCGTTTCAGCTGAGCGCCGTACCTGCCCGATCAGCTCGCCGAGGCTGCGTTGCATCTCTCCAAGGGAGGCCATGACGCTGCCAGCCGGCGCGTGGTCCATTCCCGGCATGCTGCGCATGTCACCAGCAGCGACGCGGCGGGCTGCAGCGGATAGATCGAGCGGCTCGGCGCCCAGCGTGCGCAACAAGCTGCGGACGATGCCGATACCCAGACCGAGCGCGAGCAATACGGCGATCAAACAGACACCGATCATCAAGTTGCGTTGGGTTTCATATTCGTTGCGCTCGGCCACCACTTCCGCGTTCGCGGCGCTACGGCTGTGCTGCATATAGCGTTCGCCGGCGGCCAGCAGCTGACGCAGCAGTGGAATGCAGTCTCGGTTGATCCGCACGATGGCGTCTTCGCGCTGCCCGGCTACGGCGCGTTCGACGATGTCCAGCGCTACTGGACCGTAAAGGCTTTCTATGCGGGCTATCTCGGCAAGCAGCTGCTTTTCTTCTTTGGCCTCAGCACCAGACAAACGATCTACCGCCGTCTTGAGATTACTGAGATGAGTCTGAACGTCGCGGTGTGCTTCGAGGACTGCTGCATGTTCGAGCTTCAGGTCAGCTTCCGAGGACACCAGCACCAGGTTACGGGCTGCGACTGCGCGGCGTTGCGCCGCGATGAGTAATGCTGACGCCAGCTCTTCGCGGGCGTTAACACCTTCGACATAGTCGGAGAAGGCATCGTTGAACTTGGCAAGCTCGGCAATCGCCAACGCAGAAATGAGCAGAACGATCAGCGTAAGTGCTGCAAAGCTCAGGCCGAGCTTCAATTTGACGGTTAGGTTCATGGGATTTCCGCACAATTTATGAGGATCTTCCCTGAGCTGACTACACCATCGTCCCTGAAATGACTATTCAGTCAGGATAGTGGCACCACGGCATCATAAAAATTGTATTTTGGTATCAATTGTGTACAGGAATCGTATGGTTTTCTCTGGGCGAGCCTCCCGATAGGCTAAGGGCCGTCAGAAAGCTATTTGCTCCTGTGGATTTATCCGGCTGTAAATACTCGCGGAGCGAGTGCTTATTAATTTTTTATAGCGACATAAAAAAGGCGCCAACGGCGCCTTGAGTTGAAGCGTTAAGTTCAGGCTGTGCCGAGCTCGGTACGATCACTGCCATCTTCCGCCAGTAACTGCCCCAGCGGAGTACGGTCGAAACCGTCATCGGCGACTTGATCGGCTTGAGGTGTCAGGTCAAATCCATCTTCTGCGAATTGATCCGCTTGCGGCGTAGAGTCAAAACCGTCTTCAGCGATCTGTTCGCTGATGGGAGTGTGATCGAATCCGTCTTCAGCAATTTGCTCGCTCAATGGCGTGCGATCGAAACCGTTTTCAGACAGGGTGCGGTCAGTTAATAACTGCCTTTGGACGGTTGAGGTGCTTTGCGCTTCCCCCAGAATGGGCTGCGGATGGCTTGGCGGAATCGCAAAGGCCGTCGAAGAAACGCTGGCCAGGATGGCAGCTGCTAATAGCTTTTTCATGAGTGTGTCCTCGGTATTAGTGGGTACGGGACACATGCTAAGGGCGAGGACCAGTTGCACAAACCTGAGCGTATCAATAGTACAAATCGACAACTGTGATACTAAGTGCGCTGCCGCTAATTGATTAACTCAGCCAATTATTTAATTCAATTAAATCGATAGTTAATCAGCTGACCGTATTTATCGCGCGGTCTCGCCTTGTACAGCCGTTAGGCTTTGTCGAGGTTTGCCGATTGCGGCCATGCTGCGGTCGTGTAGATGCACCAGCAGTGTCATGGCGGTCAGGCTGCCAAGCAACGCGCAGAACATGTCGGCCTGCGTGTCCCACTGATCGCCTTGCATGCCCAGAAAGGCTTTGGCGCCCTGGCCAAGCGAAAGGGCCGCCGCCCACTCGACCAGCTCATAAACGGCGCTGAGCATCATAGCCATGCTTACGCAGACAAACGGCAGCAGGTGTTTGCCATGAACCCGCTCATTACGCACCAACAGTTCCCGCGCGATCAGCGCAGGCACAACGCCCTGGAAAAAATGGCCAAGCCGGTCGTAAGGGTTACGGCTCAGGTCCAGCCATTCCTGCAGCCAGAAGCCGACCGGTACACGGGGGAAGGTGTAATGGCCGCCCGCAACCAGCCCCAGGGCCTGGACAGCCAGCAACAAGTACAGCAGCGAAGAGAGCGGAAATCGTCTATGGGTGTTAGCCAATGCCGGCAGCAGGATGACCACCGGAAGGACTTCCATCAGCCAGGTGGTACGGTCGTGCGGGTTGATGGCGGATGCCAGCAAGGCCAGTACAACGAGGCAAACCAGGGTCTTGATCAACAGCGGTCGGTGCATTCAACCTGCCTTTTCGGAATCGGGCGCATGTGCAATGGACCACGAAACCGGGGCGATGACTGCTGCGAAAGCGCGAAACGCTCCCGTTCTGGCCGCTCGCAGCCGTCAGGGCAGGGCTTTTTCGGCGTAGGTGCGGGTCGCCAGTCCGAGCTGGGAACGGAAGCTTTCCATGTCGAACATGGTGCAGATCTCGCGGATCTGCTGCCCCGGCGTCAGGGTCCAGAAGGCCATCGCTGAAATGCTCAAGACCTTGTCACTGGGTGGGTAGCCGAGCGCGGGTGTTTCGATGGTGCCAATCAAGGTACTCCAGGTGACGACCTTGTCGCCCTCGGCAACGCATTCCTCGACCACCACTTCGAGATCGGGCATTGCAGTACGGATCTGGGTCACCATCGCGGCGAACTCAGGGCTGGCCATCGGATGGCCGACGAAGGAGCTCTTGTAGAGAAAATCTTTGCTGTGCAGCTTCTCGGCAAGGGCTAGGTGTCCGCGGTTCCAGCTCAGATCGATGTGTTGGCGGACCAGCCGTTTGTTGTCGTCCAGTGACATTTGTCGCGTCCGGTAAGTGGCAAGACTACGAACTCTAGCAGCCGCCACCCGGAACAGGCATCAATCAACAGATCCCTTCGTCGGCTTAATCCACCGGCAGGCGCAACCGAAACGCAGCGCCGCCAAGCATGGAATCGTCGAGCCTGAGCTCGCCGCCGTAGCTGTCGATGATGTCCTTCACCACTGCCAGGCCGATGCCTTGGCCAGGGTGCTGGGCATCCAGCCGTTCACCACGACGCAGGATGCGGGCGCGCTGGTTGACCGGCACGCCGGGCCCATCATCTTCGACGCTCAGGGTCAGGTATTCGTCGCCCTGCTGCAGGCTGATGCGCACCTGATGGAGGCAGAGTCGGTAGGCGTTCTCCAGCAGGTTGCCGAGCAGTTCCATTAGCGCGCCCTGCTCCAGCGGCAGGGTGGCCTTTGCTGGAACCTGCAGCTCGACCTGCACGCGCTTGTCCTGGTAGACCTTGTCCAGTGTGCTGCACAGGCGCAGCAGCAGCGGCTGCAGCGCTACCCGGTGGCGCACCAGGCCGCTCTGTCCAAGGCTTGCCCGCTGCAGCTGGTAGCCGATCTGCTGGCTCATGCGCTCGATCTGCGCGCGCATCACGCGGGACTGTTCGCGGTTGTCCGGCTGCGTACTGATCACCTCGCCGACGCTCTGCAGCACCGTCAATGGCGTCTTCAGGCTGTGGGCCAGGTCGCCCAGCGAGTTGCGGTACTGCTCGCGCTGGCGTCGCTCGCCGTCGAGCAAGCGGTTCAGCGAGCGGGTCAGGCGCAGCAGTTCGCGGGGGTGTCGATCGCTGAGCCGGTCCAGCCGCCCCGCCTCGACCTGATCCAGCTCGAGGCTTAGTCGTTTGAGCGAGCGAAAGCCCCAGGTCAGGCCCAGCCAAAGCAACGTGAGTAGCACCAGCAATCCGCCACCGAGCCAGAGATACAGCTGTTGCCGGAATTCCTCGAACAGGCTGCGGTATTCGCTGGTGGGTTGCATGGTGACAAAGCTGAACGCCTGACGCTGATCGGTGTTCAGCCGCAGCTCCACGTCGTAAACGAAGTACTCGGCGCCAGCGGCATCGCGGATCCGCTGGAATTCGGTGACGTCGCCCTGCAGGCGTGGCTGATAGTCGATGGATTCGTCTTCGGCCGACCGTGACTGCCAGAGCCGTTTGCCTTGCGGGTCGTAGATGTAGCCCAGCAGCTTCGCATCGGGCAGGTCGAATTCTTCATCGGGCAACCGCTCCGGCATCACCAATCGCCCCTGTTCGATGCGCGATGCGGTGATCAGCGTATTGGCATCGGCGGCCAGGCGCTCTTCGATGACCCGCTCGAAGGCGAGGCTGAACGCAGCCTGAAGCACCGGCAGCAGGGCAAGCATGAACAGAACGGCGAGGCAGGTGGCGCCCAACATCAGGCGCAGGCGCAGTGACAGGGTGCCGTTGCGTGCGGCCCGAGCCAGCACGCGCCAGCGGCGCCAATTGAGGTTCATCGGCAGCGCTCGGTGAACAGATAACCCAGGCCGCGAACGGTATCGATGGGTTTAAGCCCGCCGTGGGCTTCCAGCTTGCGCCGCAGCCGGCCGACCAGCACCTCGATGACGTTGGCGTCGCGTTCGTTGTCGTCCGGGTAGAGTTGCTCCATCAGCCGTTCCTTGGCGACCACCTGCTGCTGGTGACGCATCAGATATTCCAGAATGCGATATTCGAAGGCGGTCAGCGGCAGGGGCTCGTCATCCACCAGTGCTTGTTTGCGGTTGAGGTCAAGCTTGAGCGGGCCGGCTTCGATGCTCGCCTGGGTGAAGCCGGACGAGCGTCGCAGCAACGCGTTGAGCCGTGCCTCCAGCTCCTCGAACTGGAAGGGTTTGACCACGTAGTCGTCGGCACCGGCGGCCAATCCTTCGACCTTGTCCTGCCAGTTACCGCGCGCCGTGAGGATGAGGATGGGAAAGCGCTCGCCATTGCTGCGCAGCTGGCGAATCAGATCCAGGCCGGAGATGCCCGGCAGGCCCAGATCGACCACGGCCAGGTCATGATTGAATTCGCGTGTCTGGTAAAGCGCCTCTTCGGCATTCGCCACCGCATCGACCACATGCCCGCTTTCGCTCAGGCGAGTCAGCAGGTGGTGGCGCAGCAGCGCCTCGTCTTCCACCACCAGCACTTTCATGTGCGGCTCCTGTCCATGCAAACGGCCGGGACAATCCCGGCCGTGTTCCTGTTGATGCAGGCGTGTCTGCTTAGAACTTGTAGTTCACGCCCAGGTAGGCCTGCTTGCTGCTATGCAGGTCGATCGAACCGACCTTGCCAACGCCGCGCTCGGCCACTTCGGTACCGGCGTTGCTACGCAGATAACGGTAACCCGCCTCGATCGACGTGTTCTTGCCGACGTCTTGCAGCACACCAGCCTGCAGACCCACCAGGTAACCGATGTCACTGTCGCGGCGGTAACCGCTGGACTCATTCTCGAGCTTGGTCACACCGGCACTGGCGCCACCGAACAGGCGGGTGGTGTCGCCGACCGGGAGGAACATGTCGTAGCTGCCGAACAGGTTCTGCTGACGCAGCTTGAGCGAGCTACCGTAGTCGTCGGATACGTTTTCGTAGGTGGCATAGTAGCGTGCCTCATCGGTCATCTGACCGGCGCGGATGCCCCAGGTGCCGCTGTTCTTGATGGTGTCATCGAAACGGTTCGCGCCCGGCATGTTCTGCTTCAGGGTGCTGGAACGGTCGATGTTGACGGTGCTTTTGCCCCAGGTGAGGCCAGCGAAGTTGTCGGCGGCTTGGGCGCCGAGGGTGAAGACGCTCAGGGTGGTAGCAATCGCCAGGGTATGCAGCTTGTTCATGTGTCGCTCCTTTGCAGGCGTGGAAAAATTTACGTCTCCATCGTGCCTGCGGGACGCTGAACAGCGCCTGAACCCTGGCTGAACCTGAGCTGAACGATCATGCAGCCAGCGCAGCCTGGACTGCGCTGGTGGTCAGCTAGCGCCCGCGACGCCCCAGCAGGGCGACCAATGCTGCTGCCCCCACCGCCACGGCGGCCGTGGTCGCGACCGGATGCTGCGTGGCACGGGTGTACAGGCTGCGTGTCAGCACCACGCCCGGATAGTCGCCACTGGCGCTGCCGTCACTCGCGCTGCCGACATCGCTGTCGTAGAGCGCGCCGCGTGGGTGTCGGTCTGGGCGGCCGCTCTTGATGGTGTCGTAGACAAAGGTGCGGTTGATCCAGTCGGCCAGGTGCGGCGCGTTCTGCGCGAGTCGCGAGAGCAACTTGGCATTGCCGATGTAAACGTCGCGCTGCGGGTGCTCGGCGGCATGCAGAATCGCCCGCGCAACCACTTCGGGGGCATAGACTGGCGGCGGAAACACCGGCGCGCTGGGCAGGTAATTCTTCGAGTGATCCATGAACTGGGTGTCGGTCGAGGAGGGGCGTACCAGGGTTACCGATACCGGCGTGTGCGACTTTTGCAGCTCAACGCGCAGCACGTCGGTCATCGCCTTGATCGCATGCTTGCTGGCGCTGTAGCTGCTGTGGAAGGGCAGGGCATTGGCCGATTCCACACTGCCGATGTTGATCAGGGCGCCGCCTTTGTCGCGCAGATGCTTAACGGCGATGGACGAGCCGTAGTGAGTGCCCCAGAAGTTGGTCTGCATCACCTGATAGTGGTCGTCGTCGCTGACCTCATCGAAGCGTCCCCATACCGAGCTGCCGGCATTGTTGATCCAGGTGTCAAAGCCACCGAAGCGGGCGACGGTCTCGCTGGCGACGCGTTCCAGCTGCGCGCGCTGGCCGACATCGGCCATGACGTGAAGGACCCGGTCACCCGCGTTCAGGTCACGCTCGATGTCGAGCAGGGCTTCTTCGTTACGCGCCACCAGCACCACGCGTGCGCCTCTTTCGATGGCGAGGCGGGCAGTCGCCAGGCCGATCCCGCTCGAAGCACCGGTGATAACGATGACCTGCTCATGCAAGGGTTTGAGAGAAATGCGCATCGGGATCTCCTCGGATAGCGGCGATGTGGATTGGCTCGGTAGAAGCCGTGGCCGCGCTTCCGGTTCCGGTCAGGCGATGGATGGCAACGGTTGTTCGATCCTGGGCTGGATGGTGCTGCTGGCGCTGCCGAGATACAGCGGCAGGTTCTGAACCGAATACATCACCATCCTTCAGCAGCCAGGAAGCAAGCAAATCACGCGCTGCATCAGCAGCGGCAGCATCTTGGTCGATGGCTTGCTGATCCTGCTTGAGGTGGCCATGGTGCGCGCGCTATCGAGCCTGACGTATCACTACGTCGAGCTGAAGAGGTTCGAGGTGGGGCGCCGGCTTGCACGCAGTCAGCCAAGACCGCTATCGCCGGATTGAATCAGCCTTGACGAATAGATGATCCGCTGCAGCAGGCGTGAAATCTGGCACCGAGGGCGCCGAATCGGTGGGTTGGGTTGCTGGGTAGCTCTGGTGCAGAGGCGCTTGCTGCTGGCCGTCAACGGACCAGGTGACCGTCGCCTCGATCTGGCTGTCAGGTGCGATACCGAGTCGGTTGTTCAGCGGACACTGCGTTTCAGGCCCGCTGGTCAACTCTCCCGATTGGCGGCTGCGGCTGGTACCGGCGTGGCCCTTGGAACGCACTTCCAGCTGGTAGCTAAGCCGGTGGGGTTCGGCACTGCTGAAGCACAACCGCACATTCAACCGGTCGGCTTCTGGCAGCAGCTCCAGGCGAGCATCAACCGGACCGGCGGAGGCGAGCAGCATGGCGGCGAGGGTCGCGGTGAGCATAGGGGGTGGCCAAGGTCTGGATCACTGTTGGGTAACGGTGGCCATGTTGCCGGTCCCCGTCTGCGAAATCACCGCGTTCATGAGTTCGGCGTTCTGAGTGATCGAGGCCTGATTTGCCATGCCGACCTGGTTGATGCGGGCCTCGTTGTAGCCGGCTAGCTGGTTGATGGCGGCGATGTTGTCGTCGCCCGATTGCACGACGCTGGCTTGGTTGCCATCGAACCATTGCACCAACTCGACGCTGTTGCCATTTCCAGTTGACGAGCCTCGGAATGTATTGCTGCGCCCGCTCTGCTCGACTGTCAGCAGGTTGTCGTCGCCTGCCTGATTGAACTCGACTTCACCAAACAGGTTGTACTGCGAGATCGTCGCGGTGTTCAGGTTGCCGTTCTGGGCCAGTTGAATATCGCCTCCATCGCCCTGATCGATGTTAGCCCTGTTCTCGTCGCCGACCTGATACACAGCTGTCCAATTGCCGTGGTAAATGCCGTCTTGGGTCATTAACAGCGAATTGCCGTTGCCAATCTGACGTGCCTCGGCCCGAGCGAATCCATTTTGAGTGGCCGAAATGGAATTGTTGTCGCCGATGCTGCTGATTTGCAGCTCATTGGTATACCAGTGCTGCTCGACCTCGGCGCGGTTGCCGGTGCCCTGCTGGTAGACGTTGGCGCTGGAGAAGTGAGTCTCATCGCCCTGGTAGATGGAGGCGTCATTGCTGCCAATTTGCACAATGCTGGCGACATTTTCCTCGGCGATCACGCCCTGAAAGATCGAACCGCTGTTCGCCGTACCGTTCTGGCGGATCGTGGCCTCGTTAAGCAGCCCGGTCTGATCAACCGTGGCGTCGTTGTCATTGCCTGTCTGCACGAGTTTGGCGCTGTTGTCGGCATGGGCGCCAACGGCGACAGACAGCAAAGCGGCTGACGCGAGGAGATGCAGACTGCGCATAGGGTTACCTTTTTATTAGCGATGCTGGTGATTAGCGATGCTGGACGATCTGAACGCGTTGGCCGCTGCCGTATTGGGTGACACTGCTGCTCAAGCCGCTGCCGAGCTGTTCGATGCTGGCGGCGTTGTTCGAACCAATCTGAGCGATCGCGGCCTGGTTGTCGCTGCCGATCTGGCTGATGTCGGCCAGGTTGCCTTGGCCAATCTGCAGAATGGTGGCGATCTGGTTCTCGCCTTGCTGGAGGATGAAGGCCTGCTGGTCGCTGCCCTGTTGCACGATGTTCGCCAGCTGAGCCGTGCCGGTCTGGCTTACGTCAGCCAGGTTGTCGCTGCCTGTTTGCAGCACTCGCGCGACCTGCATGTCGGGCAATTGCAACGCCGCCGACTGATTAGCGAGGCTCAATGAGCCTCCCGCAAGGTCTCCGTTGTCCATCAGGTCGGCCGCATGAACCGCGTGACCGGTGAGCAGAAGGGCGGCGAGCAAGCCGCGGCGGAATAGGGCTAGACAATCCATGCAGGCACCTCGGAATAGTGTTCGGATTCTTGACTGCAGGCGGGGCGCTGAACATCCATCGAACGGTGCAAAACAAGCGCTACGTGATGAACGGGGCGAATTAATCCTTTTGCAATTCACAGTTCGTCCCGGTCCATGTCGAAGGTGTCCTGGAGCAGGTTCTGCAGCTTGCTGCGGTTGACTTCCTCCAAGATCAGCTGCGCGGCTTGGGTGGCGATGTCTTCGATCTCCGCTACGTTGGGCTGCAGAAAGCGCCGGTAGACCGTGCGCTGCCCATACTCCACCCAGACCAGGCTGCCCCAGCGCGCGGAAGGACGTTCACGCACCACCAGATCGCCTTCAAGCGCGCTGGCGTCCTGCAATTGAAAGCTCAGGTAGCGGTGGAAGTCGTGACCGAAGCGAGTGATGGTGTTGTCGATGATCAGCCCGCTTAGTTCCGCCTCGCCTTCCGCCTGGCCCAGCGCTGCCTGAGCCTGCAGCGGGCCGAGCAGACCCAGCAGCAACAGGCACAGCGTCAGGCGTGACACGACTCGGACCAATCCAGTCGGCCACGTAGCAGAAAGGCCGCCTCGGCCCGGTTGGAGGCACCAATCTTGCGCAACAGGTTGTGGATATGGCTCTTGATGGTGTGGGGGCTTAGGCACAGCTGTTCGGCAATTTCGGCGTTGGACAGGCCTTTGCCGGCGAGGCTGAGGATTTCCCGCTCACGCAGCGTCAGCGACGGTTTGCTGCCAGCGAGTTGGCGCATGCGTCGCCACTGGCTGAGCAGGCGTTCGGTCAAGACCCGCGGCAGCCAGTCGCCGCCTTCGAGCAATACTTGGATCCCGTCGAGCAGGTGCTCGCGAGTGGCATGGCTGTAAAACACGCCGCGAATGGCAGGGTGCTTGTCGACAAGTTGCTCGGCCTGTTCCGGGGCGATGTTGACCAGCGCAACGGGTGTCTGCTCGTCGAGCTGATCGAGCAGTGTCGACAATTGCTCGGTCTGGCTGTTTCCCGAGTCGAGTAGGTAGAGATCGGTGCTGCCCGGCACGATCTTTTCGAGCCGCGCCAGGGCTACCTCTAGCTGAGCCTGTTCACCAAGAAAGTGCTTGAAGAACAGCCCGAGAAGCTCATTGCCGGTCAGCAGGGTGACGGTAGGCCGGTTACGTTCCAGGTGGGTGAAGTCCGCTTCGTCCATGTTCAATCCTTGGTTTGGAGTGCCGTTATGCTGCATAGAAAAGTTACTAAACGACCGGCCAGAAATGACGAAGTTCAGCGTTCACGTTGGGATTAGGTCGGCATCTGCGCGCTGAGGATGACATCCCGACGGACGGTTGAAGAAACGCTGTGGTGGACTTAATGGGCTAAGGTGAGTCAATCGCCCATTCGATGGAGCCTGCATGAGTGATCCCTCCCGCGAACTGACTTTGCGCGCACTGTTGACCGGCCTGCTGCTGGGGGCTGTGCTGACGCCTTCGAATATCTACTCGGGACTCAAGATCGGCTGGTCGTTCAACATGTCGATCATCGCGCTGCTGGTCGGTTTCGCCTTCTGGCAGAGCCTGGCGCGAGTGCTGAGAAGGCCCGCCTGGACGCTGCACGAAAGCAACATCAACCAAACCACGGCCTCATCAGCGGCGTCGATCATTTCCAGCGGGTTGGTCGCGCCGATTCCTGCGTACACCCTGATCACCGGCCAGCAGTTCGACACCTTGCCGCTGGTGGCCTGGGTGTTCTCGGTCAGCTTTCTCGGCATCTGGGTCGCCTGGTACTTGCGGCCATCACTGATTATCGAAACGCAGCTGCGCTTTCCTGAAGGCATGGCGACCTTGGCCACCATGCAGCAGATCTACAGCCACGGCGCTGAGGCGGCGCGGCGCTTATGGGTACTGGGCTCGGCTGCGCTGCTGGCGGCGTTAGCCAAGCTAGTGGACGGCCTGTGGTGGAGCGTGCCGCGCTGGGCTCCCAGCGCGCAGCTGGAGCGCTTGACGTTCAACCTCGAACCGTCGCTATTGCTGCTGGGCTTCGGCGGAGTCATCGGCTTACGGGTTGGATTGTCGTTGCTGCTCGGCGCGTTGATTGCCTGGGGCGTGCTGGCACCTTGGTTGTTGACGGAAGGTCTGGTGACGATCCCAGCGGGCGCCAGCGGGCCGCAATTCGGAGTGCTGATCGAGTGGCTGCTGTGGCCGGGAGTCAGCCTGATGGTCTGCGCTACGCTGATTTCACTCAGTCTGCGTTTTTTGCGCGCCCGACGAGGCGCTGCAGCACAGCGCATGCGATTCGCTCAGCCCGCGCCACTGCCGGCGCTCGGGCTGGGCCTGGCGGCCATCCTGGTGATCGCCCTGCAGATGAGCCTGTTTGATATCCACCCACTGATGGCCGCGCTGTCGATCCCGCTGGCACTGCTGCTGGCCATGGTCGCGGCACGTGTCGTCGGCGCCACCGGGATACCGCCGATTGGTGCGATCGGGCAGCTGTCGCAGCTGAGTTTCGCTGCCATTGCGCCTGGTCAGGTGGCGATCAACCTGATGAGTGCTAACACTGCAGGCGGTGCTGCGGGTCAATGCACCGATCTGCTCAACGACTTCAAGGTTGGTCATGCAATTGGCGCGACCCCCTCGCGCCAGGTGGTCGCACAGTGCCTGGGTATTCTGGTCGGCAGCCTGGTAGGGGTACTCGTCTATCAACTGCTGATTCCTGATCCTCAGGCCATGCTGATCACCCCCGAGTGGCCAGCGCCTGCCGTGGCGACCTGGAAAGCCGTGGCGCAGGCGCTGACCGCAGGGCTCGGCTCGATCAGCCTGGACATCCGCTGGGCGATGTTGATCGGAGCACTGGTCGGCGTTGTGCTCGGCCTGCTCGAAGGCTCTGCGCCGGTCTGGCGGTTGCGCTGGTTTCCCAGTTCCGCGGCGCTGGGGTTGGCATTCATCATTCCTGCCTCGATCTCCCTGATGATGGCTTTCGGCGCCCTGTTGGCCTGGCTGTTCGCGGCCCGCTGGGGCAGCCTGGCCGAACGTTTTGTGATCGTTGCCGCCGCCGGGTTAGTGGCCGGTGAAAGCATGGCTGGTATCGGGATTTCGTTGTGGCAGTTGTTGCGCTGAGTTTTGGTCAGGCGTCCTCAAGGCAGAATGGCGCGTGGACATCCGATGAACGGTCTGCTGCCAGCATGGCGACCAATGGTGACAGGGCTACAACGCCCACCTCGTCTGGGTTTCAGCGTTTTTGAAAGATCCTGTGACGCGCCGGGGTGAAATTTATTTTCGTGGACAGTGCCGGAGTATGTGAACCCCTTGAAACTGGAGAGCAATCATGCAAACGACCAAGCTCGCCGCGCTGACTCTAGCCGGCCTTATGTCTACCGCTGTATTTGCCGCAGGCACAACGGACAACGAGGCCATTCATGACAAGGGCCGTTACGACGCGGATAGCAGCTCAATGAAGAGCGGCACTCACGACGGCAAAATGGGCGACGCCCATGACGACACCATGATGGACGGCAAAACTACCGACGACACCGACCGCGAAGGCCTGACAACCGGTATGGGCACCACCGTTGACGGTGAGCCGGCAGGTCCAGGAACCGAAACAGGTACCAGTGTCGGCAACACGACCGCCACGGGAAGCAGTGCTACTGGCAACTGATATGCCTTGGCCGCAGATGAAAAGCCCCGGCTTCGGCCGGGGCTTTTTCTTGCGCGGCCGTTGGGCTCCCGCTGTCGCAGCTGATTGCGCCGGGCACCCCATGGCTTCTAATCGGGAGACGCTCATGGCTATACGCGTTTCGTTATTCGTTTCAATATTGATGGCTGCGTCGCTGACAATCGCCGCCGGCACCGGTCCCACGCACCCGGAGAAAGCCCGCGAACATCCACTGGACACGCGCGAGCCGCGGCAGGGTGTAATCGAGAACGGAGATGACAGCCAAGGCCAGCCGAGGCCCCCGACGCTGGAAGCACCGCCTGAGGTGCCGCCCGTAACGCCTGTCGAGCGCCCATCACCGCCGGATCGGCCGGACACACGTTCGGGCGAAAGCGACGATTCAGCCTCAGCCAGCTGATCAATCGTGCGAAACCGTGGCAGCCATGCCGCAAAACGAAAACGGGAGGCCTAAGCCTCCCGTTCGATACTGCCAGTGCAGCGCTTAGAACAACACGCGGCTGCGGATGGTGCCGTTTACCTGCAGCAGTTTTTCCAGCGCCAGGTCGGAATATTCCTTATCTACATCGATGACGACGTAGCCAACCTTCTCGTTGGTTTGTAGGAACTGGCCGCAGATGTTGATGCCGTTGTCGGCGAACACCTTGTTGATCTCG
>ERZ1673962.260-NODE-260-length-43315-cov-36.571405_pt1 | contig 43315 bp, 43 predicted proteins | sample MGYA00580188_ERZ1673962 | MGnify/ENA primary metagenome ERZ1673962 (study PRJEB41334, sample SAMN05608104) | rock metagenome | biome: terrestrial subsurface; feature: shale formation; material: shale | place: USA: Pennsylvania ... | reverse complement strand
CGGCTGCTCGACGGTTATGGCGCTGAGCGCACGATTAATTTTGAATAGGCACTTAGGAATCACACCGCCATGTTCATGATTTCCTTGTAGGCGCTGAGCAACTTGTTGCGCACCTGCACGGTCATCTCGAATTCCAGTGAGGCCTTCTGGCCCGCCACCATGACCTGATCGAGGCTGACATCCGGGCTGCCCAGCTCGAAGGCCTTGGCCTGCCCCGCCGCGACCTGCTGTGACTGGCTGACGCGCGCCAGCGAATCCTTGAGCATGCCGGCAAAGCCCTGTGCATCAGTGCCGCTGGCCTCTGACACTGCGCCCGCCAACTGAGCGTTACTCCCGGCCGCCTGCGCCGCCATCTGATCGAGCTGCTGCAGACTGCCCGTCATCGCGGATGACATCGCCGCGCCGACTGCCTCAATCGCCATCCCGCCTCTCCTTTCTCAACACGCGCCATTCGTCTGCCGCTTTCAGTGGGGCTCAGACTACCAGCCAGTCGAGCGGCTGAAAGTGACTAATACCCCTGTTTTGCGACGCTATTCGTCTGATTGGATGTGCGCCCAGCTTCGATAATGGCCAGCCTACGCAAGAAGGCGCTGCGAAACGCGACATTGTTGATCCATCGTTTTCATGTTTCGCCCTGCTTGCTGGAATCACCCGCTGCGAGTTCAGACCACGGCGCTTATCGGACATCTGCATGAGTACACCCAGCCAGACAGCGCCCCAGTCGGGCACCTCGACGACGTCACAATCACCGGACAAACCAGCCAACCCCTTGTTGGCGCGCCTGGCGGCATTGCCACGTCTGCCGCTCATCATGGCGGCCGCCTTCAGCGTGGCTGTCATCGTCGCGTTGTTGCTGTGGGGCGCTGGCACCCAGTGGAGTGTGCTCTATCGTGATCTGCCCGCCAGCGAAGGCGGCGAGATCGTCGCGCAGCTGGAGCAGACCGGCGTGCCCTATCGACTGAGCAATGAAGGCGCCACCGTCGAGGTCCCCAAGGAGGATGTCTATCGCCTGCGTCTGGCACTTGCCCAGCAGGGCCTGCCCAGCCAGGGCGGCTCCGGCTTCGAGCTGATGGATACCCAGGCCTTCGGCATCAGCCAGTTCACCGAACACGTCAATTACCAGCGCGCCCTGTCCGGCGAGCTGTCACGCACCATCGCCAGCCTCGAGCCGGTGTCCAGCGCCCGCGTGCACCTGGCACTGCCGGAAGATTCCGTCTTCGTGCGCGAGCGCCGCCCAGCGACGGCGTCCGTGGTGGTTGAACTCAAGGGCGGCCAGCAGCTCAAGGCACGTCAGATCCAGGCCATCCAGCACCTGGTGGCCGGCAGCGTGCAGGGCCTGGCAAGCGAAGACATCACCGTCGTCGATCAGGACGGCAATCCGCTGTCGCGCCCGGCGGGCGATGCGCTCAATCTCGATGGCAGCGCGCTGGAATATGCCCAGGCACTGGAGCGCAGCTATCAATCGCGCATCAATGCCCTGCTGACGCCACTGGTGGGACGCGACAACTTCCGCGCCGAGGTCAGCGCCCAGCTCGATTTCTCCCACGCCGAAGAGACCGAAGAGCACTACACGCCAAATCAGCAGCCGGGCAGCGCAGCGGTGCGCAGTGAACAGCTCAACAATACCGGCGCCGGCGAGATGCTCGGCATCGGCGGCGTGCCGGGTGCCCTCTCCAACACGCCCCCGGGAATTGCCGCCTCGCCCATCAATGCCGATGACGCGGCGAATGCTGACGGCACCACACAGACTGACGACGCGGCCAGCGGTCTGAGCAACTATCAGCGCAGCAGCACCATCAACTATGAAGTCAACAAGCGCGTGCGCCACACCCGTGCGCGCCTGGGTCGCCTCGACAATCTCTCGGTGGCGGTGGTGATCAATCACCGTCGCATCATGGACAGTGACGGCAACCCGACCAGCGAACCGCTGTCAGATGACCAGCTGGCACAGATCGATTCGCTGGTGCGCGAGGCGATGGGCTTCAATGCCGAGCGTGGCGACAGCCTGAGCGTGATCAATGCGCCCTTCATGACCGCCGAACAGCAGAACGCCGCCCCGCCGCAGCAGTGGTGGGAGAAGTGGCTGAACAATCCCGAGATGCAGGCGCTGGCCATCGAGCTTGGCCGCTACCTGATCATCGGCTTCATCGCCTGGCTGCTGTATCGCAAGTTGCTGCGCCCGCTGTTGCAGCCGCTGCTGCGTCCGCAGGAAGCCTACCAGACCATCGGTCAGCCGCCCGGCACAGCGACCGCCGGCAGCGCAGTGGGTAGCATCGGCGGCATGGAGTCAGGCCTGACGACGGCCAATGGCGAGCTGGGCAGCATGATGGCGAGTCAGACAGCACCGGCCAGTGGCTCGCGCACGCCAACCACCTATCAGCAGAACCTCAAGGATGCACGTGACATGGCCCGCGATGACCCGCGCATGGTCGCCATGATCCTCAAGAACTGGATGAGTCACCATGAGTAAGACACTGACGAACATGGAACGCAGCGCGGCCCTGATCATGAGCCTCGACGAGGACAGCGCCGCAGAGGTCTTCAAGTTCCTGTCTGCCCAGGAGATCCAGCAGCTCAGTGCGACGATGACCAACATGCCGCAGGTCACCCAGGAGCAGATGGCGAAGACGCTGGAGGAATTCCACGCCGACAGCGAGCAGTTCAGCGCCGTCAATCTGCTGTCTACCGATCATATCCGCTCGGTGCTGGTGAAGGCGCTGGGTCAGGAGCGCGCCAGCTCGCTGCTCGAAGACATCTACGAGAGCTCCGGTCAGAACAATGGCATCGAGACGCTGAACCTGATGGAGCCACCGCTGGTGGCCGAGATGATCCGCGACGAACACCCGCAGATCATCGCCACCATCATGGTGCATCTGGAGCGCCATCAGGCCTCGCAGATTCTCGAGCACTTCTCCGACACCCTGCGCAACGATGTGCTGCTGCGTATCGCCACCTTCAGTGGCGTGCAGCCGGCGGCCCTGCAGGAGCTGACCGAAGTGCTGAGCAACATGCTCAGTGGCCAGAACCTCAAGCGCAGCAAGATGGGCGGCATTCGTACTGCGGCAGAGATACTCAACCTGATGCCGGGACAGCAGGAAGAGCAGGTCCTCGAGGCGGTGCGCAATCACGACGAGAGTCTGGCGCAGCAGATCATCGACGAGATGTTCGTGTTCGAGAACCTGGTCGGGCTCGAGGACCGCTCCATCCAGCTGCTGCTCAAGGAAATCGACAACGAGACGCTGGTCACGGCGCTCAAGGGCTCCCCCGAGGCGATCATCCAGAAATTCCTGCAGAACATGTCGCAGCGTGCTGCCGAGATGCTGCGTGATGACATGGAGGCGCGTGGCCCGGTGCGCGTCAGCCAAGTGGAAGCCGAACAGAAGAGCATCCTGCAGACGGTGCGTCGACTGGCCGACAGCGGCGAGATCGTGATCAACAGCGGTGGCGAGGACTATGTCTAATGAGGACCATGTCTAGTGAGGGCAACGTCTAGTGAGGACCATGTCCAGTTCTGATCCGCATCATGACGCGCCTGACCCGTGGGCCGAGCGCGACGTGGCAGGCAGCGATGACATGCATCAGTGGCAACCGCTGGAACTCGACGCGCTGGATGGCAAGTCCGCATCGCCCCAGTCGGGTGGCGGCTTTCAAGCCGGCATGCCGCACACTGCGGCGCCGGATGTCGGCCTGATTCGGCGCATGGCGCAACGTGCCCGTTCGACCTTCGAGCAGGAGACGCTACAGCAGCAACAGGCGGCGCGTGACGAGGGCTATGCCGCGGGCGAGAAAGCCGGTTATGAAGCGGGTCTGGCGCGTGCAAGGCAGGAAGCCGCCGAGCAGGCGGCGCGTCAGGCCGAGGCCGCCCAGCTGGCGCTCGAACAGCAGGCCGCCCAGCTGGCACCGCTGATCGAGAACCTGCAGCAGTCACTGGCGTGCCTGGATGAGCAGATCAGCGATGAGCTGGCGGCACTGGCCATCAGCGTCGGCCAGCATCTGGCCCGTGAGGCATTTCGTGCCCACCCGGAGCACATCATCGACAGCGTGCGCAGCCTGCTGGCGGCGGATCCGCCGCTGATCGGCCGTCCGCGTCTTTACCTGAATCCAGACGATCTGCCGCGCGTCGAGCAGGCGATGGGCGAACAGCTCGCCAAGCTGGGTTGGCAATGTCTGCCGGACGCCAGCCTGAGCCTCGGCGGATGTCGCGCCGAAGCCGACAGCGGTTGTCACGATGCCAGCCTCGAGAGTCGCCTGGACATGCTGTCACGCCAGCTGCGCCATCGCGGCAGCGCCGACGGCAGCCTGCATGGCAAGGATGAGGCCAGCGGCTCGCGCATCGTGCAACGCCAGTCGTCAGAACATGTACAGCCAGAGCAGGCACGCACTGAGCTGGCAGGAGATCGCACATGAGTGACACGCCATGAGCACCTCTTCCGCACAGCAATGGCGCAGCGCGCTGGGCGCCATTCGTGAGCGCGTCGAGAGCCTCGAGCCCCAGCGCAGCAATGGCCGCCTGGTACGCGCGACCGGCCTGGTGCTGGAAGCGGTCGGCCTGCGCCTGCCGGTGGGTGCCAGCTGTCTGGTCGAGCTGGGTGTGAACCTGCCGCCGGCCGAGGCCGAGGTGGTCGGCTTCGCCGATCAGACCCTCTACCTGATGCCCATCGACCCGCTCAGTGGCGTCGCACCGGGGGCGCGGGTGTTTCCCCTCGGGCATGGCAATGTCGGCGAGCGACGCTATCCGGTCGGCGAAGCGCTGCTCGGACGGGTCGTCGATGGTGTGGGCCGCCCGCTGGATGGCCTCGGCCCGCTGGAAGATGTCGAACATGCGCCGCTGGAGAGCCGCCCGCTCAATCCACTGGAGCGCGCGCCCATCGACACGCCGCTGGATGTCGGCATTCGCGCCATCAATGCCTTGCTGAGCGTCGGCCGTGGCCAGCGCATGGGGCTGTTCGCGGGATCTGGCGTCGGCAAGAGTGTGCTGCTGGGCATGATGGCGCGCTTCACCGATGCCGATGTGATCGTGGTCGGCCTGATCGGCGAGCGTGGGCGCGAGGTGCAGGAATTCATCGAGAACATTCTCGGCGAACAAGGCCTCAAGCGCGCCGTGGTCGTGGCCACGCCGGCCGACATGACGCCGCTGCATCGCCTCAAGGGCGCCAGCTACGCGACGCGCATCGCCGAGTCCCTGCGCGACAAGGGCCAGAATGTGCTGCTGATCATGGATTCGCTGACCCGCTACGCGATGGCCCAGCGCGAGATCGCCCTGGCCATCGGCGAGCCACCGGCCACCAAGGGCTATCCGCCTTCGGTCTTCGCCAAGCTGCCGGCGCTGGTGGAACGCACCGGCAACGGCCGGCGTGGCGGCGGGTCGATCACCGCCTTCTATACCGTGCTGACCGAAGGCGATGACCAGCAGGACCCTATTGCCGACAGTGCCCGCGCGATTCTGGATGGGCATATCGTGCTGTCGCGGCGCATCGCGGAAAGCGGCCACTACCCTGCCATCGATATCGAAGCCTCGATCAGCCGCGCGATGTCGGCGGTGGCGCCGGAGCGGCAGCTCATCCGCGCCCGTCGCTTCAAGCAGTTCTATTCCAGTTATCAGCGTAATCAGGACCTGATCGCCATCGGCGCCTACCAGCCCGGCAACGACAAGGTGCTCGACGCCGCGGTGCGCCTGCACGAGCCGATGGGACGTTTCCTGCAACAAGGCACTACACAACACGCAAGTCTTGCCGATAGTACGAACATGCTCGAACAACTGCTGGCCCAGCCATGATGGCCGCCTTCACCTGTCATTGATCGGGGACCCTTACTGAATGGCCATCTCATCGTCACGCTTCGACACCCTGACCCAGCTGAGCGAGCGCCGGCGTGATGGCGCTGCGCGCCAGCTCTCCAGCCAGCGTCAACGTCAGGAAACCGCCGCCCAGCAACTGGTCACCCTCGAGCAATACCGTCTCGACTACTGCCAGCAGATGCAGGCACGCCTGACTCAGGGGCTGGACCCGGCCAGCTGGCACAACTATCAGGCCTTCATCGCCTCGCTGGACAAGGCGATTGCCCAATGTCGCATGCGGGTGGCCCAGGAACAGACCCAGACGCACCATCAGCATCAGCGGCTGGTGAAGGAACAGCAGACCCACGCGGCCTGGCAGGGCCTGGCGGACCGCGCCAGCCTGAGCGCCGCGCTACAGGCACGTACCGCCGAGCAACGCCAGAGTGATGAACAAGCCACCCAGGCCTGGTTACGCCGTGCCAATGGCTGAAGACGGCCAGTCGGAGGAGTGACACCATGACAGACACTGCACGCATCTCGATGTTGTCGGCCACCTCGCCAACCAGGGCGCCGACCAACGCCAAGGTCTCCTCTGAGGAGGCTCGCTCGCGCAACGACACAAGTTCATCTTCCTCAGAGAGCGCCTTCGAGGCACATCTGTCACGCGCCCAGCGTGAGGATCGCCAGCAGGACAGGCAAGCGATACAGACAGAAAAGAAAGACGCACAGCAGCAGCGTGTCGAGCGTCGCGAGGCCGCCGAAGACAAGCATGCCCAGCACCTCGAGCAGGCTCAGGCAGCGTCGTCAGAGACATCGCCCACTCCGGCCCCCGCCGCTTCCGCCCTCCAGAGCGGCAACCTCCCGCCTGCCCAGCCCTCATCGGCAAGCCAGACAGCAGGACAACCATCAGCGAAGCCACTCGAGGCCTCACGGCTGGATAGCAGCGTCGAGCGCGGCATCTCGCGCATGCAACAGCTGCAGCAACTCACGCAAGGCGGTCAAGACGCCTCTGGCAGCGACGAGGCAGCACTGAACACGACATTTTCTACAACAACGGGAACGGCAACGCCCGCTGGCGCACAGGCGCTCTCTATAGCGGGCAGCACAGCGGCCAGCACGGCGCTGCAAGGTGACTGGCTCGCCGCGTTGCGCAATCCTGCGGCGGCGGGAGTGGACGGCGCCATTGCGGATCAGTCGCCCAGCAACAGGAGCTCCGCGACAGCGGCAGGCAGCCTGAGCACGGATGCGCCCTCCTCGCTGACGGATGGCGCGCTGGGCCCGCTGACCGAGGAGGCCATTGAAGGCGTCACCGCCAAGGCCGACGGCGCCCTGCTTGATGCCAACGGTTCACGCGCCGGGGCCGATCAGTCCCAGCTCTCGGGTGCGTCAACGGCTGGCGTGTCAGCCGGCGCGTCGAGTTCGACCGCTGCAGGCAGCGGTGCCCTGCTCAATGCCGCCGGCAGTCCCGCAGCCAATCCAGCAGGCATGGCATCACAGGCGGGAGCCTTGATCCCCGCAAGCGTCGGCACTCAGGCCTGGCAACAGGCACTCAGCGAGCAGGTGGTACGCATGCAGCTGAGCAAGTCGCCACAGGCCGAGATCGCCCTTAACCCAGCCAATCTGGGCAAGCTGACCATTCGCCTCAACATCGGCGAACAGGGCACCAGTGCGCACTTCGTCGCGGGCCACCAACAGGTGCGCTCGGCTGTCGAGTCATCCTTGAGCGAGCTGCGTCAGGCGCTGGAATCCCGGGGGCACGAGCTGACGGCGATCAGCTTCAGTGCTCAGGACGACACACCGGACGGGGCGGCGGACAACTCGGCCAATCAGGGCCAGTTCGCCCAGCACCTCGAGGGTCAGCCGGCGAGTGATGCCAGCACAAGCGCTGACGCCATGGAGGGAAGTCTCGCCGCGGGAAATCTCACAAGCAATCTTGCAAGTGCAACCCAGGCAGCCTGGGGGCAGCGTGAATGGCAGGCATGACGGGCCTGGCGCTTGCCAGGTGCTTGTGTCAGCGGCTCCCGTCAGGTAGCTGTCAGATGAGCCCGCCTGGCGCGTCATCATTCAAGTAAGCGCTCGCACGTGGCGTTATTCCGCCGTTCGATCACCACGCCTTCGGTCATACTGGCCCCGCCACCGACTCCAGGGACACCGCACCACGATGTCAACGATTATCACCACCCCCGCCAGTCAGCGTCGCTCCTGGCTGCTGATCGGGGTCATCAGCCTGATGAGTGCCGTGATCGCGGCGCTAGTGGCCGTCTATTTCGCACTGCCGATGCTCAGTGATCAGAAGGCCGCACAGGACGCCGAGCCGGAAGTCGTGGTCGTGCCACCGCCGGTCTTCATGCCGCTGGCGCCCTTCACGGTCAACCTGGAAAGCCCGCGCGGCAATCGCCTGCTCTATATCGGCATCACGCTCAAGATGGCCGATCAGGACGCGGTGGCGCGCGTGGAAGAACTCAAGCCCGAACTCAAGAGCCGTCTGCTGCTGTTGCTGTCGGGCCAGAGCCCGGATGAGCTGATCACCCAGGCCGGCAAGCAGACGCTGCAGAGCACCCTGACCGAGGCGCTTTCGCGCCCCTACAGTGAAGGCGGCCAGCCACTGGCCATCTCCGGCGTGCTGTACAACGACTTCATCGTGCAATAACTGGCCATGGCTCAAGACGATCTGCTGTCACAGGACGAAATCGATGCTCTGCTCTCCGGCGTGAACGGTGACAGCGGTGCAACGGCTGACGCCTCGAGCACGCCCGGCGAAGCGCGCATTCGCCCCTTCGACCCGGCGAGCCAGCACCGCATCATCCGGGATCGCCTGCATGCCCTGGATATCATCAACTCGCGCTTCAGCCGCCAGTTCCGCATGGGACTGTTCAACCTGATCCGCCGCGGCGCCGATATCACTGCCGGGCCGGTGCAGTTCCTGAGCTACAACGAATTTTCCCGCAACGTGCCGGTGCCGACCAACATCAATCTGTTCACCATGAAGCCACTGCGCGGCACCTCGATGCTGGTGTTTCCGCCCAGTCTCGTGTTCATGGTGGTCGACAGCCTGTTCGGCGGTGACGGCCGCTTCGTGACCAAGTCAGAGGGTCGCGAATTCACACGCACCGAACAACGCGTCATCCAGCGCCTGATGCAGCTGGCCTTGAATGCCTACCGCGACGCCTGGTCGGCGGTCTACGCCGTGGAGACCGACTATCTGCGCAGCGAGATGCAGGTCAAGTTCGCCAATATCACCAGCTCTCCCAACGAGATCGTGGTGTGCACCAGCTTCCATCTGGAGGTCGGCAATCACAGCAGCGACTTCCAGATCTGCCTGCCCTACTCGATGATCGAGCCGCACCGCGAGCTGCTCTCGAGCCCGCTGCAGGAAACCAGCGCCGAGGGTGACAGCCGTTGGGGCGAGCGCCTGCGCAAGGAAGTGCGCGCCACCGATGTCGAGCTGCACGCCGACTTTGCCAGCATCACCACCACGCTGGGCGCATTGGCCGAACTTGCCGTGGGCGATGTGCTGCCCATCGAGAAGCCCGAGCGCGTCAACGCCTACGTCAACAATGTGCCGGTGCTCGAAGCCGGTTTCGGTCGCGCCAATGGCCACCGCGCCTTGCGCGTGACCCGTATCATCAATCATCCGATCAACACTGCCAGCGAGGACAGCGGCGATGAGTGAGCCCAATTCGCCAGACGCGCCCGCGCCCAAGGCCACCCCGAATTCCCCGACATCCGGTACTGACGACCCCTGGGCCGATGCGATGACCGAGCAGATGGGCGACGAGTGGGCCAAGGCGCTGGAAGAACAGCAGAGCGAGACTGCCCCCCAGGGCGGCGACATCTTCGAGCCCCTCGATGGCAGCGGTGGCGGCGCACGCCCGCGCGAGCTGGACATGATCATGGACATCCCGGTCAAGATGACCGTGGAGCTGGGGCGCACGCGCCTGACCATCAAGCAGCTGCTGGAGCTGTCGCAGGGCTCGGTGATCGAGCTGGATGGCCTGGCCGGTGAGCCGATGGACATCCTGATCAACGGCTATCTGATCGCTCAGGGCGAGGTGGTCGTGGTCGAGGACAAGTACGGTATCCGCATCACGGAAATCATCACCCCCAACGAGCGGGTACAGAAGCTCAACCGCTAAGGCTGTTCCTGTCATGACCTCCGATGCCCCTGACGGCGCGATCTTGCTGCCGGATGCCAGCCCCAATACCAACACCAGCGCCAGCACCCAGGCGCCGTCACCGGCCTTTCTCGGTAGCGACGCAAACCTGACTGCCGACACAGGCCACGCCTCACCATTGGGCTCGGCCAGCCTGGTCAATACCGGGCTGGCGCTTGCCTGCGTGATCGGCGTGATCCTGCTGCTGGCTTGGCTGATGAAGACACTCGGGGGTGCCCAGACACTGCGCGGCAATCGCATTGCCCTGCGCCCGCTGGCGCGGCTGGCGCTGGGTCACAAGCAGAGCCTGGTGGTGGTGGCGGTGGGCAACCAGCAATTGCTGCTGGGCGTCGGGCCGGCGGGTATCACCTCCCTCGGTGAGCTGACGGCCGAGAATGGCGGCCTGGTACCCGCACACGCTGGCAGCACTCCGAACAACGCATCGCTGGCCTCGCCTGCCTCCGCAACAGGCGGGAGCGGCGCCGCGGCCGGCTTCGCCGAGCTGCTGCGCGATCGTCTTGCCAGACGCTCGTCGGCTGCCACGACGCCCTCTGATGTGACGCAAACTACTACCTCAGACAAGACAGATGACGCGGAGCCTCGCTCATGACGTGGCTGGTGAGGTTGTCGCCGGGCTTGAAGAAAGCAGGAAGGCTGAAGACAAGAGAGCTGCTGACAGGGCTATTGATCGCATTGTCAGCATGCCTGCTGACGAGCCAATCGGCGCATGCCGATGTGCTCAGCGGCCTGACCAGCCAGCCACTGCCGGACGGCGGCGAGTCCTGGTCGCTGAATATCCAGACGCTGATCCTGCTCAGTGGCCTCGCCCTGCTGCCGGCAGCCTTGCTGATGATGAGTGCCTTTACCCGCATCATCATCGTGCTGGGCCTACTGCGCACCGCGCTGGGCACCGCGTCTGCGCCGCCCAACCAGGTGCTGGTCGGCATCGCGCTGTTTCTGACCTTCTTCGTGATGTCGCCGGTGCTGGAGCGCATCTACGACGAGGCCTGGCAACCCTATGACAGCCAGGCCATCAGCCTGCAGGAAGCCATCGAACGCGGCAGCGATCCACTGCGCGAATTCATGCTCGGTCAGGTGCGTGAGCCGGATATCGCCCTGTTCGCGCGCCTGGCCAAGGTCGAGGAAATCCAGACCCCGCAGGACGTGCCGTGGCGGGTGCTGCTGCCGGCCTTCGTCACCAGCGAGCTGAAGACCGCCTTCCAGATCGGCTTCAGTCTGTTCGTGCCCTTCCTGATCATCGATCTGGTAGTGGCGAGTGTGCTGATGGCGCTGGGGATGATGATGGTGCCACCCGCCACCATCTCGCTGCCCTTCAAGTTGATGCTGTTCGTGATGGTCGATGGCTGGCAGCTGCTACTGGGGTCGCTGGCCGAGAGCTTCTACTGAGAGAGCTTCTACTGAGAGAGCTTCTACTGAGAGTGCTTCTACTGAGCCAGGCCCTGACATCGCGCCGTCACCGGGCTTTCTCGTCGTGACGCGCAACCGTGCCGCGCAACCGTGCACTGCCAGCCTCGACACCTCCCATCTGCCCATCGAGAACGCGCCGCCATGACACCTGAAGTCATCACCAGCCTGGCCTCGCATGCCATGTATATCACCCTGTTGGTGGCAAGCCCGCTGCTGGCCAGCGCCCTGTTCATCGGCCTGATCGTCAGCCTGTTCCAGGCCGCGACCCAGATCAACGAGATGACCCTGTCCTTCATCCCCAAGATTCTCGGCGTGTTCGGCACCCTGGTACTGGCCGGCCCCTGGTTGCTGGAGACGCTGATGGACTTCACGCGCAGCGTCTTCACCGGCTTCCCGCACCTGATCGGATGAGCGACGCCTGCATGAGCATCGCCAACAGACCTGACGCAAGCCCGACGGGAGGACACCCTCTTGCCGAATGACCTGCTGTCCCCCGAACATCTCCAGGCCCTGCTGCTGAGCGTGATGTGGCCCTTCGCGCGCCTGTCCGGCTTCATGATCAGCGCGCCGCTGTTCGGTCATCGCAACCTGCCCACGCCGGTGCGCCTGTTGATGGCCTTTGGCCTCGCGCTGATCATCGCGCCGCTGGTCGATAGCCCGCCCCCGGTGGATGTGCTCGGCCCGGCCGCCGTCTGGCAGCTGGCATTGCAGATGGGCGTCGGCCTGGCACTGGGCCTGGTGATGCGCATCACCTTCGCCATCGTCGAGGCGGCCGGGGAATTCATCGGCTTGCAGATGGGTCTGGCCTTCGCCAGCTTCTTCTCGGCCGACACCGGCACCAATACCCAGGTGCTGTCGCGTCTGCTGGGCATGCTGGCCATGCTGCTGTTTCTGGCCTTCAATGGCCATCTGCTGGTGCTGGAAATCCTGGTCACCCACTTCCACGAGATTCCCCTCGACCTGCGCCGCATGGGGCCCGTCGGGCTCGAGAATCTGTTGCTGTGGAGCGCCAGCCTGTTCAGCGCCGGCCTGCTGCTGGCCTTGCCGCTGGTGGCCTCGCTGCTGGCGATCAATCTCGCGATGGGCGTACTCAACCGCTCGGCGCCGCAGCTGTCGGTGTTCTCGATCGGCTTCCCGCTGACCCTGCTGCTGGGCATCGCGATGCTGTGGCTGATGATGCCGGGCATGACGGACTGGCTGTCGCTGTTGTTCCGTCAGGCGCTGGGCGCCTTCCAGGCCGTGCATGAAGGCCTGGGCACGACGCCATGACACGCAAGCACTGATCTGAAAAGCAATCACCAGCACGCAAGAGCCGCACCGAATGCCATCGCGAGAGCGAGTATCCAGTGCGGCTTTTTCATATTTCCTCGAACGCGGTCACGCCATCACTCAGCGCAGATAGTCGAACAGCGACATGCCCGAGATATCCGAGAACGCCTGCTGGGAGGCCTGCAGCCCCACCTGGGTCAGCGAGTAGTCGGAGATCGCCTCGTTGTAATCCAGATCGATCAGGTCGGAGCGTGTCGAGGCATAGTTGAGCTCGCGGTCATCACCGATGATATCCAGTGAATCCAGCTCGTTGAGCTTGGTGCCGACATCGGCGCGCACCGTCAGCACATTGTCGAGACTGTTGCTGAACTGGCGACTGGCGGTCGAGATGGCGTTGTTGAAGGCGGCCTGGTCGGCCTCGCTCTCGATCGGCGTGCTCAGCGCAGTGATCAGGCCATCCAGATTGGCGAACAGATCGGCGCTGGCTTCACCCTCCTCGACCACCAGCTGGGTTGCCTTGCCGGAGGTCTGAGCCTCAAGCACCTGTTGCTCATCCCCGGACAGCGTCATCGACAGGCCATTGAACGCAAGCGTCATGCCATCGCTGAACGCCATAGGCGATGGCAGCGGGTTGCCTTCGCCATCCAGGACCTGGAGATCATTGCCGTCGGCATCGGTGCCACTGATCGTGACGCCAGCGGCATCAATGCTGACGCTGTAGGCCGCGCCATCGACCCTCGCCGCGGCGTCGACGACGTCCGGTCCCTTGAAGGTGATCGGCAGTGACGACTCGCTCTCGCTGGTCTGGCGGGCCAGCTGCTGATTGCCGGATGCCACGCCGCCAAAGATCTGGCTGCCGGTATGATTGACCTCCATCAGGCGCGAGCTGTCGACGCGTTGCTGGCGCTGCTCATCATCGCCGCGATAGCTGCCATCCTCGCCAAAGGGCGCCGTGTCACCGCTCATGCCACCGAACAGATAGTTGCCGTTGCCGTCGGTGCTGTTGGCCAGCCCCAGCAGCACTTCGCGGCTACCTTCAAGCTCGGTGGCCAGCGCATCACGGTCACTGTCACTGAGGGTGCCGTTGCCCGCCTGCACGATCAGGCTCTGGACACGCGTGATGGTATCGGTGACCTGATTGAGCGCGCTCTCCTCGATAGACAGGTTGTTGCGCGCCGTGGTGCGGCTGTCACTGAACTGCTCATTGACGGCCTGGGACTGCGAGATCGTCACCGCCTGGCTGGCCGCGCTCGGGTCATCCGAGGGATTGACCACGCGCTTGCCGGTGGCCAGCTGCTCGGACACCTTGGAGAACGCCGCCTGCTGGTCCAGCATCGAGGTGACGCCCTGGGCATAGAGGGTTTGGGTACTGATGCGCATCACGGCCTCGTTAACGGATGTTCAGAATGGTATCCAGCACCGTCGACGCGGTCTGGATGACCTGGGCGTTGGCCTGGTAATACTGCTGATAACGGATCAGGTCCGCGGCTTCTTCATCCAGATTGACCCCCGAGATCGACTGGTCTGCCGCCGACAGCTGCTCGGTCAGGCCCTGCTGAGCCTCCAGGTTGACCTGCACCTGGCGGGTCTGGTTGCCGACCTGGCTGACCAGCGACGCGTAGTGATCATTGAAGCTGCCGGCGCTGCCCAGGGCGTCGCTGCTCTGCAGTGACTGCAGGGCGAGAATGTTGCGGTTGTCGAGACTGGCATCGCTTGAACCCGCCGCGATCTCGGCACCCTCGTCGATCGCGACCCCGAAGGTGTCGGCGATATTGCGCGTCGGCTGGATGGTGAAGCTGTCGCCGTCCGCCATGCCGGTGGCGGTGAACACCAGGCCATCCTGGCGCATCACGCCTTCGCTGTCCGGGGTCAGGGTCTGCACGGCGCCGCTGCTGAGGTTTTCCAGCTGGTATTTATCACCGTCAAGACTCAGGCGGTAGTCATCGCCGGTCAGCGCGACGCTGTAGAAGTCGTCACCTTCCTGCTGTGTGGCGGGGGCGAATGTCACCTCAAGGTCCGCTCCGGCGGCGTTGCCGCTGGCCGGCAGCACTTCCGGATCGCCGAGAGTGAAGAAGTCGCCCCCCGTGTTGCCATTGGCGTCGACACCGTCGGCATGCTGGGCATTGAAGGTCAACGCCAAACCCGCGGCCAACTGGCCGAGCTGGTTCTGGGTCGGCTCGAGGCTGTCGGCGCGGAAGCTCAACAACCCGCCCAGGGTGCCGCCTTCGAGCTGCGCCTCATCGATGGCGCTGGTCACGCCCGGCGCCACGCTGTAGGTGACCACCGAACGGCTCATGTCCTGCGGGTCTGGCTCCACGGCCAGTTCGTAATTGCTGCTGCCGTTGACCAGCAGCTGGCCATTGCCGAGGCTGACGCTCAGCCGGCCATCCTGCTCCTGCACCTCGACGCCGACCAGCGTTTGCAGGTCAGTCACCGCCTGATCGCGCTGGTCCAGCAGGCCCAGCGGCTCTTCGCCGGTACGTGCACGCGTCAGGGAAATCTGCTCGTTGAGCGAGGCGATCTGGCTGGTGGCAGTGTTGATGTCGCCGACCACATCGCCGAGCTGTGAATTGACCGCAGAATCCATGTCATCCAGATAGGCGGAGAAGGCATTGAGCTGCCCGGCCAGGCTCTCGGCGCTGCCCAGCAGGCTCTCGCGCGCCGCCGGATCACTCGGCTGACTGGCTACGCCTTCGATGGCGCCGAAGAACTCCTGCATCAACGGCGCCAGGCCCGCCTCGTCATCGGCGAGCAGATTGTCGATCTGACTGATGTTGGCTTCATGGGTCTCAAGCGCCGTGCTGGCGCTCATGGCGCTGTCCAGCTGCGCAGAGAGATAGCTGTCAGTCTGGCGGCTGATCGACGCCACACTGACACCGCCACCACTGTTGCCATTCAACTCGACCGTTTCACGGCTATAGCCCGGCGTGTAGACGTTGGCGATGTTGTTGCTGTTGGTGGCAAGCGCCGTCTGGGCGGCTTGCAGACCACTGACACCGATACTCAACATGCTGCTGGCCATGGCGTTTACCTGAAAGGAACAATGGGAAAAGGGAGAAGGTGGATGACGCCACACCGGCGTACGGATGCTGTGAATATCGGCGCGCCAGACGCCAACTTGAGGCCCTAGGCAGCAATAGTTGCCAGCAATTCATCAACACTGAATCGTCATCAGCGGCGCTCTCTAACGGATCAGCGGCTCTGAACGGCCCATCGCCAACTGGATGGCCCCTGATGCATTACTTTGACTGCCAGTACCGATCTCTTTATTCGTCGCAGACGCCACAGACGCCACACCCGTCGCAGACGCCACATCCGCCGCAGACGCCAGCTCGACCAGCGGCTGAGCATCGTGCGCATCGAGGGCAAACAGCGGCGCAGAAGCCTCAAGCAGCCCGCGCAGGGAGCTTGAGTTGGCGGTTGCGACAGACGATGACCCAGGCACGGCATCGCGTGACGCCAGGCGGGTCTCCGCTGTCTCGAGAGGCCCGCTGGCCTCCAGCGGGCCGACACGACTCATGATCGAGATCAGCTTGTCGGCATAGTGCGGGTCAGTGGCGTAGCCCGCCTCCTGCAAGGCACGCGCCGCACTCTCGGCGTCCGGCGACCGGGTCACGTGGGCATAACGCTGGGCGCCGGTCAGCAGTGCGGCATGATCGCGCAGCGCACTGGCCTGATCGGGATAGACGCGGAAGCTGTCCTCGAGACGCATGCGGCGCCCATCGCGATATTCGGTGGTCAGCACCGTGGTGCTGTCGCCCTGCCAGCTGCTGCCGGCCTTGATGCCGAACAGGTTATGGCTGTCGGTGCCGGCCTTGGTGTGGATGCGACGCTCCCCCCAGCCCGTCTCCAGCGCGGCCTGCGCCAGAATCAATTCTGCGGGCAGCCCGCTTTCACGACTGGCCGCCTGAGCGGCGGGGCCAAATTCCGCCACGAAGCGCTGCACATTCTCGGGCTGGCGACGTTGTTGCTCGCTGAGCGCTGCCACGTCGGTCACTGCCACCGGGCTGACGGTGTCAGACACGTCATCCTTGCCTGTCGTCGCCATCGGCAGCTCGGCATAGACACCTCGCGCCGTGTCGCCGGGCGCCAGCGTATCGAGCATCGCCATGAAGCCAGCCACCTCGTCTGTGGCGCGTGTCTCCACCGCCGCCTGCCAGTCACCTTCGCGAGCCGCGCCCCCCTCCGGGGTCAGACCCACCGCCGACAACCAGCCGTCGGCCCCCTGTTCATCGACCGGCTCGCCCTCCACTACTGCGCTTAGGGAGATTGCGGTACTGCTATCCGTGTTCGTGCCCGTCGCCGTGCTGGAGGACAACTGCTGAATCAGGATCTTCGACAGGCCGATACCGTCACCGACACTGGCCAGTTGCTGGGAGAGCTGCTGGTCCAGCATCGAGGTCATCATCTCTTGCTGCTGGGAGCCGGTCAGCGCTGAGTTCTCGGTGGCCGAGCGCATCTGCTTGAGCATCATGTTGAGCATCAAGGCCTCGAATTGGCGCGCACTCTCCTCCAGCGCCTCCTGCTGACGCTCGCCGCCACTGCTGGCCGCCCCCTTGAGGCTCGCCAGACCCTGGGTATCGAAGGCCAGACGACCGGCATCCACATTGGCACCGCTACCAAGCACACTCATCAGATCACCTCGAGATCAGCACGCAGCGCACCGGCTGCCTTGAGCGCTTCCAGAATCGAGACCAGGTCCTGCGGCGTGGCGCCCAGCGCATTCAGGCCATCGACGACCTCCTGCAGGCTGGCAGTCCCCTCGACCATGCGCAGCGCACCGCCTTGCTGGTTCACGCTGATATCGGGGTCATTGACCACTGCCGTCTGTCCCTGGGACAGCGGCGCGGGCTGACTGATCACAGGATTGGCGTCGATCACCACCGACAGATTGCCGTGGGTAACCGCGGCACGCGCCAGGCGCACTTCGGAATTCATCACCACCGAACCGGTCCGCGCATTGACCACCACACGCGCACGCGGCACGCCCAGGGCGACCTCGATGTTCTCGAGTCTGGCGATGAACCCGACACGCTGACTGAGATCACGCGGTGCCTGCACCACGATATCGCGACTGCTGAGCGGCGAGGCCAGCGAGCCGCCGAAGTTGCGATTGATGGCACTGGCGACGTTCTGGGCATGATTGAAATCGCCCTCAAACAGATCGAGATGGATCACGCCATTCTCATCCCCGAGACGCGTCGGTACGCCGCGCTCCACCGTCGCGCCACTGGGAATGCGCCCGGCGGTCAGCTGGTTGACCTGCACGCTGGAACCGCCGGCCGAGGCACCGGCGCCACCGATGATCAGATTGCCCTGCGCCAGCGCGTAGACCTGGCCATCCACGCCCTTGAGCGGCGTCATCAACAGGGTGCCACCGCGCAGACTCTTGGCATTGCCCAGCGACGACACCACGACATCGATGGGCTGACCGGAGCTGGCAAAGGCCGGCAGGCTGGCGGTGACCATGACCGCCGCCACGTTCTTGAGCTGCATGTTGGTGCCCGACGGCACCGTCACGCCCAGCTGGGAGAGCATGTTGGTCAGACTCTGGCCAGTGAACGGCGCCTGGGTGGTCTGGTCCCCACTGCCATCCAGCCCCACCACCAGGCCGTAGCCGACCAGCGGGTTGTCGCGCACGCCGCGCACCTGGGCGAGGTCCTTGATGCGATCGGCCTGCGCCGCCTGCAACGTCAAGGTCAGGCAGCTCACCAGCATCAGGCAGGCGGCCAGCGCAGCGCGCCAGCGTGGATTAGGGAGCATCTCAGGCATCGGATAGCGACTCATGATGGGACAGCGTGGTGAGAAATCGGGGCGAAGCATTCAAAACAGGGCAAACCTCTGCAGAACAAGCCGCGGCAATCGCCACGCCAGGCTCAGAACGGCGCCAGATTGAGGAAGAAGCGCTGCATCCAGCCCATGTTCTGCGCCTCGTTGATATAGCCATCACCGACATATTCGATGCGTGCACTGGCCACCTGGGTGGACTGCACCGTATTGGCCGAGGAAATCGTGCGCGGATTGACCACTCCGGAGAAGCGAATCGACTCGGTACCCTGATTGATCGCGATGCGCTTCTCGCCGCGCACTTCCAGATTGCCGTTGGGTTGCACCTGACTGACCGTCACGGTGATGGTGCCGGTGAAACTGTTGTTGGCATTCGAGCCACCACTGCCGGTGAAGTCATTCTCGCCCTCGATATCGGCATCGGTGCCATCCAGCAGTCCCGTCATGAAATCGGGGATGGCGGTCAGCGAGAAACCGAGGCTGCCGTCGCGGCTGGCATTGCTGGCCGAGCTCTTGCTGGCGCTGACATTCTCGTCGAGCAGGATGGTGATGATGTCGCCGATGGCACGTGGGCGGCGATCCTCGAACAGCGGCTGGTTGCCATACAGCGGCTGGAAGATGGCGCCATTGGCCATCGGTTCCGGGCGCGGCTGCATCGTCGACTCCATTGGCGTGGTATCGACCAGCGGCTCGCTGGGGATATGGGCGCACCCGGCGCCTACCAGCGTCATGGCCAGCATCGCCAATCCGGCCAGCGCGCGGCGCATGCGACGCCAGCCAGGCAACGCCAATCCGGGCATCGCCAAGCCAATCTGGCGTGGGCAAACAGCTGACAGGGATGGCAGCGCCACCACCGGGAGATCACGCGAAAGCGACATGCGACAACCCTTACATCTGGACCAGACGCTCCAGCATCTGATCGGTGGTGGTCACGGCCTTGGAATTGATCTCATAGGCACGCTGGTTCTGGATCATGCCCACCATCTCTTCCACCACGTTGACGTTGGAGGTCTCGACGAAGCCCTGATAGAGAGTGCCCGCACCATTGAAGCCCGGCACGTTGTCACTGCGCGGCCCCGAGGCATCGGTCTCGGAATACAGATTCTCGCCACGACTGAACAGGCCCGTCGGGTTGATGAAGGTAGACAGCTGCAGCTGACCGACCTCGGTGCTGTTGGTGGAACCGGGCTGGGTGACGCTGACCACGCCATCGGAGGCGATATCGACACTCAGGGCATTGGCCGGAATGACGATCGCCGGGTCCAGCGGGTAACCACTGGCGGTGACCATCTGGCCAGTGCTGTCGAGCTGGAAGGAGCCATCGCGGGTATAGGCATTGGTACCATCCGGCAGCATCACCGCGAAGAAGCCCTGACCATTGATCGCGACATCCTTGGAATTCTCGGTCTGCTCCAGATTGCCCTGGATATGCAGACGCTCGGTGGCCACGGTGCGCACCCCGGTGCCCACCTGCAGCCCCGAGGGCAGCTCGGTGGTGGCAGAGGAGGCAGCGCCGGGCTGGCGCATGTTCTGGTAGAGCAGATCTTCAAACACCGCGCGCGACTGCTTGAAACCATTGGTCGAGACGTTGGCCAGGTTGTTGGCCGTGACGTCCATCTGCATCTGCTGAGCTTCAAGGCCGCTCTTGGCTGTCCATAGGGCACGAATCATCAGGGGGCTCCGCCGTGATTACGGGGTCAGTCGGTACCAAGCAGGCTGTTGCCACGCTCGGCCATGCGCTCTGCCGTGTCGATGCTCTTCATCTGCATCTCGAAACTGCGCGCGTTGTTGATCATGGCGACCATCGCGTCGGTCGCCGAGACGTTGCTGCTCTCCAGGGCGCCGGAGACGACCCGTACCAGCGGGTCGGCGGCCAGCGGTGGCGCGGCCTCCCCCGCCGCAGTCGGCGGCTGACGGAAATAGCCGTCCTCGCCGCGCACAAGCGCCGGGCTGCCGGGAATGGCCTCGGGATTGACCAGCTTGAGCTGGGCCTGCAGCACCATGGTGTCAGGCGCATCCGCCGCCGAGCGCGCACTCACGCTGCCATCGGCGGAGATATGCACGATGGCGTTGAGCGGCAGCTCGATCGGCCCGCCATCGCCCATTACCGGCAAGCCGCCGGAGGTCAAAACACCATCGGCATCGATCTGCAGCGCGCCGTTGCGGGTGTAGAGCTCCCCGCCATTCGCGTCCTGCACGGCCAGCATGCCGGGGCCGTCCAGCGCGACATCCAGCGAGCGATCCGTTGTCTGGATGGTGCCCTGGGCCATCGAGGCCCCCGCGGTGGTCAGCTGACTGGAGACGCGTGTCGCCAGCCCTTCGCCCTGCACATCCACCGCCCGCGACAGCGTCAGCATCTCGCGAAAGCCGGTGGTCGAGAGGTTGGCCAGGTTATGACTGGCGACATCCTGAGCCGCCAGGCTGCGCTGGGCGCCGCTCATGGCGGTGTAGAGCATTCTGTCCATCAACCGACTCCGATCTGGTCAGATAACGCGCGCAACGCTGGCGCTGTCAGGCGACATGGCATCATTCAGCCCGGATCAACGCAGGTTGATCACGGTCTGCTGGACTTCGTCCTGCACCGAGATGGTCTGGGCATTCGACTGGTAGTTGCGCTGGGCGATGATCAGATCGACCAGCTCGGTGGTCAGGTCGACGTTGGAGGCTTCCACCGCCCCCGAGACCACATCACCGAACACTCCCTCGCCCGGCACGCCGACCAGCGGCTCACCGGATTCCGCAGTCGCCAGCCAGCTGTTGTCGCCATTGGGCTTGAGGCCCTGATCGTTGGCGAAGTTGGCCAGCGCGATGGTGCCCAGCGTCTGGGTCAGTTCATTGGAGTAGCTGCCGATCACCCGCCCGTCACCGTCGATGGAGATGCCCACCAGGCTGCCCGAGGTGTAGCCGTTCTGAGATAGCGAGGTGACCTCGTAGTCGTTGGCGTACTGAGTGCTGCCCGTCAGATCGATGCTGAAGTTCATGTCTTCGGCACCGTTCGCGAGGGTGTAGGTCATGGCGGTCTGGGTATAGTCGCTGTTCAGCTGGCCATTGGTGCCGAAGCTGATCTGCTCCACCTGGACATCGAAATCCACCGTAGGGGTTATGCCGGCATTCACATCCGACTGGTATTCGGCCGACTTGCCGGCGAAGTCCATGACATGCTGAACATCCCAGGTATTGCTGTCGGTCTTGGTATAGAACGACGTCACGACATGCTCGCTGCCCAGGCTGTCATAGACGGTCATCGACGACGCGTAGTCATAGCTGGTCGGATCCATCGGATCGAAGGTCGTGGTGGTCGGCTCGGCTTCGGAATCCAGATTGATGGATATCTGCGCGCCATAGATGCTGTTGGCAAGATTGTCCTGGGTCGCACTGGCCGCCAGGGGCGCGGTCGGCACCTGCAGCACGACGGGCTCGCCAGTGACCCGCTCGCCGGCATAGCCCGTCAGCTGGGCACCCTGCGTATTGACGATATAGCCATCGGCATCGACATTGAGCTGGCCATTGCGCGAATAGACCACCTGACCGGTGCTGTCGGCAAAGCGCAGGAAGCCTTCGCCGGAAATCGCGATATCGAGATCACGCCCGGTGGTTTCCAGCGAACCGGTCGAGAAGTCCTGGGAGATGGAGGCAACCTGGACCCCGATACCCGCCGCCTGAGAACTGGCATAAAGATCCGCGAACTGGGTCTCGGAGGACTTGAAGCCTACCGTTTCCGAGTTGGCGATGTTGTTGCCGATCACATCCAGATTGGTTGCCGCCGCACTCAAGCCGCTCAATGCCTGTGAAAACGCCATGGTCTGTCCCTTTGATCGCGATGAAGATGAAAGCCCGAGACCTGTCAGCGAGCTCGGGGCGGCCAAACGGCCTGAAACTGGTGGCCCGTCCGGCGGGCTCGCTAGCGCTATCCCGACGCCATGGGCTCAGCTCAAAGCACCTGACGCACGGCGTCCAGACTGACGACACCCAACACCGGACCCAGGTCCAGCTGGGCACCGCTGTCGGTCTGATTGACGCCACTGACCACGCCATAACTCAGCGTCTGCAGGTCGTCATAGCTCTCGCCTGCCCGCTCGGCCGTCACGACCAGCTGGTAGGAGCCATCAGCGGCTTCAGTGCCATCATCCAGCAAACCGTCCCAGACGAAGCCATGAATACCCGCCTCCAATGCGCCCAACTCGAAGGTCTTGACCACACTGCCATCCGCGCCCAGCACCTCGACGGTGGCATTGTCGACATCGTCGGCCAGCTCAAGGCCGAAGGGTGTCGAGGTCGCGTTGCCCACCAGCACCGCATTGCCGCCGACCAGCACGCCCTGATCGAGAAGACTGGCCGCCTGCAGCGCTTCACTGCTGGAAATCTGCGCCGTGATGCCCTCAAGGGTGGTGTTGAGTTCTTCGATACCACTGACGGTGCTGATCTGGGCCAGCTGCGCGGTCAGGTCGGAATTCGACACCGGGTCCATCGGGTCCTGGTTCTGCATCTGCGCCACCAGCAGGGTCATGAATTGATCATTGAGCTCCTCGGTACTGCTCACCGACTGCGTGCTGTCGGTGACGCCGGAGGACGTGGTGGTCTGGTTGATGCTGTTGAGCACACTGGTGTCTAGCGTCGCCATGCGATTACCCGAAATCAGAAGAAGCGGTCAGAAGGCCAAAGCCTCGAGCGAGGGTCATTCCCCCAGCGTCAGCGTCTTGCGCAGCAGAGACTTGGAGGTATTGAAGACCTCGACATTGGCCTCGTAGGACTTGGAAGCCGCGATCATGTCGACCATCTCGGCAACCGGATCGACATTGGAGAAGGTCACATAGCCCTGCTCGTCGGCGAGGGGATGATCGGGACGATACTCCTGGCGCGCCGGGGCATCGCTCAGCTCCACCGAGCTGACCCTGACACCCCCGAGGCCTGCACTGCGTGACGCCATCTGTGTCGCCAGACCGCCACCGGCCAGGTTGGCCGTCGCCAGCGAGGCATTGGCCTGACGCGCGAGGGGCGCGTACTCGAACACCACCTGACGCGCCTGATAGGGCTTGCCATCCGGGCCCGCCACGCTGTCGGCGTTGGCCATGTTGCTGGCCACGGCATTGATGCGCTGCGACTGGGCCGCCATCGCGGAACCCGCGACGTTGAAGATGCTGAACGCTGCCATCAACTGTTCTCCGATTGCATGGCCAGGCGCAGGCCCTGGATCTTGCCGGTCAGAAGCTCAAGGCTGGCCTCGTAATGCAGACTGTTGTCCGCGAAATTGACCCGCTCCACATCCATGTCGACGGTATTGCCGTCCAGACTCGGCTGTGTCGGCACGCGATAGAGCAGGTCCGCGCCTAGCGACAGCCCCGCCCCGCTGGCGGCCTGGTGGCCGGCCTGGGTCGTGTTCAGCGCAAGCGGCCCCGCCGCGGCATTGCCCGCCGTCGCCTTGGCCAGGGTGGCGGAGAAGTCGATATCGCGCGCCAGATAGCCCGGCGTGTCGGCATTGGCGATATTGGTGGCCAGCACCTGCTGACGCTCGGCGCGAAGGCCCAGCGCCTGCTGGTGAAAGCTCATGAGGGAATCAAGTCGATCAAACATGGAAGTGCCCCGCTGTCGGCACCTCGCCCTGATGTGAGCGAGGGAACATCCATCGATCAGCTCACGCGTAGGGGAGCATGACGGAAAGCAGGACTGAGAATAGTCAGCCAGCGCCAGGATGAAGGTAAGAACAAGCCACTTTATCGCGGCTATTTCTGGCCATGCCGGTATCAGGGGCGGCTTACAATCTCTCGCGGCACTGAACCAGCGCCCTGAACCCTGTGCCCTGAACCAGGGGCGCTTGACCCCGCCTTCCGCCCCGGACGCCACTCGCGATGAGAGACAGCATGCCGAAAATCAGCGTAGCGAAAGGCCTGACGGCGGCAAAAGCGCTGTCTGATTCAAGAAGAGTGGTGACGGCAAAAGGACTGTGGCGCACCATCGCCAGCACCGGGCTGTTGGCCCTGCTGCCCGCGGGGGCCGCTGTGCATGCCAGCACCTCAGACGCGATCGGCTCTGCCATTCAGCCGTCTGCCGCCCAGGCATCAGCATCAGCATCAGCATCAGCCTCAACAACAGCGCCTTCAGTCAAAGACGCGCAGACACGCGCCGTCGAGGCCCTGCGCTGGCAATTGAGCGACTTCTTCACTGCCGAGGACAGCGGCCCCGTCAGAGTGCGCATGCCCGGCGAGCCACCACTGAGCGCGCCCAGCGAGGCCTCAGTACAACTCGAGCTGCGTCGCCTGCCCGCCCGCCTGAAAGATTGCTCGGCACCCCAGCTGAGCCTCAATGCCGCGCGCAGTGACCGCCATGCACCGGGCCTCAAACGTCTGCAGCTGCTGTGCGCCAACGGCCAGCAACACATCGTCAGCGTTCGCATGGAACGCTACGCCTGGCGCCAGAGCACGCCACAGCCGCTCGCGAGCGGCACCCCGCTGGCACCCGCGAGATTGACGCCGGTACTGACGCCACTGGGCAAGTTGCGTGGCAATGGCTTCGAGAGCGCCGCGGCACTGTCAGGTTTCGAGGTACGCCGCCGCCTGCGCGCCGGCGAGGTCATCACCCGCAACAGCGTGCGGGCCATCCCGCTGGTAAACTTCGGCGATACCGTGACCTATCAGGTCAGCGGCACAGGCTTCAGCATGCAGCGCAGTGCGCGGGCGCTGGAGGCTGGGGGGCTCGATGAGCGCATCCGCATCGAACTCGCTCCAGGCGACTGGGTGCGCGCCCGCGTCATCGGGCCGCGGCGGGTAGCGCCATGATGACTTCAGTTGACTTCAGTTGAGTTGAGTTGAGATGAGTTGAGATGAGCCGCGCCGAGCCGAGTCATCCTGTTGACTGCGCACGTCCAGCCACGACACGCTGACGCACCGGAACGAGACGCTGACGCTCAAAGGCCGAAATGCTTGATACTGACAAGCCGCCACCGGCACCAGATGCCTCATTCCTGAGGGACCATATTGCCTGTGTGGGGTAAAGCTTGTGCTGGCATGGCCGATAGTCGATTCAAGCGCGCAGATGACGCACGCAACCCATCCATGACAGGCTCGTCGTCGAGCCCGGCCCAACGGCCAGAGAGGACAGTCAATGAAGATTGAACATGGCGGCCCGATACAGCGCAGCGACACTCAAGCCCCGCGCGAACTGCGTCCCGAGACGGCCAAGGACACCACCGCCACCACGGCGGCGACCTCCACGGCCGACTCCACCCAGGTCGAGCTTTCCAGCAGCGCGATCGATGCAGGCCAGGACATCGACCAGGCACGCGTCGACAGCCTCAAGCAGGCCATCGCCGATGGCAGCATCAAGATCGATGTCGACCGCATCGCCCAAGGGCTGATCGATGCCTTCGAAGGTGACGCATGACACTCGATGACGCCTCGACGGCCTTGCTGGGCGAGATCTTTTCCGGCCTCGAGCAGGAGCTCAATGACTTCATCGCCCTGCTCGAGGAAGAACAGCGCCTGCTGGGCCAACGCCTGCCAAGCGCGGCAGACCTTGAGGCCTCGCGCGAAGCCAAGCTAGCCAACGCCGCCCGCCTGGAAGCGCTGGAGAGCCGCCGGCGCAGCTGGCTGAACAGCGCCGGGCTCACCAATGACCCACTGGAACTGCATACGGTGCTCGCCAGCCAGCCGGTATTGGCCACCCAGTGGTGGCATCTGGTGACGCTGACGCGCCGCGCCCAGGCACGCAATCGCTTGAATGGTGAGCTGATCGGTCAGCGCATGGCGCTGCACAGCAAGATTCTCGACAGCCTGCATCAACGTTCCCCCGGCCATTACGGCGCCGATGGACGCCCGGCAGCGGGGGCCTCACGCCTGAACGTCTCGGCCTGAATGTCCTGGCCTGAATGACCCGCCTTGACTGTCCTGGCCTGAGTGTCCTGACTTGAATACCTAAGGCGTGAGGCTCGCGGGCTGCACACCCCGACTGTCTTTCCTTTTACTGACCCAGAAACACGCGAGGCCCGGCATTCTGCCGAGCCTCCAGATACAGCTGATTCATTCCACTCGCCAGCCAATCAGCCAGCGATCGTCAGCCACTCATCGCCAGTCATTCAAAGACAGCCCCCTTTCGCTGACAACACCGCCAGTCACGCACCTTCCAGACTCTCGACGTCGATCACCAGCTGGATGTCATCCAGATGTGCCGCCGGCTTGAGTACGCCACGTCCATTGCGATAGACCTTCAGCGAGAATGGCGCCGTCGCCAGCTCTCGGGTGGGCAGGGTCAACTTGCCACGCCTCGCCGCGAGCATGGCGCAGCGCTCCTCCAGGCAGAGCATGACCTGCCACTCCCCCGGTGCACTCGTGAGCGAATAGCGCCAATGAATCGCGGTGACGCGCGTCCTGTCAGGCGCCATCAGCCCTGAATCACGCACGGCATCTGCCACTGCCAGAGGGCGCATATACCAATGCCCCCGCTGAGCGATGGTCAGCGACTCGACGGACATCATCACCGCCGCGCTGGCGGCCTGTACCGGCGTGGACAGCGTCGTGGCCCACAGCGCTGCTGCCGTCATCAAGGCCGCCATCGGTGCCGTCCTGTATTTTGGCTTCGCACTCAGCTTCGCTCTCGACACCACTCCCGCCCTGGATTTCCTGAATCCTGTCGCCACTCGACTCCTTCTCTGCACTGCTGACTCCTTCAGATCCATCTTGCTGCAGACGCTCGACACACCCCTTGTCGACGCCTTCCCTGTCGCACTTCTCTGCCTTTGCGGCTTATTGTCGTCGTTCACTTGCTCAGTGGTGAGTCGCACCGCCCTGACGTCACGCCGCACGCCCCCCGATCATCTGGGTGACCCGCAGCTCGCGGTCATCGGGGATTTCTGCCTGGGACAGCACCGCCAGGCTCTTGAAGCGACGACGCAGGAAGCGCCCCACCAAGGGTCGCAGCGCATGCCCGACCACCAGTACGCTGGGCTCGCCATTGGCGTCCTGCGCGGCGACGGCATTCTCGGCATGCTGCATCAAGGTATCGGCAAGGCCGGGTTCCAGCGCATTGCCGCTGCTCAAGGCTTGCATCAGCACCTGCTCGAGCTGCGCCTCCAGACCGATCACGCGCAAGACGCGCTCGGCGCCGAACCAGTACTGGGTGATGGCACGCCCGAGGGCGACGCGCACCATGGCAGTCAGGTCGTTGGGGTCCTTGCTGTGCGGGGCATGCTCCGCAAGCGCCTCGAGGATGGTACGCATGTCGCGAATCGAGACCTCCTCATCCAGCAGGTTGTGCAGGATACGCTGCAGGGTGCCCTGACTGATCAAGGCCGGCACCACCTCCTCCACCAGGCCGCCATCCTGCGGGCCCAGCTTCTCGAGCAGCTTGCTGACCTCACTGCGCCCGAGCAACTGATCGGCATGGCGGGTCATCAGATGATTGAGGTGGGTCGTGATCACGGTCGGGGTATCGACCACCGTGTAGCCATAGACCTGGGCCTGCTCGCGGGTTTCCGGCTCGATCCAGGTGGCGGCCAGGCCGAAGGCCGGCTCGGTGGTGGCCACGCCCGGCAGCTTGCCGGACACCTTGCCCGGATTGATCGCCAGCCAGCGGCCCGGATAGGCCTCGCCCCGCCCGACCTCGGCACCCTTCAGGCTGATCACATACTGATTGGGCCCAAGCTCGAGGTTGTCGCGGATATGTATCACCGGCGGCAGGAACCCGATCTCCTGGGCGTACTTGCGACGCACTCCCTTGATGCGCGCCAGCAACTCACCGCCCTGGCGCATGTCGACCATAGCAATCAGGCGATGACCGACCTCCATCGCCAGCGGCTCCACCAGTCGCACATCATCCCAGCTGGCCTCGCTGACCTCCTGTACGGCCGCCGCAGGCGCGGGCGCCGCCTCTTCCTTCGCCTCGCTGCTGACCTCCTTCTCGCGCTGGGAGGCCCACCACCCCAGCCCCGCCAGCAGCAAGGTGAAGAGAATGAAGACCATGTTGGGCATGCCCGGTACCAGACCCAGCAACCCCATCACGCCAGCCGCCAACCACAGTACCTGCGAGCTCTTGAAAAGCTGGCCGATCATCTGCTGACCGACGTCTTCATTGGTATTGACCCGCGACACCATCACGCCTGCGGCGGTCGAGATGACCAGCGACGGAATCTGGGCCACCAGGCCATCGCCGATGGTCAGCAGCGTATAGGTGCGCGCCGCATCGGACATGCTCAGGTCGTGCTGCCCGACCCCGATGATCAGCCCGCCGATGATATTGACCACCATGATCACCAGCCCCGCCACCGCATCGCCACGCACGAACTTGCTGGCACCGTCCATCGAGCCGAAGAAATCGGATTCCTGCGACACTTCCCGGCGGCGCTCGCGCGCCTGGTCTTCGCCGATCAGGCCGGCGTTGAGATCGGCATCGATCGCCATCTGCTTGCCGGGCATGGCATCCAGCGTGAAGCGTGCGCCGACCTCGGCAATACGCCCGGCACCCTTGGTGATGACCATGAAGTTGATGATGACCAGAATCGAGAACACCACCAGACCGACGGCGAAGTTGCCGCCGACCAGAAACTGACCGAAGGCCTCGATGACCTTGCCCGCCGAGTCACCGCCGTTGTGACCTTCCAGCAGCACCACCCGCGTCGAGGCGACATTGAGCGACAGGCGCAGCAAGGTCGAGAACAGCAGCACCGCGGGGAAGGCCGAGAAATCCAGCGGCTTCTGCGCAAACATGCTGACCATCAGGATCATGATCGACAGCGCGATATTGAAGGTGAACAGCAGATCGAGAATGAAGGGCGCCAGCGGCAACACCATCATCGACAGGATCATCATGATCAGCAGCGGCCCGGCCAGCACCTTCAGCTGGCTGGAGGTGTTGAGCCCCACGCGGTCAAACAGTGTCAGCAAGGTATTCATGCAAGCAGCTCATCGATCGTGGAGGGCGTTGCGCGTGCTGCGCAGCGGCCCGGGCTTGGGGAGCAGAAATGGCGGTCGGTCATGGGGTTCGGTTGGCAGCATCAGCCAGCAGGACGGTTATCAAGTTCGGGCCTCAACTTCGATCATCCACGTCGGTCATCAACTGCGGTCATCAACTTCCGACACGAGGATCCGTCGTCGTGCCACCGTCAGGCCCGGGCTTGGCGCTGGGTTGGAAGACCGCCCCGGCATCGGCGTCATCAGAATCATGATCAGAAGACATCGCGCCTGCGGCTGAAGCCTCAGCTTCGGCTGCCGGCTCCCCGTCATCACGCTCGGCGCCTGGCGGACCAGCCTCCTCAGCCGTCCCTTGCGCCTCCTCCGGCACCTGATACTCATCGGGAACGGACAGATCTGCCGGCAGACTCGGGCGCAGGCCACCCTGCTGGCGCGCCCGCTTGAGCCGCATCGCCCAGGCCAGCACCTCGGCGATCACCTGATAGAGCGCAATGGGAATTTCCTGCTCGAGATCGATATGGGTGTGCAGGGCACGCGCCAGGGGCGGCGCACTCAGCATCGGCACCCCGTTCGCCTCGCCCACTTCGCGAATGCGCAGCGCCACCTCATCGCGCCCCTTGGCCACCACACGCGGTGCGCGCATGTCGCCCTCGTGATAGACCAGCGCCACCGAGTAGTGCGTCGGGTTGTTGACGATGACATCGGCAGTGGGCACGGCGCTCATCATGCGCGCACGCGCCATGGCCTGCTGCTGCTGACGGATGCGCGCCTTGATCTGCGGGTCGCCATCCGTCTCCTTGTGCTCGCGCTTGATCTCCTCGAGGCTCATGCGCAGCTTCTTGGCGTGACTCCACAACTGATACGGCACATCCATCAGCGTCGGCACGATCAGCATCAATATCGCCAGCGCCGTACAGCGCGCCACGATCGCCAGCGCATCCGCCATGGCGTTGCCCAGCGGCATCATCATCAACGCCATCAATTCCTGGCGCTGGGCATGCAGATACATCACCACCACACCACCGACCAGTATCGACTTGGCGATCGTCTTGAGCAGCTCGGCCAGCGCCTGGGAGGACACCATCCTGCCCAGCCCCTTGACGGGATTGAGCTTGCCCAGCGACGGCGCCAGCGACTTGGTGGAGAACATCCAGCCGCCCAGCAGCACCGGGCCGACCAGCGCCAGCACCATCAGCAGGGCGAACAACGGCAACAGTGCCAGCAAGGCCTCCTGGCCCAGCATCAAGGCATTGGCAAGCATCACGCGACTGTCGAGTGCCTGAGCGCGATCAAAGACGAACGAGGCGCCCAGCACTCGCTCCAAGGTGTCGCCAAGCGGCCCCGCCAACAGCCACAGGCCTGCCGCACCTCCACCCAGCAACAGAAAGGTCGCAAGCTCCCGCGAGCGGGGCACCTGCCCTTCCTCGCGGGCCTTCTGTATTCGATGGGGCGTGGCGTCTTCTGTCTTGTCGTCGCTGCTCTGCTCGTCAGCCACCGGCTACTCCGCTTGCCTGGGATCGCATCTACCTGAACTGCCGAGGAGCATGACGCTCGCTCACACTGGCGCGCACGGCGAACGCATCATGTCGAGAATGGGCCTCATTGTGCCAAGCACGGCGGGGATCAAAGCGCGGAATAGCGCCCAAAAACGCCCTTGCCCGCCTCACGGTACGTGGGCAGGCAAGGGGATGAAGAACAAGGACCAGCAGGTGCCACTACCGGGAAGTCGGCTAGAAACCGAGGCTATCCAGCAAGTCATCGACCTCATCCTGACTGGCGACTACCCCCGGTGCATCGGCTCGCACCTGGGGGCCATTGAGCAAGGCACCAGACTGGGCATCCCCGGCACTGGATGCTGCCTGCTCATCCAGCGCCGAGGCTGAAAGCTCTGCTGCCGAAAGCCCCGCAGCGGTCGCCGTGGTGGCGGCCTGCCCAGAAAACGCCATCGCCGAACGTGCATGACCCTCCGGGACATTGTCGAGCAGCAACTGCAACAGCTGCATCTCGATCTGCTGGATGACATCCATCATGCGCTTGATCACCTGACCGGTAAGGTCCTGGAAATCCTGCGCCATCATGATCTCGAGCAATTCGCTGTTGGTGGCGCTGGTCTGATCAGGCACCACGGCCAGATAGGCACGCGTGTCGATCACCAATTCACGCGCCTGATCCAGGGCCACCGGCTCGGCAAACCAGGCGTCCCAGCGCCCGCTGAGCGACTTCGCCTCACTGGCCAGGGCATCCTGCAGCGGCTGGGCCCGCTCACAGGCATTGAGGGCACGATCTGCCGCCTGCTCCGTCTTGCTGGCCACATAATTGAGGCGATCACGAGCATCGGGGATCGCCTCGGCAGCACGTTCGATCTCCCGATCCAGCCCCAGCTCACGCATGTTGTCGCGCAGCATGCGCGTCAGCTGGCCGATACGCCGAATCAGGTCTTCGCTGCTATCCCCCGTTCTGGCGAGGTTGGCTGCTCCATCGCGCGCCATCACACCAGGATCAGCGCCCGAGGATGACTGGGGTTCAGATGATGATTCCAGATGACTCATGACACCCTCCTTGATGTGACCAACGACGCTGACCGCGCCAGCCTTGACTGACCAGCGCGGCCCGATGGCTCAGAGGCCGTGTTTCTCGAAGACCTTGCCCAGTTTCTCTTCCAGCACCGCCGCCGTGAAGGGCTTGACCACATAGCCACTGGCACCGGCCTGGGCGGCGGCGATGATGTTTTCCTTCTTGGCCTCAGCGGTGACCATCAGCACCGGCAACGTGGCCGTGGCGGGATTGGCACGCACGCGCCTGAGCATCTCGAGCCCATCGAGGTTGGGCATGTTCCAGTCGGAGATCACCAGCTCGAAGCTGCCTTGATTCAGGAACTCCAGGGCCTGTTGCCCATCTTCGGCTTCCTCCACATTGGTGAAGCCGAGCTCCTTGAGCAGGTTGCGCACGATCCGACGCATGGTGGGAAAGTCGTCGACGACGAGGATTCGCAGGTTCTTGTCGGCCATCAGCGGTCGGGCTCTCTTCCAGAATCACATGAGGGAACGGCTGAAAATTACAGCCTTGTGAGGGGGTTATCGGCCACGAGCCGGCAGACTTTACCCTCTGCGCCCATCTTCTCCTTGCCGGCAACTCACACCCACTTAACCTCCACGCCCAGGCAGATCGAAGCGGTCTAGACGCGTTGCGAACGCCCGGCCAGCTGCACCTGGTGGAGCAGATGCCCACTGATGCGACTCAACGACAATACGCTTTGCGCGGCCCCGAGCTCGACGGCTTCCCGCGGCATGCCGTAGACCACGCAGCTTTGCTCGTCCTGGGCGATGGTGTGGGCGCCGGCTTCGCGCATCTGCAACAACCCCCGCGCCCCGTCGCGGCCCATGCCGGTCAGGATCACGCCCACGGCGTTGCGACCGGCCACCCGCGCCACGGAATCGAACAGCACATCCACCGATGGGCGGTGACGATTGACCGGCGGACGCTGATCGAGGGTGACCACATAGTTGGCCCCGCTGCGCGATAGCGTCAGATGGGCGTCGCCAGGCGCGATATAGGCATGCCCCGGCAGGATGCGCTCACCGTGCACGGCTTCCTTGACGGCGATACGGCACAGTCCATTGAGTCGCTCGGCGAACGAGCGCGTGAAGCCCGGCGGCATGTGCTGAGTCACCAGAATGGCCGGCGCATCCGCAGGTAACGACTGCAACACCGCGCGTATCGCCTCGGTCCCGCCGGTCGAGGCCCCCACCGCGATCAGCTTCTCGCTCGACAGCAATGGCCGGCGGCTGGCAGCAGCGTTCGCAGGCGGCACCGTGCCCTGACTGACCGTGTCCTGACTGACCGAAGTGGCGACTGACCTGTCTGCCAGACTGGACTGATATGGATTGGACTGAGACAGGCTGGACTGAGCCGGATTGGATAGGGTCGAATTGAACAGAGCCGAGCCGGCCTGTGCACCGCCAGCAGATGGCAACGTCACGGCGCGACCCGCAGGCCGCACACGCGCCCGCGCGGCGGCGCGAATCTTGTCGGCAATCGTCTCGGCATACTCGAGCATGCCGCCACGTATTCCCAGGCGCGGTTTGGAGACGAAATCCACCGCACCCAGCTCCAGCGCGCGCAGCGTGATTTCCCCGCCGCGCTCGGTCAGCGAAGACACCATCACCACCGGCATCGGCCGCAGACGCATCAGGCGCTCGAGGAAGTCCAGCCCATCCATGCGCGGCATTTCCACATCCAGCGTCAGCACATCCGGCTCGTGACGCTTGATCAGGTCTCGCGCGACCAGCGGGTCCGGCGCGGTGGCCACGACCTGCATGTCAGGCTGGGCATTGATGATCTCAGCCATCAACTCACGGATCAGCGCGGAGTCATCGACACACAGCACACGAATGATGCCCCCCGCCCCGGCCTGGGGCGTGCCTGCGCCAGCAGCTGCACTTGAGTTCGAATCTGACCTTGAACCAGCATTTGACCTTGAGACCGAGCATGACGATGAAGCGGGGGTAGGCATCCAGACACTCCTGGAGAGTGGGTAAGGGAAAGGGAATCATGACCAGCCATCACGACGCATCACGCGCCCTCCGTCCGACGGCGAGACAGGGTATAGACCGTCTGGCCGCGCAGCGTGAAGGCATCATTGAGCCATGAGAAATTCTCGGAATGACCGGCAAACAACAGTCCATCGGGCTTGAGCATCAGCGCGAAGCGGTCCAGCAGGCGTGACTGGGTCTGCTTGTCGAAGTAGATCATCACGTTGCGACAGAAGATCACGTCAAAGCCGCTACCGAGGTCCCAGTGGCTATCCAGCAGATTCAGGTGGCGAAAGCGCACCAGCTGCTTGATCTCCGGGCGCACCCTCACCTGCCCCTGGCGACTGCCGCTGCCACGCAGCATGAAGCGCTTGCAGCGTTGCTCACCCAGTTTGGCGATGCGCTCGAAGGGGTAGATGCCGAGTTCGGCTTCCCGCAGCGCGTCCGTGTCGATATCGGTAGCGATCAGCTCGACCTGACTCGCCGCGGCCCCCAACACCTCGCGCAGCACCATCGCGATGGAATAGGGCTCCTCCCCGGTCGAGGCGGCCGCACACCAGATACGCAGCGGCGCTCGCTGACCCGTCGCCTGGCGCTGGAGGCGCTCGCGCAGGAAGTTCTCGAGCGTGACGAAGTGATGGGGCTCGCGAAAGAATGCGGTCAGATTGGTGGTTAGCGCATTGATGAAGGCAGGCCACTCGTCGTGATCACTGCGACTCAGGCTGGCCTCCAGCATGGTCAGATAGTCATGGAAACGCGTCAGACCATGCACTCTGAGCCGGCGCGACAGTCGGCTGTAGACCATCTCACGCTTGTGACGCGCCAACACGATGCCGGCGCGCTGATAGATGAGGCGCGCGATGCGCTCGAAGTCGTCATCGGTCATCACCAGGTCCCGCCCGAGGGCGTGGGGAGCCGGTGACGGGGCGGACCAGACGGGTGGCGGCGTGAGATCTGTCACCGTCGCGGACCCTGTGAGCCGCCAGGCACCTGCGCTCGAGTCGCGGCCTGAGCGTGCACAGAAGAAGTCTGCTCGGCTGATGCGTCCCCCGGCAGGCGTGCGGGAATCTGCTCCGGCCCTTCGCCGCCAAAGCGGAAGACATTGACTGCATGCGACAGCCCCGCGACCGAACGCTCGAGATCCTGCGCCAGATGGGCGCTGCTCATCACACGCTGGGCGTTCTGCTGAGTGGCCTGGTCCATCTCGTTGATGGCGGTATTGATCTGCTCGATGCCGCCGCTCTGCTCACGCGAGGCCGAGGAGATCTCGGCGATCAGATCATTGACCCGCGAGATGCCGGTCACGATCGCCTCCATGGTGCCGCGCGCCGCCTCGACCTGATTACCGCCATCGCTGATCTCCCGCTGGGTGGTGTCGATCAGCGCCTTGATCTCGCGCGCCGCCTCGGCACTGCGAGAGGCCAGATTGCGCACCTCACCGGCCACCACGGCAAAGCCGCGACCATGTTCACCGGCGCGTGCGGCCTCCACCGAGGCATTGAGGGCCAGCAGGTTGGTCTGGAAGGCGATCGAGTCGATCACCTTGATAATGTCGGCCATCTTTTCAGAGGTGGCGGTAATCCCCTGCATGCGCACCACCACCGCCTGCATCGCCTCGCCACCTTCATTGGAGGAGCGCGTGGCCTGATCAGCCAGTTGCGAGACCTGGATGGCATTGTCGGCATTCTGGCGCACAGTGCCGGTCATCTGCTCCATGCTGGCCGCCGTCTCTTCCAGCGATGCCGCCTGCTGTTCGACCCGCGCCGAGAATTCCTGATTGCCGTGTGCCATGTCGCCAGCGGCAGGCCTGACCACATTGATGCCCGCATTGACCTCGCTGACGATGCCGACCAGCGACTTGCGCATGCTGTCCAGCGCTCGTACCAGGCGTGCCATCTCGTCATTGCCCGCCAGCGCCATCGACTGGGAAAGATTGCCCGCGGCGATCTGGCGCGCGAAATCCAGGGTACTGCGCAGCGGACGAACCAGGCTGCGGTAGGTACGCAGTGCCAACCACAGCGACACCACGCCCACGCCAGCGAAGGCGGCCCACAGCCCCCACTGTAGACGCGCATGGCTCGCCTCAAGCGCTTGCTGGCGCTGCTCAAGCGTCGCCAGCTGTGACGCGGGCAGCTCGGCGGCAAGTTGGGTCAGCACGGCACGCGCATGCGCCTGGCTATCGGCCAGCACCTCCAGCAGCTCGCTGCCCATCATGGCTCCGGCCACCAGCGGCAGTGCGGCCAGCAGCGCGATACGCGGCGCCATGCGCCACTGGGTGAGGCGCTTGAAGGCCCCCATGAGGCCAGCACGCACGATACGGCCCTTGATCAAGCGATAATCGCGCTTGCCCTGCTTGAGGCCCGCGTAGACCTCCTCGGCCTGGGCGATCTGCTCGCGACTGGCCTTGACGCGCACCGAGGCAAATCCCATCACCTCGCCCTGCTCGATCAGCGGCGTCACACAGGCGTCGACCCAGTAATAGTCGCCATTCTCGCGTCGATTCTTGACCAGTCCCTGCCAGCTCTCGCCTTGCTTGAGCGTCGACCAAAGATTCTCGAAGGCGGCTTCTGGCATGTCGGGGTGGCGCACCAGATTGTGCGGTGCACCGATCAAGGCATCACGCGTGAAGCCACTGACCTCGATGAAGACAGAGTTGGCGTAGGTGATGCGTCCCTTGAGATCGGTACGCGAGATCAGGTAGTCATGCTCACCAATGGGGTATTCCTTTGCCGTCACCGGCTGATTGTTTCGCATTGCCCTTGCTTAGCCTCGTACTCGTCACAGCGTGATCGTCATTGACCCGGCGAGACCACTGACCGGCAGCATGACCGTCATTGCCCGGTACAGCCGCCCACGACCTTGTGGTGCACACCTTATCGGCCGCTGTCGGCAGTTCTTGAACGCAGAACGCCGCTGACCAGCAGGCCAGCGGCGCTCGAGACGAAACAGGTGAAAATGTTCGCGAGATCAGGCGACGCACACCACAGGCAACATGCCTCGCATTGCGTCTGATTCATGCCGCGAGACAGCAGGTCATGCCGGCTGCGCCGCGGGCTCCATCAGTGCCATTTCATCGCTGGTCATCATGTGCTCGATATCCATGATCAGCAGCATGTGATCATTGACGGTCGCCAGCCCCGCCAGGAAGTCACTGTTCATGCGCGCACCGAATTCCGGCGGCGGCAGCACCTGATCGGCCGCGAGGCTGATCACATCGGAGACGCCATCGACGACGATGCCGACCACGCGCTCACCGATATTGATCACGATCACCACCGTCTGCGCCGTGTATTCGGCCTGGCCCAGTTGAAACTTCAGCCGCAGATCGACGATCGGCACGATGACGCCACGCAGATTGGTCACGCCCTTGATGAAGGCCGGTGCATTGGCGATGCGCGTGACGTTCTCGTAGCCGCGAATCTCCTGCACCTTGAGGATATCCACGGCGTAGTGCTCCTCGCCGAGGCTGAATACCAGGTATTCGCCGCCGTCACTGGTCTTGGAGGCGTGGTCCTGCGCCAGGCCGACATTGGACGTCTGCGCCGCGGCAACTTGAGTGTGAGACATGCTCATCTCCTGTCTGTGATGGGGTAACGCTTCGCGCCGAGGCGCAAGGGGCGAGGATGCGGCCGGTGAATGGCGACCGCCTCAGCTGACAATGGCGTCCTGGGGCATGGCGGACTCAGTGACGCCCTCTGCCTGCCTCTGCACCGCTGGCATCTGGTTGGCGAGGCGATGCAGGTCCGAGACATCCAGAATCAGCGATACCCGCCCATCGCCCAGGATCGTCGCCGAAGAGACGCCCGGCACCTTGCGATAATTCCTTTCGAGATTCTTGACCACCACCTGCTGCTGACCGATCAGCTCATCCACCAGCAAGGCGAAGTGGCGCCCCTTACCCTGCACCACCACCACGATGCCCTGCTCGGGCTGCGTCTGGGCACCGGGTACCGCGAACACCTCATGCAAGGCGACCAGACTCAGGTATTCATCTCGCACCTTCAGCAGGCGATCATTGCCGACCATGCTGAACAGCATGTCGGCCTGCGGCTGCAATGATTCCACCACCACCGACAGCGGCAGGATGTAGATTTCCTCGCCGACGCGAATGGCCATGCCCTCGAGAATCGCCAGCGTCAGCGGCAGCACGATACGCGTGGTGGTACCCTGCCCGGTCACGGAGGCAAGCTCCACCTGCCCGCCCAGCGCCTGGATGTTGCGCTTGACCACATCCATGCCGACTCCACGTCCGGAGACGTCACTGACCTGCTCGGCCGTCGAGAAGCCGGGAGCGAAGATCAGCTGCCAGACCTCGTCGTCACTCATGCCATCACTGACCGCCAGGCCGTTGCTGCGCGCCTTGGCCAGAATGCGCACACGATCAAGTCCAGCGCCGTCATCCATTACCTCGATGACGATATTGCCGCCCTGATGGCGGGCAGACAGCGTCAGGGTACCGTGGGCGCTCTTGCCGCTCGCCTCACGCTCGCTGGGCGATTCGATGCCATGGTCGAGGCTGTTGCGCACCAGATGGGTCAGCGGATCGATGATCCGCTCGATCAGGCTCTTGTCCAACTCGGTGTCATGCCCCTGGCTGACCAGCTCGACCTGCTTGCCCAGCCGCGAGGCAAGGTCGCGAATCAGGCGCGGAAACCGCGAGAACACGTAGTCCATCGGCATCATGCGCACCGACATCACCGCTTCCTGCAGATCTCGTGCATTGCGCTGCAGCTGACTGATGCCACTGACCAGCGCGGCCTGATCCGGCGGCGTGGTCGCCGATGCAGTCTGCTCCAGCATCGACTGGGTGATGATCAGCTCGCCGACCAGGTTGATGATGGTATCGACCTTGTCGACGCCGACGCGGATGGAGCCCTGCTCGGTAGGCGCATCAGTGGCGCGCCGCCCCGACTGGCTACGTCGCTCGCCACTCGCCGGGGTAGCGGCAGATGGCCCTGCCACGGCAGCGGAAGAGATACCTGCCGAAGAGCCTGTGTCGGCTGTCGCTTCCGCTGGCGCTGGCGCTGGCTGGTCAGCAAGTTCGACCACTGCGTCGTCAGCCATGCCGTCGGCGACGTCCTCGACCTGCTTTTCAGTCAGCGCCTCAACCTGCCCATCCGCTACGCCACCCACTACGCCACCCACTGCGCCATCGACTACGTCATCAACCTCCGCTGGTGGAGCAGGTGTCGCGGGCTCGATCAGAATCTGCTCCGGCTCGATGACGAAGCACAGCACCGCCTCGATATCCGCAGCGCTGACCGTGGTACTCACGATGACGCGACATACCTGCTCGTCACCGCTGCTGGAGATGACCTCTCCGAGGTTGGCCAGCTCTTCGATCAGCAGTTCACGCTCGCGGTCGGCGACGAACATCAGAGTGACCGAGAGCAACGGCACACTTGCGTCGGCGCTGGGTCGTGACTCGACCGCAGACGGCGTGGCCACATCGCTGCCGACTGGCACAGACGCTTCGCCTGACGGCCCTGATAGGCTCGGGCCATCAATGTCAGATGGCACTGGTTCGCTCGAGGCATCAATCACCGACGACTCCTCGCCCAGCTGCTTGAGCACCGCGACGATATGCGCGTAGGCCTCGGGGTCGGGGGACTGGGCATTGCGATAGGCCGCCAACTGGTCGTCGAGCATGTCCTTTGTCTCCAGAAAGCGATCGATATGCTGAATGCTCAACCGCAACTCGCCACGGCGGGCACGGTCCAGCAGGTTCTCGAGGTGATGGGTGGTGTCCTGCAAGACCGTGAAGCCGAAGGTCGCGGCACCGCCCTTGATGGAATGGGCCGCACGAAAGATGGCGTTGAGCTGCTCGGCATCCGGCGCCTCGACATCCAGCGCCAGCAGCAGGCGCTCCATCTCGGCCAGCAGCTCCTGCGCCTCCTCGAAGAAGGTGTCGTAAAACTCACTGATATCCATGCATGTTCTCGCTGGCTGTCATTGCGCTATCACACGGGAAGCGGCGCCGCCTCAGTTCTGACATGAGGCGCCTTGAGCGCACTCAGCTGTCCAGCCCGGAGGCGACGGGGCTGTCGGTGACAGGACTGCCAGCGACGGGATTCGTCACGCGTACCGGGCTTGCCAGCTGCTCGAGACGCTCGCGCAGGCTGTTGATGTCCTCGGCGGGCCGGGGATTGACGCCGTTGCTGTCGGTGATATCGCGATAGGCCGACTGGCTGAGCACCATCAGGCTGATGCGACGATTGATGGCGGCCTCAGGGTTCTGGCTGTCGAGACTGATGCGCGAGCCCATGCCGACCACACGCACGATGCGCTCATAGGGCAGCCCACTGTTGCCCAGCACGCGGCGCGCGGCATTGGCGCGATCGGTGGAGAGCTCCCAGTTGCCGTAGCCGCCTTCACCGACAAAGGGACGATTGTCGGTATGCCCGGTGATGCTCAGATGATTGGGCAGCCGCTTGAGAATCGGCGCCAGCAAGCCAAGCAGCTGCGACAGTTGTGGCGAGGGTTGCTTGCTGCCCAACGCGAACATCGGGTGCTGGTCGCTATCGGTGATCTGGATGCGCAAGCCTTCGGAGGTCAACTCGATCTGAAGCTGCTCACGCAGTTCGGCCAGGTCCGCGTCATCGGCCATGCGCTGCGTCATGGTGGTGTCGATCTCGTCGCGAATGGCGGCCATGCGGGAATCATCGGCAAGCGCCTGGCGCTGCAGGCGTTGCAGATCAGCGCCCTTCTCGCCCTGGGTCTGCTCGGCCATGAAGCCGCCACCGGGAATGGCGCTGCTGGAGGCCGAATTGCGATCGCCCCCCAGCAGCGAGACTTCCAGCGGCGCACCGAAGTAGTCGGAGATTTCCCGCAGGTCGTCATCCGAGGCATTCGAGATCACCCACATCACCAGGAAGAAGGCCATCATCGCGGTCATGAAGTCGGCGTAGGCGATCTTCCAGCCACCACCATGATGCCCTTTGACGATACGCGGCCGCTTGATGACGATGGGTCTGCGCTCTTCACTCATCGAGACCTCCGAGCTTCAGTCCAGAGACACCCACTGCCTCGACCACGACAGCCAGCGATACCTGTGCCACTGACATGCAGGTGACTGACGCACTTGCGAGAGACAGCAACGCCATATCAGCCTGCACCCTTGTTCTTGATCTCGCGCACATGCTCTTCCAGCTCGTTGAAGCTGGGACGCTCGGCGGTGAACAACGCCTTGCGGCCGAATTCCACCGCGACCTGCGGAGCGTAGCCATTGAGCGAGGCCATCAGGATGACGCGAATGCACTGCATCATCTTCACGGCCTCGTGCACCTCGTGCTGGATCTTGTTGGCGACCGGCGTGACGAAGCCATAGGCCAGCAGGATGCCGAGGAAGGTGCCGACCATGGCATTGGCGATCAACACGCCCAGCTGGGCGGCGCCCTGGTCTGCCGAGGCCAGCGCATGCACCACCCCCATCACGGCGGCGACGATCCCGAAGGCCGGCAGACCATCGGCCACCGCCGAGAGGGAATGCACCGGAATCTCGGTTTCGTGCTTGAAGGTCTCGATCTCGTGTTCCATCAGCGACTCGAGCTCGAAGGGGTCCATGTTGCCGCTGACCATCAGGCGCAGGTAGTCGGTGATGAAATTCATCAGAATGGGGTCGGAGAGCAGGCGCGGATACTCGGCGAACAAGGCGCTTTCCTGCGGATTGTCGATGTCCTGCTCGATCGCCAGCATGCCCTGCTGACGGGCACGCGACAGCAGCAGATACAGCAGCCCGATGACTTCCATGTACAGGGACTTGTTGTAGCCACGCGTGCGCTTCAACTTCGAGAATGCCTTGCCGGTGGCCTTGATGGCCTTGCCGTTGTTGCCGGCCAGAAAGGCGCCGACGGCAGAGCCACAGATGATGAGCAATTCCGCGGGCTGCAACAGCACCGCCAGGTGCCCGCCCACCATCAGATACCCGCCCAGGGTGGACCCGATGACCACTAGATAGCCTATGAACAACAACACAATAACCCCCTTGGCATTCGGTCAACGTCGCATGAATCTGACTATCGGCGTCGCTGAGCATGTCTTTAGGGTCACGGCGGAATATTCGCTGAGGCAGTCGTTGCCGAATGAGCCATGGTCGAAAGCACAATGGCCGAAAGCACCATGGTCGAAACAGTCATGGTCGAACAGTCGGCATTGAGCCAAGCGTCAGAGCAATGGTGCACAACGCAAGAAGGCTTGCCCGGGGATGGGCAAGCCTTCTGGTCTTTGCACGTTCGTCTGGCGCAATCCTGGCGCCTTCACTGACACGAGACAGCTATCAGCCTAAGCTGGCGACGGCTGCCGTCTGCTCCAGTGCCAGTTCTTCACGGGCCTTGCGGCGGGCTGCCGTCTTGCCGGCACGCGATGGCGGCTGGCAGATGCCACACACGTAATCGTGTGATGGCGTGTGGGCGTGCACCACGAAATGGCCACTGCAGGTCTTGCAGCTGGCCACTTCCAGCAGATCACTTTCGAAAAAGCGCACCAGCGTCCAGGCGCGCGTGAGCGCCAGCACCGGCTCGTCTTCGCCGACATGCTCCAGGTAGAAGCGATATGCCTTGACGAAGGCATTCATGCGCGACGCGCCCTGCGCCTTGAGCCGACGGTAGAAGCCGTGGAACAGCGACGCATGCAGATTAGGCTGCCAGGTCATGAACCAGTCGGTGGAAAACGGCAGCATGCCCTTGGGCGGCGAGACACCCCGAACTTCCTTGTACAGCTTGACCAGACGCGCGCGGCTGATCTCCGTTTCCGTCTCGAGCACCTGCAGGCGGGCCCCCAGTTCGATCAACTCTACTGCCAACTGCAGCTGTTGCAGTTCATCGACGAGACTTTTCTGGGTCATCAGCTGACTCCCCCCTGGCGAAGTCCAGCATCGTTCTGGCGCGCATTCAGCAGCATGGCAGTGTGCATCGCGCTGAAATCCTGGTCGCGTCCACCCTGCAATACCCCCTTGAGTTGCGAGGCATCATCCAACGCCAGCTCGCACAGCAGTTGATTGCAAGACGACAACGACACCAGCTGACTGACACTCATGCCAGACAAAAGATCAGCCATCTCTTGATCGAGACCCAGGCGTACCAGCGCCATTTCTGTATCTTCGACCAACAAGCGCTGCACAAGCAGAAGATACGACAGATTGACACTCTGTATATCATTGAGCAGTGAGGACATCATGATTCCCTGAGTGGTCTGATCGTCCCGAGCTACCGCCAATCCTGGCGCTCGACCGTCATTCCTTATGGTTTTGATGTGATGAAACGAAATACTCAATGGCGCCGGACCAGTGGCGCCATGCGGGCTTGCGGCTTCATGACCAAATGAGCCACCCACTTTAAGATGGCGATTCTAATACTTAATCACGTAATGGACCAGACTCTTTATCAACATTTTTTTACATACCACTACGCTATATGCACAAAAGGGCTCTTCGACGCCAGGTGTGGAATTAGTGCCCTGGAATGGTCCAGGATA
>ERZ1673962.259-NODE-259-length-43377-cov-4.789783_pt1 | contig 43377 bp, 41 predicted proteins | sample MGYA00580188_ERZ1673962 | MGnify/ENA primary metagenome ERZ1673962 (study PRJEB41334, sample SAMN05608104) | rock metagenome | biome: terrestrial subsurface; feature: shale formation; material: shale | place: USA: Pennsylvania ... | reverse complement strand
TGCATGGCAAGACCTCTTCTTGAAGAGATGGATATTTATTCAAGCAACTTGAATAGATGTACAAGAGCATGAATCGTGCCAGCCTGCGGACAGGTTGCCGGATGGGAAAAATGGGCTCGAACGAAGATCACTGTGCACCGTTGGTGAGCAGATGGGAGATTAGATGGGCCGCGATGGTGCTCGCGGAAAGTGTCGTCTGGTCTCGGTCATCAGCGCGCGTTGCGGCCGGTCTTAACCTGAGCCGGGGCGTCCGTCATCTAGGCTCTAGCGATGCAGGACCAGATCGAGAGCTGCGAACGGCCCGCCAAGAAAAACTGTACCAGGGTGCCTCGACGAGGCCGCGAGGTCGATGGCGCTGGGCAAAGGACGAGCATGTGCCGCTGGAGCTGCGTCCGCAGCATGCTGGTCAGCGACCCGCAGGTGCTCTGTATTAGCGCGCTGCTTGGCCTGAGCGTGGCGCTGATAGCCGTACCGGACTTGGAGAGCGGTGCCCTGGGAAGCTGCTGCCGGCGTGGCATTTGAATCAGGCCATCTCTCTACTTGCCAGAGGCTACTGCCGGCCAAAAAACCGCGCTTTCGTCGACTATTTGGTGGAACATGCCCGGCGGAGAAAATGGAGACAGATTTATTTCTCGGCTGGCCCTAACTCCGTTTTGGGCTGAGAGCGGGCATTCAAGCCTGACGGATACTTGGAACCCAATCGGTCAGTCACCGTAGGCGGCACCCGGGCAAAGTGGCCTTAGACGCGCTATGAATTGGCTACTGAGGTTTCTCAATCAGTCCCGTGCCTTTTCTACTTGTCCCACTGAAAAAAAGGACAGCATATTGATAAAGGTTGCCCTAGCAGTGGTCCAGTTGGGGCGGGTACAAACCTCGGCGCTTAAGCCGGTAGCTGGCAAACGGCTTCCAGGCGTCAGGGGCCAATGTATAAGCCGCGTAATAGTTGGGGTGGTAATGGGGTCTGACGGGTGCTCCATTATCGCGTCCGCCAGCTGCCATGGCGGCCTCATAGAACGAGTCCACCTCCCTATGACGCTGCATGATCAACGCTATATGCGCCCCTTGGCTGGGAACAGCAGCTCCATGCAGCCCGAGGAATGGCGGTTCAATCTGCGGGCAAGCGGGGCGTCCGTCACTTCTGTTATGTGCCCTTTCATTACGTCATCAACTGGTATCGTGCCGATGAAAAACAACACATCTTTCTCGAACATGCGGCGCACCTATCATTGCCAGCCTAGCAGGTTGCATGGATGATCTTGTTGCCCCGTGACCCGCACGGCCATTTGGTCATGTCTTATTTGTGCTACAACTGCCGTCTCGCTGCTTAGACCGTGTTAGCGATAAAAGGCGAAAAGTCGTCGGCGAGCAGACAGGGCCTACTCCAGGCCTATCACAAAGTCGGTTCGGGCTGGCGAGATCCGCCAGCTAACGATTCGTGGGCCATACACTTTTATGGCGAAGCCCACATAAACGAAGCCCACTGCATCCCTGATCCGGGGTTCATTCGCCGTAGTTCATAACCGACAACAGGCGGATCGGCACCTCCACCAGCTGCTCCGGCCCGTGCGGCACCTCACCGTCGAAGGTCAGGCTGTCGCCAGCTTCCAGGCGGAACAGCTGATTGCCGTGGCGATAGATCATTTCGCCTTCGAGCAGGTGCAGAAATTCTGTGCCCGGGTGAGAGAAGGTCGGAAATTCCTCACTGGCATCGTCCATGGTGATCATGTACGCCTCGAAGCTCTTCTTGGGGCCGCGAACGTGGTTCAAAAGCCGATAGTTGTGGCCCTTTTCGGTGCCACGTCGCACCACCTCCAGCCCTTCATCTGCTTTTACGAGCAAGGCGCTGCTGCCCTGCTGGTCGTATTGCGCGAATAGCTTCGACATCGGCAGGCCAAGCACATCGCACAGCCGACTAAGGGTATCCAGGCTCGTCGAAACCTGAGCGTTTTCGATCTTGCTGAGCATCCCCTGGCTGATACCAGCAATCCGAGCCACATCAGCGATCTTGAGTTCGAGAGCCTGACGCTGCCGTTTTATCTGCACGCCCAGGTGGTGTTCCAGCTTGAGGCGAGGCGGGGTATCGGTCGGCTTGGTCATTCGGTCCTGCACTGTTTTCTGCCTTGTAATAATATTTTCGCACCAGGAAAGATCATTGGTGTTCCTGTTTTTTCGTGTGTAGAGATATGTGAAACAGGAGTTACGACTAACGCAGCCCCAGTGATCATCAAGCCTGGAAAGATTTAGCGTTGCATTCGACGTTTTGGCAAGCAGCTTGCATTCCTGTCGGGAAACTTAGTTTCCGCTCAAGAATGCGCTGAATCGGACGAGGAGTTCCTCCATGTTGCCTGCTGAAACCCAAAAACTTATCGACCAGCACGGTATCAGATACGTGCTAGCCCAGTTTGTCGACATCCATGGCGCGGCCAAGACCAAGTCGGTGCCTGTCGCCGGGCTTGAAGCCGTAGCCGAGAACGGTGCCGGTTTTGCCGGCTTCGCATTGTGGGGCATGGGGATGGAGCCCCACGGCCCGGACTTCATGGCCGTAGGCGACCTTGCGACCCTTACGCCAGTGCCATGGCAGCCGGGTTACGGGCGTGTGCTCTGCATCGGTCATGTCAATGGCGAGCCACATCCCTATGACAGCCGCTACGTCTGCATGCAGCAGGTGGAGCGCCTCAAGCAGCGTGGCTGGACGCTCAACACCGGGCTAGAGCCTGAGTTCAGCCTGTTCAAGCGCGGCGAAGACGGCAAGCTGCTGCCGATGGATGAAAGCGATTGTCTGGAAAAGCCGTGCTACGACTACAAGGGCCTGTCGCGCTCCCGCGATTTTCTCGAGCGCCTGACCGAAGCACTGCAAAAGGTCGATTTCGATATCTATCAGATCGACCACGAGGACGCACCCGGGCAGTTCGAAATCAACTACACCTACAGCGATGCGCTGACCTCGGCGGATCGCTTCACCTTCTTCCGCATGGCGGCGGGAGAGATCGCTCATGACATGGGGATGGTCTGCTCGTTCATGCCCAAGCCTGACCCCAAGCGGGCCGGCAATGGCATGCACTTTCACCTGTCCATCGGCAGTGCCGACAGCAAAAACCTGTTTCAGGATGACAGCGACCCCAGCGGAATGGGGCTGTCGAAGCTGGCCTACCACTTCATAGGGGGCTTGCTGGCACACGGCCCGGCGCTGTGTGCTTTCGCCGCGCCAACGGTTAACTCCTACAAGCGGCTGGTGGTGGGGCGATCGCTGTCCGGCGCGACCTGGGCGCCGGCCTTCATCACCTACGGCAACAACAACCGCTCGGCCATGGTGCGCATCCCTTATGGACGCATCGAGTTTCGGCTGCCCGATGCCGGTTGCAATCCCTATCTGGTCACCGCTGCGATTATCGCGGCGGGCCTCGATGGCATCGACCGTCAGCTCGAGCCCGGCAAGCCCTGCAACGAGAACCTCTACACGCTGAGCCTGGAGGACATTGCCGGGCGGGGCATCGGCACCCTGCCGCAATCGCTGAAAGAGGCTTGCGATGCGCTCGAAGCGGACCCGTTATTCCGCGAAGTGCTGGGTCAGCAGATCGTCGATGAGTTCATCAAGCTCAAGCGCATGGAATGGGTCGAGTACAGCCGCCATGTGAGCGACTGGGAAGTCCAGCGCTACACCGAATTTTTCTGATTCGCTGCCTGCGCCGCCGCGCCTGATTGGCCAACAGCGGTTTGCAGCACGCCCCCTGAACGCAATGAGGACGTTTGAATATGTGTGGAATAGTGGGTCTTTACCTGAAAAACCCCGCGCTGGAGCCCCGGCTCGGTGAGCTGTTCGAACCGATGCTGCAGGCCATGACCGATCGCGGCCCGGACAGCGCGGGATTCGCCATATACGGCGACGAAGTGAGCGAGGGCTGGACCAAGCTGACCTTGCAGGCAACGGAAGCCGGGTTCGATTACGTCGCCTTGATGGGGCAGCTGGAAGGACGACTCGGCTGTTCCCTGGACTGGTTCCAGAACGCCAGTGCTGCGGTGCTCAAGACCAACGCGGACGAGGCGAGCCTGCGCACTGCATTGCACGAACTGGCGCCTACCGTCCGCATCATGAGTGCCGGGCAAAGCATTGAAATTCTCAAGGGCATGGGGCTGCCGCAGGAAATCGCGGAGCGCTTCGGCCTTTCCAAAATGAAGGGCAGCCACATCATCGGCCATACCCGCATGGCGACCGAATCGGCCGTCACTATGGAAGGCAGCCATCCATTTTCCACCGGGGCTGATCTATGCCTCGTGCACAACGGCTCACTGTCCAACCACTTCCGCATGCGCCAGGAATTGAAGCGCCACGGTATCACCTTCGAAACTGGTAACGACACCGAGGTGGCCGCCGGCTACCTGACCTGGCGACTGCGCGAGGGCGACGACCTCAAGACCGCATTGGACCATGCCCTGGACGATCTGGACGGCTTCTACACCTTCGCCATCGGCACGCGAAATGGCTTCGCGGTGATCCGCGATCCGATCTCTTGCAAGCCGGCCATCCTCGCCGAAACCGAGGACTACGTGGCCATGGCGTCCGAATATCAGGCGCTGGCGTCACTTCCCGGGATCGAGAAAGCCAAGGTCTGGGAGCCGGAGCCGGCCACCCTGTATATCTGGGAAAAAGAGGCAGTCTGAGGAGCGCACCCATGAAAACCATCAATCTCAATGAGTCCACCGTGCGCGATTTCAATCAGGCACTGCACGATCAGGCGCGCAGCCTTACCGAGCGTGAGTGGGTCGTTACCCACGCGGACGGCAAGCACAACCTGGCGGTGGGTCTGAACGAAGCCCTCACCGTCGAAATCGAGGGGCATGCCGGCTATTACTGCGCCGGGATGAACCAGAAGGCCAGCATCACCGTGCATGGCAATGTCGGCGTCGGCGTTGCTGAAAACATGATGTCGGGCATGGTCCGCGTGAAAGGCAGCGCGTCGCAAAGCGCGGGCGCGACTGCGCATGGCGGCCTGCTGGTAATCGAGGGCGATGCCGGCGCGCGCTGCGGCATCTCCATGAAGGGAGTCGACATTGTGGTGGGCGGCAGCATCGGGCACATGAGCTGCTTCATGGGGCAGGCGGGCCGCCTGGTCGTGTGTGGCGATGCCGGCGATGCGCTGGGAGATTCGCTCTACGAAACCCGCATCTACGTGAAGGGAACTGTGAAGTCGCTCGGCTCGGACTGCATCGAGAAGGACATGCGCGACGAGCACATCGAGGAACTCAAGGAGCTGCTCAACCGTGCCGGCTTCGACGAAGACCCCACGGCGTTCAAGCGTTACGGCTCTGCTCGCCAGCTTTACAACTTCAAGGTCGACAACGCCGCGGCGTACTGAACCCCATCGTTTTCAGGGAAGCGACCCGGCTGCTGGCCGACCGCTTCCTGTTTCAGGAGTCTTCTCAATGAGCGAACAAACCCCACCGGTGCTGCGCGAGTCCGCCACCTTCGATCGCCTGACCATCCAGGAAATCCAGCGTGCCGCCGAAACCGGCATTTATGACATCCGCGGCGGTGGCACCAAGCGCAAGGTCCCGCATTTCGATGATCTGTTGCTGCTGGGCGCGTCCATGTCCCGCTATCCGCTTGAAGGCTACCGCGAGAAGTGCGGCACCGACGTGGTGCTCGGTACGCGTTCCGCCAAGAAGCCGATTCACCTGCAGATTCCGGTAACCATCGCGGGCATGAGCTTTGGCGCGCTGTCGGCCCAGGCCAAGGAAGCGCTGGGCCGCGGTGCCAGTATCGCCGGTACCAGCACCACGACCGGCGACGGGGGCATGACGCCGGAAGAGCGCGGCCAGTCGCGGCACCTGGTCTACCAGTACCTGCCGTCGCGTTATGGGATGAACCCGGACGATCTGCGAAAGGCCGATGCCATCGAGATCGTGCTGGGGCAGGGCGCCAAGCCGGGCGGCGGCGGCATGCTGCTGGGCATGAAGGTGACCGAACGCGTCGCCGGGATGCGCACGCTGCCGATCGGCGTGGATCAGCGTTCGGCTTGCCGCCACCCTGACTGGACCGGCCCTGACGACCTGGCGATCAAGATTGCGGAGCTCCGTGAGATCACCGATTGGGAGAAGCCAATCTACGTCAAGATCGGCGCCAGCCGCCCGTACTACGACGTCAAGCTGGCAGTGAAGGCCGGGGCAGACGTGATCGTGCTGGACGGCATGCAAGGAGGCACCGCGGCGACTCAGGAAGTGTTCATCGAACACGTCGGTATTCCGATTCTCTGCGCCATTCCGCAAGCCGTGCAGGCGTTGCAAGAAATGGGCATGCACCGTGAAGTGCAGCTGATCGTCTCCGGCGGCATCCGCACCGGCGCCGACGTGGCCAAGGCCATGGCGATGGGTGCCGATGCCGTGGCCATTGGCACCGCCGCATTGATTGCACTGGGCGACAACCACCCACGTCTGGATGCGGAATTGAAGAAGCTCGGTTCGGCCGCCGGTTACTACGACGACTGGCAGAACGGCCGCGATCCTGCGGGCATCACCACCCAGGACCCCGAACTCTCCAAGCGCCTCGACCCGGTGGAAGGCGGGCGTCGCCTGGCCAACTACCTGCGTGTACTGGTGCTTGAAGCCCAGACCATGGCCCGCGCCTGCGGCAAGTCGCATCTGCATAACCTGGACCCGGAGGATCTGGTCGCGCTTAGCGTAGAAGCCGCAGCCATGGCGCGGGTGCCGTTGGCTGGGACCCAGTGGGTGCCAGGCGCTTCGTTCTGACCGGCTGACCAGGGGCCCGCAAGGGCTCCCTCTTTCTCTTCAAACCTGGAGCGGCGCCGTCGGCTTGCCTGCGGATGGGCTCTTTCGTACCGAGTAAGGAGTGCTAGATGAAAGGTGAATTTAGTGCCATGCGTTTGTTGCTGATTCTGTTGGCCAGCCTGCCGGGAATCGCTGTAGCTCAGGAAGCGTCACTCGATAGCGGTGATACGGCGTGGATGATGGTATCGACCGTTCTGGTTCTGATGATGCTGGTACCGGGGCTTGCCTTGTTCTATGGGGGAATGGTGCGCAGCAAGAACCTGCTGTCGGTGTTCACTCAGGCATTCACCATCGCCGGTGTGCTCGGCGTGCTGTGGGTCATCTACGGTTACAGCCTGTTCGTCGATACCACGGGGATGGTCGAGGGCACCGTCAATCTGCACTCCTTGGTCGGCGGCTTCGACCGCGCCTTGCTCTCAGGGCTGACACGCGAGTCGCTCGTCGGGAGCATTCCTGAAAGCGTATTCGCCACCTTCCAGATGACCTTTGCACTGATCACGCCTGTGATCATCGCAGGCTCGTTCGCCGAGCGGATGAAGTTCTCCGCCGTCGTCCTGTTCGCGGTGCTTTGGTTCACCTTCTGCTACCTGCCGCTGGCGCATATGGCCTGGAGTGGGCCAGGCGGCCTGTTGTGGGACTGGGGAATCCTTGAGTTCGCCGGCGGCACGGTCGTGCACATCAATGCCGGTGTGGCTGGGCTGATCACCTGCTTGGTACTCGGACCGCGAAAAGGCTTTCCGGGCTCGCTCACACCGCCTCACAACATGGGCTTCGTGTTGACCGGCGCCGCACTGCTCTGGGTGGGCTGGTTCGGGTTCAACGTTGGATCGGCAGTTGCTGCCAACGGTAACGCCGGTATGGCCATGCTCACCACGCAAGTGGCTGCGTGTGCCGGCATCGTCGGCTGGCTGGCGATGGAGCTGCTGGGTCACCGCAAGCCGAGTGGGCTGGGCGCGGCGTCCGGGGCGCTTGCCGGGCTGGTGGCCATCACGCCGGCTTGTGGTTTCGTCGGTCCAGGTGGCGCGGTACTCATGGGCCTTGCCTCCGGGGTGATCTGCTATCTCGCCGTTGCGCGTATGAAGCGCACGCTGGGTTACGACGACTCGCTCGACGCCTTTGGTCTTCATGGTATTGGCGGCATCGTAGGCTCCGTGCTGACAGGTGTGTTCGCCTCGACCCGGTTCGGTGGTTTCGAAGAGATTGAGATCGGCCAACAACTCTGGATCCAGACCAAATCGGTGCTGTTCACCGTGGTGTATGCGGCGGTTGTTACATGGCTGTTGTTGAAACTTACGGGGCTGATAACCCGCGGCCTGCGCGTAACAGCCGAGCAGGAAATGGAGGGCTTGGATCTGGCCAGTCACAACGAGAGGGCTTACACCTCATAACCCGCCAGTTGGAAAATATTTAGCTACGACATTTGAAGCCAAGTACTCGCTGAATATCGCCGATCAAGTTGATGAATAACTTCATCAATAAATCTCGGTTCACATATCTCTCGTTTAGTTAGTTAGCCAATTACATAGAAACTATTTTCAGAGGTGAGAATGTTTATTTTGACCGTTAGTTGCCCTGCAGCCTCGGGAATCGTTGCGGCCGTTACCACCTTCCTTGCCAAGAATGGCTGCTATATAGGCGAGTGCGCACAGTTTGATGATGAAGTTCAGGGCCGCTTCTTCATGCGTGCCGTTTTTCGCTTCAACGACGGCGCAGACGCGGACCTTTCGGCCTTGCGCGCCGGCTTCGGCGACGTGGCAGCCGAGTTCGATATGACCTGGCAGCTGCATAACGCCGAGCAACCCATGCGTGTGCTGTTGATGGTCAGCAAGTTCGATCATTGCCTGGCCGATCTGCTGTACCGGCACCAAAAGGGTGAGCTGAATATGCAGATCACCGCCGTCGTCTCCAACCACATCGATCTGCGTCCCATGGCCGAGCGCGAGGGAATTCGTTTCGTCTATCTGCCGGTCACCAAAGACACCAAGGCGCAGCAGGAAGCTGAGCTGATGCGGATCATCGACGAGACCGGGACCGAGCTGGTGGTGCTCGCGCGCTACATGCAGATTCTCTCCGATGACCTGTGCAAGCAGCTGGCCGGGCGAGCCATCAATATCCATCACTCGTTTCTCCCCGGTTTCAAGGGCGCCAAGCCCTACCACCAGGCGTATGAACGCGGCGTAAAGCTGATAGGCGCCACGGCGCACTACGTCACTTCGGACCTGGATGAGGGGCCGATCATCGAGCAGGAAGTTCAGCGTGTCGACCATTACTACAAGCCAGAGGCGTTGGTGGCGGTCGGGCGGGATACCGAAACCGTCGCGCTTTCCCGAGCAGTGAAGTACCACCTCGAGCACCGCGTGTTCCTCAACAACGACAAAACGGTGATCTTCAAATGAACGCCAAGTTGATCGATGGAAAGGCCGCATCCGCCCGGGTACTGGCCGAAGTGGCAACCGAGGTGATCGCCTTGAAGGCCGACGGAGTCCAGCCGGCGCTGGCCGTGGTGCTGGTCGGTGATGACCCGGCGAGCCACGTCTACGTGCGCAACAAGATCCAGCGCGCCGAGGAGGTGGGGATTCGCTCATTGGAGTATCGGTTAACAGCCGACGCTAGCGTCGAGGCGGTGCTAGAAGTCATCACGCAGCTCAATGCCGACAGTACGGTGCATGGCATCCTGGTCCAGCTACCGCTGCCGGGCCAGATCGATGAAGCAAAGGTGCTGCAGGCCGTCAACCCGGCCAAGGATGTCGACGGCTTCCACCGAGAAAACGTGGGCGGCCTGAGCCAGGGACTTCCGGTTCTGCTGCCTTGTACCCCCGCGGGTTGCATGCGTTTGCTACATGAAACCCTGGGCGATCTGTCCGGCAAGCATGCGGTGGTCATTGGGCGCTCGAATATCGTTGGCAAGCCGATGGCCGCGCTACTGCTGGCGGCTAATTGCAGCGTGACCGTGCTGCATTCGCGCAGCGTTCAGCCAGAAAAGCTCAGCGCCCAGGCGGACATCGTCGTGGCAGCGGTGGGGCGGCCGCGCATGATCGGCGCTGACTGGATCAAGCCCGGCGCTGTGGTCATCGACGTGGGGATCAACCGACTCGTGGAGCGCGAAAAGAGCCGCCTGATCGGAGACGTCGATTTCGACGCCGTGCTGCCTGTGGCGTCGGCCATCACGCCTGTTCCAGGCGGTGTCGGTCCGATGACCATCGCCATGCTCATGCAAAACACTGTCACCGCAGCCCGCCAGAGCCTTGGGCTGGCCGCGCAGGAGCCTTGCTGATGCCTTTTACCTTGCTCAAATACGGCTTGTCCTCTGACTACCCGATTGAGGTCGATCTGCCCGCACCCAAGGAGCTGAAAGCCTCCTATGACGTCGTCATTATTGGTGGCGGTGGCCATGGCGTCGCCATCGCTTACTACCTGGCCAAGTATCACGGCATCACCAATGTCGCAGTGCTGGAAAAGGCTTATCTGGGCGGCGGAAACACCGCGCGCAACACGGCGGTCATCCGCTCCAACTACCTCACCAGCGAGGGCGTGAAGTTCTATATCGAATCGGTGCGGATGTTCAAAGAGCTATCCAACGAATTCGACTTCAACATCATGTATTCCGAGCGCGGCCAGCTCACGCTGGCGCATACGGACGCCACCGTGAGGGCGTTCCGCCAACGCGCGGAAGTGAACAAGCACTTCGGTGGGCGCACCGAGATGATCGACCGCCAGCAGATCCGCGAGCTGGTGCCGAGCCTCAATCTCGACCCCGGCCACCTGCCTGTGCTTGCCGGGCTCTGGCACATCGACGGTGCCACGGCCCGTCACGATGCGGTGGCCTGGGGCTATGCCAAGGGTGCGGCCAAGCGCGGCGTGGAAATTCATCAGCTGACCGAAGTTCAGGATTTCGTCGTCGAGAACGAGCGCATCCGTGCGGTCAAAACCAACCGCGGCACCATCCAGTGCGGTTGCGTAGTGCAAGCGGTAGCGGGCTCCAGTTCGCTGCTGATGAACAAGCTCGGCATCAAGGCGCCCATCCATACCTATCCGTTGCAGGCGATGGTCACCCAGCCGTTCAAGCCCTTTCTCGACCCGCTGGTGAGCTCGTCGGCGCTGCACTGCTATGTGCAACAGACCGGCCGCGGCGAGATCGTCTTCGGTGGCGGCTCCGACCCGTATCCGCTGTACAACTCGCGCTCGACGCTGGACCTGAAGGAAAGCCTGCTGGCCAGCGCCATCGAGATGTTCCCCTTTATGGCCAATGCCAAGTTGATGCGCCAATGGGCCGGCATAACTGACATGACGCCCGATTACAGCCCGATCATGGGCCTGTCGCCGATCAAGGGTTATTACTTGGACGCCGGCTGGGGCACTTGGGGCTTCAAGGCCACGCCGATTTGCGGCAAGACCATGGCCGAACTGGTCGCCTACGAGGGCAGGGTGCCGCAACTCATTGCACCGTTCGGCCTGGATCGCTTCAGCCGATTCCAACAGGTCAACGAAATGGGCGCCACGGCGGCCAGCCACTGAGGGAACAGCCAATGAAGATCATGAACTGCCCGCTCAATGGGCCACGCAATATCAGCGAGTTCACCTATGGCGGCGAACTCAAGCTCATGCCAGACCCCACGACCTGCTGCGTCGCCGAATGGGCCAGCTACGTATTCAACAGCGACAACGCCCTGGGCGTGGTGACCGAATGGTGGATGCACACGCCCTCCAGCTACTGGTTTCTGGTCGAGCGCCACACCGGTAGCGACGAGATCCTGCGCACCTTCGACCCCAGTGTACTGTTCGACAAGCGCGTCGACTTCGCCGCTCCGGAGGCTACCCAATGAGCAGACTGCCTGCCCCGATGGGGTTGCTGATCGACCGTAACAAACCGCTTTCCTTCAGCTTCAACGGCAACACGTACCATGGCTTCGCCGGCGACACGATCGCTAGTGCGCTGGCGGCCAATGGTCGCTGGCTGCTGTCGCGCTCGTTCAAATATCACCGGCCTCGCGGCCCGCTGACCATGGCCGGTCAAGACGCCAACACCCTTGTCCAACTACCGGACGAGCCCAACGTCCTTGCAGATGTGCAGGCTGCTGTTGCCGGCATGGAGGTTGCTGCGCAGAACGTCAACGGCAGCCTGGATGCGGATCGCGACGCCTATCTCGGCAAATTCTCAAAGTTCATGCCGGTGGGGTTTTACTACCGCGCCTTTTATAAGCCGAAGGGCATGTGGAAGCGCTGGGAGCCCCTGATACGGAAAAAGGCCGGACTCGGCGTGCTCGATTTGACATTCCAGCCGACTTACCACGACAAGGCCTATCTGTTCTGCGACTTGGCAATTGTCGGTTCCGGCCCCGCCGGGCTGAGCGCCGCCCTGCATGCGGCAAGGGGTGGTGCCAAGGTACTGCTGATCGAGCAAGACCCGGTACTTGGCGGCTCGCTCAACTATGCCCGCTTCGATGTCGAGGGCAACGCGGCGCTCAGTTTGCGGGAAGAGCTGCTGGGCGCGGTACGCGATGAGCCCAACATTCAGGTGCTGCAATCGGCGGTGTGCAACGCCTGGTTTACCGACAACTACCTACCTGTCATCCAGGGCAGCCGGCTGTATAAGGTGCGCGCCAAACAATGCATCGTCGCCAGTGGTTCCTTCGATCAGCCGGTGATTTTCCGCAACAACGACATTCCCGGCGTCATGTTGACCAGCGCCGCCCAACGCCTGATGCGGCTGTATGCGGTCAAGCCCGGCAAACGGGCGGTCGTGCTGACCGGTAACGATGACGGCTACCTGTCGGCGCTGGACCTGCACGAACAGGGTGTGGAAGTCGCCGCATTGATCGATATGCGGCTGCGCGCTGAAAGTGCGGCCCTGGCCAACGCCGTGCAGGCATGCGGCATCGCCTGCCACGCGGGACATACCGTCTACGAAGCCTTGGCTGACAAGAGCGGCCGCCACCTGGCGGGTGTGGACGTTCGACGCATCGTCAAGCAGGGCAAGGTGGCCGACGCCAGCATGCGCATCGACTGCGATCTGCTGTGCATGTCAGCCGGCTACATGCCGGTCTACCAACTGCTCTGCCAGGCTGGCGGGAACCTGAGCTATGCCGACGAGTATGCCGCCTTCACCATCAGGAACCTGCCGAAGGTGCTGCGTATCGCCGGCTCGGTGAATGGTCGTCACGATCTGCATCGTGTGCTGGCAGACGGGCAACGGGCCGCCGCCGAGGTGCTTACCGAGCTTGGATTGCGAACCACGATGGAGGAGAGCACCGAGAAGGATGATCGCCGGGTCAACTTTCCTTGGCCGATCTTCCCCCACCCGGAGGGCAAGGAGTTCGTCGACTTCGATGAAGATCTGCAGATCAACGACATCATCAACGCCACCCGCCATGGCTATCGCGACATACAGCTGGTCAAGCGCTTCTCCACGGTCGGCATGGGACCGTCGCAAGGGCGGCACTCCGCGCTGCCGACCGCGCGGCTGGTGGCCGACTCGACCAGCCGCACCGTCAGTGAAACTGGAGTGACCACCGCACGCCCGCCGTTCACCGCGGAAAAGCTTGCGCATATCGCGGGTCGCTCGTTCGACCCTTACCGGCAAACCGCGATGCATAAGCGGCACCTCGAGCTGGGTGCGAAGATGACGCCGGCCGGCGTCTGGCGGCGTCCGGCGTACTACGGCAATTCCGATGAGCGTGAGGCCTGCATGCAGGCCGAGGCGCGGCATGTGCGCGAGAAGGTCGGCCTGATCGACGTGTCGACGCTAGGCGGGCTGGAAGTGCGTGGCCCGGATGCTGCCGAATTGCTGGAACGTATGTACACATTCGGCTTCAAGAAGCTCGCCGTAGGCCGCACGCGCTATGCGTTGATGACAGGCGAAGACGGCGTAGTGATCGATGACGGCGTTGCCTGTCGGCTGGGCGAGCAGCATTTCTATGTATCTGCCACCACCAGCGGCGTGGATCGCGTTTACCGCAGCATGCTCAAGTGGAATGCGCAGTGGCGGCTGAACGTCGATATCACCAACGTCAGCGCCGCGTTTGCAGCAGTCAACCTGGCGGGACCGCTGTCGCGGCAGGTACTGCAGAAGCTTTGCAGCGACGTGGAGCTGTCCGCCGAGGCATTTCCCTATCTCGGCGTTCGCGAAGGCACGGTCGCAGGTGTCCAGGCGCGCTTGCTGCGAGTCGGGTTCGTCGGTGAGCTGGGGTATGAGATCCACGTGCCGGCGCGTTTCGGCGAATACCTGTGGGATGCCCTCATGAAAGCCGGCAAGCCCGAGGGTATCCGACCGTTCGGTGTTGAAACCCAGCGGTTGCTACGCCTGGAAAAGGGTCATGTCATCATCAGTCAGGACACCGACGGTATGACTCATCCGGCGGAGCTGGACATGGGCTGGGCCATCGGCCGCAAGAAGCCATTCTTCGTCGGCAAGCGCACCATCGAGATCCTCGAAGCCCAGCCGCTCACCCGCAAGCTGGTCGGTTTCACCCTGCCCAAGGACAGCGCCAAGCCCCTCGAAGGGCACCTGGTACTCAAGGGCGCGGACATCAGCGGCAACGTTACCTCCTGCGAGTACTCGCAAACGTTGGCCCTCATCATCGGTATGGCTTATGCGAGCGTCGACCAGGCTGAGCCGGGTTCGCAGATACCGATCCGCGTGGAAGGCGGCCAAGTCGTGCAGGCCACAGTCGTGAAAATGCCGTTCTATGACCCAGACACCCAGCGCCAGGAGCTGTGATCATGACCGTTACCATTCAAGACTGCGCAGAGCGCAGCCCAATCTATGACCTCTATGGCAATGCTGCGCTTACGCAGTTGGGTAATCGCCCGTTCGTTGCCCGGTACGCCACTGGCGATGAAAGCGAGCAGTTGCGGCGCTGCGGGTTGGTCGACCTTAGCAATCTGCCGCGGGTCGGTTTTCGTGGAGCGGACAGCGCAGCCTTTCTGCAAGCCAGGGGCTATCAGCTGCCAGAGAAGCCCAACCGAGGCACGAGCCAGCCGAGCGGGGAAACCGTACTGCGGCTGTCGGAAACCGAGTACTTCCTGCTTGGAAGCCTCACTGATGGCGGTGAGCGCATCGCCACGGAAGAATCAGACTGGGCGCTCGGCGAACAGGCCTGCTACCTGTTGCCGCGTCAGGACAGTCACGCGTGGCTGGCTCTGACGGGTGCGTATCTGCCGCAGCTGATGGCGAAGATATGCGGTGTCGACCTGCGCGCCGAGGCGTTCCCGGCTGGGGCTGTGGCGCAAACCTCCGTGGCTCGCCTGAGCGCCATCGTTGTCAACGCGACCACACCAGGCTTGCCCGTCTTCCATATTCTCTGTGATCGCGCATCGGCCCATTACCTCTGGGGCACCTTGCTCGATGCCATGGATGAATGGGGCGGCAAGCCGGTGGGAATAGAGGCGGTGCTGGACCTGGTTGGTTAGCAGAGGATATGGTGTCGCGAGCAGCGTGACGCCATTTCCCCAAGCAGTTGGCGCCGACTAGAAAACGGAAGCCGGCAGGCATCAAGCAGCTCGGCAGGCTTAATATCCAGTTCGGAACGGGAAAACGTAAATACGGCAACCGTTTCCTCGCGAGCACCGCACCGCCATACATGGTCGCGCCCATGGCTACGGTCTTTAATTGGTTTGCTATACTTGCCGAGTTGTCGGAGAGCTGGCTTGACGGGGCCATTCAAAAAGCCCGGGTATTTTTCTTTTATATAACGGTTATTTGATGAAAAAACTGCGGGCTTTGATCAGGGCCTCGGCGATCTTTTCCACTGGCTCGCGTTTGGCCATAGCCTGGTCCCGTAGAGCATTATAAGCCTCGCGTTCGCTCAGTCCCTGCGTCTCGATAAGGATGTTTTTCGCATTTTGGATGGTCCGGTTGACCGCCAGTCGAGCTTCCAGGCGCTTGACATGCTTCTCCCGGTCTCGCGCATTTTGGGCCTGGTTGAGTGTCAGGACGATTGAAGCTAGCACACCGAACGATCTCACCGGCGCGGGGATGATTGCAAAGGCACCCAACTGCTGCAGTGCTTCGATTATGATTGGATTCTCGAATCGGATAACCGGAAGGATGGGAATCGTGCGCTTAAATAGCCAGGGTGCATTGATCGATAGCGTTTCCGGCGTGACCGCTAGAATGATGAGGTCCGTTTCCGCCGGCGCTCGGTCCGGAATCGGCCACTGAGTACGTACTTGACAACCGATGCGTTGAAGTTGCTCGGTAAGGTTCTGGCCGTCTTCGTTGTCCGGATGAATGGCCAGTACCGTCAGTTCGCGCAATGTATTCAGGGGCGTCGGTTCCGACCCCTGAGCGAAACGCCGCTTCTTGCCTGCGCGCAAAGTCATCAGCCTCGCCTTCTTCTCGTTGCCCAGGAGCCGAGCTTCGGCGAGATGAGGTAGGGGTCAGGCGCCACGTTGTGTGTGGTTTGAAACAGGATATCGAACTGCCCATCCGGCCGGGCTCGTCCGATGCGGGCGTGCAAGTAAGTATGGTGGTTGTTGCCGTTGACCCGAATTGTTCCCTGGGGAGCCTGGTGTTCCAGCGAGGGAAGGATCTCGCGGATCATGTCGACGCGTTCACTACGCGCCTTGCTCATGGCCATCGCAAGCAGGTGGACTTGGAAATAGGCCGCTTCCCAGCACATGTCGGTCACTTGGTCCTCGCCAAACATTTGCTTGTGGCGTTCCACCGCCCTGCGATTGACTTCGGTGTCTACGGACTGAAAGTAACTGGCTGCGGTGATATGCCCGGCAACCTCTTGTGCGCCAATTCGCCTGATCTCCGTTTCGCTAGTTGTCAAACTGGCGATCGGCAGTTCTTCAGGAGTTAGGCCAAGTTGGCGATACCCTTCGTATAAATAGCTGAGGCTTTCGCCTACCACGGTGCAGAAAATGAAAGAGGGCGGATCCTTTTCGATGTGGCTTAACAGCTTCGAATAATCTTCGCGACACGCATCCAGTGGTACATAATATTCTCCAAGCTTTTCTCCTTCCTCCTCGTAAATAAGATCGCTCATGATGCGATTGGACTCATAAGGGTAGATATAGTCGGTGCCAATCATCAAGACGCGCTTGCCGTAATGCTCGAACATATAGTTCGCCAGTGGCACATTGTTAAGATGCGACGTGGAACCGGTATAGATGATATTCTCGGAATATTCAAAGCCTTCGTAGAATACTGGATAGAAAAGAAGGGCGTTATAGCGTTCGACGATAGGAAGCAGCATCTTACGCATTCTGGACATATAGCAGCCGAGCAAAAAGTTGATCCCCTGGTCGCGGATTAACGACTCGGCGTGCTCGACGTAAAGTGCAGTTTTCGACTTGGGGTCGCGCTGGCAAAGCTGAAACGGGCGGCCATTGATTCCGCCCTGCTCGTTGACTTCGGCGATGGCAAGTTCGGTGCCTCGCCGCATAGAGACCTCAATGTCCATGAGAGGGCCCGATTCAGAAAACAATCCGCCCAGTAAAATGGGGTTATTCGACATTGTGCGACCTTGAGTTGCGGGCGAATAGTCAGTCCAGCTGTAGTTAGTGTTGCAAGAGCAGTGCCATCGATGGATTCGGGGCGCACCTGCTTCTTTAAGGATATTGGCGGTGGCCTGGCTCCCACCTGATTGCTGTCCGTCGATGGTGCGCGCCGACTCCAGTAGGCACGCTCATGGTGCGAGTTTTCCTGTATAGAATGATCCTTTCCCAGTAGCAATGCCGATTTCGGCGGTTGGCCCATTTCTTGATAGACCCTTGCCGCTAGCACCACCGCTTGGCCATACGCCCTTCGGCATGTATGGGACCGGTGATGCACGAACTGGGTCAGACAAAGACGTCTCCCCAGCTCAGGCACAGAAAGCCTGACACCCGACCTGCGTTCGCAGAGTCCGGGCGTCAGGCTTTTTTTTTTTGGCCCATCAGGGGCGCCGTGAGCGGCGACCTTGGGCGGCGACAGAGCAGTGGAGGGTTGGCATGCTTACGCTCACTCGGATTCTTGGATCGGCGGTCGATCCGGATATCGGCGATCAGTTGCATCAACTCGAACATGAGGGCCGCGTCGAGAGCCTTTGGCTGGCACCGGAGGACACGCAGCGGCATCGGCTGCGCCTGCTGAGCGACCAAGGCACTGACTGTGCGATTGCCCTCGATCGCCGCTTGCACCTGTTCAACGGCGCTGTGTTGCTGATCGACGCGCAGCGGGCGATCGTGGTACGCACCCAGGACCAGCAATGGCTTCGTATTGCTCCGCTCGATGCCGAAGCGGCGCTGGAACTGGGTTACTTTGCCGGCAACATGCACTGGGCCGTCCGCTTCGAAGACGGCCACTTGCTGATCGCGCAGAGCGGGTCGCGCGCCGATTATCTTGCCCGTCTCGAGCCGATTCTGGCGGACGGTCGCGCCCAGGTGGTTGAGCCGTGAGCGCCCTGGCCAGTCGCCTGGCCGCGCTCCAGCAGGCCGATAGCTTCTTCCCGGCGGGAACGCTCGGCTGTTCGTGGGGCCTTGAGGCGTTGCTCGCCGACCAATGGCTACCTGCCGTCGAACCGACCGGGCTGCGGCGCAGCCGCCGCGTGCAGCGCCACGAGCGGGGCGATGTGGTCGCGGCTTTTATTCGTTACCAGCTTAGCCACCGCTGGAATAGCTTCGATCGTCCCTTCCTGTTCGCGGCCTGGCAGGGCGCCAATGATGAGGCGGAGCTGATCGAGCTGGATGGTCAGATCGAAGCGATGTCCTTGGCGAAGGAAATGCGTGAAGGGTCCCGGCGCAATGGCGGATCTTTGCTCCGGGTGCATGCCGAGCTCGGCACGCCTGGGGCGGGGCGCCTGCAGCAGTGCGTCGGAGATGGCTCGTTACAGGGACACCTGCCGATCGTGCAGGGCGCGCTTTGGCGCCATCTCGGTCTCGCCTGGGGTGACGCTGAAGTCGCGTCCGTCCACGGTTTCTGCACCACGCTCGCGAGTGCCGCGTTGCGGCTGGGGCTATTCGGCCACGTCGAAGCCCAGCGGGTGCTGGCCGAGGTGCGCGGTGATCTGCTGACCTTGCTCGACAAGCCGCCGCTGGATGTGGCGGATGCCCACAGCTTCGTTCCCATTACTGAAATCGCCGTGATGCGCCATGAGCATCAGGCCCTTCGCCTGTTCTTCAACTGACCGGAGCCGTTCATGCTGCTGACACCTACTGAACTCGAACGCCTGACGCTTTACACAGCAGCCGAAATCGCCCGAAAGCGACGCGCCAAAGGGCTACGCCTCAACCATCCCGAAGCAACCGCGCTGATCGCGGATGAAATCATCGAGGGCGCCCGCGAAGGACGAAGCGTGGCGGAGCTGATCGGCTTTGGCGCCACCCTGCTCGACACCGACGCGGTGATGTCCGGGGTGGCCGAGCTGATGCCGGTTTTGCAGGTCGAGGCGACTTTCCCGGACGGCACCAAGCTGGTCACGGTGCATCAGCCGATTCGGCCGGGGCGGCTGGCGCAGGGCGACTATCGCCGGCCTGGGGAGCTGATCCCCGCTGATGGTGACATCGAGCTGAGTCCCGGGCGTCGCCGCTGCCGATTGAATGCCCTTAATGGGGGGGATCGGCCCATCCAGGTTGGCAGCCATTACCACTTTTTCGAGGTGAACCGGAACCTTCACTTCGATCGTGAGGCCGCGTTCGGCATGCATCTGGACATTCCGGCCGGCACCGCGGTGCGCTTCGAACCTGGCGAGGAGCGCGAGATCGAGCTGGTGGCCTTCGGCGGCACCGGCGAGGTGTACGGCTTCAGCGGCCTCACCAATGGATCGATCGCCGATCCGGCCTGCAAGGCGGCCGCGTTGCAGCGAGCCCGCGATAAAAACTTTTCGGGAGCTTGAGATGACCAGAATGAGCCACAAGGCCTATGCGGAAATGTTCGGCCCCACGACCGGCGATGCGCTGCGGCTAGGCGACACCTCGCTGCTAGCGGAAGTCGAATTCGACCATGCGGTGCCGGGCGACGAATGTCTGCATGGCGGTGGCAAGACCCTGCGCGATGGCATGGGCTTGATGCCGGGGCACGACAGCGCCGACGGCGCGCTGGACATGCTGCTCTGCAACGCCACCATCATCGACCCGGTGCTGGGTGTGGTAAAGGGTGACATCGGCATAAAGGAAGGGCTGATCGTGGCTGTCGGCAAGGCCGGCAACCCGCAGGTGATGGATGGCGTCACGCCCAGTCTGATCTGTGGCGTATCGACCACCGTGCGTGATGCGGAAGGAATGATCGTCACGCCGGGCGGAATCGACGTTCATGTGCATTTCGACTCGGCGCAGCTGTGCGAGCACGCGTTGGCCTCGGGGCTGACCACACTGATCGGGGGCTCGCTGGGACCGATCACCGTCGGCATCGACTGCGGCGGCGAATGGAACGTCGGCAAGATGCTGCAGGCCTCGGAAGCCTGGCCGATCAACTTCGGCTTCCTCGGCCGCGGCAATTCGAGCAAGCCCGAATCGCTGCTCGGCCAGCTGCGTGGCGGCTGCCTGGGTCTGAAGATCCACGAGGATTGGGGTGCGATGCCTGCGGTGATCGATACCTGCCTGAGCGTGGCCGACCAGTACGACTTCCAGGTGCAGCTGCATACCGACACGCTGAACGAGTCCGGCTTTCTCGAAGACACCTTGGCCGCCATTGGCGACCGAACCATTCATATGTACCACACCGAAGGGGCGGGCGGCGGGCATGCGCCAGATATCATCGCGGTGGCCGGGCGGGACAACTGCCTGCCGTCGTCGACCAATCCGACCAACCCCTACACGGTGAATACTTTCGACGAACACCTGGACATGATCATGGTGTGCCATCACCTGAATCCGAATGTCCCGGAGGATGTCGCCTTCGCCGAGTCGCGGGTCCGCGCTCAGACCATCGCGGCTGAGGACGTGCTGCACGACCTCGGCGCGATTTCGATGCTCGGCTCGGACAGCCAGGGCATGGGCCGTATAAATGAGGTCATCAGTCGGACATGGCAGCTCGCCTCGAAGATGAAAGATCAGCGCGGTCGGTTGCCGGAGGAAAAGACGCGGATCGGCGACAACGAGCGGATCAAGCGGTACATCGCCAAGTACACGCTCAACGCCGCGAAGGTGTTTGGCATCGACCGCTACGTGGGGTCGATCGAGCCCGGCAAGCTGGCAGACCTGGTGCTGTGGCGGCCAGAATTCTTCGGCATCAAGCCGGAGGTAGTGATCAAGGGCGGTTTCATCGTCCATGCAGCAATGGGCGACTCAGCGGCCTCGCTGTACACCTGCGAGCCGCTTGCCATGCGCCCGCAGTGGGGCGCCTTCGGGGAGGCGCAGAAGGGGTTGTCGGTCAACTTCGTCACCCAATTGGCCATCGACCACGATGCCCGGTCACGGCTCGGGCTGCGCAAGCAGCTGCTTCCCTGCTCCGGCACCCGGACTCTGCGCAAGTCGGACATGCTACATAACGATGCCTGCCCGGCGATCACGGTCAATGCGCAGACGTTCGAGGTCTTCGCTGACGGCCAATTGCTGACATGCGACCCAGCCAGCGAACTGCCACTCACCCAGCGTTACATGCTGCGATAGTGATAAAGGAGAGCCAAGTGACCATGCCACTGCCCGATCACCCCTCCATTCTCTCGGCCGATCCGGCCGGGGGCCACTTGGGCGCTGCCCGTGTCGGCATCGGCGGCCCGGTCGGTTCCGGCAAGACGCGCCTGCTCGAGCGACTGATCCCGCGCTTGCTTGAGCGCAATGTGAAGCTCGCCGTCATCACCAATGACCTGGTGACCCGCGAGGATGCCGAGCGTATCCAGCGCAGCGGGCTGATCGACCCGCAACGGGTGTGTGCGGTGGAAACGGGCGCCTGCCCGCACACCGCAATACGGGAGGACCCGACGGTCAACCAGCAGATGGCTGACGAGCTGGAACTCGCCTTTCCGGGGCTTGAGTTGGTACTGATCGAGTCGGGTGGAGATAACCTCGCTTCGACCTTTTCGCTGGATCTGGTGGATTTCTGGATCTTCGTCATCGACGTCTCGGGCGGCGATGATATTCCCCGCAAGCGCGGGCCTGGTGTGCTGGGTTGCGACCTGCTGGTGATCAACAAGCAGGACCTTGCGCCATATGTCGGTGTGGACTTGGAGCGCATGCGCCGGGAGGCTGGTGAAGCGCGTGGTGACAAGCCGGTGCTGTTCACCAACTGCGCGACGGGCGAAGGCGTCGATGCTGTGGTCGACGCGATCTGCTCCGCTGTGCTGTTTCACGCCGCATGAACGCGCCAATGCCAGGAGTTGCTTCCTTGCTGCCGGTGCAGGCGCGCCTGGCATTTACCCGCTCCCCCGATGACGTGACCTTCCTTGCCCGCCAGCAGGTGGGTTATCCCTACCACGTCGGGCGGGTGCTGCGACTGCCGGCCGACCCCGCGCCGATGGCAACGGTTCTGCTGCAGTCCTGCTCAGGCGGAATTTTCGAAGGTGAAGACTTGGGGCTTGCCGTCTCGGTCGGATCGGGTGCGATGGTGCATCTGTCCACCGGCGCTTCGACAATCGTTCATGGTATGCAGGGTGGCTCGGCCCGCCAGCGCATCTGCCTGGAGGTCGGCGCGAATGCCCTTCTCGAATACCTGCCCAAACCGACAGTCCTGTTTCCCGGTGCGCAATTACTGAACGAGGTCGACGTAAGCCTGAACCCCCAGGCGAGCTTGCTTCTTTGGGATGTCTGCCTAGCCCATGGGCCGGGCGGCAATGTTGAGCGCTTCGGTCATTACCACAGCGTGACACGGGTCCGTGATTCAGATGGGCGCCTTCGGGTTCTCGATCGAATGCGCATCGAAGGCGCTGACCTAAGCGAACCTCGGGTTGGGATAAACGGAGGGTTCGGCACGCTGGGCACATTTTTCATTTTCACTCGAAAGGTAAATGCAGCTTTATTAACCGAATACGTCCGCCAGGTTTCATTCAGTGATGACGAAATCTATGTCGGCACAAGCGAGTTACCTGGAAGTTGTGGCATATGGGTCCGTGTCATAGCTAAAAGCGCTGTGGCCATGACGCGACAACTAAACGATATCCGATCCTCGATCCGTCCTTTGCTGATGAAACCTTTGGAAGAGGATCGTCTAGCAAGAGAGTATTAACATGAAAGTTAGCTGCTCGCCATAATCATCCGCCGATGAAGGCCATCGATTTATTAACCCAAAATGTTTTTGGGTTAGCTTCGCTTTCAAAGAAGCGGTTGGGGCTTTCGTTAAAATAATAGCTCCTTGTTTTATCAGGGGTTTTAAAGAGTAAACTTTTCGAGCAGGCTCTCGAAGAGCAAGTCTTTCTTTGCTAATTTTTATTATATTTAATACTTGTAAGCAATTGGTGCATGCCGCACTTATTTGGGGCGCGGGCAAGCTGGGAAAAAGCTGCGTAATGATCTTTCTAAGCGCTTGTAAGTTGGGATAAAGGTGCAAAAACATTAGAGAAAATAAATTATTGTGGGGTTCTTGGTTTTTGGCACGGCTGCTGCAGTTGGTTTCAGTGTAACTAACGCCTCATATTAAAGACTCGTCAGAGGATCAAGGGAGCGATATTCATGAGCACTACAAGACGCCGATTTCTCCGTAATGCCTCACTTACTGCGGCGGCAGCGGTTGCCGCGCCGAGCATCCTTATTCCCTCCGCGCGCGAGGCGTGGGGGGCAACGCTTGATCCCGGCAAGCCGATCAAGGTCGGCATTCTGTTCTCGCTCACCGGCGGTCTGGCGGTGCCGGAGGAAGACTCGGCCCTGGTCATGCAATACGCCATCGACGAGATCAACGCGGCGGGGGGCATCAATGGGTCGCCAATCGAGCCGATCATCATCGACGCCAAATCGGACATGAACGTCTACTCGGAGAAAATGCGTGAGCTGATTCTGCGGCACAAGGTGATCTCGGTGTTCGGCTGCTATACCTCGGCGAGCCGCAAGGCCGTGCTGCCTACTGTGATGAGCCAGAACAACCTGCTGTTCTACCCGACCTGCTACGAGGGAGCGGAGTGCACGCAGAACACGGTCTGCACCGGGCCGTTGGCCAACCAGCATTCCAAGGATCTGATCCCTTACATGGTGCAAAACTTTGGCAAGCGGGTGTTCTTCGTCGGCTCCAACTACGTTTGGCCGAAGGAATCGAACAAGAACGCGCGGATCTCGCTGGAGCAGGCGGGTGGCGAGCTGCTGGGCGAGGAATACATCCCGCTGGGTAGCTCCGAATTCGGCCCGGTTCTGAACAAGATCCGTGCAGCCAAGCCCGATTTCATCTTCTCTACGGTAGTCGGCTCCTCCGATATTGCATTCCATCGCCAGTTCCGCCAAGCCGGCTTCAGTGCGGACTCGATGCCGATCGCCTCGCTGACCACCGGCGAGATCGAAACCCGTGCAATGGGCAACGAGTATGGCGCGGGTCACTTTCTCTCGGCGCCCTATTTCCAAGCGCTAGACAATCCGACCAACCAGCGTTTCGTCGAAAACTTCCTCAGCAGTAAATACGGCAAGAACGGCACCACGCACTACAACATGGAGGAAACCTACACCTCGGCGTATGTGTTCAAGGCCGCGCTGGAAAAGGCGATTGCGCAGCACGGCCTGGAAGACGTAACGCCCAGGTTGATTCGCGATGCCGCTGCGGGAGTGCGCCTGGAAGCAGACATCTCTCCGGAAGGCCCTATCTGGATCGACGAGCAGAACTTCAACGCGTGGCTGGTCCCGAAGATCGGCCAGTGCCAGTCCGACGGCAGCTTCAAGATCGTCAAGCAGGCCAGCGAGCACGTCGCGCCCGAGCCTTTTTCGATCTACCCGGATTCTGGCATCTGCACGGCCGAAGGCCTGAAGTTGCCGAACGGCTCGGTTCGAAAGAACGTGATCTGACGATCTTCACACGGGCCGGTTTGCCGGCCCTTCCGTACTGAAAGAGGAAGAAGCATGGACTTCGCGTGGGTTTCCTTCGCAAATTCGCTGGTGCTGGGGTTGAGCATCGGCAGCATATGGCTGATCGCCGCGTTGGGCCTGACCATCATTTATGGCACGGCGGGCGTAATCAACATGGCCCATGGCGAGTTCATCATGCTCGGGGCCTACAGCGCCTACTGCCTGCAGGCGTTTCTGGGCGTGCCGTTCCTTTTATGCCTGCCACTGTCCTTTGTGATCGTCGGGCTGATCGGTCTGGTAATCGAGAGGGTACTGATTCGATACCTCTATGCGCGTCCGCTGGACACGCTGCTGGCGACCTGGGGAGTCTCGCTGGTACTGATGCAGGGCATACGCATTATTTTCGGCAGCGAGCCCAAGTACATCAACATGCCAGAGTTTCTTTCCAGCAATGTGATGTTGGGACCGCTGAGCCTCTCGGCCTTCCGCATCTTTCTGGTGTTTGGCGCGGTGTTGCTGGTCGGTGCGATCTGGTACCTGTTCTACCGTACCCATTTCGGCATCAAGATTCGCGCGGTCACCCAGAACAAGGAGATGGCCGCCTCGTTCGGCATCAATTCGAGCCGGATCTACATGTACACCTTTGCCCTGGGCTCGGGGCTGGCGGGCCTGGCCGGAGCGCTGTTTGCGGCATTGAACATCGTCCTGCCGACCATGGGCGCCGGCTATGTGGTCGAGTCGTTCCTGGTGGTGGTCACCGGAGGCGGTGCGTTGGCCGGCAGCGTGGCGGCAGCGGCGCTGATGGGCGAGATACAGTCCGTGTTCGCCTTCATCTTCAATTCCACCTTTGCCCGCTTCCTGCTGTTCATTCTTATTGTGGTTTTCCTCCGATTCCGTCCGCAGGGACTGTTCGTTGCCGGAGCCACACGCCGATGAGCGCATACCGCCCAACCCTACCTGCTGCAATGGAGGCGAAGTCAATGCCAATCCGCAATCTCTACCACGACAAGCGTGCCCAATGGGCACTCTACCTAGCCTTTTTCGGTGTGCTCGCACTGGTCATGTCTACCGTCGAAGACGCGTTTCTGCTCAACCAGTTCGCGGTCTACGGGGTCTATGGCCTGCTAGCGATGTCGATCAGCCTGTGCTGGGGCATCGGCGGCATCCTGAATCTGGGCCAGGGTGTGTCCTTCGGGCTCGCGGCTTATTGCACGGCCATGACGATGCAGATGCAGTCCCAAGATCCGGACATGAACCCGGTCCCGCCGTTCATGCTGAACAATGGTCTGGAGCAGCTGCCATGGTTCTGGGAGCCGTTCTGGAGCACGGGCGGGGGGCTTTTCCTGGCACTGGCGGTACCGACGGCGTTCTGCCTGTTGTTCGGTGGGCTGATGTTCCAGGCCCGCGTCTCCGGGCCGTTCTTCGCGATCATGTCGCTGGCCATGCTCAGTGCGATCTACACCCTGATCATCGACGTACAGCCCTATACCAACGGCGTCAACGGGATCAGCCCGCCCATGCCCCTGGAAGTCTTCGGGACCATGCTCGATCCCTATTCTTCGACTGCATTCTGGCTGGTGTTCGTCCTGCTGGCCGGGCTGACCTTGCTGGCCAAGTTGCTGACGCAGAGCAAGTTCGGGCAGGTCGTCAAGGCGTTGAAAAGCGATCCGGAGCGGGTGCGCTTCCTCGGCTACAGCGTTGCGCTGTACGAGACGCTGATCTACACCGTCTCGGGCTTCATCGCGGCGGTGGCCGGCTGCTGTTTCGCCTTGCTGGTGCAGTACGTGTCGCCCGCGCAATTCGACGTAGCCTTCAGTATCACGATAGTGATCTGGGCGGGTATTGGGGGGCGCCTGTCGCTCTTGGGCGCGATCATTGGTGCCTTCTTGATCCAAGGCGGGCAGAGCTATCTGGGCGACTCCTTCCTCAACAGCTGGATTCTGATCCTCGGCTTCTTTTTCATCCTGGTCGTGCGCTTTTTGCCGAGCGGGCTGGCAGGCTTGCTCGAGATGACCCTCGCCCGGGTTTCACCCGCACGTTCGAAAACCCGCGAATCGGTTAAGTCGCGGTCGCTCAAGGTAGGAGGTTGACATGCCGGGTGTATTGGAAATTCGCGAACTGCACAAAAAGTTTGACACACACCATGTAATCCGCGGCTTCAGCCTGGATGTGGTGGAAGGCACCTTGTCCTGCCTCGTTGGTCCCAACGGCGCCGGCAAGACCACGCTGATGGACCTGATCAGCGGACGTTTGAAACCCACTAGTGGAAGCGTGAATTTTCGAGGCTTTGAGCTCACGGGCATGAGTGAGAACCAGATCGCCAAGTGTGGCGTGGGGCGCAAATTCCAGGTGCCGGCGGTGTTCAAGAGCCTGTCGGTGGAGGACAACCTGGAAGTGGCCTACAGCCACGTGACCAACCCGATCCGCAACATGTTCCGGTTCAGCGATGCGGCCATGAAGCGGCGCCTGGACGAAGTCTGTTCGCTGGTCGGCCTGCAGGATCGGCTGCACATCGAGGCCGGGCTGCTTTCCCATGGCGAAACCCAGTGGCTGGAGATTGGCATGGTGTTGATGCAAGAGCCGCAGTTGCTCCTGCTCGACGAGCCGATTGCGGGCATGACGGAAGTCGAAGTGGAGAAAACGGCGCGTCTGCTCCGGGAGATCCGCAAGAGTGCCACGCTGATCGTGGTCGAGCATGACATGGGCTTCGTCCGGCAGATCGCCGACGTGGTTACCGTCATGCACATGGGTAGTCTGCTGGCGCAGGGGCGCATCGACGAGATCGAGGCTGACCCCAAGGTTCGTGACGTCTACTTGGGGACCGAAGAAGAGGAGGTTGCCTGATGCTGATGAACCTCGACAGGGTGTCTTCCTTCTATGGCAAGACGCAGATCCTCCGGGATATCTCCTTCGACCTGAAACAGGGCTCGTGCCTGTGCGTGCTGGGGCGCAACGGGGTGGGCAAGACTACCTTGATGCGAACCATCATGGGGCTGGCCGATCGCACCACCGGGAGCATCAAGATGCTTGGGGAGGAGGTGGGCTACATACCGACCCACGCACGTAGCCGCCATGGCATCGGTTACATCCCCCAGGGGCGGCAGATCTTCGGCAAGTTCACGGTGCGGGAAAACATCCTGCTGGGGTCGTTCGCGCGCCCCGATGGCAAGACCGAAGTGCCCGACTTGTGCCTGGAACTGTTTCCCTATCTGGCAGACAACCTCGATCGCCGCGCCGGGCTCCTTTCCGGCGGCCAGCAGCAACAATTGGCTATTGCCCGGGCGCTCGCCGTCAATCCGAAAATGCTTTTGCTGGACGAACCTACCGAAGGAATTCAGCCCAACATCGTTGCAGAAATCGGCAATAAGCTACGGATGTTGAACAAGGAACACGGCATTACCTTGATTCTCTCCGAGCAGCATATAAAAGTTGCGCGTTCCTTGGGTGACGATTTTCTGATGATGGATAACGGAAGGATCGTCGCCAACGGCTCTATCGACCAACTGACCGATGAGTTGGTGGAAAAGCATCTGACTGTTTAGAAAGCTGTTCGGATTTAGTCTTGATCACAAGAGGAGAGGAAAGATGATATCGATACCTGACAAGGGCACACCGGAACGCGACGCCATGATTGAAGAGCATCGCCGGTGTGTTGACTCCATGAAAGGCGTGGCGGGGTTCTCCGTCGTACGCTGCGCGACGCCGGGTGATACTACCGATATCAGCGGGGGCTGGATCGACCACCCCGATCTGCGGCGGGTACTGTTGCGCATGCGTGGCGAAAGCGTGGCCGGGAAGCTGATCATCGTTTGCACAAAGATCGAAAAGGAGTGGCGTATCGCGCGGCTCTCGGGCATTCGTGGAGTGCCCCCGGTATTCGTCAATGACAAGGTCTACGACGACGAGCAGGAAATTCAGCATGACATCTTTCTCATGCGACTTGATGAGCTGCCCAAGGATGCCGGTATGCCAGAGCATTATCACGAAGGCTGGAAGCGCAAGGATGACAACTGGCCGATTACCTGACACTGATATATTTCAGTTCATGTAAGCCCGCTTCGATAAGTTAACTGAAACCGTTGCCGACGCGGCTCATAAGTTGAGCCGCCCGGGCAGCTGCGTGCAAAAATAATGGAGCCATTAGAATGACTGCAATGAGATTGACCGGATATGCCGATAAATTTAGTGTGCATCCCGGTGAAGCTATCAAGTTCTATGTCAACTGCGATGGTCCTGAGAGTTTTCAAGCCGAAATCGTCCAGATGATCCATGGGGACACCAATCCACGAGGCCCGGGATTTATCGAGAAGGCGGTACCCGGCGCTTTTAAGGGCGAGGTGCAGGGTCGCAAGCAGATCATACATGGCGGTTCCTATGGCTTTGTCGCCGATGCCAAGCCGTTGCAGGTCGAAAGCTTTACGCTTCAATGCTGGGTCTGGCCGACCGCGCCAAAGACCCACCCGCGCTACTGGAAGCATGGACCCCAGGGACTGGTGACCAAGTGGTCCGGTGGAGAAGGCTTCGGTCTGTTCATCAACGAAGACGGTTGCGCCGAGTTGCGCATCAATGATCACAAGATCAGCACGTCGTTGCCGCTGCGGGACCATGCCTGGCACTTCCTGGCCGCGACCTTTGATGCCGCCACGGGAGAGGCGATCCTCTACCACGAACCGCAGATCATGTATGCGCTGGACCCGGTCATCGAGCCGGTCCGCGAAACGATTTCCACCCGGATCGTGCACAAGCCGATTCCGCTGGCAATTGCGGCCTATGTAGAGGCGGCCGATGGCGGCCCGCTGGCCAGGTCTTCGCTTCCTTCCGGCGTGGTGTTTGCTGGCAAGTACAACGGCAAGATCGATTCGCCCCGTCTGTGCAACCGCGCATTGAGCCGCTTCGAGATCGAGGCAATGAAGCAAGGCGCCCAGCTGGGCATGACCGAGCGACGCAGCACCGGCCCGACCGCCGAGCTGTCCGAATGCATCGTGGCAGCATGGGACTTCTCCGAAGGCATCAACACCATCGTGGCCAAGGACAACGGTCCGTATCACCTCAATGCACGCCTGGTGAACTGTCCGACGCGTGCACTGACCGGCCACAACTGGTCCGGCACCGTATTCGACTGGAAGCAGTCGCCCAAGGAATACGGCGCGATCCACTTTCATGACGACGACGTCGATGACGCGCGCTGGGAGGTCGACTTCGAGTGGCAGGTGCCGGCCGACGTCAAGAGCCGTTTCTACGCCGCTAAACTGACCACCGCCGACGGCGACGAAGACTACATCCCGTTCTGGGTTGTGCCGGAAATCGGCAAGGAGCAGTCGAAGATCGCGGTGATGGTGCCGACCATCAGCTATATGGCCTATGCCAACGAACACGTGGCCTGCAACGCCGGTGGCGCGGAGCTGTTCGTCTACCGAGTGCCGATCATGCAGCACCAGAACATGTACCTGGCCGAGCACCGCGAGTACGGCGGGTCGATATACGACACCCATACCGACGGCAGCGGTATCTGCATGTCGTCGCGGCTGCGCCCGATCCTCAGCATCCGCCCCAAGTACGATCACTTCCTGGCCCAGGCGCCCTGGCAATACCCGGCCGACCTGCACCTGGTCTACTGGCTGGAGACGATGGGCTATGAATACGACGTGTTCACCGACGAGGACGTGACCTACGAAGGGCTCGCCCGGCTGGAGAACTACAACGTCATCATCACCGGGTCGCATCCCGAACATAACAGCGGCACCCAGCTCGATGCGTTGCACAACTACACCCAGCGCGGCGGCCGACTGATGTACATGGGGGCCGACGCCTGGTACTGGGTGCATTCGTACCACCCCGCCTACGAGGGCACCGGCCGTGGCGTGATCACCGAGATGCGCCGATGCGAGTCGGGCATCCGCACCTGGCGTGCGGACCCGGGCGAGTACTACCACCAGGGTACCGGCGAGCTCGGCGGCATGTGGCGTTACCGCGGCCGCTACCTGCACTCGGTAGCAGGTACCGGCATGTCATCCGAAGGCTTCGACATCTCCTCCTACTATTCGCGTACGCCGGACAGCAATGACCCGCGGGTCAGCTGGGCGTTCGAGGGCATCGACTACGACGAGAAGCTCGGCAATTTCGGTCTGGTCGGCGGAGGAGCGGCGGGGCTCGAACTGGACATCGTCGACACCATGCTCGGCTCGCCGCCGCACACCCTGACGGTGGCGACATCGGCCGGGCGTCACACCGAGGCCTACCTGCTGGTCATGGAGGACTTCGGCTTCAACCAGCAGGGCCTCGATGGCACCGTGCACCCGCGTGTGCGCTCGGATATCGCCTATCACGAGACGCCCAACGGCGGCGCCTGCTTCGCCTTCAGCTCGATTGCCTTCTGCGGCTCGCTGCCCTGGAACAATTGCGACAACAACATCTCCCGACTGGTGAAGAACGTACTGGACCGCTTCTCGATGGACGGACCGCTGCCGTCGCCGCCCTCGGACGCGATTCAGTACCGTGGCCGCGCGGACTACGATGCACCGGAAGACCGGCATCGTCGGCGCAGCTGAGCGTACCCGGAGGGGTCGATCCCCCTCCGGCTTTCACGAAAACGGGAGTAACGACATGTCGCGTCGACCAGAACTTGGCTATTTCGAGGGCGGAGTGGATCTGTGCGCCTCGGAAACCTACGCCGACTGCATCGCCCAAACGGGGCCTGCGAGGCTGTTACCGCTGGCTGCCTACCGTTCGTTGAGTTTCGCCTACCTTGAGGACGAGCGGATCTGGACCCGCGACTGGGTCTGCATTGGCACCCAGCGGGACGTTCCGCACCCGGGCGACCTGCTGCCTTACACGCTGGGCAACCACGGCATCCATGTCCAGCGTCAGGAAGACGGCTCGCTGCGTGGTGCCTTCAACAAGGCGCAGCATGGTGGCTGTCGCGTCGTGCCGCTGCAGTGCCAGGGTGGCCGCAAGACCAGCTGTTCCTTCACTTCCTGTGGCTACAGCCGCGACCGCGGTCCGATTTCAGCCGATGAGCTGGGCGATGGCGCTTCGGCGATGCACCAGTACCTCGGCCTACGCCCCGAGCGCCTGTTGCCGGTGCGGGTGCAGATTCTAGGCGAGCTGATCTTCGTCAACCTCGATCCTGAGGCGCCGCCGCTCGCCACGACCGACCTGGGGGCGCGCTCGGCCGTGCTGGAGGCCGCGGCCACCCGCGTCGTGCATTGGCGCGAGTATGACGCCGACTGGAAGTTGCTCGGCCAGCACCTGCTGGAGGCCGGGCCGGGGCGCTCGATGATCCGCGGTGACGATATTTTCGAGGTGCGATCCGATGCCATGCTGGCCTTCTGGGGTTTTCCCAACCTGCTGATGCTGGCGCAGGGCAACGAGACCTGCCTGGTGCTGCTGCAGCCCACCGCACTGGGCAAGACACTGTGTCGCATACATCTGTTCTCCACCGCTGCGGTGGCAGGCGGCGATGAGCAGGGCATGAGCGATCGCTGGCTGGGACTGATTAACCAGCGTGGCATGCGCGCTGTCGCCTTCTGCGCTCAACTGGATCGGCCGATTCCGGCGAGCATCAACGAAACAACCCCCCAAACCGATCCCGCCGGCCGCTGGGCTCAAGCCTGCCTGGTGCGCCGGATCACGGCTGAGGCGCGCTACGAAGGTGACTTGAAACTCTACGGCAACGTGAGGAATTACTTGTTATGAACATCCCATGCGATACGCCTCTCGGCGGCCAGCCCACACTGGCGATCGCCGAAGCGCGCTACAAAGCCGGGGATTATCCGCAGGCGCTGCATCTCTTCCGTCAACTTGCCGAGGGCGGTGACAGCACCGCGCAGATGTGGGTCGGGGCCTGCCTCGCCGGAGGACAGGGCGCCCCGGCATCGCTCAGTCAGGCCTTCGAGTGGTATCTCCAGGCGGCGCACGGTGGGCACTCCCAGGCGCAGACCAATGTCGGTGCCATGTTGCTGATGGGGCAGGGCTGCGAGGTAGATGTCGCCACCGGCCTGGATTGGCTGGAACGGGCCGCCGCCGCCGACTGCGGTGCTCAGTTCAACCTGGCGGCGCTGTATTCCAAAGGCGAGCAAGTCGAGCAGGACCACGCCAAGGCTGCCTACTGGTACAGGCGTGCGGCCGAGCAAGGGCATTACCCGTCCCAGGCGCGGCTGGGCTACCTGTACCTGCAGGGGCAGGGCGTGTCGAAGGATCGCGTCGAGGCCTTCGCCTGGCTGTCGATGGCCGCGCAGCACGGCGTCGGCACTGCGCTGGTCCAGCTTGAGCGGGTTATCGAGCTGATGTCTACCGAAGAAAAGCAGTGCGGCATGGAGCTGGTCGAGCAGCGGCGCCAGCGGCTCGGAGATGCCGGTTCTTCTGCGCGCCTTCAACCGATACCGGGGTAACTGCAATGGCCTACAGCGTCCAGCAAATCAAATTTGAGTTCCTCAGCTACATCAAGGAGCTCGAAGGGGCCCAGCCGCAATGGTTCGTCGGCGTGTGCGGCGATGCCGAACAGGCCCTGTTCGCCAGCCAGGCGGTGGACCGTGAGCAGGACATCTGGCTGTGGAAACCTACGCTCAGCGCGCGTGCTGCCGAAAGCGTCTTCGCCTTCTTTCAAGAGCGCTTTGGCCTGGCCACCGCGCCGTGCAGCCAGCCGGGCCCAGATGCCTTATGCGTCTTCCTTTTTTGCGCCGACCCGATGGTTGGCGGGCGCACCGAAAAAATAGCTGCCTGCTAGCACGCCGGCAGCCTGTGGGGGACTGTGCCCCTCCCTGGCTATTCCACCGCAGGCCTGACCTGCCTTCGTTTTAAGAGGTGAACACCATGCGTCACGGAGACATTTCCAGCAGCCCCGATACCGTCGGCGTCGCCGTCGTCAACTACAAGATGCCGCGCCTGCATACCAAGGCCGAAGTGCTCGATAACGCCCGCAAGATTGCGGAAATGCTCAAGGGCATGAAGCTCGGCCTTCCTGGGATGGATCTCGTCGTGTTTCCCGAATACAGCACCATGGGCATCATGTATGACCCGGACGAGATGATGGCGACCGCCGCCACCATTCCTGGCGAGGAGACCGCCATCTTTTCCGCCGCCTGCCGCGAGGCGATGACCTGGGGCATCTTTTCCCTCACGGGCGAGCGCAACGAAGATCCTGCCAAGGCGCCGTACAACACGCTGATCCTGATCAACGACCAGGGCGAGATCGTCCAGCGGTATCGCAAGTGCATCCCCTGGTGCCCCATCGAGGGCTGGTATCCCGGCGACCGCACCTACGTCACCGAAGGCCCGAAGGGCATGAAGATCAGCCTGATAATCTGCGATGACGGCAACTACCCGGAAATCTGGCGTGACTGCGCCATGAAGGGGGCCGAGCTGATCGTCCGCTGTCAGGGCTACATGTACCCGGCCAAGGAGCAGCAGGTACTGATGTCCAAAACCATGGCCTGGGCTAACAACTGCTATGTGGCCGTGGCCAACGCGGCCGGCTTCGACGGGGTGTACAGCTACTTCGGGCGCTCGGCGCTCATCGGCTTCGACGGCCGAACCCTCGGCGAATGCGGGGAGGAGGAAATGGGCATCCAGTACGCCCAGCTATCGATCTCGCAGATTCGCGACGCGCGTGCCAACGACCAGTCGCAGAACCACCTGTTCAAGCTGTTGCACCGCGGCTATACAGGCATGCACAACTCCGGCGACGGCGACGGCGACGGCGACCGTGGCGTGGCTGACTGCCCGTTCGAGTTCTACCGCACCTGGGTGATGGACGCCGAAAAGGCCCGCGACGACGTGGAAGCCATGACCCGCAGCACCGTTGGTGTGGCCGATTGCCCGGTGTATGACCTGCCCCATGGCGGCAAGGAAAAGTCCGCGGGATAGGGCGGCGTAGGGTGGGCTTCAGCTCCGTGGTTTCGTGGTGGGTGAAACGCAAAGCGAGTTGCCCACCACTGGCCATGTTCGAAGCCCCTCTCGCCCGCTAGGCGCCCTGCATGATTCGAGAGACCTTATGCCGTTCGTAAATGATCTGATCGATCACAACCGCGCTGCGATCCAGAGCGACGTGGAAACCACTCGGGCCAAGGCGTCGAAGACGTCGCGCTTTCTGTTCGAAGTGGACGACGCGATGCGCTTGCTACGCAGCCGTATCGTTGGCCAAGCCGAGGCGTTGGATGCCATGGAGGCCATGCTCAAGGTGGTCAAGGCCGGCATCGGCGATCCGAACCGGCCATTGGCGGTGAACCTGTTTATGGGGCCGACCGGGGTTGGCAAGACGGAGATTGTCCGTCTGCTGGCCCAGGCCATCCACGGCAAGCCGGACGCCTTTTGCCGCGTCGACATGAACACCCTGGCCCAAGAGCACTACGCTGCCGCGCTGACCGGCGCGCCGCCGGGCTACGTGGGCAGCAAGGAAGGCACCACGCTGTTCGATATCGAGGCCATCCAGGGCAGTTTCAGCCGTCCCGGTATTGTGCTCTTCGATGAGTTGGAAAAGGCCAGCCGGGAAGTCGTGCGCAGCCTGCTCAACGTGCTGGAGACTGGCCAACTGACTCTCTCATCCGGCAGCAAGAAGATCGACTTTCGCAATACCTTGGTCTTTATGACCAGCAACATCGGTGCTCAGGACGCCTGGCATTACCGCTCGCGCTTCGAGGGGGGCTGGCGTCGGATGTTGGGGCTCGCCCCGCAGCACGAGAACAAGGTGGTCGAGGCCGCGCTGCACAAGCACTTCGACCCGGAGTTTCTCAACCGCATCGACCGAATCCTTACCTTCGAGCGCATCGAGGGACAATGGATGCAGGCGCTGCTGGACATTGAGCTGGACAAGCTCAACGGGCGGCTGGCAAAACAGGGCCGGACGCTGACCTTGACCGACGGCGCTCGCCAGTACCTCTGCGCAGACCAAGATGCCCGCTTTGGTGCTCGCGATCTGGCACGCCGCGTGCGCACCCGGCTGGAGCCGGCGCTGGCAGAAAAGATCCTCGCCCAGCCGGATATTGGGGCGTTCGAGGTCGGGATGGATAACCATCGCCTGCAGGTGGTGCCGTTACCGACCGTACCGAATCCAGGACCGCAGACGCCTGTTAACGCCAACGCAAAGGACTGACCGCCATGAGTGCCATCGAGCAGCTGTATCGCTATCCCGTCAAAGGCCTGTCGGCCGAGCCCCTGGCGTCCGTTCAATTGACTGCCGGGCAGGCTCTGCCTCTGGATCGGATCTTCGCAATCACTGATGGCTCCTGGGTATTCGAACCGGACAATTACGCCCCGCGGCCGAAGACCGATTTTCTGGTCCAGGTGAACCGCGAGCAACTCGCCGAGTACCGCACGCACTATGACGACAGCCGCAACCAGCTGTCCCTTCTCGACCCGGGCGGCCGGATTACCCGCTTCGACCTTGACGACCCCGAGGATCAGGACAGCCTGTCACGCCTGTTCGCCGAGCGCTTTGCCGGCGAGTTGCAGGGGGTGCCCCGGCTGGTCCGGGCGCAGGGCGTCCGCTTCACTGATGTCAGCGTGATTTCGATGCCAATGATGAACGCCATCTCACTGGTAAACCTGGCCTCCGTCGATGCACTGGAGGCCGACCTGGGCCAGCCGGTCAACCCGCTGCGGTTCCGGGCCAATCTTTACTTCCGCACGGCGACGGCCTGGGAAGAGCTCGACTGGGTAGGGCGTCAGTTGCGTATCGGGCAGGCGCGCGTCGAGGTGGTTCTGCGGACCCGGCGCTGTCCGGCAGTCAACGTGGACCCGGTGACGGCACGGCGCGACCTGTCGATACCCAAGGCGTTGATGTCGCGCTATGGGCATCCGGACATGGGCGTCTACATCGAAGTGCTCGAAGGTGGTTCGATCCGGGTTGGCGATGAGGTGGCCCTACTTTAGAACACAGCAAAGGGACCGCGCGCCTGTGGCGCGGCGCTCATGACAGGCGGCGCCCCCAAAAGGGTGCCGAATATCACCAATGGAGAACCTCATGTCACTACCACGTCCCAGCAAGGTCGATTTCCTCGACGCCGCGCACGACCATGGCTACACGCTCGACGACACGCAGATGGAGGCCTACCTCGGCCTTGCCGACACCACCCTGTCATCCTACGAAACGATCGACCGGCTGTATCAGACGGAGGTCGCGAAGCAACCACCGGTGCGGCATTTCACCAAGCCCCAGGGCGACGCCAACCCCTATGGCGCCTGGTACCTGAAGACCTCGATCGAAGGGGCCGGGCAGGGACCGCTCGCCGGCAAGACGGTGGTGATCAAGGACAACGTGTCCGTCGCCGGGGTGCCGATGGCCAACGGGTCGCTGAGTCTGGACGGCTACGTGCCGTCCGAGGATGCCACCGTGGTCAAGCGGCTGCTGGCGGCCGGCGCCACCATCGTCGGCAAGTCGGTATGCGAAGACCTGTGCTTCTCCGGCGCCAGCTTCACAGCGGCGAGCGGGCCGGTAACCAATCCCTGGGATTCATCGCGTAATGCCGGCGGCTCGTCGAGTGGTAGTGCAGTGCTCGTCGCGGTGGAGGAGGTCGACATTGCTCTGGGCGGCGACCAAGGCGGTTCGATCCGTATGCCCTCGGCCTGGAGCGGCATCGTCGGGCACAAGCCGACTTATGGCCTGGTTCCTTACACTGGTGCGTTTCCCATCGAGCGCACCATCGACCATGTGGGCCCGATGGGCCGGCATGTACGCGACGTGGCAATGATGCTCGACGTCATCTCCGGCGCCGATGGGCTGGATTCGCGGCAGAAGGACCAGCCGGCACCTACCCAGTGCCTGGCCGGCCTCGATGATGGTGTGGCGGGCTTGAAAATTGGTCTGTTGCGGGAAGGCTTCGCCATCGACGGGGTGTCCGAGGCGGAAGTGGATGCCAAGGTCAAGGCCGCCGTGGCCGAGCTCGAAGCCCTCGGCGCAACGGTCGGCATGGCCTCCGCGCCTTGGCACGGTGCCGTCGCCATGGACATGTGGAATGTAATCGCCACCGATGGGGCGGCTTACCAGATGCTCCAGGGCAACGGTTACGGAATGAATGTCAGCGGCTATTACGACCCGGAGATCATGAGCTATTTCGGCGCCAAGCGCAGGGAGCATGCCGACGCGCTGTCGCATAGCGTCCGCGCGGTCGCGCTGACCGGCCACTACAGCCTGAAGAAGTTGCACGGGGCCTATTACGGCAAGGCGCGAATGCTGGTGCCGGAACTGACCCGTCAGTACGACGCGGCGCTCGAGCAGTTCGACGTGCTGATCATGCCGACGATGCCCTTCGTCGCCACGCTGCTGACTGTGCCGGACGCTCCGATCGAGGAGTACGTGCGCACGGCCCTGAACATGCTCACCAACACTGCGCCGTTCGATATCACCGGCCATCCCGCGACTACCATTCCGGCTGGGTTCGCCGCAGGGCTGCCGGTCGGGATGATGATCGTCGCGCCACGCATGAAGGATGCCCTTGCGCTACGCGTAGCCCGCGCCTACGAGACGGTACGTGGCGAATTTCCAAAGCCGCCACATGCCTGATTGCCGGGCATCCGGCACGCCTGCCGCCGTCGGGCCTCGGCCTGCCGGTGGCTCCCCTTGTTCTGCGCTCCGACCCGTGAGGACCTCGATCATGCGTTTCCCCCCGTTACTGCCCTCGCTCGGGGCTGCTGCCCTGGTGTTTATGCCGTCGCTCGCCTTTGCCCATCCGGGCCATGCGCCTTCCGGGCTAGTGTCTGGCATCGCTCACCCGCTGGGCGGGCTCGACCACCTGCTGACCATGCTCGCGGTCGGGCTATGGGCCGCGCAGCAGCAAGGCTCCGCGCGCTATCTGGTGCCGCTGACCTTCCTCGCCAGCATGCTGCTCGGTGGTGGCCTGGGCCTGGCCGGGCTGCGGTTGCCGTATCTGGAAACCGGCATTGCCGGTTCGGTATTGGGGCTCGGGTTGCTGGTGGCCGTCGCTGCCCGGGTCCGGCTGTCCAAGGCGCTGGCGATAACCGCGCTGTTTGCCTTCGCCCACGGTCTGGCGCATGGCCTGGAGGGGCCGGTGCAGTCGGCATGGAGCTACGTCGCTGGGTTCATGCTGGCCACCGCCGTGCTGCACGCGGTTGGCTATGCCCTGGTCCGCCAGTTGCCCCGCGCCGCCTCGCCGCTGGTTCGACTCGCCGGGCTGCTGTCCGCCGCTGCCGGCGCCTGGCTGCTGGTCTCCGGATGAACGCGGCCGAGCGCCACCCCCAATCCACTAGGAGCCTTTTATGACCCATTCTTTGATCGGAGTGCTCGATGCGGAGGACTTCGACGCGTTCGATGTCCTGTTCGAGCAGGCCTCGGCCATCGGCCGGACCGCGAAGGGCGGTTTGCATCGCCTGGCGGCGTCGACCGAGGACGGGGCCGCGCGTGACCTGCTCTGTGACTGGCTGAGCTCGCAAGGCCTGGAGGTGCGAATCGACCAGGTCGGCAATCTGTTCGGTCTGGCCGAGCTGACGCCGGGCGCACCTTACCTGATGTGTGGTTCCCACTTGGACAGCCAGCCCACCGCCGGGCGGTTCGATGGGGCCTACGGCGTGGTCGCTGGTGCGCTGGCGATTGCCCGACTGGCCCGCGCCTGGTGTGCGGCGGGAACGCGGCCGCGCTTCAACCTCGCGCTGGTGAACTGGACCAACGAAGAGGGCGCTCGTTTTCAGCCGAGCCTGATTGGCAGCAGCGTGTTTACCGGCAGCCTGACGGCCGAGCAGGCTTGGGCCTGCCGCGACCGAGACGGCATCAGCCTCGGCGAAGCCTTGCATCGGATCGGCTACCGGGGCGATGCACCGGTGACGCTGTCTTGCGCGGGCTATGTGGAGATCCATGCCGAGCAAGGGGTCGCCCTGGAACGCAGCAATGCCGACGTCGGCGTGGTACGGCGGACCTGGGCGGCGCTCAAGCTCCTCGTCGAGTTCGAGGGCGCGCAGGCCCACACAGGCCCGACACCGATGGCTGAGCGGCGTGATGCGCTGCTTGCGGCAGCGCAGGCGATCGTGCTTGTTCGCGAGCTGGCCGATGCCTATCCGGGACGCCTGCACAGTTCGGTCGGACGGCTGGAGGTCTATCCGAACTCGCCCAACGTAGTCCCGGCCAAGGCTCAGGCGTTCGTCGAATTCCGCTCCGAGGAACCCGAGCTGTTGCAGGTGATCCAGACGCGTTTCGAGTCAGCGCTCGCCGAGATCGCGGCCGCGACCGGCACGCGACTGCATCTGCCCCAGCGACAACTGCGCGAAGCGCTGCCGATGCATGAGGGGCTTGCGACGCTGGCGCATGCCGCATGCGCTGAATTGGGCGCGACCGCTTTGGACTGCACCACCGTCTCCGGGCACGACGCGATCAGCCTGGCCCGTGTCGCGCCTTCGCTGCTGCTGTTCGTTCCCAGCCAAGGCGGCATCGCCCACCACGAAGCCGAGTTCACCTCGGCAGAGCAGATGCACACGGGCCTTGCCGTGCTGACCCGCGTCCTGGCACGTGCGGCCGAAGGCGAAGGTGTGCTGTCCGACATACAACCAGGAACGGAGCGATGAACGAGCCTGCGCGTTTCCGTCTTGATAACAGCCTGGAGCGCGCCGGGCTGGCGGCACAGGTTTCCAGCGCGCCTGGCCCTGCTGCCGTGGCATCACCGCTGCGCCGAGCGACCGAGTGGCAGGGATTCGAGCTAACCCTGGATGGTCGGCCCAGCTATGCCAAGGTGCTACAGGAGGACATGTGGCCAGTGATCGATCCGGCGCGTAGCGCCGAGGCCAGCGACCAGGCAGCACGCGCCGGGGCGGCGCCGGCACTGTTATACGCCGACGCCGAGCAGGGGGTGCTGGTGTTCGAGGCGCTACCGGCCGGCGAGTGGCGTTGGGCTCGAGTCCATGAGCTGCTTTCAGGCGAGCGACTGGAGGCGCTGTTCAGCCTCAAGCGCGCTGTACATCAAGGCGCTGTGTCAGGGTTCCAGCGATCGCCCGCGGACGATATCCGTCATCTGTTGTGGCTCTGCCAGCGCGATGCGGTACAGCTGCCTCTGGACACCGACTGGATCAACGCCTGCGTGGACATGGCCTGGAGTGCCTTGGCCGCGAGCGGCTGGAACAGTTGCAGCATTCACGGCGACGGTGTGGCCAGCAACGTCATGTTGGGCCCCGGTGGGCAGCTTAGGTTGGTTGATTTCGACCGGGGTGGCGCGTTTGATCCTTGGTATGACGTGGCCACAACACTCAACGAGCTCTATCAGCTTGAGGATGAATGGCGGCTCGGGCTGGAAATATGGGCAGGATGCTGCACCGAGCCGGACTATGCCCGCTGTCGCCTATACGCGCTAATCGATGACTGGTTATGGACGTTATGGGGCCTATGGGCCGGGACGACGTCGTCTCGCAGCGTCGAGTTTTCCAAGGTTGGCCAGTGGACGCTCCTGCGCACACGCGAGGCGCTGCGAGACCACCGGTTCGAACACTGGCTTCGCCAGGTATAGGAGGCGCCAATGAAACATCTGGGGCAGGCTGACAGCGAACAGGAGCGGCTGCTTGAGCAGGCGATCGCCCGGATTTCCGGCTGGTCCCGTCGGGGGGTGGCCTATGCACCGGTCTCCGGCGGGATCTCCAATACCAACTGGCGGGTCCGGGTGGATGGCCTGCCGACCGAGTTCTTCGTGAAGATACCTGGTGTCGGCACCGAATTGTTCATTGATCGGCGGACCGCTCATGACGCTAGCCTAAAGGCGGCGGCGACCGGCTATGGTGCGCCGGTAGTGGCGTTCATCGAACAACTGGGTGTAGAAGTCTTCGAGTTCATGGACGGCTGGCGCGCCTCGACCAATCGCAATTTCCTTGACCGCGATGTGCGCATCAACGCGCTGCACGCCCTGCGCGCGTTCAACGAACAACCAAAGCTGGTCCAGACCAAGACCGTCTTCAACATGATCGACGAACATGATCGTCAGGTCGCCGAACTGGGTGGCCAGACGCCAGGCGATCACGGCTGGCTTAGGCTTCAATATCGCCGCGCGCGCCAAGCGCTGGAAGCCTCTGGGCTGGATCTGGTCCCCTGCATGAACGACACCCTGGCCGGCAACTTCATGCTCAACGACCGGCAGGAAGTGCGGCTGGTGGATTTCGAGTACGCCTCCAACAACGATCGACATTATGAACTCGCCATGTGGTTCGGAGAGATGTTCTTTTCCGACGAGATTGAGCTCGAAATGATTGAGGCGTATTTCGGCCAGGTGACCGAGCGGGACTTGGCGCGGATCCAGCTGCATAAGGCCATGGCCGATCTCAAGTGGTCGACCTGGGCGATGGTGCAGTTGGCAGTCTCGGCGCTCGACTTCGACTTCTACAAATACGGCTTCTGGAAGCACATGCGCGCCCGCAGTGTAATGCGCCATTCTCTGTGGGAGCACTGGCTGCGCAAGGCCTAAGCCTTCTATTGCATTCTTAATGGAGCAACCGATGCCCATAACCCCTGTTGAACTGGACGAGTACCTAGCCTTTGCCGAGCAGCTCGCCGAGGTGGCTGCGCATGCCATCGAGCCGCACTTTCGTAGTCCGCTGGCGGTGACCGACAAAGGGGGCGGTGTTTATGATCCGGTGACCAACGCCGATAGGGCCGCCGAACGCGCTATGCGAGAGTTGATCGGCCAGCGCTATCCGCAGCACGGTATCCTCGGGGAGGAAGAAGTTCCAGTGTCAGGGCACTCGCCGCTAACCTGGGTACTTGACCCCATCGATGGGACTCGCTCGTTCATCACCGGAATACCTCTCTGGGGCACCCTGATTGCACTCAACGACGGTGTGAGGCCGGTATTGGGCATCATGAATCAGCCGTACACAGGTGAGCGTTTCGTCGGGACTCCCCAAGGCGCATGGCTGAACGGCAGTCCGCTACGCACTCGGCGCTGCACCGAGCTATCGCAGGCCCGGTTGATGTGCACCAGTACCGAAATATTTTCTGATCCGCTTCAGCTGGAAGCCTTCCAGTATGTGGCGGCACGGGCCCAACTGGTCCGCTTCGGCGGCGATTGCTACGCCTATTGCATGCTCGCCGCCGGTCTTGTGGACGTCGTGATCGAAGCCTCACTCAAACCGTACGACGTGCAGGCGCTTATTCCAATCGTGGAAGGGGCGGGTGGCAAGATGACCGCCTGGGATGGCGGCGACGCACAAGATGGCGGGGCGGTGCTGGCTTGTGGCGACCCGGTGCTACATGAGCTGCTGGTTAATGAACTGGCCCCTATTGACGGGACAGGTGTCGACAAAGACGTACAGTGGACGCTCCAGTCATAACTGCCGTTTCCCCAAGTTACAGAGGTTGTTGCCTTTGCGCCACCGCCTAAGTTTTATATATTAGAGTGGCTGATGCGCTCGGGGCTGAGGTCGGTAGCGGCGAATCGCTGCACCACCTGATATAGCACGTTGGCGCTGGGCAGTTGCTGTACGAATTACTCGAAGTGTAAGGCTCGAAAATCTCGCGGGTGCCCTTGCTGATAACTGCAGTGGTGGATTGATCGGCGGTAGCGGTTTGGCTTCGTTTCCTAAACTCATTGTTCTTTTTCCTGTGCCCACTCCTGGCGTCACTACCTAGTCATAGCATCTTAGACAGAATTTTTGCGGGGTCCGGGTCCGAAGCAGTCATCGGGACAGGCCTGCTTCATCGGCGTCGACAACGATGCCAGGCGCTCCCCTATGGTTCTTTCTGGTCGGCGGCGTCGAGCGCCGTAAGGTAACGGTTGATACTCGATTCAATTTCTTCCATTCGCCGCTTCAGTTTGGCGCTGGTGAAATTGCGGT